>OHAT01000178.1_pt1 | contig 71099 bp, 59 predicted proteins | sample 1577141 | NCBI WGS metagenome assembly OHAT01 (sample SAMEA3541578, study PRJEB24748) | human gut metagenome | biome: human gut; feature: human-associated habitat; material: faeces | place: China | collected 2012 | reverse complement strand
CAAGAAAGAGAGGCGCTCGCGCCTCTCTTTCCTACCTTCTACCTGTTTACGTTAGCATTATATCACTGTTTTTCCCGTTTGGCAAGAGGGTTTTCACAAATTCCGGGACTTTTTTTCAACATTTTGACCACTTCTTCTATTTCTTAAGGGGCTGTTGCGAAATTCATTTCTGCAGCAGCCTCTTAAGAAATAGAAGAAGTGGGGCAAAAAGACGGCTGAGGCTCGCTGACACAATTGTGCGGCGTTGCCTTAATCCTTCCGGCGTTTCTGGCCGCTTTCTCTCCCTATATCCGCTTGTACGTATAGCTGTATTTCATGACAATACCCCCCAATACTGGACACCCAGTATTGGGGGGTACGTATCAGAAACAATTCCGAGACGATTTTCATACAAAAGCAAAGAAAAACAGGAAATGTGCCGTTTCCTCGCCACCGCGGGGTGGCTGGAAAGAATGCCCAGAAAATTCATGTACCGGGATTTGCTCATTTTCGTAATGCGGTACTCAAGAACTCTGCATGGTAAAATAGAATTCTCTTTTTGAAATTGGGGAAATTTTCGCATACCATAGCAAGCCCGTTTCAGAATTTTTGCTGTTGCAGTCTTCCATGAATCCGTTCTTACCACCACTTGATCTGGTCGGTGATGTGGTTTCGGATCTTGATGAACGCGGGATCGGACACCTTTCTTGGTCTGGGGAGATCTACCATAACCTCCTCCTTGATCTTGGCAGGCTTGTTGGTCAGAATCAGGACACGCTCAGCCAGATATACGGCTTCCTCGATGTTATGCGTAATGAAAACGACTGTCGTGCCAGTTTCTTTCCAAAGACGTATGACCTCATCCTCCAAGTAGAAGCGAAGCTTGATGTCCATCTGCCCGTAGGGTTCATCCATCAAAAGCAAGTCGGGCTGCAGGGCGAAGGCACGACCGATGATGATACGCTGGGCAGTGGAAACGGATAACTGATGGGGATAGCATTTCCGGAATTCTTCCAGTCCCAACAATTTGATCATGCTTTCCACACGGCGATTGATCTCGTCCTTGGGCAGCTTCTTAATCTCCAGACCGAAGCGCAAATTCTCCTCAACGGTCAGCCAAGGCATGGAAGAAGGTTCCTGGAATACGACAGCCAGATTGTGCTTCTTGGGATCGGCGGGCTCGCCGTCGATGTACAGCTCGCCCTTGGTGGGCATATAAATTCGGGTCAGCAAATTCAGGAACGTAGTCTTTCCGCAGCCGGTGGGACCTACCACGCACAAAAACTCGCCCTTGCGAATGTTGAAGGATACGCCGTCCAAGACGTGCAGATCGCCGAAATATTTGGTCAGGTTTTCTACCCGGACTTTATTCTCTTGATTTTCCATGGGTGACCTCCAGATTAAAGAGCCAGATCGGTGTTGCCGGAAATATCCTCACGGATACGCAGGAATTCCGGATCCGTGGTATTTCTGGGCCGAGACAGACCGGACAAATCATACACTTGCTTGACCTTTGCAGGGCAGTTACTCAGTAAAACAATGCGATCCGCAAGAAACACGGCCTCTTCAATGTTGTTTGTAACGAAAATGATCGTGCGCTTTTCCTGTTGCCAGATGCGCAGAACCTCCTCCTGCATGGCATAACGGGTCTGGGCATCCAACTGGCCAAAGGGTTCATCCATCAGAAGAATCTGAGGGTTGTTTGTGTAAGCTCGGGCAATGCCCACGCGCTGCTTCATTCCGCCGGAAAGCTGATGGGGATAGCTGTGCTCAAAACCGTGGAGACCGACAAGATCGATGTACTTCTGGGCTATCTTCCGGCGCTCGCCTTTCCTGACGCCGGCGATTTCAAGGCCGAATTCCACATTACCCATAACAGTACGCCAAGGCATCAGATTCAGGGACTGGAATACCATGCCGATACGGGAGTCGCTTCCGTGAATCTCCTCACCATCCAGGTACAGCTTGCCGCCAACCGGCTTTTCCAGACCGGCTATGATATTCATGAGCACGGTTTTTCCGCAGTGGCCGGGTCCAAGAACAACAAGAAACTCGTTGTCATAAACGTCCATAGAGATGTTGTCTGCTACGATTTTTACATTGTCGTTCACAATGAAGCTCTGGGAGATGTTGTCGAGCCTCAGGATTACTTCGTTTTTCTTGTCCATGGACAAACCAACCTTTCTGCAAACTGCGTGACAATGGCGAGGATAGCACCCACAATGCCGATGGCAATCATGCCAGTCAGAACCAGAGGCATATCCATGGAGTCCATGCCGCGGGAAATCAGGAAGCCGACACCGGCATCACCGGCGCCCAGCATCTCGGCGGCAAGAACCACCATCCACGCGGCGGAGGTTGAGGTGCGGACACCGGCAAAGATGGCATCCAGAGAAGATGGAATTGCAATTTTCAGCAGGCGCTGGGCAGGCGTTGCGTTGAACACAGTACCCACGTCCAGATACATCTTGTCCACGCTGCTAAGACCGGCCTTGACGTTCACCACGATACTGGCAACGGAGCCGAAGATGACGATGACAATTTTGGGTATCTCGCCGGTGCCAAACCACAGCGTAATCAGCGGAATCCATGCCAGGGGAGGTACAGCACGCAGGGCGTCAAACAGAGGGGAGAAAAAGGCTCGGGGCTTGGGGAACCAGCCAATCAGGATGCCGAAAGCAATACCCACGGTCCAGTCGAACAGCAGGGCGATACCGATTCGGCGCAGACTGGCCAGAACATGAAGAATCAGGTTTCTTTTTTTGACAGGCTTTGTAAACAGGCGGATGGTTCTCTCCAGCACCTCGGACGGGGACGGGAAGTTTCCGCTGTTGGCGGAAGCCAGCAGCCACAGGCCGATAAGCAGAAGGATGGAGATCACCGGAAGAATCCTGTAGAGTATTTTAAGGCGGTACTCCTTGATCTCGGCGGAGCTCATATGGGAAATGTCTGTTCTTTTCATAGCTTTTTCCACCCCAACACAAGATTTTCGCAGGCCCCGATTACCATGGAGATCAGCACGCCCAGGATCCCGATGACGACGATACCCAGAATGACCAAATCCACGCGGCCGTAGGAGCGACCCATCAGGATCATGTAGCCGAGACCGCTGGAAGCGGCCAGCATTTCAGCGGCCACCAAGGTTGCCCAGGCGTTGCCGATGGCGACTTTGATGCCGGCGAAGGTCATGGTCATGGAGGAGGGGATGCCCACCTTCCAAAAGCAGGTAAAGGAAGTCGCACCGAAGGTTTTGCCCACGTTGATCAGCACTTCCTTGGTCTGGCGGATGCCGGTATAGGAATTGATCAGGCAGGGAACGAACGCTGCGAAGAAAACAATGAACGCCTTGGCCTGCAAACCGATGCCCATCCAGACGATGGTCAGTGGAATCCAAGACACGGGAGGTATGGGGCGAACAATTTCAAAAATAGGACGCATAAACGCGTCAAAGCCTCTGTACCAGCCCATGAACCAGCCCAAGGGAATGCCGATGATCAGCGCGAGACCGAAGCCGCACAGCGCAATCTGCAGGCTGGACCAGATGTTCACAATCAGAACGGCGCCATCGGGGTTGGGATCCGTCAGTTTTACAATGAAGAGCTTGAAAATTTCCAATACATCGCACAGCTTCTTGCTGTCAACAGTTCCGGTGACAACCAACAGTTCCCAAATCAGGAAAAAAAGAGCAATGCCGCTGACAGAAAGCATGGTATCGCGGAATTTGATCTTTCTGTGCTTGGATTTAACCAGCTGAATACGCGCATCGTTGCTCATCACGTTCGAAGATTCGCCCATAACATTTTACCTACTTTCTGCGATAGTGTGCGGCAGGGAAGCCGGAGGATAAGTTCGGGGTGACACCGCACAAGCTGGCACGGAGACTCGGTCAGGGTTTTTTGCCCCAGTTCTTCCGTTTGAAAATGGGGCATATTGCGCAGCCGCTGCCGGCGTGAGCCGGCTCACGGTTGCAGCATGCCCCCCGCGGGTACATAGGGTATGCCCGCACGTTCTGATACTATTATTATCAGGAAGGCATCGCCTGGCGGCGCTGCCCGTTTTGTGATTTATAAGGAAAGAAATCACAAAACAAGTCTCATAGAACAACATGTCCTTCGGGCAATGGAAACCTTTTTTAAAGATTTTCATTGGAGTTCAGTATAAGCCTCGAATTGGGGCAGAAGAACGGCGGAAACCCGCCGCGATAATTGTACGGGTTTGCCTCAGGGAACCTCTGAATAAATCGTCTTCGGCTGGCGGAGAATCTTTTGCCCCATCCGTGCAGTTCTGAAAGCGGGAAATATTGCGCAGCCGTTGCCAGCACAAGCTGGCTTACGGATGCGGCACACCCCTTGCGGGTACATACACAGTATTCCTCCGCTTTCAGAACTTCCGGCTGGGTCAAAATCTCCTGCCGCCAGCTCTCGTCGATTTAATCAGAGGTTCCTTAGAATGCACCAGCCCAGTAATGAGCTGGTGCATTCCGGATTTGCGTCCTTTATCTACCCAGCAGTTCCTTGACGGCCAGAGCAACGGAATTGTCAACTCTGTGGGCATTCAGCCAAGCATCGCGCTGCTCGGCGGTGTACTTGCCTTCACTGACAAAGAAGTCATAGCCCAGCAGGATATCGTTCTCGATGGCCAGATGGCCGTCCTCCTCTGTGGTAAACTTTTCGATGTACTGGTCAACGGAAGGACCGCGATACCAGTCCATGGTCTTGGCGGCAACCTCTTCGGTACACAGGAAGCCCTCTTCCTCACAGTGGTCGTAGTACATGGTGGAAGCCTCATTCAGGTGCTTAGCAGACCATTCGGCGGCCAGATGGAACACGGCGGACGCGGTTGCGACCAGTTCAGGATTTGCGGCTAGGAACGCGGGATGCACGAAAGAGCCGCACATCATACCGATATCCAGCTGACCGGAGTCGGAAACACGGACAAATCCTGCATCCTCGGCGGACAGGGCAATGGCGTTCCAACAACCAAGCACGTCGCCGGTGCCGCCGGAGAAGACGGTCAAAGCGTTGGAATTGTCGGCGTTGGTGCTGACCACGTCAGACAGGCTCAATCCCATGGTTTGCAGATAAGCGGCCAGAACCGCCTGTGCGGTGGTGCCGGTGGGATAGACGCACTCCGCGCCCTTCCACAGCTCGGGGTTGGCGGGATCGTTTGCCAGATCGGAATCCGGGCGGACAAAAATCGCCAGATTCTCCTCATAGTCGTTTACATCGTACAAGATGTAGTCATAGGCGGATAGGCCGATGGAAACACCGCCCAGACCCAGAGAGCAAATATCCCAGTCGTTGCCCGCTTCCATCATAGCGGGGCCTCCGGTGAAGCAGACAAACTCGACGTCGATGTTCAGCGCATCGAAGACACCCAGGTTTTCAGCGAAAAGGTAGGGATAAGACAGAGGGGAGCCGGTAAAGAAGCCGATTCGCAGCTTCTGAGGCTCGGCGAAGGGGGTCAGCCCCCAGGTTGCATCGTTGGCAGCAGGGTCGGCGTCTGCGGCAGGTGCGGTAGCAGTGGCGGGAGCTTTAGTAGCTGTAGGCGCAGCAGAGCCTCCGCAGGCGGTAAGGCTCAGTACCATCAGAACTGACAGAAGCATTGCGATAATCTTTTTCATAGGTTCTCCTCCAAATTCTTTTATTATTACCAAGGATCTTGTTCTATGGATCCTCTGTAACTGAGATGACGAGCGAAAAAGTCAAACGTTTGAATTCCGCTAATTCCCCACAAAAGAGGAAAGCCACATTCCCCCAAACCCGGGGCAAAATAAAAATCGTTTGGTTGTAATAAATACACAAATATCGATTAAAAATCCTGGGCTTTTTTATTAAAATAGCATTTGAGCAAACAGTCCGTCAACAGCCAAATGCTCAAACGTTTGCATTGTTAAACCTGCACAAAAGTCGCCGCCGTCCTGAATGGACGGCGGCGATAAAAAAGCACTATTTTGGGGCTGCGCAGCTTTCTCTGGGGGAAATCGAGATTGGAAATTTAATCTTCATCGGAATTTTATGGCCGCCCTCCATTCGGTCGATAATCACCTTTGCCGCCTGCTTTCCCATGTCCTCCGTAGGAATATGAACGGTGGTCAGCATAGGCGACAGGTATCGGGACATCTCAATATCATCCATTCCGATCACCGAAATGTCCTCCGGCACTCGGACATTGTGCTCCATCAGAGCCCGCACCGCGCCGATAGCGGTATCATCGTTGGCGCAGAATACCGCAGTGAAGTTCTGCTTTTTTGTCAGGAGTTCAACCATGCTGTCATAGCCGCCCTGAGGGGAAAGCTGGGATCTGCACACAAACTCCGGGCTGGTGGTAAAGCCCCGATGCTTCATCTCGTCCATGTATCCCTGGTAGCGCTCCTCGTTCTGAGTCTCTCCTATATAATAGATACGCCGATGGCCCAGATCTGCCAGATAGGCAACAGCCGATCGGGCGGCCTTGTAACCGCTGCACAGGATCTGGTCAATCATTGCGCTTTCCGGCAGAGCATTCAAGCCGATATAGGCCAGATTGCGGAAGCGGCTTTTCAGCATTGCGAGATTATTTTCGCTAATCTGGCCGAGAATGATGGCGGCAGAATACTTATCAATGTTTTCTGCACTGAAGTTGTACAGATCATCGTTGGACATGACGGTTTGGATGGGATATCTACGGGAGAATGCCTCCATTTCGACGGCGTGCATCAATTCTGTGAAGAAGGGATCGATATAGCTGTCAACCCTGCGAGAAAAGATTACATATATCTTCCCTTTTGTCTGCGGAGAGAGGCTGGCGGATCCCTGCTGCAAGCTTTGGGCGCTGCTGTTTGGCGTATAACCGGTCTCGCGGACGATCTGCCAGATCTTGTCGCAAACCTCCGGACTGGCGGCCTTGACGTTTTTGCTGTTGACAACCCTGGAAACCGTAGAAATGGACACACCTGCTCTTGCTGCGATTTCTTTTAACGTCATAGAATCGTCTCCCTACCCGAATAGAGCCTAACAGCTTCTTTTTTCATTATTACATGTTTTTTTCCGAAATGCAACCACCAATCTGCGCTGAAGCAAACAATGCCTGTTTTATGAGTCAGATGCGCCCACATTTATATGTATTGCACAACACAAACGTTTGTGTATTTGGCAATTGACTTTACGTCAGCTGTCATGCTATTTTTTTGATGGAATCTACAAATATAAAGTAATTTATCTCTGCTTTTTATGAAATTTGCTGTAATCAGAAGCTGCACTGCCGGATGCTCGCCAAAACTGTACGCATACGTTTGCGTTCATGCGTAATTTCAAAAATTTGATCAGTAAAGGAGTCAAAGAAGGATGGATAAAAAGATTCTGTTTCTCGGCCTTGATGCCGCGATGCCTGATCTGGTGAAGAAGTTTGTTGCCGAGGGTGTCATGCCCAATACGGCAAAACTGATGAACCAGGGCGTCTTTTCCCGGCTGGAGACGGTTTTTCCACCGCTGACCGCTGCAGCATGGACTGCTATCGTCAGCGGCGCCGGTTCTGGAACCAACGGTGTTCCAAGCCTGATGGTCAAGCATCCCGGCGAGGATCTGGATCACTGGCACACCTCTTTTGATCGTCGCGAGGTGCTTTGTGAAACGCTTTGGGATGTGGCCAAGAAGATGGGCAAAAAGGTTGCCCTGATCAACTGGCCTGAAACGTTTCCCATGGACGAGACGTTTACCGAGGAAAACGGCGTTCAGCTGGCAGGATCCCTGAATCCTCCGTTCCGCTACTTCTTTATGCCGCTGTGGGATGTCGCCTCTTCCGCCTGCTTCTCCAATAAGCTGCTGCACTGCAACCAGATCCCCGGCCGCGCGGTTCAGCTGCAGACAGTTCCCGCCGAGGGCTGGATCAACCTTCCGGAAAGCAAGCGCCCCTGTCTGGAATTTGAGATCACCGTGCCGCCTACCTATGTGGAAGGCTACAAAATGAATGTTTTGGTTTATGCTTCTACAGACGGGGGTTACGACCGGATGCTCATTTCTGAGAGCAAGGACGCCGCTGAGGCCATTACGGACATTGCCAAGGGCGACTACGGTCCCTGGATTGTCAGGCGCTTCAATGCCAGAGACTACGAGCGGGACGGCCGGTTCCGTTTCCAGATCCTGGAGCTGAGCAAGGACGGTAAAGACTTTAAACTCTACCAGAGCGCCATCAATATGGCGGAACCTTACTCCATCCCCGCATCCCTGACCAGGGAAGTAGAGGCTGTTGCAGGCTCTTACATGGAGGTTGACGATCCTTGGGCCTTTATGGACGGCTGGATGGACTCCGATACGTATCTGGAGCAGCTGGGTCTGCACGCCAACTGGTGGGGCAATGCCACCAGTTACATCCTGGGAAATAAAGAATGGGATATGGCCTTCTCCTGGGTTGGAACCATCGATCATATCGAGCACGCCCTCTATGCCGGTATCGAACCATCCGCCCGTGTCTATTCCGAGCGCACCGCCCCCTTCTGCTGGCACATGATTCGTGAGGTCTACCGCCAGGTGGACAGCAACATTGGTAAAATCCTGGAGAACGTAGATCTCAACGAAACCTATGTCATTCTGATCTCTGACCACGGCATGACTCATCTGGACTGGAATCCCTTTGTCAAGGAGCATTTGTCCCGAGCAGGCCTGCTGACATACAATCTGGATTTGTCCACCGACGATCCTTCCAATCTCACCATCGACTGGAGCAGGACCAAGTGCCATCCACTGGAGCCGTGTCATGCGCATATCTTTGTAAATCTGAAGGGTCGTGACCCTCAGGGCATTGTGGAACCGGAGGATTATGAGAAGGTTCAGGAGGAAATCATCAACTGTCTGATGCGCATGAAAGACCCCGAAACCGGAAAGAACGTGGTGGCTTACGCCTTGAAGAAGAAAGAGGCTGCCCGTCTCGGTATCTACGAAGGCCCCGGCTTCGACCGGGTCGGCGATGTGCTGTACGCCTGGAATCCCGGCTATATGTCCCACCCATTTATCTACCGCAGCGCCATCAAGTATCGTGACGGCTCTGAGCGTGTCATCGCTAACAAGGAGCTGTACGAGCAGGCGGTTCTGTGTAAGAATTTCCCGGAGCTTATCAGCGACATCGTCGCGGAAAACGGCGGAGATTACTCCGCTGTATGTGGCAACTTCACCGGTGTTCACCTGGCAGAGCCTACGCTGCACGATATGCACGCCTGCATGCTGCTGGTCGGCCCCGGCGTACCCAAGTATGAGCGCAAATTTGCCGCCCGAATTATCGACGTCGCCCCTACCCTGTCTAAAATATTGAACATCGACGTCCCCAAGGACGCCGAAGGAGGAGTGCTGTATGATATCCTGGATCGCATCCAAAAGTAAAGTTGAAGTTGTCGGCTTGGTAGGCTGCGGCCGTATGGGTCGATGCATGCTGGAGAGCGTTCTCAACGCCGGCTACCGTACGGTTGCCTGTGATGCTTTTCCTGCTGCCGCCGCTGCTGCAGGTGAGATGGGGGCGGAGGTCTACTCGACTCCTGCCGAGGTCATGAAAGAGGCGGACATGGTTCTCATGAGCCTGCCCGGCCCGGCTCAGCTGGAGGCCGTTCTGTTCGGCGAGGGCGGCATGGTGCGGACCGCGACTGCCGGCAAGGTCATTGTGGATACCAGTACCGTTGACCCTGGAACCACCCGCAAGAATGCCGCACGGATCTATGAGGAAACCGGAGCTGCATATTTGGACTGCCCAATTCTGGGTCGTCCCTCTGCAACAGGTAAGTGGATGCTGCCCACTGGCGGCAATGAAGCAGCCCTGGAATTTATTAAGCCGATTCTGCTCACCTTTGCCGGCAACGCCGTGCATGTCGGTGACAGCGGTGCAGGCAATGCCCTGAAGCTTCTTAATCAGATGATGTTCACCTGTATCAATGCCATTTCCAGTGAAGTACTGGCCATCTGCCCTCATGTGGGTGTAGACCCCAAGGTATTCTATGATACCGTTGCTTCCTCCAGTGCCGCTACCGTCAGCGGTCTGTTCCGTGAGGTCGGCGGCAACATTGTCAGGGATGACTTCACCCATCCCGCGTTCACCATGGATTTGCTGATCAAGGATACAAAGTTGGCACTGCAGATGGCAAAGGACGCCGATGCTCCCAGTGTTGTTGCCGGTACGGTTCAGTTGTACAACGAAATTGCCCACGCCAGCGGCCTGGGTGCGCAGGATACCAGCGCACTGTATAAGGTATTCCGCAAACACTATGAAAAGGAGATTTAAGGAATGAAACTGGATTTTGAATATGGCGAGGGTGTACTATCTGCCAACCTGCCCGACAGCACTGATGTGTTTATCCCTGGCGTTACCGTCCCCGATCCCGAATGCCTGCCGCAGGACTGGGATACTCTGTACGCCGAAACGCTGAAAAGCATCCGCAATCCCATCGGTATGCCCACCCTGACCGAGATGGCGCACAAGGGCAGCAAGGTTGTCATTGTCATCCCCGATATCGTTAAGGGCGGCTGCCAGCCTACCAGCCATCGAAAGGTTTCCATCACCGCCTGCCTGGAAGAACTGTACAGTGCCGGCGTGGAGAAGAAGGACATCCTCCTGCTGATCTCCAACGGCCTGCATCCCCGGGCAACCGTGTCGGAAATGAAGCAGATCCTGGGCGACAAGCTGTTCAGCGACTTCTATCCCTACGGCCAGCTGACCAGCCACGATTCCGAGGATTATGAGCATCTGAAGGATATCGGCTACACCAATCATGGCGACCACGTTATCATGAACAAGTGGGTTTACGATGCGGACATCGCTATCCTCATCGGTCACACCCAGGGCAATCCCTACGGCGGGTACTCTGGCGGCTACAAGCACTGCTCCTGCGGCATTACTCACTGGAGAAGCATCGGTGCCCACCATGTTCCCGACGTCATGCATCGGGCCGACTTCACTCCATGCTCCACTCACAACGAGATGCGCAACAAGTTCGATGAGCAGGGTATGTTCATGGAAGAGAAGATGGGAAAGAAATTCTTCTGTTGCGATGCGGTTCTGGACTCTAAGTCCCGTCAGATTGCCATCTTCTCCGGCTACGCCAAGGAAATGCAACCCCTGAGCTGGGCCGTAGCCGACAAACGTACGTATGTTCCCTTCGCTGAGAAGAAATATGATGTCATGGTTTTTGGCATGCCCACCAATTTCCACTACGGCAACGGCATGGGTACCAATCCCATCCAGATGATGCAGGCTCTGTCCGCTCAGGTTCTGCGTCACAAGAGAGTAATGTCCGACCGCTGTGTCATCATTTACTCCTCCATCTGTGACGGCTATTTTCACGATGAGCGCTGGCCCTACCTTCGTGAGCTGTATGATATGTTCCAGCACGACTATATGAACATCCTGCCTGACATGAACCGTTACGGCGAATACTTTGCCACCAACGAGGAATACATCCGTAAGTATCGCTTTGCAAATGCGTTCCACCCCTTCCATGGCTTCTCCATGATGAGCTGCGGTCACATCGCCGAGATGAACACCGCTGCCATCTACTGTGTTGGTGCCCGGGAGCCGGGTATTGCCCGCAGCATGGGGATCAAGACCCGCGCCACCTTTGAAGAGGCTCTGGCTGACGCGCAGAAGAAGTACCTGCCCGAGAATCCCAACATTCTGGCTCTGCCTCTGGCTTTCAAGACCGCTGCGGTTCATCTGTGCATGAAGGACGAAGGCTACGACGGAACCAACGGCCATCCTGACGATGCCACGATGCTGCGCTGATTCCCTTTTCCGTTGAAGACAGAGCCACCGAGCTGCTCGGTGGCTCTGTTGCAGTTGTATAATATAATACTATTTCTTAATAAAATGATTTCATCATTTTATTCTGCCGTTTCACGGCAGACCGCCTGGGCGGCGGTAAGAAATGTATTGACTTCGTTTTTTAGCGGCAGTGGCCGCTGGCCGCAATCCTGCGGCCTAATAAAACGCTTTTAAGCGTTTTATTAAAAACTCGTATAAGTCCAGTCGGCATAGGGAAATACCCAAGGAAACCGCTATCGGCCGAGCAGTGAGCCTTCTGGTTCCATCAGTGCGGTTGAAAATCGGCAAATATACAGTGTTCCTCAATTTTCCGGGCTTTCTCAAAATTGGAACTCTTTCGCCGACTTCATTGAAGCTTCCTTGAAAACGTGAGAGCGCTTTTCTCCGGAAAGGAATCAGGGGATGGTGTACTTCGCGGGTACCGGGCAGTGACATCGGCGGCAGAATGTGCAGACGTTTGCCCAAGAAAGACACGGCTTGGCTCTTTGAGTGGGCTCTGCGCCGGTCATGGAAATCTGTGTCCGAAATATTATCAAATTTTGGCACGTTCGCCGGAACGGAGGCGTCATAACTGTGCAAATTCTTCTGTACCTGGTTCTGGTGTTTTCCTTTAACCTGATCCAGACGATCGGTGCCTGTGCCGGTTCTATACTGGCGATGCCCTTCGCCATCGCCTTGCTGGGAGGCGACAGTGCCCGGGTGGTGGTAAATGCGGTGGGCTTTGTCAGTTTTGTCTATCCGCTGCTGCGTTGCTATCGGAATATCAACTGGAAAGAGGTTATCAAGATTGCCGTCTTTATGGCCATCGGTGTGCTTCTTGCTCAAAGGATACTCCATATACTGTATCGGCCTGAGGTTTTGTTGCTTTACAGTCTGCTGGTCATCGGAGCAGCTCTTCAAAATTTCTTCATAAAAAAGGCCGTCCGGATTCCGATGCTTCTGGATGATCTGGTGTTGCTGGCTGCGGGGCTGATTCACGGTGCTTTTCTGTCAGGCGGCGCGCTGCTGATTCTCTATTCCATGTCTCGCTTGAAAGGAAAGCAGGAGCAGCGGGGGACGTTGTCCTTTATCTGGATGATTCTGAACGGCTATATGCTGGTTTCGTTTGCCCGCCAGGGACTGTATTCCGGCGAGAATCTGTATCTTGTACGCATCGGTTTGATTCCCGCTTTGGCAGGTGTTCTGCTGGGTGAACGGCTTCAGAGGCGGCTGGATGGGAAACGGTTTCGCTTTTTCACAAACTGTATGGTGCTGCTGGCTGGATTGTTCCTTTTGGGAAGCTGCTTGATTCGAGGAATTTAGGGAAGCTCTGATGAAATCGGCAAGGACTGTGAGCGAAAGACTTTTCGGCCAATTGAGGTACCGAAAACGGCGGAATACTGTATGTACCCGCAAGGGGTATGCCGCATCCGTAAGCCGGCTCACGCCGGCAACGGCTGCGCTATATTTCCCGTTTTCGATACTGAAGAGTGGGCGGAAAAGATCCGCTCACAGTCGCAGACGATTTATTCAGAGGTTCCTTAGTTCAGTGCATTGGCAGCCTGGAAAGCAGCATCCAAACGCTCAATGATCTCGTCCACAGTCACAGTACCAACGTAGTACTCCTGCAGCAGACGACCCTGCTCGTCGGTAACGGAGGAGGGCAGAACCAGATCCTGATAGGCGCGTCCGGCAGCAACATAGGCGGAGGCATCAGCAACCCAGGAATATGCCTCATAGTCGTGGCAGTCAGCCAGAGGATTGAAAGAGCATGCCTGGAACAGCGCGGAAGAATCCTTGGCATCCAGCACATAGTTTGCAAACTTCAGCGCCAGATCCAGTTCCTTGCTGTCAGGATGTACGCCTAGAGTAGTGGAAGTGGACAGGTTGACACGGGTGCAGTTGGGATCCTCGTTGATGGGCAGCGCAAAGACGCCCAGCTCCATGTCGGGATTGGTGGTCATAATGGTATTGGAAGCCCAGGTGCCCTGAACGAACATGGCAGCCTTGCCGAGGGCAAAGTCAGCAGCGCCGGCTTCGGATCCCTCTTCCATGGCGCGGTCGGTACCGTTGGCCATGATCAGGTCGATGACATCAAAGATCTCGCGAACTTCTTCGTAGGAACCTTCGTCCTTGTACATCCGCTCCAGCCAGTCGTTCAGCTTGCCGGAAACGATGTCACCCAGAGTCAGACCGGTCATCAGCTGGGGCACCCACTGCTCCTGGAACGCCAGCATGAAAGGAGTATAGCCCTTTGCCTTCAGGGTCTCGCAGATGGCTTCCAGATCAGACAGAGTATCGGGTGCTTCCAGACCACACTCGGCAAAGATGGCCTTGTTATACAGCACGCCCCATGCCTGGCTCTCGATGGGAACTGCCAGCAGCTTGCCGTCGATGGTAACGGTCTCCTTGACATTCTCGTAGATCACGTCTGCCAGAGCCTCGCCGGACAGGTCATACAGATAGCCTGCATCGTTGTAAGTACCCAGGTTGTTGCAGTGCAGTGTGTACAGATCTGGAGCATCATCACCGCTCAGACGGGCCTGCAGAATGCTCTCGTACTGGTCGGAGCTGGGCATTTCCAGACTGACGGTGACCTTAATGTTCTCTTCGGCCAGCATCTTCTCTTCAAATTGCTTTGCATACGTCTCCCACTGATCCATGTACTGGGGGAAGCTCATCATGATGTTCAGTTCTGCTTCACGGGGTTCCTCATTGGTAGCGCCGGAATTCTGGACAGAGGGCTTTGTCTCGCTGCCGGCCGTTTCCGGATTCCCGGCCTGCTTGCTGCCACATGCAGCCATGGAAAAAACCATGCACAGAGCCAGTATCATTGCCAATAACTTCTTCATTGTTGTTCCTCCTCATAATGTATTTGGTGGATTTGCTACAATGACAGTATAGCAGAAGAGAAAGAAAATAGCATTTTCACCTAAGGGGTTGTTGTATTGTCTTTTTTTAAACTCTCACGGACCTCTCCCGGCGTTTTGCCAAAATGTTTCTTAAAGATTTTGTAAAAATGTGCCAAATCAAAATATCCGACCATGGCACCTACGTCTTTCAGCGGCGTATCAAATTCCACGATTAATTCATATGCTCGTTTCATGCGGAGGGAGGTCACATACTCCGAAAAACCTTCTTTCCGATCCGCCTTAAACGCTTTGCTTAAGTATTCCTTCGTAACATGAAATTCATCTGCTGTTTGCTCCAGCGTTACACCATGTATGTAGCATCCCTGAATATATCTGCATACCGCATCAATATTCAGTCTGCTCCGTTGTTGCTGTTGCTTTTCAAGATAGCGCATTACACTACAGTAGAGGTCTTGAATAAAGTCTATCATCTGCCTCAGCGTATTATCCTGACTGAATACAAACGTCGGACCCTTGGCACCAAACACATCTTCTCTATTTGCACCAACAGAATCGATATGCTTTTGCAGCGCAAATAGCATTGCATAATATATACCGATCATAACGGCGGTAGGAGGCTGTTCTCCCTCATGTTTACTGGCCACATTATAGAGCTGTGTCATTTGCTGAAGGACAACCTCATAGTTTCCCACTTTCAGAGCTGTTTCCAGTTTGCTGCGTATGTCGTAGTATTCTCTCTCCCACCCATCTGCAAAAAAGCCTGCCTCCATGACCGTCTTCGGTCTGACTATTTCTTCCTGATTCAGGATTTCTATGCACCGCTGCAACTGCTGATTCAATTCTTGCGCTTTGATAGGTTTCAGAAGGTAATCTGTTACCCCCAATTTCAAGGCACTCCGAACATAAGCAAAATCATCATAGCCGCTGATAATCAAAATCGGGATCTGAAAACCCTCAGAACGCAGTTTCTGCACCAGTTCAATTCCTCCGATTCGTGGCATCCGTACGTCTGTAATTACGATGTCCGGAAGCACTTTTCGAATCAGTTCCAAGCCTGTTTCACCGTCTGCGGCTTCACCGACCACTTTCAGCCCAAGCCGGTCCCATTGCGCCAGCTTTATAATGACGCCGCGGGTCCAGGGCTCGTCGTCAATAATCACTACTTTTCTTGCCATGTTCATTTCCTCTCTTCGTACAGAGCCGGCATCCGCACACTGACGGTGGTGCCCGTTTCGGGACTGCTGTCGATCGATACGCCATGTCCTTCTTTTGCGCTCCGCAGTTTGATCCTGGCGTGGACGTTCGCCAGACCGATATGGGAGCCGGAGTTCAGTGCCTTGACGGTATCCAGCTCGATCTTCTCTCTGATCTGCGCAAGGCGCTCCGAATCAAATCCGATTCCGTTATCCTTGATGCAGATCAGCAGATCTCCCTCCGGCGTGGTATGGCTTTCCACCGTCAGGAGCCAGTCGCCGGCTTTGTTCAGCAGGCCGTGCTCAAAGCTGTTTTCCGCCAGAGGCTGCAGGATCAGTTTGGGTATCAGGCATTTCCGTGTGTCCGGTTCCAGCTCCAGCTTCAGCTGAACCTTTCCGCCAAAACGCTCATTCTGGATCATGACATAGCTTTTCAGATATTCCACCTCTTCTTCCAGGCACACCATTTCTTTGGAAAAATTCAGGGAATAGCGCAGGATATCACTCAGCGCCAGCGTGACGGAATAAACCTCCGGCGCATCCTTCTCCAATGCCATGCCGCCGATGACCTGAAGGGTATTGTACATGAAATGCGGATTGATCTGCGCCTGAAGTGCCCGCAACTGAGCATTTCGCTTTTCCAGTTTCGCTTGATACTGCTGAGCGATCAGTTCCTTGTTCCGGGTAATCATGTGGTTAAAGCTATCCTGCAGGATGCCGATCTCGTCTTCTCTGCTCTCCAGGGTACTGCCAGAGTATTCGTTTAGCGTAATGGTCTTCATTTCCTCGGACAGATCCCGAATGGGTCTGCTGATCGCTTTTGAGTACACAACAGAGCAGACGACGCTGGCCAGGACGGCGATGATCGCCACAAAAATACTGCTCGCCACCGTTGGGAACAGTGCGTCCACGATGGTCTGATTGGGGATGGTCAGGAGAATCTGCATTTTCCCGCCGCTGACAGACCGGTAAAACCAGAACTGGTCATCGTAGGAAGCCTCCTTGCGATCTCCTTCCGCAAGCTCCCTGCGAATTCCCTCTACCAGACCTGTATCCATGTTCCAGTCCGTGCCATAGTCTGCGACCATCACTTCATTCTGGTCGTTGAACACCAGGATCGTCTCTTCGGGAACGGTTTTTATTTCATCCAGTATGCCCTCCAGGTGATAGGGGCGCAGATGAAATACCACCAGGGCGATCGGCTGCTTGTCATCGAACCGGTGGATTTGATGGCAGGCCAGGATCTCATTTCCGCTGCGCAGAAACGCCTGATTGGATTGCAGTGCATCCCCGCGCTGTTCCCACTGTGTCAGACGCTCCCCGCTTTCATCGACCCTTGCTCCGGAGCGTTCCGCGATCAGCACTTCATTTTCCGCCATATTGAACAATTCGATGGAATTGATGTTGCTGTCCATGCTGATGACCGTATTCATAACCGTAATGATGCGCCACCGGGCAGAGTAATCCAGACTTCCATCCTGCGTACACCAGCGGAGGATGTCCGCCTTTACATCCTTGTCCACCTCAAATTCATAAAATCGATCCATCATATCACTATTTTCTACCGCCAGTCGGTCCTGCAGCCAACCACTGCTCATCCGATGGTCATAAATCAACTGATCCCGCATGGTCTTATATGTAATCGTGATTGCTACAATTGAGACCAACAGAATTGGGATTAGGGTAAATGCAAGCATGGAAACCAAGATCTTTTTGCGGATCGAAATATTCCGAAATCGTGTCATTGCACAAATCACCTCTGCTTCATTTGCCATTATATAGGTATTATATCACAATTTCTCCACATTTCCACACCAAGTTCCATTGAGACGAGATTTGTCAAGGGGGATTTCTGCAAGAGTTACACATTCTTAAAAACAGCAATGGCAGGAGGGGAACATCCATCCTGCCATTACTGTTTTGTAACAAATTATAAATTAAGCAAACACATCCCGCAAGAATTAGAAAAAGAATCTGTAGCAGAATATGTCGTCCGATATAACAGAGTATCGGCATGTCAAAGCCGATATTTGTTATGACTGGGATATTCCTCACTGATATCCAAAGATTGGACATATGAAACACCTACCCAATCCCAATGCTGCAGAAAATTCTGGAATAAATGTCATTCCTACGTAGCAATGGAAAACCGTTTAGATTTTACGAGATACGATTTTTTCGTCCCAACTTTGCCGCTCGCAACATATAACATGATTTGCGCGGCTGTATTCCATAGAAATTCCGTTTCCCAAAGCAGATCAAAACAGGTTAAAAAACTGACATAAATATCAAAAGAATCCTTGACATGGTATCAAACTTTGTGCTACAATGACAATACTTAAGCGGTTAAGTAATTAAGTGACCGCCGAAAGTAAGTATACTATATATTTCAGGAGGGAAAATTATGAAAAAGTCACTGACAAGAGTGCTGCTTGCTTGCCTGCTGGTTCTGACCGTGGTTTTTGCCTGCGGCTGCAGCAACACACCCGATCCTTCCGCATCTAATTGGAAGGTCACGTTCTATGAGGGCGATGGAACGACTGTGCTGCAGGAAGTGGAAGTTGCTGACGGAGAACCTGTGGCAATGCCCGAACTGACAAAGGAAGGCTATATTATCGAAGGCTACTACGCGACCCCTGCTCTGAAAGTTGAGTTTGATGTTACTCAGCCTATTACGGAAGATACTGCCATTTTTGTAGCGTGGCAGTCGAGCGTTGTGGATGAGCGCCCCTGGATGTTGGCAGGTTCTCTGGCTGGCTATCCTGATAATGCTTGGGGTAAAATCTGGCCCCAGAATGACTACCTCTTGCAGCCCATGGAAGGTGAGTTCAATACCTTCTACATTGATGTAAACCTGTATGCTGGCGATGCTTTTAAGATCGCCGTCATTGGTGAGGGCTATGTTTGGGATAACGACAACAGTATCGATGCCAGTCATTTGGCAAATAAGACCGAATCCGCCGTCCTGTGCAGCGGCGAAAACGCCTTTGATTCTGGGGCTAACATTGAGGTCCTGGAAGATGGTAAGTATCGTCTAATTCTGAAAACTGATGCCGAGACCCTGTCTCTGTGCTCCTTGTCCTATGAGCGGCTGGGCGATGCAGATGAAAAGCCTGTTGCAGAGCTTTCCTATGATATGAAGCTGTGGGCCTCTTTCAATGACTGGTCCGGTCAGGATATGCAGCGTAATGGCGACGATTTGATCTGGTGGTGCGAAGCCGATGTTCCCGCTGGCGGCGGTGAGTTCGGAATTAAGAATGCAGCGATGGATGGCTGGTACTCTAGTGAGAACAACTCCAAGAACATCGTTCTGGAGGAAGGCCACTACATGTTCTTCATTGAACTGGAAGTCGTTGACGGCAAGCCTGTTCTGAAGGACGAGATCATTGCGGAAGAACCTGCGTACTATGTTGTCGGTACCTGTGGCAATGCCGGTTGGGCTGCGGATGCCAATGCCGAGAATACTGCTTACAAGATGACCGAGCAGGACAGCAAGTACGTGCTGACCGTCACCTTCACCGAGGATGAGACCGTTGACTGGGCAGAGAATAAGGTTGCCTTCAAGGTCGCATACGGCTGCGGCGGCAAGGTTGCCAACGAGAACTGGTTCGGTGCTGAAGGCATGGACAATGTTACTGTTGATCCTGGTACTTATACCATTACCTTTGATCCCGCGACTGGTGCTGTTACTGTAGAGTAGTATGGACCGAACGTGCCGGTGGGTTTCCCATCGGCACGCTTTTCTTAGTCTGTTAAACTCGAATATGATGATTTGTGGGTGTTTCATCTCTGGAGATAGCCTTCAGTGCGGCATCAACAGCCGCCTGGGCATAAGCACCGTAATCCAGTGTAGGATTTGTCAAGAGAGCTGTATCGGCATCTAGAGATATGCTTGCGACGGCATCGGCATCCACCACTGCATCAAAGCAATCAAGCAGATACACCTTGTAATCTCGACTTTTGATTTCGTCACATACAAGGATTACCTTACTGCATCCGTACTGCTCCATTGCTTGCTGCCGAATCTTCATAGCATCGAAAGTGACACAGTAGAACAGATCATTTTGAATTTGTCCATCCAGATATAGTAAAGGAACAAAACTGTTGTCACCCAGTATTCTGAAATCATCTTCTGAAATATCAATGGCAAAAACCGCGTCCACATTGGTCACCTGCTGTTTCAGACATTTTCCGGTGAGCAGAACCAAATGGTAGCCAGCCGTTTCGGCCTCCTCCGCTAAGGCTTGGAGCAATCTCTGCTTGTGGGTGCTGTTCCCAATGTGGGGAACATAGACACCAAAGTTGTTGGTCTTACCCGTAGCCAACGCTCTTGCGCTGGCGCTGGATACATAGCCAACCATGTTTGCCACATGCAGGATTCGCTTCTTGGTATCTGCGCTTATGGACTGATTAGGCACATCGTTCAGGACATAGGAAACGGTTGCACTGGATACCCCACACTCTTTTGCTATATCCTTCATTGTGTACTTCTTTTTCATAGAATTATCTTAACACATCCGAATAGAGCTGTCAAGCGAGGTAAAATATGCTGAATTTATGTGTTTCCCATATTCCCGGAACGGTAGATGCCTGCCCTATTAACGGCCAGATGCATCTGCGTTTTCGGGTACAGAAGGGAATGATTGTTTCTTCCAAACTGATTTACAATTGCGACAAAAATATGTGGCACAAGTTCCGAGACGAGGCAGAAATGAAAATCACACATACAGATTCTGAACTAGAATATTATAGTGTGACCATCCCTTTGACGGACACCCGCTTTTCCTATATATTTGAGCTAACCTGTACGGATGGGAAGATCCGATACCTTTCTGAAGAAGGATTGACTGATTCCTATGACCACACACTGGGATATTTCAGCTTCTTCCAGTACACATCCCAGTTTGCCTGTGATACCATGACGGTGCCAGAGTGGGTCAAGACTGCCTGCTGCTACCAAATTTTTCCTGAGCGATTCGCTGTTGGTGATTCCGATAAGGATTTCAGCTATGTGAACACCCGATGGGGTGTAAAACCGACCCCAAAAAGTTTTTATGGCGGTGACCTTATCGGCATTCGGGAGCATTTGGATTATCTGGTGGATCTGGGTGTCAATGTGCTTTACATGACCCCGGTGTTCTGCTCTCCCACAAACCATAAATATGAGATTACAGACTACGAGACTGTCGATCCAGCCTTTGGCGGAAATGAAGCCCTGAAATCCTTGATCGAAGACGCTCACAAGTTGGGCATAAGGGTTATGCTGGACGGAGTGTTTAATCACTGTTCGTGCCGGCATCCGTTCTTCCTGGATGCGCAGAAAAAAGGCAAGAAGTCCCCCTATTATGACTGGTTCTTCTGGAAAGAGGATGGGAGTTATCTGACCTTTGGCGGTGTCAAAGCCATGCCGAAGCTGAATACCGGGAACCCTGAAGTCATCCGTTATTTCTCAGATGTAGCTGTCATGTGGATGCGTGACTACGGTGCAGACAGCTGGCGGCTGGATGTTTCTGATGAAATCTCCCATAAGTTCCTCCGCGCATTCCGGGATGCAGTTATGGCGCAGAACCCGGAAGCCATTATTATTGGAGAGGACTGGCACAGAGCGGTTCGTTACTTGAATGGCGATGAGTACGATGGTATTATGAACTACGGTGTGACGAAAGCGTGTCTGGATCTGCTGGCATTTCATACCATCGACAGCAGACTATTCCGTGACAGGATCGTGCGTCTGTACCATACTTACAGCATTGCAGCCAATCAGAAGATGCTGAATCTTTTGGACAGCCATGACACCGACCGTTTCCTGACCCGGGTAAAGGGAGATGCCGGGCGGTTCCGTACTGCAGCGGCTATCATGTTCTTCAATCCCGGCATTCCCTGCGTCTACTATGGTGATGAGATTGGCATGGAGGGTGGTTACGATCCCGACTGCCGTCGTACCTTTGAGTGGAATGAGGAAAACTGGGACAAGGATACTCGAAACCTGATCAAGCAGTTGATGAAGCTGAAAAAGGGGCCTGCATTGTCGGATGGTGACTTTGGCGTTGAAGAGAAGGATGGGATCATTACATTTACCCGTTCTGCGGACAAGCAAACTATAAAGCTCCGCGTAAACGGCACTCCCAGAGTAAACAAAGGCCTGGAAGCCTATGGATTTGAAATCATCATGTGACAGGAGGAAAGGATAATGAAAAAGATAATTTCTGCTGTGTTGGTGCTAACTATGATGCTGGCGTTGCTCTCCGGCTGCGGTGATAACAGCGCTTCCGAAAACAATGTGGAGACCTCAGATCTGTATGAGCAGGTCATGGCCCGCTTCGATGGAGAGCTGGAGGAAGGCGCTGTTATTAAGGTTCTGGAAAACGACACCGCCGTGGAGTTGGGCTATGTGGATCAGCTGATCAATGCTTTCAACGAAGCATATAAGGACAAGGGAATCTCGGCTGAGCGTATGAACATTGACCAGTATTCCGACCTTGCCACCGACGGCCCCTATGGCTACGGCCCCGACGTGTGGTATCAGGCCAACGACATTCTCATGAAGTACGCCGATAATCAGCACCTGCTGCCCTTGCCCATCTATGACATGGAATGCTACGAACAGATCCCTCAGAACGCATGGAATGCCTACGCCACCGATATAAACGGCGAGACCTTCTACTGTGGCATTCCGCTAAATGTCCAGTCCGGTATGCTCTACTATATCGAATCCATGCTCCCGGAAAACTGGGAAACAGAGTGGGATATCAATAGCAATGGCACCCCTGATTTTTTTGAGACCTATACTGCGCTTTATGCATATTCCGAGTTGTGTAAAGAGGGCGGCGAAAAAACAAAGTATGGTTATCTGGACGAAACCGTGGACACCTACTTTATGAGCGGCTATCTCTTCACTTATGGCGGCTATATCTTCGGGAACAACGGTACCGATGCCAGCGATATAGGTCTTGCTTCCGGTGAATCCTACAAAGGTGCACGAATGATCCAGCAGTGGGCAGGCCAAATGAACAACACGGAAATACTTGATACTGCCTTCTCGTCCGCTGCTTATCAGTATCTGGCAAATGGCACTATGCTCTGCACCATCACTACCCCCGATGTGTCCCGGATGTTTATCCGCGCCATGGTTTCCACCGGAAACTGGACGGAGGAGGAAGCCGTGGCCGACCTGAAGATGATCACCGTCCCACGTCTGCCTGTCAGCGCCGACCTGACCGCTGACAACTGGCAGGATACCATCACAAATATGGATGAACTGACGGTAGAGATGACCATGATGGGCGGTATCAACGGCTATGGCATCTCTGCCTATACCGATTACCCCAATGCGTCCCTGGCCTTTATTGAGTTTGCCACCTCCTATGAGCAGGCAGTTCTGCGCAATGAATACCTGGGCGTGGCTCCGGCAAGAGCAGACGCAGCGGCAACGATCTCCGAGGCCGACGCAACTGTCGGCATCCTCTTTGACCGCCTGGACCGCGGACTGATCAGCGTCATGCCCGCCATTACCGAGATCGGCCAGCTCTGGACACCTGCCGAATCCTTCCTCATCGACCTGTCCACGGATCCCTACCGTGCAGAACGGGGAGAGGCACAGATGTATGACACCGATGAAAAGATTCAGGCGGGTCTGGCGCGGTTGGTGACCCAAATTCGGGATGCCATTGAGACGCTTGCTTAAGGAGTGATCTTTATGAAACAGAAAATCCAGAATGTGGGAAAGTTCCTGCGCTGGACGCCTTGGCAGGTAAAGCTGTCCATGCTCGTCATGGGCCTGGGGCAGCTCTGCTACGGGCAGATCGTCAAGGGGTTATTCTACTTAGCCTGCTTCGGCTTGATCCTTACCTATTTCATCACAACAGGATTTGCAGATTTTATTGGCTTCTTTACGCTGGGAACCAATGAAGAGAATCTGTGGCTGGGAATCCCAGGCGATAACAGTCTTACGATGTTGATCCTTGGCCTGTTCTCCATCTTTATCCTGATCTTCACGGTGGTACTCTATGTGACCAATGTGAAGGATGCCGTGTATACCGCCCGGCAGGCAGAGCAGGGAAAGTCCATCCACAAATTCCGTCAGACGCTGGAGACAGCGGCAGACGATAAGTTCCACCTGACCGCCCTGACTGCGCCGGTGGTGGGGGTGTCCATCTTCTCCATCCTGCCCATCGTGTTTATGATCCTCATCGCATTTACGGACCTGGGCGGAGACGTGGTCTATCCGAGGTTGGCAAACTGGTCCTTCTCCGCGTGGAAAAAAATTTTGAGCCTTGGCAAGATCGGAAGCACCTTCGTCAAGATTTTAGGCTGGAATGTTGTCTGGGCAATTTGCTCCACGGCGCTTAATTTCATTGTTGGCCTGGGTATGGCGCTGCTGCTAAACAAACGCAACGTCAAGGGCTCCAAATTCTGGCGGGCATTCCCGATTCTGGCCTATGCCATCCCTGGTTTCATCTCCATGCTGGGCTTCAAGTATATGTTCTCCCAGTCCGGACCCATCAACTACTATCTGGATCAGGCGGGGCTCATGCGGATCTTCTTCCTGACCAATGACGCTTCTGCCAAGTGGTGGGCAAGGAGCATTGGCCTGTTCGTGAATATATGGATCTCAGCACCCTCCATCATGCTGATGGCCACGGGTATTCTTTCCAACATCGACACAAACCTCTATGAAGCGGCATCGCTGGACGGTGCCTCCGGCTTTGCGCAGTTCAGGAAGATCACTTTGCCCTTTGTGGTTTTTTCCACCACGCCGGTGCTGATCAGCCAGTTCGTAGGCAACTTCAATAACTTCGGTATTTTCTTCTTCCTCCGGGAGGGCGTCATCTCCAACTATGCGGACTACTTCCTTGCCAGCGACACGGACCTTTTGATCAACTGGCTGTACAAGTTGTCGGTGGACAATAACTACTATTCCATCGGTGCTGCCATCAGCCTGATCATCTTCCTGATTACCGCAAGCCTGTCCCTGATGGTTTACGTCCGCTCCGCAGCCTATAAGCAGGAGGATACGTTCCAATGAAAAAGACGAAATTAACACCCCGCCGCGCTGCGGACAATCTCTTTACTTACCTTGCTTTGATCGTCATGTCGGTGATTTTTCTGTTCCCATGCCTGTGGCTGATTCTGGCATCCCTGTCCAAAACCGGTAGCCTGTATGACTTCAAAGGTTTTTTTCCGCAGGAGTACAGCTTCCAGACCTTCATCGACCTGTTTACCGATGATGTGAACCGCCTCTATCCCTACAAGACATGGTTCTTCAACACCCTGTATGTTGCCGCCTGTAGTGCCCTCTTTGGCACGGTCCTTGTTCTGCTAACTGGCTATGTTATGTCCCGGTTCCGCTTTCAGGGCAGAAACACCATCAAAAAGACCACCTTGGTGCTGGGCATGTTCCCTGGATTTATGGGTATGACGGCAATCTACATCATCATGACCCAGCTGGGGCTTATCAATAAGCTTGAATCTCTGATCTTCTACTATTCCGCCACGGCGCCTCTAGGCTACATGGTGCAGAAGGGCTACTTTGATTCCATTCCCAACACCATCTTCGAAGCGGCGAGACTGGATGGTGCCACCAACTTGCAGGTATTTACCAAAGTGACACTGCCGTTGAGTAAATCTATGTTGGTTTACACGGTGCTGACGCAGTTTGCATGGCCATGGAGCGATGTGCTGCTGCCGAAACTGCTGCTGAAAGACAGGAATATGTGGACAGTGGCCGTGGGTCTGTTCAACCTGCCGGAGACACACTTCTCCCGTTTTGCTGCGGGCTCTGTATTTATCGCAATTCCCATCGTCATCCTTTACTTCTGTTTGGTCAAGCATATTGTCAACGGCCTGACTGCCGGATCTGTTAAAGGATAACGCTTGCGTTACGCTTTTTGTTTACAAGCAAAGATGAATATGAGTTGAAAATCCCATAGAACCCGATACTACCCTTTGCACTAGAACTTCTCTAAGTGTGCCAGCAGATCAACAATAAGTAATCACACTGGCGCTGTGGACATATCTTTATTACGCCGTCCACTTTACCGGTGAAAATAAAGATAGGAGGACCAACTTATGAGAACGAACAAACAAAAGCAGATTAGCTATTCTTTGTTGGGAGTGTTGCTGGCATTGCTGTTTGTATTCTCGTCGGTATCTGTGTTGCCAATTCAGGCGCAGGCGACTACGAGAACAACTGACGGTAGTGTAGGTAACTACTCCAGCATGTCCACGGATGTAATCTATCAGATTGTTACAGACCGTTTCGTAGATGGCGATTCCACCAATAATGCAACGGGGGATTTTCTGCAAATCAGCCCCTAATCAATACTGTATCTGCTCGTGCCGATGGCAGCACAAATTATCCGTATGTTGCACTTGATCGCACAAATTGGACTATTTTGGCAACACACACCTCCAGTGATCCATATAATCCTGTTGGGTATATGATTGATGGGGACAGCAGTACCAGATGGAGTACTGGAGCAGGTCAAGCATCTGGACAAAGTATTACAATAAACTTTGGTCAGAGCGAAAACTTTGACAAAATCGAAATGATCCATGACGGAAGTGATTATCCCGGCGGATATAAAGTCGAAATCTCTTCTGATGGAATCAATTACACGCAAGTCACTCTTAATAATGTAGACATTGGCTTTGGGGCTAAAATGGTTTTGATTCCATCCACTCCTCAAACCGCTCAGTATGTCAGAATATCTATCACAGACAGTTCGAGATCGAGTTACTGGTGGTCGATTACAGAACTCAATATTCTTTGGAAGAACGTTAACGGGTAACAGAAACCGGGGGCATCAGTGTTGATGCCCCCTTCACCTTTCTTCATTTACTATTTTATCGATTACCAAAGGTTCCATGTAAATAGTATACGCATATTTATCTGCTTGCCTGCAGATCCAACTGTTCACTTATACATAACAGCACCCTTTGATTTGCCTTGAACCGTCTATCTTTTATGCCAATTCCGTCGAACCATGACGACAAAAAGTCCATAAAAACAAATAAGGATGTGCAGAACTTTTTTCTGCACTTCTCTATTTCAGCCTGTCGAAAAATCCAGCTTTTGCTGGGCTTTTTTCATTGGTTAAAGAAAGCCACCAGCCCGTGAACTGCCCCAGTATGTATGCCCAGAATAAAATATCCGAGCGAAGTGAGGAACAACTAATAAAAAACATTCAGGCTCCTTTTTCCGTTTAAGGTTGCCAAATCCGTAGTTTTGGGATTACTTAATTCCCTCACATTGCCGTCCCTGTTGTTCACATGCCACAGGTGTACTACGGAATCCGTGGCGATTCTGTAAATAGGATGGCAAAAGTGCGCAAACGAAATGGCAGGTCTTTGCTGATGACCGTAGAATCGGGATGTGTTATAATTCTAGTGTGAATTTTTGGGTCTTCGGTTGAAGGCCCATTTTTCTTTATTACTGACAAAGGAGCGAAATCAAATGAAGTTCTGTCCCTACTGTGGAGCTGACCTGCTTAAAGAGGATGCTGCCTTCTGCGCAGAATGCGGGAAAAAACTTTCTGTGGCAGAGGAAGCACCCTCTCCGGCACACGAAGCCGACAGTCAGCACAATGCAAAACCCAGCAAGCAAAAGACGCCCAAGAAAGATTCCAGAAAGCGCAAAAAGTCCAAGCAGAAAAAGGTGCAGGAGCCTCCCCTCCCCGAAATTGAAGGGGAACCTGCAGAGGATGGATACGACGGCTATTACGACGATATCCTGCCTCCGGATCTGGATCGGGAAAAAGAAGGCCCCGATAAGGAGCTGATCAAAAAGATTGTTTCCCTGACAGTTGCCGTAATCTTTATTATCGGGCTGTGCGTTGTTATGATGTATGTACTTTAAGTGTTGCAGTTTGATGCTCTATACCGTGTAATTAAGTAAATCCATCAAGTGAGGTGCAAATTTATGAAGTACATTTCTATTGGCGCAGTCATGACCGAAGGAACCGAGCATATTCTGGACGTTTGCAGGGGCAGCCGGAGTTACCATCTGACCGGAGAACTTGCCTCCGTCTGGCTGAACGGCAGATTTGGCTTTGCTGCTGTAAAGAAGCCGACCGAGGAGCAGGCACTGCTACTGCTGCTGAGAATGGGTTTGGCTATTCAAACGGACGGCTCCGGCTTTGAGGAGTACCGCGCCCTGACCCAATGCACATTGGTTCCCGCCGACCGGAAACACCCCTACTGGGGGCTGACCGGGATGGAGCGTGCGGTGCTTCAGTGGCTGCGGGAGGCAGGTCTTGTTCTGAGTATGGCAGAATTGACCTATCTTATCGATCAGAAAGTACCCCTGCAAGCAGATCTGCTGGGCAATGCCAATACGCAGAATCTGGTGGAACAGATCTACACCAGAGATACCATTGACGATGGCATTCTGGAGGGTCAGATGGAGCGTTCCAATGCAAGAGAGCCGGTAACAAAAGCCGTACTTCGTCTGCTGCGCAAGAAGCGGCTGGTACTTCTGTAAGGAGGGGGATCCTCATGAAAGATACATTCCTGACGTTCCCGGAACCACTTCGGAAGCGGATCCTGCTCCAGTGCGCAGGAGCTGGCCTTGGTATTACCATGCTCCTGATTCTTCTCGTCTATGTCCGTGATTGGTATTTCCTGTTTCCCTGTGCGGCGCTTGTCATTGTTTCTCTCAGTGGTGCGGCTTCCCTCTATGATCGCTGCCGGCAGAAACGGTATGTCACCATTGAGGCTGCCTGCACAGAGATCAACCGGATGCCTTTCCGCAGGCGGATCAAATCCCTGTATCTGCGCAGCGAACAGTACACCATCAAACTGGTCGGTGTCCGAAAAATCCGTGGCCTTGCGGTTGGCGATACCATGACCCTGTACGTTTCGGACAATGCCGCCATATATGAAATGGACGGCAGCATGGTCCTTTGCAGCTATTTGGCCTTATCCAAAGTTCAGCAGCAAAAGGATTGACTAACGCTGGGAGCCATGGTATAATGCCATCAACATAGTATCAGAGTTTTGCGCAGGCAAAACGTAGTTTCCGAGTTCTCAATCAGTGTCATTTGCTTCTTCGGCAAATGGCACTTTTTATTTACCCTCGGTTTCTGCCTGCGCAAAGCGGGTTGAAATATATATTTTTGCTTTGCAGGAACACCCTGCAGGAAGGAGTCAACAATGTTAATGTTCTTTGCATCCGATGTGGTAGTCTCCAAAGGCTACCAAAACGCACCCGCCCTTAAGTTCTCTGAAAAGGGCGACTTCGTGCGTTTCCGTGTAGGCCAGAAGGTCTACGACCCCCGTGCCGAGGAGAACCACCGCTGGATCAACATTACCGTCAAGAGCTTCGATCCGGCCCTCATTGACCGCATCCGCAAAATGGGTCTGAAGGAAGGTTCCTTTATCAGCCTGAGCGGCCGGTATGACGAGGATGTCTGGGAGGACGAGGAGACCAAGGAGAAGCGCAGTATGCCCTGTGTGATTCTGGATAATCTGGAATACAGCGGCGGCGGTAGGCGCTCCGGCGACGGCCAGAAGGCAGCATCCAATTCCCAAAATGACAGTACTCCCGCACCCGCCCCTGCGGCAGATCCTCAGGAGGGCTTCCAGATGCCCGGCAATTTTACGGGATATGAAGGCTTTGGCGGCGGCAACAACTTCTTCAATCTGTAAGGAGTCGTATCACAATTGAACATGGCGCAAAAAACGCACATGCGTATCTTCCCGAGATCACACATGTGCGTTTTTTTGTCCCCAAAAGGAGTATCAGCATGAATGACAAAAACCGTCAGCGACACATTGCCTATGAGGTACTGGTAATTCTGGGACAGCTTGCTTTGCTGACCTACATTACCCGCCTGTGGCCCATTCTCCTTCTGATCATTCTTGGGATCTTCGTCGCCGCTCTGCGGCTGCTGTTTCTTTCGTCCCAGAAGGTAGAACCCGTCAGGCCACTGCTCACGCTTCCGCCTCCCCATCAGCCTCCAACCGAAAAGGATCTGCAATCCGCTGCATACACCATTGTCCAATGCAGGATCACGCAGATCCTCAGTGCCAAATTCCCGGAAGCCAGATGGGTCTGGGAGAATCCACGCGCCATGGAAGATATTCTGGCAGGCAATCCTACCTATGTGCTTTTGAACAGGGCAGGCGGCTATCGCCGGGGGCGTGTCGTTATGCAGCAGTTTCAGGTGGTCGACATCGTATTTGACGAGAAACAGCCGACCCCTACGCCCTCCACACCGGTTCCTGCCCCTGATCCGGATCCAGCAAGAAATCCAGCACCGCCCGCACTCGTACCCGAGGATGACGAGGAGCCAATGCCTGAAAACTTTGGCCCGCTTGCATTTAACTGGGTCGAATCCCATGTCATTGATCTGAATGAACAGTGCAATGAGGCGGTCGCTGAAGGTCTTAGCGAATACCTCATCCCGGCGCAGGAGCTCCCCGTAACAGAAAGCTGGGACGCAATCTGTGAAGCGTTGATTCACAGTGATTTTCGCGGCGCACATTGTTGTGACGAGGGCATCATCATCGAAATTGAGCAATAACATTGCAGAAAGGAAATCACCAAATGAGCGTTTCTATGAACAATCTCTTTAACTTCTCCAGAGCTTTACCGGAGCCTTTCGACAAGTTGGTAAGCAAAAAGGTGAAAGTCACCTCCAAGTATGGAAGCGCAACGGAAGCTACGCTTTCCTGCACCATGGTCAAGGCTGTCCACGCAGTTTGTAACTGTATGGTGGGTACCGGAGAAGGCGCTGTCGGCACCATCGACCACCGCACTGTGGCTGAGTATAAATCCTCCGCCGGTCCGGATATGTATCATCTGGTTGTGTTTGACAGCGGGTCCGGCAATATCATGGCCAGTATCTATGATAACAACACGGAGACCATCGAAAACTACAAGCTCCACCAGAGCTCACAGGACGGCGCCGCCGTCATGATGGCTATGATGCCCCTGCTTCTGAAGGACGACGAGTTCGATGAAAACTTCCAGACCTATTTCGACCAGCGCAGCGCCGGTTATCCCGATATGAAAAAGGCCACAGACGCCATGGCGATCCTGTGTGACAATGCTTACCGCCGTATTAAGGACGACACCTGTCCGGCACATATCAAGGTCACATTGGACAAATCCGGAAATGTGCTTCGCGTATCTCAGGGGCATTTACTATCAGGCGTCTATACCCCCACTTCCGTTCTGGCAGGTGAATTTACCATCCTTGCCAAAACGGGAAAGGCCACTGTTTCTGCAGCAAAGGCTGCCATCGACCACCGGGATTTTGTCGGTAAATATCAGTTGACGGGAGGCCGAAAGCTCTCCATTCTGGAGGAATCCCTTGTGCCCAAGCTGGAGGATTGGTACATCATCCCGGATCAGGTGGCCAATATCTGCAAGCACGCCCAGATTACCACCGGCAAGCCCATGCAGATGCGTAATTTTCTGCTGCGCGGCCCTGCCGGTACCGGTAAAACGCAGAGCGCTATGGCAATCGCGGCCGGATTGCATCTGCCCTACATGAAGTATACCTGCTCCGCTTCCACCGAAGTGTTCGATTTCGTTGGCATGGTGTTCCCCAATACGGACAGTGTGTCCACGGGCGACGCAGAGCTGGATAAGCAGCTGGAAATGCTTCAGACAATGGGCGGCATCAACTTCGCCAATGTATCCAAACTTATGAATCTGCCCGATCTGGACGACATGGACTTTGACCCTGCCGGTACTTTCCAGAGCCTGACCGGCGTAAAAAACGAAGATGCCACTTCCCGGGACTGCATGGCTGTTGTCATGGATATGGTCACAGAGAAGATCAAGGCACTGACAAAGCCTGCTGAGAAGAAGTCTACCTCCGGTCAAACCTACACCTATGTGGAAACTGACTTCATTAAAGCGCTGAAAAATGGCTATGTGGTCGAGATTCAGGAGCCTACCGTCATTACCCAGCCGGGTGTGCTGGTTGGCCTGAACTCTCTTCTGGAGCAGACCGGTTCTATCACTTTGCCCACCGGCGAAGTCATCCAGCGGCATCCCGACACGGTGGTCGTAGTTACAACGAATATCACCTACGAGGGCTGCCGCGGGCTGAACCAGTCTGTCGTTGACCGAATGAGTCTGGTGGAAGACATTGAGCTTCCCGACCCTGATGTCATGGCCCAGCGTGCCATGGCAGTCACCGGCGCCGCCGATGAATATCAGGTTTCCCAGATGGTTCAGGTCGTCAATGACATGTCCGAGTATATGCGTAAGAACGGCATCACCGACGGCTCCTGCGGTATGAGAAGCCTTATCGACTGGATCAACAGCACCGAGATCACCGGCGACCCATATCGCTCTGCGCTCTGTACAATTATCAGCAAGGCTACCTCTGACCCGGAGGATCGGGAGACTTTGAAGACAGCGATTCTGGAACCGATCTTTGCCCCCAAGCGTCGAAGGACAGCTTGAGGAAGGAGGCTTTTCAATGGCAAGAGTAAGTCACAAACGTGTCAAGCAGCTTCTGAATGAGCATCGGAGCAAAATCACAGATAAGCAGTTCTTTACCTCCCGAATCCTTGCCGGTCACTACGAGGATGTAGCGGCAGCACAGACACGACGGTATCGATATGACCGGCGTGTCCATGTCAATATCTACTGGAATCCCGACGATCCAAACGCTGCCTGTACCAATAACGCATCTATCCTGATCAATGCCGGACACCCGTGTGTCACCAAGATCAAGGGACGAATGGATCGCTATGAGATGGTGTCAGGGCTGTTCGCGCACGAGTTAGGTCATGTACTGTATACCGATTTTCTGGCAAAGCAAACCTACATGAATTACTTGTCTAAATTCAAGTGGTATCCGGCACCCCCAGATTTGAAAACCTCCCGGGATGCCGCCAACGAACGCGACTTCTGGGAATATGTGAAACTGGATCCTAGGAATCTGGAATTTGCGATGCAGATTGCATGCTACATTGCCAATGTGTTGGAGGACGGATACATCGAAGGCCGGATTCTCGCCGATTTTCCCGGCGTACTCGGCTATAACCTGTCTGTCATGCGCGATCACCAGTATCAGGACATGCGCACTGTAACGCAGATGATGGAAATGGAGGATGCCGGCTCCGGTCACATCTTCCATACCATTCTGCAAATCATGCTCTCCTATGCCCTGTACGGCGAGATCAAATATGGTGAGACGCCCCTGAGCGACGAGCGTATCCAAACGATCTTCCGGCTGATACCGCAGTTGGACACAGCCGTGACCACCGCTTCCGCAAAGGAGCGCTGGAAAATCGTCAGCCTTATCCTGATCCGCTGCTGGCATCACATTGAAGACTATATCGAGCTTTGCAAAAAGCATCAGGACGAGGCAGCCACCTCCGGAACCGGAAGCTCGGCGGGCGAAGTTCTTTCCGGGCTGCTTCAGGTTATTGCCGGATCCAGTGCAGAAGGCACCGGATCTGAAAAGCCTGTTTCCGGTTCTGAGGTGAGGAAAGGCGTCGCAGCGAATGCTGTAGCCCGTACCCGCACGCAGGCTCTGGCCCGCAAAAATGGGTCTGGGGATGACGATGAAAAACAGGATGCGTCTGAGGCTCCAGGAGAAAAGGAAAATGAGTCCGGTGACGACAGTTCGGAGGAGAATAAATCTGAAGAGAACCCGGCTTCCAATCAAACCGACTCTGACGATTCCTCCGGATCTGATGACGTCAGCGCCCCACTGGGCGACTCCGGTGGAGATTCCCAAAAACAGGAGACTACTGCAGAGGAAGGTGGCCGGATTCCATTCCACCAGACGGATTCTGCGTCTGCTCCTGTTGGTGGCTCCACCGAGTATGATTCCGACTACAAGCGGGAAATGAATGAGAACGCTGCCACGGACATCGAACGGATGCTGGGGCAGATGGCAGAAAAGGCAGCCTGTAAGCAGCTCGAAACCGAGCGTCTGAAGGAGCTGAACGAAGCTGCCCAGAGCATTTCTTACGGCGACATCCACAGTGGTGTGAACATTCAGGTCCATCGAATCGCACAGGTCGACGACGAGCTGGAGGATCAGTTCTACCAGATCTGCGGGCCGCTGCTGGACATCTCCAAGAAACTCCAGCGCAGTCTGATTCAAAAATTAAATGACCAACAGCGCGGCGGGAAGCAAACCGGTCTGGTGATGGGGCGCCGTCTGGATGCACACGCTTTGTGCAGAAATGACGGAAAGGTTTTCTATACGAACAATCTTCCAAACGAGATCCCAAGACTTTCCGTCGGTCTGCTGCTGGATGAATCGGGTTCCATGTCCTGCGGTGATCGCAGCACCTATGCGCGGGCGGCAGCCATTATCCTCTATGATTTCTGCCAATCCCTGAACATCCCCATCATGATCTACGGGCATTCCACCGGTTGGGGTGCCGATGTTGATCTGTACTCCTATGCGGAGTTCGACAGCATCGACCGGGATGATAAGTTCCGGCTCATGGACATCTCTGCCAGAAACAGCAATCGAGACGGCGCCGCTCTGCGGTTTGTCGCCGAGCAGCTATCCAAGCGTCCTGAAGAAATTCGGGTCCTCATGCTGCTATCGGATGGACAGCCCGCAGCCAGAGGCTACAGCGGTACCGCAGCTGAAGAAGATCTGCGCGGCATCAAGCAGGAATACAAGCGCAAGGGCATTCTGTTCATTGCCGCTGCAATCGGCGAGGACAAGTCCAACATTGAGCGCATCTATGGCGATTCCTTCCTTGACATCACCGATCTGAACCAGCTCCCGGTGAAGCTGACCGCAGTCATCAAACGCTTTCTAAGGTGATTTCATGTGTTATAAGACGCAGAAATCATAGCAAACCACTTTACTCTCAGGTGGGCAGCCGGCACATGCCACACTGCCCACCTGTCGATATGACAGAAAGGAACTATTTTTTATGTTTATGAACCGAGTCGGCGCACAATTTCAATGCGAAGGCGTAACCTACACCATTGGCGGCAAGGTCTGCGCAAACGATGCCAGCGATTATGAGGGACTGTATGGTACCATCACAGAGATCCGGGACGGCGATGACCGGGAAACGGAAAACGATACCCCGGACATCTACTGTTCATTTATGCCCCCTGTACTGGCTGATGACATCAAGGCCCTAGAAGGCCGGTTCTCGCAGCTATATCGCAGAGAGATGCATCTGGAGGACATTGGACTGGATATTGTCATCATGGCTCCCGATATGCTCAAGGTGCTGGAACCGATACCCCCATGGCAAAAACTGACAATCTACACTGTCCGGGAGGAATGGGCATTCGGTGGGGACTATGGTGAGGATTTCTCTCTCACCACAGCCCCCGGCATGGCGAAATACATTCTTACTGAACTGGTTACGGAACAACTGGAAAGTGGATATGCTTCCGAATGGGCTGATCGCCCTGATTGGGGCGTAGAATGTACACCCCGAAGCTATGAATGCGGGCTTCACGATTCGTACTGCGAGAATCACTATAAAGTCTGCATTGAGGAGCAGGAACTTCCCATTGACGATGATGCGGTACGCAGTCTCCTTGATAACCGGCTCCGGAGGTATTTTGCTGAGCAGATTGAAGGCTGGGACGGACTTGAAGGTCTTACCGAGCAGCAGATCGCCGACACGATCGCTGCGCCCAATGTCCCTCGGCACATCCGCAGGCAGCTGGAGCAAGACGGTTTTCTGATGGATTCCTTCTGGAAATCGGTATCGAAGGCCTCGTTCGACCTCGTAAGGCAGTATAAGGAGAAACTGGTATGAGCTATCAACTATCCACTGAGAATGGAGCAGCAGCTATGGACGTCACTAAATTGCAGGCAGCCATACAAAAGCAGGATGAATACCTGTCCAGCCGGGGGCATCTCAGCGATGTCCCGGCCGGAGACGAAAACTTCAATGACCTCACCCGTGAGATCATCCGTGCCTTCAAAGAATGTCATGGTTCCGCGTTCCTCGGAAAACTGGTATTCTCCTGGGAAGATCAGAAAAAGCTGGAGCGCGGTGAGATCGGCATTTATACCGAGTACACGGGTCAGTCGCTTCCAGCCTATGGCTGCAATTTTGTGACCGCTCAGCCGGATACGCAGTTGGAAGCTATGGTGATTGGGTGGACCATTGATGAATGGCCGCCCAAATTTACGCTCTTTACCAAGATCCTGCAGCGTATTCAAGATCTGAACGGATACACGCTGAATTGGAGATAGCATATTTGCCCCATCTGTTACTGCCAGTAAAGTTGTAAAAACGCTTACAGATGACGTGAATTTACAATGTTTTCACTGGACGAAAGGAACAGAATGTGGTATACTATTGTTGCCAACAAGAGGAGGAAACATCATGGAAACAGAAAAACCGGATGGATTCCCTGGTCTTCCGGAGGAATTTGTCCGACAGAATGCCAAGTACATGCGTCTGTTACAGGGCTTTCGCCTGTTGGACGATGACTTTATGAGCAAAGTCTTCGAGGATAAGGAATGTGCGCAGTTACTGCTGCATATCATTCTGGAACGCAGCGATCTCGTTGTACAAGAGGTTCATGGTCAATACAGCATCAAGAATCTTCAGGGGCGCTCCGTCCGTCTGGATATTCTGGCGGTTGACCAGGAGGGGAAACACTACAATATTGAGATCCAGCGGCAGGACGAGGGCGCGGACGCACGCCGTGCCAGATACAACAGCAGCCTCTTAGACGCAAACCTGACACACCCCGGTGACCGCTACGAAGAGCTGCGAGAAACCTACGTTATCTTCATTACAGAACGGGATGTTCTGAAGGCAGGACTTCCCATCTACCACATTGACCGGATGATTCAGGAAACCGGCAAACCATTCGGCGACGGCTCCCACATCATATACGTCAATGCGCAGTGCAAAAACGATACGCCTCTGGGCAAGCTGATGCATGATTTCTCCTGTACACAGGCAGATGACATGCACTATCCAGTTCTTGCCGAGCGCGTAAGGTATTTCAAGGAAAATGTAAAGGGGGCAACCACCATGTGCAGAGAAGTTGAAAAATTAGTAATGGCTGAACGGGATGAAGGCCGCGCAGAAGGCCGTGCGGAAGGAAACATCGAATCGAGCGCAAGAGCAGTTCGTAATGTTATGGCCAAGATGTCCCTCTCTGTGGAGGAGGCAATGCAGTTCTTGGAATTACCCGATTCGGAAAAAGATGCCGTCCGGAAACTTATTGAGCAGTAATTTCATTTACTGCTGGTCGTGCAGGCTCGCATTGTAGGTGCGGACTAGCCAATACCGCCCACAAGGAGTTACCACCATGTGTAGAGAAGTTGAAAAAATTGCGATGGCTGAACGGAACGAAGGTCGTTTAGAAGAAAAATCAATTCTGTCCGCGCAATCATGGAGAGCTTGTCTATCTCTGTCGATGAAGCAATGAAACTCCTGAAAACGCCGGAATCCGATAAGGACATTATTCGGAAACTCATTGCACAGTGATTCCGTTTGTCGTCGGTCATGCAGGCTCGCATCAGGAACGCAAACCAGATGACGTCTCACGTAATGATGGATTGCGTTTATCCACGCGAATGTTGACCAATTCAATCTGATAAGTCCACTACATCTCGGGATGCTGCCTCTGGCGGCATCCCTTTTCCTTTTACACCTGCTGACCAAAATAAACTGCTTTTTCCTTTCGCAAAGGATATCATGACGATACAGTAGTCAGGAGAGGCCCTGCATCTGCGGTGCCTGCCGCCGGAAATAAAACTTCCGGAATCCGGTAATTGACTAATGCCGGCAGCTATGATATAATGCCATCAACATAGTATCAGAGTTTTGCAGCGGCAAAACACAGTTTCCGGGTTCTTCTCAAGTGTCATTTGCATTTTTGTGCAAATGGCACTTTTTCTATTTTCTGACAACTCTATACCGTAAACACTTGCCAGTAGTCTCCTTTCTTCCGGGGATTACTGGCTTTTGTTATATCCGGCGGTTTCCGCCAAACAACCGAAAGGAGCAAGCAGCATGTTATCCTGTCACGACAACTTTGAAGCAAACTTTGACAACTATCCGTCCATGCTCAGTTATCACCAAGCACTGAGTATGGCATCCAGTTGGCGCCGATGTAAGGTCAAAGACCTTCACGTGGAGCCACTGGATCCGACCTCTCCCCTGTATGGTCATCCCGCAGCATTTGCCGCAGGTACCAGCGAGGACGCAATTAAGGACACCGCCGCCAATCTCGGCCTTGCGCTGAATGTGGATGGAAACATCTATCCCGTCCGCGGCACGGCCTACAAAACGCTGACCGAACGCGCAAAGATCAATGGCACAGCACTCCCCAAACTCAGTCGCAAAGACCTTGCCAATGTACTCAACGCCTGCCTGTCCGTACACAATTCAGATGCGCTTCTGCTGATCCGGAACGAAAAGGTTTCCGCAGTTCACTCCGGTGACGAAACGGACTATTCCGTGCTTCCCATGGACGAACTTCTGGTTACGCTGGAGAAGAAGCTGGGGGAACGGTTCCCCGGCTTCGTGTTTGAAAGCGGGTATACCGACCATGCCTATACCTGCGGCAGCTGGATTCTCCCCAACCAAAAGGAAGGCATTCTGGGCGCCTATGCCAAGGCTCTTGCCGCACACGGTCAGGCAGCGATGGCAAACAGGCTGGTTCCCGGTATCCGGTTCATGACATCCGACACCGGCGTTGCCTCCGCAAAAGTATCTGCTTTGCTGATAGGCGCACAGCAGCCGATCCATATCGGCGACTGCATTGGTGTGGATCACCGGAATCAGCGCAAGATCGCGGATTTCGATGCTGAGATGGACAAGCTGTTTGCTAAGTTCTGCGATTCCGTTGCCAAGCTGCAGAGCCTGCTGGAAATTCCGCTGGAGTACCCTGTCAATGCCATGACCCGGGTCTGCAAAAAGCTCTCCCTTCCGAAAAAGGAAGCGCTGGAAGCGATCGCCATGTATGAAATGGCTTACGGCGGAGGACCCGCGACTGCCCATGATGTCTTCATGGCCATGCAGGAAATTCCCTACATGATGAAGACATGCCACACCCCGGAAGCAAAGCTGCTCAAGGCCGAAGAAAACATGGCACGCGCTCTAAGTATCCGGTGGAGCGACTATGACATTGCAAAGGAGCTGAAGTGGTAATGGCTGCTCCGATATTACTTTGCGACACCACCGGAATGAGCAATGACCGCTGGCTGGAATGCCGTATGCACGGCCCCAAGGGCGATATTCCCTACACCATCGGCGGAAGCGATGTGGCAGCCATATTTGGCGTGTCACCGTGGACGACCCCGCTGGAGCTGTGGATGATCAAGAAAGGGCGAATGAAGCCCAAGCCAAAAGACAATGCCGACCAGCTGGAGATGGGGCATCTGCTCGAACCGATTGCCGCATACTGGTATGCGAAGAAAAGCGGCAACTATGTCTACGACGACAAGGGGCTGTATCAGCACGCAGACCACCCCTACGCTCTGGCCAATTTTGACCGGCGGTATAGGCGGGCCAGCGATGGTCAGTCCGGCATTCTGGAATGCAAAAGCTGCACCTATCACAAAGCGGAAGACTGGGCAGACGACGCGATCCCCCTGTACTATGAATTCCAGCTCCGCTTCTACCTCGCTGTAGCAGACGTCCAGCACGGGGCGTTCTCGTGCTTCTGGGGGAATAATCCTGCCAACGATCTGGCAATGCCGGAAATCAAGCGTGATCTTGTCAAAGAGGACATGATTTTCGAGCGGCTGGATGAATGGATCTGGAGCCTTGAACACGATGTCCCGCCTACCATGAGCGGCGTCAAACCCACACTGGCAATGGAATCCCTCGCAAGGATCTATGGCGCCAGCAAACCCGGTCTTCCTACCATTGAATTGCCATACAAGTTTGAGCGGCAGCTTCGCCAGATCGCCAACTTGCAGGCCAAAGTCAGGGAATGCGAAGACGAAAAGAAACGCTACGAAAAGGAGATCGAAGCACACTCCGTGCGAATTGCCGAAGTCATGAAGGAGCATGAGCATGGTATTCTGACAACTACCAAAGACAAGCTCCTCATTGATTTCGTAACGAGAACCACCAAGCGGCCCAGCTCCGATGCTCTGAAAAAGAAGTATCCCGGCGTCTATGCGGATGTGTTGAACATATCCACCAGCCGTAAGGTGAAAGTTTCGGTACAGCCGATTTGATCAGGGATGAGCAATATGCGAAAAATCTCTCAACCGATCGACCTTCGATCCCGCCGCGAAATGACGGATTACCTGCGTAACCATTTCCGATATTCCACGATGAACTCCTGGAATCATGCAACATCGTATGCCTGTGACCTCAAGATTTACGGACTTGGTCTGGATCCTGAGATTGAATCCAAGCTTTACGATATGCTCGATACCCGGGAGTTTTTGCTTATGCGGCAGGAAGCGCTGTATCTGTTTAATGCAGCCCACAACTTCCGCTGGCAGGCAGGGTTCAACGGCAGAAGCGGCGGCTATCTGGTTCTCTACCAAGGGGATCTGAAGCCCTCCGGATATCTGTCTTACTGCACCTGCTGCGGCCAGCGGAACTGCCGCAGTGTCGCCGACACAGGCAATGTTTGTGGTGTCTGTGGGAAGGCAGCCCGTGTAGATTTCCGTGTTCCACCGAAACAGCCCGTCACATTCCCCGGTCGGGGTACGGACATGGATGACGACTACGAAGAATGGTCGCTGTCTGAACTCCGGGACCGTGTAAAACTTGTACAGGAGCTGGACAGTCTGGCTGACGATCTTGTCAGTCAGGCCGTTCATATGGCAAAGGCGTTTGATGTTGTGGAGGAGGCGTACTATGTACCCCAGACCCGGCATGTGCTTTTCGCCAAGTGAGAACGCTCTTGAGAAAGGAGAAAACAAGTGTTATGTCAATTTGATAAGCTCCTCTACCCCCGGATGGCCGATGCTTCCACCGTTGACTATATGATCGCCGTTTACCGTCCGCTGGAAATCCTGCACGATGGCAGCGGCCATGCAATGAGCCAGTTCAAAGCTGTCGGCTATTGCCTCCCCATCACGGAAAAAGCTCGATTCCGTCTGAATGGCCACTGGGTCAGGCATCCGAAGCACGGACTCCAGTTTGAGGTGGAGAGCTACGAGGAGGTAATTTCGCATACCAAGGAAGGCATCATCGGCTACCTTGCCTCTGGTCAGATCAAAGGTGTTGGCCGAAAAATCGCAGAGAAAATCTACGATTCCTTCGGGCAAGACACGCTGGAGATTCTGGATCAGGAGCCGGAAAAACTCATGACCATTCGAGGTATCAGCGAAAAGCGCCTCAGAATGATCTGTGATTCCTATCTGGCCACCCGCGGCGCCCGGGACGTAATTGCCTTTCTGACGCCCCACGGCGTTACCGCCAACCGAGCCATTAAGATCTACCGCGAGTATGGAAAGGATACTCTGGATATCATCCGGAAGCATCCGTACCGGCTGGTGGAAATGGCAGGTATCGCATTCAAAACAGCGGACAAGCTGGCAATCAGTTTGGGGCTTCCCACCGTTTCCCCGGAACGTGTCGACGAAGCGCTGATGTACGCCATCGCCGAAGGCGAGACGGAGGGACATATGTGTCTGGAAAAACACGATTTCCTCCGCAGGGCGCTGCGCCTTCTGGAAACACCGGAGATCACTGAGGAGATGGCGGCCGCAAGAGCCTTCCAACTGGTACAAGCGGATCGGCTTGTCTGCTATGACCACTACATCTACCGCACTGCGACTGCCACCGTGGAAAACAATATTGCCTTTCATATCGCACAGCAGATGAAAACGGCCGCAGAGCCTTACGAGAATCTGGATCACGCCATTCTGTGCGAGGAACGGAAGCTCAGGATCACATTGGCGCCGGAACAGCGGGAAGCGGTAAAAATGGCGCTATCCACCAAGTTCTGCGTCATAACCGGCGGCCCGGGGACAGGCAAAACCGCAGTTCAGCGGGCGATCCTTGATCTGTATCAGGAAAAGTATCCGGAAGCGCAGATCATATGCTGCGCCCCCACCGGGCAGGCAGCGCAAAGGATGAAGGAATCCTCCGGGCTGTCGGCATCGACGATTCACAAGGCTCTGTGCATCAAGGCCAATCCTGACGGCACCCTGACCGAAGGCATCATGCTGAATGCGGATCTGATCCTTGTAGATGAAGTCTCCATGATGGATGCCTTTCTCGCAGAGCGGCTGTTTACTGCCATCCCGCCTCATGCCAGACTGATTCTGGTGGGTGACGCGGACCAGCTTCCCTCTGTCGGCCCCGGCGCTGTCTTAAAGGACATCATCAACAGCGGCGTCGTACCCGTGGTTCGTCTGGATCATGTGTTCCGCCAGAGCGCCGGAAGCCGGATCGCTACCAATGCCCGGCTGATCAAGCACGGTAATCTGAGTATGGAGTACGGCCCGGATTTCATGTTCTTTGATTCCAAGGATTTAGCTGTATCCGCCGATATCATTGAAAACCTGTATATGCAGGAAGTTCAGAAATTTGGTGTGGACGGCACGGCATTCCTGACCCCCTTCCGGCGTAGGACCGAAACATCCGTGGATGCCATGAACGCACGGCTGCAGGCACTGGTAAACCCACCGGCTCCGGGAAAAGCTGAAGCCGTTTCCGGGCAGCTGCGATTCCGGCTTGGCGATAAGGTCATGCAGATCAAGAACTACGAGCAGGTCAACAACGGCGATGTGGGCTACATCACCAACATTACCGGCCCCGAAAACGAGGCTACCGTGGAGATTGACTTTGGAGATGGCAGAATCATGAAGTATGAAAGTGATCAGCTTAGAATGCTGGATCTCGGATACGCCTCTACCGTCCATAAGTCTCAGGGCGCCCAGTACAAATCTGTCATTCTGAACCTACAATGCGCCCACGCGATCATGCTGATGCGTGCCATCGTCTACACAGCAATTACCCGCGCAAGGCTTCGGCTCACCATCGTTGGTGAACGAAAAGCGTTGTGCCGGGCAATCCGCAATACCAAAGCCGACCAGCGGGGTACCCGTCTGGCGCAAAGAATTCAAGACTTCATTGAGTAGAAAGGAAATGACCATTATGGCAACTACGTTGGATATGTACTACCAAAACAAGCAGCAGCTCAACGCAATAATTGCGGAGCATAAGCTGACCATGGATCAGCTATTGGGGTATCAGGAACTGCTTTACCGGATATCCATTCTGGAAAGCTGCATGAATTTTGTCAAGACCGCTCCTGTTACCGCTGATGTGAGCGCAATGAGCTATCACTACAAGATCGTTGACGCGCTCTTTACCTGTCTGCTTCAGGAGCGGCAGTTTGGCATTCCCGCGGACGAAAAGCTGAAGAAACAGCGTGCGACTGCTTTAGGTAATCTCCAGACAGTGATCACCAGCTTCCGCAAGCAGTTCCAGAGCTTTGCCCCGACTGCTCCGGAATCCTACCGGGATGCCGTCAGCAAGATGGTCAACACGGTACTGCCCGCATGGCTCCAGTACCGCTTCACCTATATTCCATTTTGATAGGAGATAATGACATGAACAATTCCCAATTTTCTGTCCTGAACACCATCAATCAGGTGGATGGCTTCGATCCCTCCCAGCTGGCGGTCGATTATGTAGACCTTACGACGCAGGAAACGCGGAAGCGGCTGCCCGTCATGGCGCAGCTTGCGTGGTTCCGTCTGCGCCACCCGGAAGGGAAAATCGCATTGCAGGTTGAGCCGGTGAAGGACTACTTCGTTGCGACCGCAAAGGTATACGTCAGCTATAAAGATCCGGTAGAGTGCTACCTGTCCGAAGCCACCGCTTCCCGCAAGTATGATCCTCTGAAACCCACGGTTTCTCCCCGGGAATGGGCCCAGACCGCGGCAATCGGCATCGCCCTGCGCAATGCCGGCTTTGGCTTACAGTTCAGCGCTGCCGGAGATGGCTTCGACAGTAATGTCCCTGACGAGCTTGGTGTAGAAAATGGCATAACGCCTCCTGCGCCAATGCCCACAGGCACGCCGCCCACTCTCCAGCCTGAAGCAGAAACGCCTGCCGTAGTTGCTGCACCTCCTGTTTCAGATCCGGAGCCGGTCATTGTAGAACTGACGCCGGAACAGAAATTTGAACAGGCATGTGCCGTTGTGAGTCCCATCAAAAAACATGGCGGTAAGACGCTGGGCGAAGTTCTCAGCACGGAACCCCGGGCAATTAGCTGGCTGGCCTCAAAATTCGGCGGCGATGAAACCATTCGTGCCGCTGCAGAGTATATCTGCAATTATGCAATGGAACAAACGCCCGCATAAACCGCTTGCGATAAAGGGGGATGTATCACGCATCCCCCTGGAAAGGAGGCTGCATGGTCGAAATCCATATTTACGATATTATCCCTCTGATCGGCATTCCGGAACCGCCGAACGGCAGACGCAGCTACAATATAAGCTGCCCTTGCTGTGACACAAATCCACGGGGAAAGCACCTGAACATCAATCTTACGAAAGATGTATTCTGCTGTCCCCGGTGTCGTTTTTCGGGCGGCGTCTTTGATTTGTATGCGTACTATGCTCAGGTCGACCGCAAGAAAGTGCGGGAAATTTTGATAAAGGAGCTTGGTCTGAAGGATAGCGACTCATTTCACCATGAAGGCAGCAAACACAGGCGGGGGCAGCGAACGATCACACGCCCCATTCTGCAGGATATTGAATTGCCTCTTACGGACATTGATGCCAGACACGAAACCTATACAGCTCTGCTTTCCAAGCTGTCTCTGGCATCTGACCATCTGGAAAACCTGCTGTCAAGAGGCATGACCGAGGAAATGATCTGTCGGAATGGCTATAAAACCATGCCCGTTGCAGGTTTCTCTGCCATTGCAAAGCAGCTCCATGAGGAAGGCCATTATCTGGCCGGTGTCCCCGGCTTCTATCATGATACGGCTGGAAACTGGACCATCTGCAAGGAAAGGCGAGGCATTCTCGTACCGGCAAGAACCCCAGAAGGAAAAATTCAGGGCCTGCAGATTCGATTGGATTTCATCAAAAAAGGAAAATTCCGATGGCTCACCAGCGTTGGAAAGCAGGACGGCTGTAAGGCAGAATGCTGGACCCATATTGCTGGCGAGCCTACCCCGACAGTCCTTCTGACCGAGGGGCCAATGAAGGCCGATGTCATCCATCACATTACTGGCCTGACGGTAATTGCGGTACCCGGTGTCAATTCACTGAATCATTTGAAGGAAACACTGGAGTATGTACAATCCAAGGGAACCACAAAGATTATGACGGCATTCGACATGGACTACCTGAAAAATCCCCATGTGAAGGACGGCTATTTCAATCTGGCCACTATACTGGCTCAGGTCGGGATTGACTACGGAACCTACCTTTGGGATCCCCAATACAAAGGTCTTGACGATTATGTATGGCATTGTCGTCAGGAAGGTCTGCTCTGACATCTCGCAAAGGACGGAACCCAGCCGGGTCTCCGTCCTTTTTGTACGCATTTCTAAAAATTATAAGCATATGTGTTGCAAATACGCATTTGCAGCGGTGTAATCAAGTATACAAAACATTATTCAGGAGGAAACCATTATGTTAATCGCAGTCGACCACGGTAATCACGCCATCAAGACCATCCACTACAATTTTATTTCCGGTCTGGCACGGCACTCTGTCCGCCCGCCTATGGCAGATGAAGTTCTGGAGTATAAGGGAGAATACTGGACCCTTTCCGGTCAGCGTCTTCCGTATCGCCGGGATAAGACCCGGGATGAAAGTTTCTTCATTCTCACCTTATTTGCTATTTCCAAAGAGCTTTCCTATGCCGGTCCTCTGCCCGCAGCGGAGAAAATTGAGCTGGCGGTAGGTCTGCCCCCGGAACACTACAGCATTCTGAAGGACAAGTTCAGAGCCTACTTCAAGCGCAGTGAGTCCGTCCAATTCTCTTACAATGACAAGCCTATGACCATTCTGATTCGGGATGTCTTTGTATATCCGCAGGCATTTGCTGCCATCGCACCTCAGAAAAGCCAGCTCAAGCATCACCTGCGCTTGTTTCTGATCGACATTGGCGGCTACACCACCGATGTTCTGCTCCTGCGCAGCGGTAAGCCCGACATGCAATTCTGCCGCAGTCTGGAAACCGGCGTCATTACCATGAACAATGACATCATCCGCAGGGTCGGCGCCCTGCATGATATGCAGATTGAGGATGAACATATCAGCGCCGTGCTGTGCGGCAAGGAAACCATTCTCCCCGCGGATGTAAAGGATACCATCCGCAAGTCCGCGGAACAGCACGCGAAGGATATTCTGGATCAGCTGCGTGAACTGAAGGTAGATCTGCGTTCTAACCCAGCTGTCTTCATTGGCGGCGGCTCTGTCCTGTTCCGGGATTATCTGGAGCATTCCCCTCTGGTAGCATCAGCCAGTTTCGTAGAGAATGTGAACGCCAATGCCATCGGATATCAGGCAATGGCAGAAGGGCAGCTCTCTCTTCTGCGAACTTAACCATAAACGGGGGTGAACCGCGTTGATTAAAGATGGAAAGTACCGTTACACCCTCCAATTTGGTATGGACACTGTCGAAGAAAGGCAGGCAGGCCAGTTCCTTGAGCAGCTGGGTAACAAGAAAAGCCCGGTCATCGTGGCTGCTCTGAACAAATATCTGGAGGATAACCCGGGCCTGCTGGATAGTCAGGTATGTGTGCGGGTTCACGTTTCCAATCTAAATACTCGGATGCTGGAAGATAAAATCCGGCAGCTGATCGAAGAACGGCTCAGCTCCGGCATTCCGCTTCCTACGCCAGCGGCTGCCAATCCCCACGAGAATGTGGAAGATGTCAGCGCAGACATCTTGGAAATGCTGAACGATCTGGACAGCTTTGGATAATCAAAAAATCCCGGAGTCGGGTAATACCAATTCCGGGATTCTTCAATTTTAGAGAGATTATCAGGACGCTCTTGGCGAGGAATAATTCTTTGCGCGATTAAGGGCGCTTTGCCATGCTGCTCCGATATGCATTGGGTGTCATCCCATAATATTTCTTAAATACAGAATCAAAATGTTTTACAGAGAGATACCCGACCTCACTTGCAATGTCACCCACTTTAGCCGCAGTGTGCGTGCGGAGGAGAAGCGCGGCTCGTTCCATCCGAAGGCGGAGTAAATACTTGGAATATGGTTCCCCGCGTTCGGACTTGAAGACGCTGCTGAGATAAGCTGGGTTAACCTCCAAAGCGCTTGCGACTTCGTTCAAAGAAATAGGTTTGGAATAGTTCATCTGGATATAGTCCCTTGCCCGCTGTACCAGAACACTGGATTCGACATCTTCCAAAGGAAAAGCAGCATCCGGAGAAACATGGGCCTTCACTTGGGGAGTTGCTTGCCGGGTCTCTCCGGCAGAACGTTTCTTTGCCAGTTTATCGAGAATGGCGTGCAGTTCTGCGTCCTGAAGCGGTTTAAGCAAATAGTCTGAAACACCACTGCGGACTGCTGCACGTGCGTAGTCGAATTCATCATAACCGGTCAAGAAAATAATATCCGTATCTGCGATGTTGTTATGTACGTATGTCGCAAGTTCCACTCCGGTCATGCGAGGCATCTTAATATCTGTGATAATCAGGTCGAAGTGCTGCTCATTCAGCAGTGCCATCGCCTCCACACCATCTTTTGCACATGCGGCGGTGATCCACTGGTCATGTATTGAAGATAGATTGAACAGCAGGTATTCCCGCATAAGGGGCTCATCTTCGACGATCAAAGCGGTTAACATGGTTTCACACTCCTTGGAATGCTTAAGGTAACAGTGGTTCCGCTTCCTTCTTCGGAAGAAAGGGTAATGCCATAGGGACTACCGAACTGAAAACGAATACGTTTTTGTATGTTGATTAGTCCAATGCCGCTTGTCTGAAATTCTGTATTCTTTTCCGACTCACAATTATCCAATCTGCTCTGCAACTGCTGCAAAGTGACCGTTGACATGCCTGCGCCGTTGTCTTTTACCGAAATAACAAGCACATCGCCGCGATATTGCAGATCTACAAGGATATGTGTCTCTCCTTCCGCTTTTTCACAGCCATGAATCAGCGCATTTTCAATAATCGGCTGGATGGTCAGGGCGGGAAGCGTGCAGGACAAATCAATATCAGACACATTGATTTCGTAAGTCAGATTATCATGGCGTAATTTCTGTAATTGGAGATAACTTTCCACGATTTTCAGTTCGGCTTCCAGTGTAATTTTACGACCGGAGCTAATTACACCCCGGAGCAGGGTGGCCAATTGCTCAATCCCACGCGTTGCTTCCTTGTATCTGCCGCATTTTATTAGCAGATTGATTGTGTTCAGGGTGTTGAATAAAAAATGAGGTTGTATTTGGCGATGTAAAGACTCAAACTGTGCCTCTTTCTGCAGATACTTCGCTTCATATACCTGTTTTGTCAGCTGTTTCTCCTGATCCATCATCTCCTGAATCTGCTCCAGCATGTGATTGAAGGCTGAATTCAGAGAGGCAATTTCATCTGTACAGTCTGTGCTCGCACGCACAGTTAGATTACCGGCTTCTACTTCCTCCATCAGATTGACCGTTTGATAAAGTGGCCGTAGTTGTCTGCGGACAAAGAAGATAGAGATGGCAACACCCAAAGCTGCCATTCCAACAGCCATGAGCATATTAAAAATCAGTGTTGCATTGGCACCTTTGACGACCTGATTCCTGGCGTTGATTGCGATGACGCGCCAGTTCGTGGAGGGAATGATCTCGACATTTACAATATACGTTGCTCTATCCAGTCTCCGTGTAGAGTAACCAGACGAAGCCGCCGCGCTGCGGATATCATCGTTTGTGATTGCTGCAGGCAACGCGGAGTTCTGGTACACGGGATTCCAGTTGGAATCCATGATAAAAAGGGCACCGCCCTCGCTTACATTGATGCGGTCACATACCGCCTTTATGCCGTTGTAGTTAGCATCGACTCGGATAACGCCGACAGTTTTCTGGTTGTTTTGAAGGCTGCAGAGGCGTTTTGCAATGGAGATAACGAGATTTACAGAGGAACCCGCTTCTTCAAAATGAGCTGGCAGAAAAATATAGTCATCGGTACTCTGCGCGGTTTGATACCATTCTTCGGCTTTATAATCCGCATTCAAACCGCTGTGGCTGCTTTTGGAACTGGAGTATATTGAATCGGAAAAAATATACACTCTTAAAATATCTTCTCTGGGAGTAATCATAACCTGGCGAAGATAATCTTCTATTGAACGCCGTTTATCCAGCGCTTCCTGACTGCTGGAAGATCTGGTATCGAGGTAATTCATGACACTGGAGTTGTAGTAGGGGCTGAGGCACAGTCGGGCCAATTCATCAATATATGTATCAACATTCAAGGCCACCTGTTCAACAACCTGCTGTATGTCTTTTGCCGATTGATCGGTATAGTCGGCAACGAAACGAAGGTGGCTGAAAAGTGAAACCAGTATAATGGAAGAAAAAATGAACATGGAAATGATGAGAAGCAGGCGGCGCTGGATGTTATTAGCGGCAAAAAAAGCTTTGAGTTTAGAAAGCATACACGCTGTCCTCCGAATCGCTTTTGTGCGTTTATTATAGAACACCGAAGTGAAAAATGCAAGGATATGTGCGTGTTGCCTATAAAATATGGACTGCAATCTAAAAAAAGAGGGATTTACCAAGTGAAAAACAGAAACTATAATGTAGTCAGGATGAATCCCACGAAGACATCCGGAAAATAGAATGGAGGAGACAAAATGAAACGTTTATTTGCTTTCGTACTGGCTATTTGCATGCTTACCACAGCGTTTGCTGGCTGCGGCCAGCAGGCCAACACCCCCACAGAACCCAAGGCTGATCAGGCAAGCACAAACGAGGTTGAAAAGAAAGATGAAAAACCTGCCAAGGATGTAGACTTGACATTCTTTACCGGCAAGGTAGAAACTGTTGACCTGCTGGATGAGATCATTGCTGACTTCAACGCACAGAGCGGTGGTATCACTGTGGAACAGGAATATCAGAACGATGCGAGCAATATCATCAAAATCAAGTTTGCATCCGGCGAAGCCCCTGATATTATGACCACTTATGAGCAGGAATATGTGGATCAGGGTAAGTATCTGGATCTGTCCGATATGGATGAGATCTGGAACAGACTGATTCCCTCCATGAAGGAAAGCTGCACGGATATCAGCAGCGGAAAGCAGTACCGTATCTGCACGAATATGACCATGGCAGGTTTCTTCTACAACAAGGAAATTTTCGCAGAACTTGGCATTGAACCCGCGACCACTTGGGAAGGTTTTGTTGCGAATCTGGAAAAGATTAAAACCGAGATGCCCGATGTTGATCCCTGGTTTATCTTCGGCAGCGAAGCGTGGCATCTGGGCCATCTGATTGAGTTCATTCCCCATGGTTACATCAAGGCAAAGTACGGCGCTACCGCTGCAAAGACTGCCATGCTGAACAATGACAAGAGCATTTTGAATTTTGGCGATCCCAACGGTGCCATGGCTACTTTCGCAGCCGGTTTGCTGGAACTGCAGGAAAAAGGCCTGATTAACGAAGACGTTCTGACTGCAACGAACGATAACTGCGTCGATGCATTTGTATCCGGTAAGGCTGCAATGTTCAGCAATGGCATGTGGGCTCTGTCCAGTGTACTGGCAAAGGATCCTGAAATGGCAGACAAGATCGGCTTTGCCCCTTATCCTGCTATGATGGAAGACGGCACTCCCATGGTTCTGGTTGCGGAAGACTCCGGTTACAGTATTAGTGCTGATACAGAGCATGTCGAGGAAGCAAAGGCCTTCCTGACTTACTTGTTCAGTGCAGATAATCAGAAGAAGTATGCCGAAAGTCTGGGTTCTCCCTCCGCTTTCACGGATGTTGATGCAAAGTGGGCGCCTGACTCCATTGTTGAAGGCGTTAACAGTGCTGTTAGCTCCGCAGCGAACATTGGCTTCACCAACGAGAAACCTGCCGGCTTCTCCGGTGATGATGCTGGCAGAATGGTTCAGGACTTGCTCGCCGGCAAGTATACTGCTGAGGAGTTTGCAAAAGCATATGAAGCTGCATGGGACGCAGGATTTTAATTTTGATACTCTGACATAACCTTATTGTGAATTAATCTAACAGGACTCGGATCGGAGGAATTAAGTTCCGATGTTCCGGGTCCTGGCTTTTTCGGAGGAACATGTATGCGTAGAAAACGAATCGATTGGGCCCAGTTCCTCTCGCTTCCTGCATTGATTCTGTTCTCGATCTTTTTTGTGTACCCATTGCTTAAGGGCATTGGGATGAGCTTGACAGATTGGGACGGTATGGGTCAGGCAGAGTTTGTTGGACTCAAAAATTTTGCGAATTTTTTCTCAGATGACCGGGCAATGCAAGATATCAAAACCACATTGATTTTTGCGATAGGCAGTGCAGCGCTATTGAATCTGGTAGGGTTGTGCTATGCTTTGCTGATGAATTCTGACTTTCGGGGAAAAAGCATTGCGCGTGTCATTATCTACCTGCCTGCTATCATCAGCCCTTTGATTATGGGATACATCTGGTATTTCCTGCTGCAGCCGGGGCGGGGCTACCTCGCCTATGCATTTGCTCAGCTGGGACTCTCGGGCTTGATAGGGAATTGGATGGGCAAATACTCGGTGACACTGCTGGTGCTGATTCTTGTAAACGTCTGGCAATTTTCCGGTATGACAATGATTATTTATTTGGCGGGGCTCCAGTCAATTCCTTCAGAATATGTTGAAGCAGCTACAATTGACGGAGCGGGAAGATGGCAGCGGTTTTCCAGAATCACGCTTCCTTTGCTGATGCCCGCCATCAGAATCAATGTGGTCACAAACATTATTGGCTCACTGTCAGTTTTCGATATCATCATGGCACTGACACAGGGCGGACCGGGATACTCCACAGAAAGTTTAAGTATCTACATTATGCGTATGTGTTATGGCAGTCGAACCGGTTATTCTACAGCTGTTGCGATGATCCTGTTTTTTATCATCCTGATTCCTGTTCTGATCTCCATGCGCCTGACGCGGGAAAAAGACTAAGGAGGCAAATGCATGAAAGGTTTAGAAAAAGTATTAAAATATGCTGCGATTTGCCTGATTTGTCTGATGTGCCTGATTCCTTTCTATGTTTTGCTGGTTCTGGCGCTCAATTCTCCACAGCGTGTTTTTTATGAGGGTAATATTTTTATTCCGGATTTTTATTGGCAGAACTTTCTGGATGCCTGGAGAAAATCAAAGATAGGTACAGCTATGCTGAATTCTGCAATCATTACAGCCGGGACGTTAATTTTGACAATTATTACCGGTGGCCTGGCAGGGTATGCCATTGCAAGGCACAATACAAAGTATAACAAATTCGTATTCGGTCTGCTTTTGTCCTGTATGATGATTCCTGGTATTATCAATACTGTTCCGCTGTACACACTTATGAGAAAAATTCATGCGGTAAATACCCTTTGGGGAATGATTCTGGTTTGCTCCACACTGGCAATGCCGTCTGCGGTGTTCATTTACGCAACATTTATAAAAGCGCTGCCAAGAGAATTGGACGAAGCGGCTGCGTTAGATGGCTGCACAGGGTTCAGCGCTTTCTGGAGAGTTATTTTCCCGATTATAAAACCCGCAACGGCATCCTTCGTGATTCTGAACGGCTTTGGTATCTGGAACAACTATGCGCAGGCTACGTTCTTCTTGCAGTCGAGGGCAAAGCAGAACATCCCGCAGGCATTGTCCGTCTTTTTCCAGCAGTTTGGCGGTGGTAAATGGCATCTGATGGCTGCAACGGCGACCATCGCCATTATCCCCGTAGTGATCATCTTCCTGATTTTCCAGAAGCAGTTTATCCAGGGACTTTCAGACGGCGCTGTGAAAGGATAAGGTGAATTGTATGGACCTATATCCTGTCAAAGCACAGTTTCTGTCTGGTGAGGAAGTTGAACTTTGCCTTGATGCGGATGGACATATCTGTGAATACGCGGAGGTGTCTATATACCATTTGAACGATTTAGTCTACAGGCAAAAAGTTGCTGATTTTATCGGTAATATACTCATTTCTGTTGGAAAATATGATATCACTTTTGCTGGTTATGGTGCTTCGGTAACGGTATGCACAGGTAACACACGTATTCTTCTGGAAACAGCTTTTGATGTTGTCGATAACCCCAAGCGGTCTCTCCGCTACGGCTTTTTGAGCGATTTCACGCAGGACGACGCAGATAACGGTGCTGTTGAATGGCTGAATAAATGTCATATCAATATGGTGCAGTACTATGACTGGTCCTATCGGCATGACCATCTGGTCACAGATCAGGAATTCTACACAGACATGATGGGTAAGCCAATCTCTCGCGAAACCGTGAAGGACAAGATTAAAAAATGCGCGGAGCACGGCATGCATTCTATCGCATACGGCGCAATTTACGCTGCCAGCAAACCCTTTTTCGAGAAGCACACAAATTGGGCGCTGTATAATTCCTGCCAGAAACCCTTTGTGTTCATTGACGTGTTTTATATCATGAATATAGCGAAGAATTCACCGTGGCGTCATCATTTGATTGCGGAGTATAGAAAAGCAATCACAAAGATGGGGTTTGCAGGAATCCATATGGACACCTATGGCTTCCCCAAAACGGCCTATTCTCATTTGGGGGAAAAGCCGGAACTGATTCGCTTGGATCAGGAAATCCCATCTTTGATCAACCAGACCAGAGAAGAACTTGCAGGTGTAAATCAAGACCCATATCTGATCTTCAATAATGTTGGCAACTGGCCTGTATATTCCACCGCTGCTGCTAAGCAGGACGCAGTTTACATTGAGGTCTGGAATCCCTATGAGCGGTATTCTCATACTGCGCAGCTGATTGACGAGGCAAGACAGTTTTCCGGCGGCCAGAGGCCGATCATTCTTGCGGCTTATCTGGAACCATTCCGGAAGGATTCCAGAGAGCGGGCAATGAATGCGGCTCGAATTTTAACGGCGGCCATTGTTTCAAACGGTGCTTATCATCTGCTGCAGGGCGAAAATCAAGCTGTTCTGACGCAGGGGTATTATAGCGACTATACCCGTCTGAGTGAGAAAGACGCGGCGATTCTTAGACGCTGCAATGATTTCATGATCCGGTATCTGGATTTGTTCTATGACGAGGAGCTAAGAAATGTTTCCATGACGCATATGGGCTGGGACAATTATGAATACCAGTGCCAGAGTCATCCTGTCAGTACATATGGTGAAGCAAATAAGCTCTGGCTTACAATTCGGGAAAAAGGGTCAAGAAAATGTCTGTATTTTGTGAATCTGTGCGGATGCGAAGATGATTACTGGAACAGAGGAAAAGATACTCCCATTCCGCAGGAGAACATAAGAATTGTGGTACAGGTGGACAGTCCGGTTAAAGGCGTATATGCAGCGTCACCAGATGGGGAAGCAATGCAGGCTCAGGCAATCCAATATACTGATTTTGAAAATGATAAGGGGGCATTTATTGAATTTGTCCTTCCGAGAATAGAACACTGGACTGTCGTATGGATTGATTTACAGGGAGAAAACCTCTGAAATTATTGGGCAGGATGCAGAACAGCGTCCTGCCTGACACCAACAGAAATGAGGAGCAAATGATATGAATTCACCTTGGTGGAAGGAACGGGTATTTTATCAGATATATCCCAGAAGTTTTCAAGATTCAAATGCCGACGGCATTGGCGACATTCAGGGCATCATTTCCAGATTGGACTACCTGAAATGGCTTGGAATTGGAGCAATCTGGCTTTGCCCTGTATATGACTCTCCCAATGCGGATATGGGTTACGATATCCGTAATTATGAGAGCATTATGGCCGAATTCGGTACGATGGAGGATTTTGAACAGCTTGTCGAAGAACTCCATAAACGGGATATCAAATTGGTCATGGATCTCGTCGTGAATCATTCTTCAGATGAACATGCGTGGTTTATAGAATCCCGGAAAAGTAAGGATAATCCCTATCGGGACTATTACATCTGGAGAGACGGCAAGGAAGGGAAAGAGCCCAACAATTGGTCATCTTTCTTTACGCCATCCGCGTGGAGTTATGATAAGACAACAGACCAATGGTATTTGCACTTGTTCAGCGAAAAGCAGCCGGATCTGAACTGGGAAAATGAAAACATGCGTGCGGAAGTCTATGCAATGATCAATCGTTGGCTTGATAAGGGTGTGGACGGCTTCCGCATGGATGTGATCAGCTTACTTGCCAAAGCACCGGGGATGCCGGATGGCGAGGGTGAGGGATACGTGTTCTCAGAACAGTATTTTGCATTTCAGCCCAAGTTGCATGAATATCTGAGAGAAATGCGTCAAAATTGCTTTGTGGGACGTGACTGTATGTGCGTAGGGGAAACTACGTTTGTTACTACGCACAATGCCAACTCTGTGGTTGGAGATGGACAGGAGTTGGATCTGCTATTTCAGTTCGATATCATGGACATCGATGGTAAGAATGGAAAATGGAATGTTATTCCCTTTGATTTGCTGAAGCTAAAGCAGATTATTTCCAGTTGGCAAAAAGCGATTGACTGGAATACGCTGTTCTGGGGAAACCATGACCAGCCGAGGGCAGTATCTCGATTCGGCTCAACTGAGACAGAAGAACTGCGCGTACAAAGCGCAAAAATGCTTGCAACCGCCATGTATCTGATGCGTGGAACACCGTTTATTTATCAAGGCGAAGAAATCGGAATGACGAACTATCCATTTGTATCGCCGGATGAACTGCGGGATGTGGAAAGTATCAATCTGCTTCATGAGGCGGAAAAGGAAGGCAATCGCGCATGGGCATGGAACGGCATTCTTCATAAGGGACGGGACAATGCCAGAACACCCGTCCAGTGGGATAGTACAGACAATGCCGGTTTCACAACGGGAACACCTTGGATTCAGGTAAACCCCAACTACAAACAAATCAATGTAGAGAATGCAACAGAAGATCCGGATTCCATTCTACACCATTATAGGAAGCTGATTGCGCTGCGAAATGGTAATAACATTCTCAAATACGGTGATTTTGAAATGCTCCAACCATCTCATGAGAAGCTGTTTATATATCAGCGTGAGTATGGGGCTGACAGCGTAATTGTTTGCTGTAATTTTGCTAACGAGCAAATTGCGTTGCCTCAGGATATATCCGGTACGATAATCTTAGGGTCCTTACACACGAAAGATATGCTTGGCCCATATGGTTTTGCTGTTTTTAGTTCGCAAGAAACTGAATTGTGAGTGTTTGAACGTCAATTACCTGGGATTGCGCTAATACCTAAGGGAACACCATAACAAGGAAATTACGTTTGCATCCGAAGTTAACAAATGAAAGGGCTCGCCAATTATGGCGAGCCCTTAGAAGTTGCAAACGGGCTATCCCCAAGACCGTCCAAACAGCTCCTGTCCATTACTGGTCAATCTCAACACTGCAGATTCACTAAGCAGGCGCGATGTCTTTTCGCTATATGAATCCTGCTTATCCAAGGCAATGATGACTTGCTTTCCGCAGGTGAAGTAAAGTTCGATAATTTTCTCAATCGCATCATCTGAAATCTGCTTCAGTACGACTGAATCGTGTACCAGAACAGGCAACCTTGTAAGTCTCAACACAGCAAGGTCATATACAACAAGGCCCTTGTACGCAATACCAGTACCTGTATCGTCCGGCGTAAAGAAATTGTATCCGGTGTCAGTGAAGTCCAACACAGGGGCGTTGTAGGATCCTTCGTAAATAGCATCATTGAGTCGGCTCATTTCTTCATTAAGCCGATAGGAAATTAATGCCAATTGCTGTTGCTTAATTGTCTTCAGCCGCTCTGCATCAGCATCTCGTGCTTCCTTTAGCTGCTGAAGCTTTTCATAAGCATCATTTTCTTTTTGCATCCGGTCTTTCTCGCGAAGCAGTTCAGTGTGACGCGTCAGAACAATCTTGGAGAGATTTGGGTTTTGAATCAGCTCCTGAAGTTGTGTTTCGTATTCATGAATAGTTTTGTCGTACTCAGCCAATTCTTTTTCGAGTTTAGATCTTTCTGCTCTCAGTTCAGCCTTGAAGACGGAGGAAATCGTTCGATGGAATCCCTCAATGTCCTCCAATCTCGCAATGGCTGTATCTGGGAAAAAGTGTTGTAAGTCTGCGAAGGTATCGGTCGTAGAGGAAAAGGCATATGTGCCATTTTCATCAAGCAAATCCCATTGGGCTTTCACTTTGCTTCTTGCTCGGCGAGCTCTGGATAGTAATTTCTTGACATAAACCGCCTGTTCAGACGCTGTAGCATCTACATCGAGTAAACCGCGTTCCAATCCAGAAGAAAGCTCCTCAATTTGCGCAGTAATACTGCGAATCTCCTTTTCGTTTTTGTCGTATACACGCTTGGTGATTTTCGCAATAAACCGCAAAGTTTGCGCCTTTTTATATGCAGTCAATTCAGCATCAGAGCGCTGGGCTACGGCCTCTGTTTCCTTGAGTGGTGCGTACAAATCGAAAAGTTTAAGAAGCGCCATGCATGCCTTTTCTGCCTTCTCGGCGGCCTTATAGTGCAACGGATGCCGCTCATCACAATTGTTTTTCCCGTACACTCGAATATATCGACCGACTGCATCTCGGAAAGACAGTTCCGGCAAAGATATTGCGTACTTGGAATCCAGCCATTTGCAGTAATCGCTTAGTCCGATTTCCTCAACCTTCTCGTAAGAATCATTGCATTTCCAAACGGTATTGGCGTTAATGCTGTTCCTGCAAAATTTGAAAGTTTTTTCACCAAAAACAAAAGAAAAATAGATATCGTGGGGACCAACATTTTCGATGATGTCCGTTGCGCCTGCATATGTGCTCCCGCCAAAAACATAGTCCACTATCAGCAGGAAGGTGGATTTTCCAATAGAGTTGTCGCCTGTATTGGTACCCAACACCACACTAAGCCCAGGATTGAAAACAATTTGCTTTTGGTAGAATTGATCACAGCAAATCTCGTGTAACATAACAGAGCACCTCGCGTTCTGCATCATATCTAATTCTCTTGAGAGCAAACAGGCAGTCCAAAGTATCCATGAAATCCTCAATACTGCTGAAATACTTCATGGTAGCTTCATATAGCGCAAATACCCCCGCGTTGGCATCCTGCAATACCGAGAGTACCGATGGGAACTTACTAATTGTGCTTTCACCATAGGATGTGATTTTACTTGGTAATCTCACGGAACACCTCGCAGTTCTGAACAAAGAAGGAAACTATAGCTTCACATGCCTCTCTGGATGTAGAGCACGTTTTTGCCATTACCCAATTTACAAGTTGGTCAAATATGTCACTCTTGTTATCTGAAAGGCCTTCCATTTTAATAAAGCAACTTTTAATCTGAAGGCTGAGTGCATCCAACCGAAAACCGTTAATTCCCTCCAGTTCTTTAAAGCAGTCGCGGATGTAAGGATAGTAACTGGTGACATATGTGCCGATACGGTTTTTCAAGAGTACTTCAGTGGCGGAAAATTTCTTGGTCAACCTGACAGGTTCATAGTTCAATGTAGCCATTTCATCTTCATGCAGGGCGCAAATCCGCTTCACTACATCTGCAATTTGCAGCTCCAATCCCATTGTCAGTGTAGCCTCGCTAAGATCAGTCAGTTTAAGAAACCGTTGCTTCTTTTCCAAGAGCTTCAGATAGTCCTCCGCAGTTGTATGATAATCCTGCTGATTGTGGCAGTCCTTGCACAGAGCAATCTTGTTCTCAAAAGACTCCGAATCGCTGCCCAAACGAGGCAGGGTCTTTAACCGCTCATACTGTTCCTCGGTCGGACTGTTAGGAAAAATGTGAGCAATCTCATAAAGCTTGTTTGTCTTTCTTTGCCCTCTGTGACGGAGAATCTTTCCACACAGCGGGCATACAAAGGAAACCTCCTTCAAGTATAGCTGTTGATCAACTGCGGTAGGTGCCCTGCGTTCTTTCAAATAGGGATCGGCCGCAATTACTTTTGCAATAGCATCATTTTTTGCCACAATAATCACGCTCCCCCTAATTGATCAAAAAAGGCCGCATGGGAATACGCCCATACGGCCGCCTTGGTGGTACAAAGACCCACCGTGGAAATATTATAGTGCATAACGTTGAAAATTTCAAGATATTGTCACACCTGCGCGCAAAAATGTTAAAAATGCTTCTGTTATGGATGGATTAGGAATTTTGCGGCTTTCGGTATTTCTCTGCACCAAGGACGTAACCGCCATCTTACCGCTCTAATCATAATCGGAATGTGGTCAAGTTCGTTACTAAAAGCAAACTTTGGGCGAAGAAAAGCTGCCTGAACAGGTGGTTTTTTATGAAAGGTTGCCCGAGTAGTAGAACTTCAACCCACGGCATCCTGCTCCCAAATGCAGTACTCTACCAGCTGGCTATACCCGGATTTTACTGAATTTCTCAGACATGGCCAAACATATAATCGATAAAACGCTACCATACCTTCAGAAAACGTTCAAGGGAAAATAGGAGGGGAATTTCTAAAACCACGGGGAGAATATAACATTTCAATGTATCAACTGATTTCGTCCTCCAGCGCCAAAAATTTATTGCTAACCTGACCGCTAGACAGAAATATATAATCTGTCGACAGGGTTCGTGAGCTTTTTCTCCCGGATTTTCTATAAATTGTGTGTAAATACGACACACAAGAATCGCCTGATTCCGATTTGAAAGACGATTCGCCGGAAAATCAAGTCAGGTGATTGCATGAAAAACGGTTCCCCACCCATTTTGCGCTGATTGGTGAGGCCCCCTACTAACCTTCGGCACTTAGCCTCCCATGAATATGCTCCCGCTAACTCGTTTTGTCCCGCCATGCGCAGAATAGAATGGGTTGGGATTCTTACAGCCATTTTTGCCACGCAGCCAGGCCTTTGGGCCTTACTGCGTGGTTTTTTACGTCCTGATATCAGATGCCGTGGGCCACCTTCCCCCAGTTCGATTTGACCATCACATTGAACTGGAGGTATTCACTATGACTCACAAATTTGAGCAATCTGATTCCGGGAATGACTTACTACGCGCCCGGTTTACATTGTGGCTCAACATCACACTAGCCCACGCCAATGAGCGATATCTGGATACTCACACAGAAAAGTTTAACATTGTTCCTTTGGATGAGTTTCTGGCAAATACGATTCCGGATGCAACAGACCATTTTATCCGTATCGAACGCAGCAAAACAGGCTTCGACTTTGAGGAAGAGAAACTTGCGAAAGCCTTCTCAGAATTGTCCCTGATGCGGCGTGAGGTATTACGCCTGCTCTTTGTGGAGGAGAAGACTCCGTGCGAAATTGCCAGACAGCTTTGTATTTCTCCGAACTGTGTCTATCAGTTCAAGCATCAGGCTCTGGCTAAACTGAAACGTGAGCTTACGAAGGGAGATGGTCTGCATGGATAACCAGCAGTTTGCCGCTGTCCTGCAAGGCGCCGTAGCAGGCAGACATGAGGATCTGGAACAGATCCTTGAGCTGTATGAGCCTTTGATCCGGAAGCATTCCCTTCATAGTGGCACATTCAACGAAGATCTTCACCAATATCTGCTGATACATATTGCACTCAACATTAACAAATTCCCCCTATAAATCACGACCCCGGAGAATTACTCTCCGGGGTTCCCCCATCTCTGCACGAAATTCCCTGAGAATTTCTGGAAGTTTATAAGAAATGCAAGTTCCCAACGGCTCCTTTATAGTTATGGGCATCCCCATGCCATGCACCTTGAAAACTGCACACGTACCAGTTCGGTACATCCCTTTGTTTGGAGAGCGGCTATCCATCTGACGGTCTGGCAGAACCATGAGCACTTATGCGTGGGCGGCACCCATGTAGCGCGATGATCCGCAAAGGCACAATGGTACTTCCGTAAAACGCGGCCCGGCCATAGTGAAGGCGGGGAGATGAAACTTCTATGAGCCTGTTCGCCACAGGCGCCGACTGGATGAAAATAAATTGTAGGAGGTGAAAGGGTGGGCTATAGTCGTCAGAATGTAGCCGAAACGAAGAAATATGCAAAAAAATTCGTTCGCTACAAAGAAGGCGCAGAAAGATATAGCCTAGGGTTAACCAAGTTTCAGGCGCTTGCAAAGGAAGCAAAATCCGTCTACAAGATAGATGGCGTCGCTTTGGTAAATTGCGAGCTGTTTGAAAGATACCTGGAAACATTCAGGGAATTCTAAATACGACAAGTAAAATAACTGGATTTCTGGCACAAGGGCTTGACTTTTTGTCTTACAATAAGTATAATGTAAATGCTCGGAGGTAGTTGTACAATGAGAACGGGACGTCCAAAGGAAGAAAATGCGAAGCGTAAAACGATTACAATTCGGCTGACAGAGGACTTGTATCGGAAGATCGTTGAATATGCTGCCGAGCACAAACTGTCAAAGACAGATGTTGCCCTGCAAAGCTTGGAGAGATTTCTGTCCAAGAAAGATTGAGTGCTGTGGAATCCTTCTTTATTTTGTAAAGGAGGAAGCAACATGGCAAAAGCACGAAAAGACGACCGTGGAAGAGCTCTCCGGAAAGGAGAAGTTCAGAGAGCTTCGGACAAGCGTTATATGTACACCTATACCGATCCCTTGGGTCGGCGCAAGTTCATATACGCAAATGATTTGGCTGAGCTTCGTGAAAAGGAAAGGAAGCTGATAAAGGATCAGTTGGATGGTCTTGATCTGTATGTAGCCGGTAAGGCCACGGTCAATGATACTTTTGACCGTTATCTTTCGACCAAATTCAAGCTGAGAGAAACAACTCGCAGCAACTACACTTATATGTATGACAGATATGTCAGAGAAACCTTTGGTCGAAAGAAAATTGCAGACATCAAGTATTCCGAGGTCCTCCAGTTTTATCTTTACCTTCTGAACGAAGAAGGTCTGGCACTTAGTACATTGGATAATGTCAACACCCTGCTGCATCCGACATTTCAGCTGGCAGTTCGGGATGAGGTCATTCGCAAGAATCCCTCTGACGGCGTTATGAAGGAGATTGCCAGGGAAACAGATAAAACCCGTGGTTTTCGCAGAGCACTGACGATTGAGCAGCAGCGTGCCTTTATGGAATACATCGCAAACCATCCGGTTTATTACCATTGGTGGCCCGTATTTACGATTCTTTTCGGTACGGGATGCCGGATTGGCGAAGCGCTGGGGCTACGCTGGGAAGACCTCGACTTTGAAAATAGAGTCATTAGCATCAACCACAGCATGGTATATTACCCGGTAGGCGACTCTCGTACTTCTGTCCAGAAAATCTCAAAGCCAAAGACCGAAGCCGGTATTCGGGCCATTCCGATGCTGGACACAGTGTATGATGCTTTCATGCTTGAGCGAGAAGAACAAGAAGAAAACGGCTTCAACCAGACGGTTATTGATGGAATGACCGGATTCGTATTTGTCAACAGAAATGGCGGCGTGCCTAATCCGCAGGCCATTAACCGCACGATCAAGCGAATCGCTCATAGCTACAATTCCGAGGAAGTCGTAAAGGCCAAAAGAGAACGGAGAGAGCCGATTATTCTTCCTGATTTCTCTTGCCATCATCTGAGGCACACATTTTGTACCAGGCTTTGCGAACACGAAACCAATCTGAAAGTGATTCAGGCAATCATGGGTCATCGAAACATCCAAACGACGATGGACATATACGCCGAGGCAACAGCTCACAAGAAACGAGAAACATTTGAAAACCTGTCAAAACTGGATATCTTCTGAGAAGGGTTCTCCGCGCCGAAAGGTCTGACAACAGATATCCTGCGGTGACAACAAGTTGACAACAATTTTGCTTTTTTCCTGATGCAATACGAATGGATATGAATAGCGGGAAGTAAAGCAAATGAAGGAATATGAAGCACTATGAAGCCGGGTGAAGTGCTGGCAATGCATTTCCCGACGATGAAGCCGTTGGACTCTGACAAGAAGGTTGAAAAGCGTGTTGAGGCTCCTGCGGCGGCTGCTCAGGCGGCTCCTGAAGCCTCCGAAAAAATTGATTTTTCCAATGTGGAGATCGAGCCGCTGTTCAAGGATTTCGTGGATTTTGACACCTTCGCCAAGTCCGATTACCGGGCTGTGAAGGTCAAGGAATGCGAAGCCGTGAAGAAGTCCAAAAAGCTCTTAAAGTTCGTTTTGGACGACGGAACCGGCACAGATAGGGTCATTTTGAGTGGAATTCACGAGTATTATGAGCCGGAGGAGCTGGTCGGTAAGACCTGCATTGCAATCACCAATCTGCCTCCGAGAGCGATGATGGGCATTGATTCCTGCGGTATGTTGATCTCCGCCGTGCATCACGAAAACGGCGAGGAAAAGCTCCATTTGCTGATGGTCGATCCTCACATTCCGGCAGGCGCAAAGCTCTATTGATTGCCCCCTGATCGGGCTAAAAAAGCCTCTCGTACACCAATCCGTACACCAATTTACACCAAGGGTGCACCACGGATGCCGAGAAAAATGTGCGATTGAATTTCAGCCTCGCAGAAGTGATTCTGCGGGGCTGTTTTTTTGAAAACTATATATTCAGATATGAGACTCGGTGAGAAATCACCGGGTCTTATTTTTTGCGCTCACTACGCCTACTAAACAGGCGCAGTGGGCGCTTTTTTGTTTTCTAAAACCGGCACAAAAAATTTTTTGAAAAAGTGTGGGAATCTCGCAAAAAAATTCGGCAAAGAGAAAGTGAGAAGGCGAAAAGCCTTCCGGGAACCTTGAAAATTTCATATACATTCATCAGATACATTCCTTGAGCCAACAGCCAAATGAAGGTACGCCAAGACCCACCTGCCGCTAACGGTATCAGCGGGACAAAAGGTGGAGAGCGACCCCGAAACCATTCTGAAATATCTGGCAGCTACGGATACGGCCACGACAGGCTTAGGGTATAATGATACTTTTCTACGGAACCGGCGGAGTACCCGGCGGGGGTGAGATTCCCATGGACCCGATTCGCTATCGGGCGTCTGATGACTTCCTTTTCTGCATTTTGGGTTCGAGGAAAAATGAAATGCAGCGACGAAAGCCCCAAAAGGTATTTTGAGGTTTTCGTGGATCAGAAATGATTCAAATAAAGAGAAAGGAGGAAAACCCCATGGAAAACTGTAAGGTGATCGCCATCACGAATCAGAAGGGCGGCGTTGGCAAAACGACGACCACAGTCAATCTCGGTGTGGGACTTGCAAGCTCCGGGAAACGGGTCCTGCTGGTGGATGCTGATCCGCAGGGCAGCTTAACCGTGAGCCTCGGCATAAAGAACCCCGACGAGCTGGATGTATCGCTGTCGTCCCTTATGCAGTCGGTCATTGATGATGAGCCGCTTGCGGAGGGTGCAATTATCCGGCACCAGGAAGGTGTGGATTTGCTTCCCTCGAACATTGAGCTCTCCGGTATGGAAACAGGTCTGTTCAATGTCATGAGCCGTGAGTATGTTCTGAAGAACGCCATCGACGGCATGAGAAAGAGCTACGACTACATTCTGATTGACTGTATGCCCTCGCTGGGTATGATGACGGTCAATGCGCTGGTTGCGGCAGACAGTGTGATTATCCCGTCTCAGCCGAACTTCCTGTCAACCAAAGGTCTCAACCTGCTTCTGCGCTCCATTTCAAAGATCAAGCGGCAGATCAACCCGAGATTAAAGATTGACGGCATTTTGCTGACGATGGTGGATAACCGCACCAACAACGCCAAGGCGATTATTTCCTCGCTTCGTTCTACCGTGGGAGAGAACATCCGCGTGTTTCGCTCCGAGATTCCCTTTTCGGTAAGAGCTGCGGAGTGCAGTCTTTCCGGAGAAAGCATCTTCTCCCATGACAGGAACGGCAAGGTCGCAGCAGCGTATGAGGCTCTGACGAAGGAGGTGACAGAGATTGAAGAGCGTGCAAAAAATCGATCTGGGCCTGACCGGGTACGATGAGCTTTTCATGAATGACGCGGAGCGAAAGGAAAACAAGCTCCCGCGCATTTATGATATTCCCCTCTCGGAGATCGACGATTTTCCCGACCACCCCTTCAAGGTGAAGCTGGACGAGGACATGGATCAGCTTGTCCAGAGCATCAAGGAGCGCGGGATCATCACCCCTGTCACCCTCCGACCAAAGGAGGATGGGCGGTACGAGATTGTGTCGGGGCATCGCAGAAGGAAGGCTTGCGAGCTTGCCGGGTTTGATACCGTGAAAGCCGAGGTGCGGGAGATGACCCGAGACGAGGCCATCATTTTGATGGTGGAATCGAACCTGCAGCGCTCTGTGATATTGCCCAGTGAAAAAGCTTTTTCGTATAAGATGAGGCTTGAAGCCATGAAAAGGCAAGCGGGCAGACCTTCAAAAGAAAATGCGTCGCCAGTGGCGACTAATTTTCTGCAAGGTCGATCTGATGTTGAACTCGGAGAACAGGTTGGCGAAAGCAAGGATCAGGTGCGGCGCTATATCCGCCTCACGGAGCTCATTCCGGAGCTCCTGGATTTGGTTGACGAGGGACGCATTGCGTTTAGACCTGCGGTGGAGCTTACGTACCTGCAAAAAGAGGAACAAGGTGCGCTGCTGGAGCAAATCGCCTACGCAGATGCCACGCCATCCCTTGCCCAGGCCATTAAGCTGAAGCGATTCTCCCAGGACGGAAAGCTGAACAACGAGGTCATCGAGTCGATTATGAGCGAGGAAAAGCCGAACCAGAGGGAGAAGATCAACATCAAGTACGCCGAGGCCAGAAGGTTTATCCCTGCCAGCATTCCCTACAAAAAAACCGGTGAGTATATTCTGAAAGCGCTGGAATATTATCACCGGTATCAGGAGCGGCAGAAAAGTCGGAATGACGCAAGATAGGTTCTTCGCCAAGGGGGCAGTCTACCCTTTTGACGCTGCATCAGCGCCGTTCCCCCTCTCACACTCTCCCCCCCTCATTTACCGGCAATACCAGCTCAAAAGGAAAATATACAGGCGGCACAATTGAAGAAACCCAAGTGCATTCGTACAATATGAGAAAAAACAGTCATTGGAGGTCATCCCATGAAAAAGAATCTCATGTTGTGCGCGCTCCTGCTTTCCGTATTGCTTTCCGGATGCGCCGCAGAGCCCTCGCAAGGCCAAACGGCAGGAAACACATCGAAAGCTCCAACGCCACAGGAAGAAACGCCTGCTTCCTTTGAGCCGGTATCCATGGATTCAAGCGCTCACACCAAAGCCCCGACAGAAGCCGCCGATCCAGCAGCTTGCATACCAAATGAGGACAAGCACGATAGCAGCCCGAGCTTTTCTTCTGAGCCGGTAAGCGCACCCACAGAATCGAATGCGCCGACACCGGAGGAAGACCGGCAGGCACCCGTGCTTCCGGAGAAGCCGGAGAAAGCAGAAAGTCCGAAAGAGGAACCGTCCGTTCCTACGATAACCGAGCCGGAGCCTGAACCTGCATTTGATATCGACTACTGGATTTCCTACGCAAAAAGCACGGCGGTGAGCTTGGGACTGACCTTGGAGAACTCGGCAACAGAATGCTGGGACAATCCGATCACCGCAGATCAGGGCTGCATCTATCTGGAGCGAGACATTAACTCGCGCTCGAAGCGATATGCCGAGGACGAGAGTATCACGGATATCTGTATTTGGTACGAATGCATCGGCACAGGCAGTTACCTGATTTATATCGGGTACGCATAAAACTTTATACCACATTGAGAAGCGTCGTAGAAATACGGCGCTTTTTCATGCCAAAATTCAATTTCAGGAGGAATGAAACTAATATGAAAACAAGCATTTTCAGACGGGGAATATCGGGACTGCTTGCAGTCCTGATGACATTCACCGCGCTCATGGGCATCGGCACGACTACGGCCTTTGCTGCCTCGACTGCCGGAGAAACCGCTGAGTCCTATTCCGTAGGCTTCCCCAGAGACGGGGACGCCAATCTGGATTACAGCGGCACATGGGGTCATGATGAGCTTCACTACATGAATGGCTGGACCTCCGGCGAGGCAACCTGGATGACCACGCTGCACACCATCGGCTCCTTCGATGGACAGGCCTGCTACTGCATTGAGCCGGGTGTGCCTCGTCTGCTGGGCAAGACATATTCCCGCCATGGCGAGGATTATTGGAAGAACTACCCATCCGACTGCAACAGCACCATCGACGCTGACACCATCAAAACCCTGCTGGGACGGATCATGCAGTACGGTTATCAGGGCAATCTTTCCACCTCATGGAGATCGCAGAATGATGCGGATGCCGACAAACTGGCACATATGATGGCCACCCAGGCGTTAGTGTGGGAAACGGTCGTTGGAGAGCGGGATGCCAACTTCAACCATGTGGACCCCGGCAGTGCCGACGCAGTGAAATCCGTTTACCGCACCACCCACCCGCTGTACAGTCGCTTTTCCGCTTATTATGACAGCATTGAGGCCAGCGTGCAGAAGCATACCATTGTCCCGAGCTTCATGGCTAAAAGTACCGGCAAAGCACAGACCGTCGAGCTGAACTGGGACGGCAGCTGCTATTCGGCCACGCTGACCGATACCAACGGCGTCCTGGGCAATTACCGTTTCTCTGCTAACCAAACAGGTGTGTCCTTCTCTGTTCAGGGGAATGTGCTGACGATCTCAACTCAGAATGTGCCTACCGGCACGCTCCGTGTCACTGCCGAAAAGGAGGCTCTGCGTAAGGGTGTTGTGGTGTGGAGCGATGGCCACTATGGTCCGGACGGCACCATGCAGGATGTTGTTACCTACAGCGCTACGGTCAGCGACCCGGTCACAGCCTTTCTGAATCTGAAGGTCAGCTATGGCGGCGCTAAAATTATCAAGACCAGCGAGGACGGCAAGGTGGACGGCATTGCCTTCACCATCACCGGCGAGGGCGTCAATCAGACCATTACCACCGACCGAAACGGTGAAATTCGCATCGACAATCTGATGCCCGGTGTCTATACCGTCACCGAGCAGAGCTATGACAAGTATGTGCCCCAGGAAAGCCACCGCGTTACCGTGCTCGCCGGACAGACGGCGACGGTTTCCTTCAACAATGTGCTCCGTCGCGGTAATCTGACCGTGACCAAGACCTCCGAGGACGGACTGAACCAGGGTGTGAAGTTCCACCTTTTTGGAACCTCTCTCAGTGGCCTGCCTGTAGATGATTACGCCGTCACCGATGAAAATGGTGTGGCGACTTTTAAGGATGTGCTCATCGGCACCGGCTACACACTGGAGGAGATGGATACCGCCATTCGCTATGTGATTCCCAACAGTCAGAGCGCCGCAGTGGAATGGAACAGTGTAACCAATAAGAGCTTTTCCAACATCCTCAAGAAATTCAATGTCACCGTCACTAAGAGTGACTGTGAGGTCGGAACGGCGCAGGGCGACGCTTCGCTTGCCGGTGCCGCCTACGGCATTTATAAGGGCGATCAGCTTGTGGATACCTACTACACCGACGAGAACGGCCAGTTCACCACCGGCTATTATGTCTGCGGCGACGACTGGACGATTCGTGAGATCAGTCCCTCCGAGGGCTATCTGCTGGACAGCACCGTTTATCCTGTCGGTGCAGAGGCGGCCAATTACACCGTTGAGCTGAACGCTGCGCCTGCTGTGGCTGTTGCCGAGCAGGTGCAGAAGGGCAATATCGCCATCATCAAGCACTCGGATAACGGCGACACACAAATTGAAACGCCCGAAGAAGGCGCGATTTTTGCCATCTATCTGAAATCTGCCGGCAGCTATGAGGCGGCAAAGGATACGGAGCGGGACTACCTGACTTGCGATGAAAACGGCTTTGCCCAGAGCAAGGACCTGCCCTACGGCGTGTATACCGTGCATCAGGTCTCCGGCTGGGAGGGCCGTGAGCTGATGAGCAACTTTGATGTGTTCATTGCCAAGGACGGCGAAACCTACCGCCACCTCATCAACAACGCCAACTTTGAGTCCTTCATTAAGGTCATCAAGGTAGACGCGGAGACCGGCAATACCATTCCCTATGCAGGTGCGGGCTTCCAGATCTTTCGCCCGGATGGCTCCAAGGTGGAAATGACCTTTACCTATCCGGAGGTTACCACCATCGACACCTTCTACACCAATGACGCCGGCATGCTCATCACGCCGGAGAAGCTGGAGTTTGGCAAGGGCTACTCCCTCAAGGAGGTCTCCGCTCCTTACGGCTATGTGCTCAGTCATGAGGCGGTCAAGTTCGATGTGACCGAAGAGCATTCCACCGAGGAAAGCGGCGTGACAATCGTTGCAGTGAAGCTTGGCAACTACGCGCAGAAGGGCATCATCAAGATTTCCAAAACCGGCGAGGTGTTTGCCTCTTCTGTCTTTAGAGGCAGACCGGGAAGCAGCGCGAGAGACTGACCGATATGAGGCGGAGTTTGGTGCGGACGGCACACGGGTATTCAGAGAAACGGAAGATTTGGCAGAAGACGATTCCGAAATTGAGAGCCTAACGGACGAAGAATTGGATGCTCTGCCCATCAGCACCGTCAAAGACGGCGAGGTCGTGACCTACCCCAATGCGGAGGCCTTGCTGGATGACCAGGAAGAAGCGCTCGCCCCGCCTCTACAAGTGAAAAGGCCTTCCAAGATCGCGCCTCATGTGCTGCACCCGGAAATCAACACCGAGTACCGAACCAACTTCCAAATCGAGAGCGATGATATCGGCGTGGGCACGCCGCTGGAACGGTTCTATCACAATATCCGTGCCATTCAGCTCCTGAACAAGCTGGATGCGGAAAGCCGATTGGCGACACCCACCGAGCAGCGTGTGCTTGCCGACTATGTGGGCTGGGGCGGTCTATCCGAGTTCTTCAAGGAGGACAATCCCCATTATACCGAGCTGAAGAATGTGCTTTCCGATGAGGAATATGCGTCGGCAAGAGAATCTACGCTGACGGCCTTCTATACGCCGCCCGTGGTGATCAAGGCGGTGTACAGTGCCCTGGAGAACATGCACTTTCAGACCGGCAATGTGCTGGAGCCCTCCTGCGGCATCGGCAACTTTATGGGGCTTGTTCCCGAAAGCATGAATGACGCGAAATTCTACGGCGTGGAGCTTGACAGTATTTCCGGGCGAATTGCGCAGCAGCTTTATCAGAAAAACAGCATCGCAGTGCAGGGCTTCGAGAATACAAACCTTCCCGACAGCTTCTTTGACGCTGCAATCGGCAATGTCCCCTTCGGGCAGTTCAAGGTGCCCGACAAGCGCTACGGCAAGCACAACTTTCTCATTCACGACTATTTCTTCGCCCGCACTTTGGATAAGGTGAGACCCGGCGGCGTGATCGCCTTCATTACCTCAAAGGGTACGCTGGATAAGGAAAACCCCAATGTCCGAAAGTATATTGCCCAGAGAGCCGACCTGCTCGGTGCGATCCGGCTGCCGAACGACACCTTCAAGGCCGCTGCCGGCACGGAGGTCACATCGGACATTATCTTCCTCCAAAAGCGTGACCGATTGGTGGATATTGAGCCCGATTGGGTGCATCTGGCCACCGACGCCAATGGCATCCGGATGAACGCCTATTTTGTGGACAACCCCGAAATGGTGCTGGGCGACATGCAGATGGTCAGCGGGCCTCACGGCATGGAGTCCGCCTGTATTGCTTATGAAAATGCAGAGCTTGGGGACCTCTTGCGGGATGCCATCCAGAACATTCATGCCGAGATTACCGAATTTGAGATCGACGATCTTGAAGCGGAGGATGAAGACCTTTCTATCCCCGCTGACCCGGATGTGCGCAATTTCAGCTTCACGGTGGTGGACGGGAAAATCTATTACCGTGAAAACAGCCGTATGAATCCCGTGGATGTTTCCGCGACTGCCAAAAGCCGCATCAAAGGCATGATTGCCATCCGTGATTGTGTCCGGACGCTGATTGAGTACCAGACGGAGGACTATCCCGATGCCGATATCAAGGCAGAGCAGGAAAAACTCAATCGCCTCTATGATGATTTCAACAAAAAATACGGGCTTATCAGCGCAAGAGCTAACAACTCGGCTTTCAATTCCGACAGCTCCTACTGCCTGCTTGCCTCGCTGGAGGTGCTGGATGATGAGGGCAACTTCCTCCGCAAGGCAGATATGTTCTCCAAACGAACCATCAAGCAGAAGGTAACGGTGCAGTCGGTTGACACGGCTTCCGAGGCCTATGCGCTGTCCCTTGCAGAAAAAGCGAGAATCGATATGCCGTATATGTCAAAGCTCACCGGCAAAACCGAGCAGGAGCTGTTTGAGGATTTGAAGGGTGTGCTCTTCCTCAACCCCATGCACACCAGCGAGGAGGATGGCAGACCGAAGTATCTTCCCGCAGATGAATACCTCTCCGGCAATGTCCGCGAGAAGCTCG
>OHAT01000175.1_pt1 | contig 71409 bp, 61 predicted proteins | sample 1577141 | NCBI WGS metagenome assembly OHAT01 (sample SAMEA3541578, study PRJEB24748) | human gut metagenome | biome: human gut; feature: human-associated habitat; material: faeces | place: China | collected 2012 | reverse complement strand
TGTCCATTTTCTATAATTGAAAAATCATAATTTACACAAAATATTTTACACTATCTTTTATTCTCTATAAACAACAAATGAAGATGCTTATAATTCTTATACTTAATCAATTCCACTAATTCTTCATCATCTAAATAATCAAGACAATTATATAGAACTAGCACTGGCTTCTTTACCAGCTCAGTGACTAGCTCCACATAATTCATTAGCCTATCATAAAGCTTTTCTTCTGCTTTTCTTGATATCTTTAAAGACACTGCCTTTAAATAGTTTTCAATAGTTAAGTCATTTTTATAGTCAAACTCTAGATTGTAATCCTCTAGTTCATCTTCTAACATGGCACTAAGATCATCAAATAACTTTTGATATCTCATACATTTATCTTCATCAGATATGATACTTTTGCTTATTTGTGCATAGATTTCTTTTAACAGATTCTTGTCATTAAAATCTATTTTATAAAGATCTGTTATCAATAATACATTAGTAGTAATATTCTTTTCCCCATCGATAACTAATAATTCTGTACTTTTATTTTTATCATATAGGATAGATGATAATAAACTTAAAATATGAGCATAAAATTTATGATTCTTAATAATCAGAATAGTATTATCCTGATCATTAAAATCAATTTCTTCAAATCCCATAATTCTTAGCTTCATAGGACTATCAGCCTCTCTTCACTATCCTCTTTAAGAGTCTGTTTACTACCACAAATATATTCTATCGATGCAAATTGTTTCTCTGTAATTATGAGAACTTCTACATCTCCAGCACTAGGTTTATTATCTCTAATTCTTTTTACCTGTGCTTTCACAATAGAATTATTCAAAGCCAATTTACAATAAACACTCTCCTGCATCATCACAAATCCATCATTAATAAGCAGTTTTCTAAACAATCTATATTCTTTCTGATCTTTATATGTAAGTGTAGGCAAATCAAAAAATACAATAATCCTCATATATCTATAACTCATATTCAAAAAACTCTAGATAGCTGATATCTTTCTTTTCAATTGCCTTAATCACACTTTTCACATATATAGATATCGCATTAGAAACATACTGATTACTATTCTTTATTCTAACTTTATGATTTAACACATCTACTAATTTAAGCCTCATAGAACCATCAAATATCTCATCACAGTTTTCTCTGACTATTTTATCTACTAAAGGTCTAAATGGTTCCATTAAGTCCGATGATAAATTAAATGGATTAAATTCGTTACAATGTTTAATTCCAAGTTGTGTTAAATAACCATTTAACACAAGTTCTTTATTAAATTGTGACAACAATATTGAATATCCATAATTCAATGATGCATTGATATCACTCTTTGATGTTCTTGTGAAATCCACGCCAAACAAGTCATCAAAATAAACTTTAGCTGCATGCCCTTCTCTATTAGTTAAATCAAACAATCTGATTTGATCAACATACTTATATAGTTTTTTTGATCCATCTTCATCATAATTCTCTAATAGTTTAGCTTGGTTCTTAATCTTTTCTTTGATTATTGCAGTCCAAACCTCTTTAGCATAATCATAATCCCAGTTTATTTGTTGGCGTACTCTTTTACTAGAATTATGACACCCATAATATGACATTACTTCACCTACAGGATTTCTTTTTTCATCACAAAATACAATTTTAATCTTCCTACTTAGTAACTCGTTTACTAAGTAGGAAGTAATGGCAACAGCAGTACTACTTATAATAAGTATATTTATTTCAGATAAGTGAATCATATGTACTTCATCGCTTCTTACTATTAAATATCCATTCTTATAAGTAAGTTTAGCTCTGCTATCTATAACTACTGTTCGCCAACTCATAATTTGTATTTTTTAGTGTATATTCCTGTTGGTGACTGAGAGACGAATATTACTTTTTCCAAATCCAAACTCACTTTACTTTTTCTTCCAATTCTATCTCCTATATTAAAATCAGCATATTGAATTTTTCCATTTCTAGGCCCTCTATGCATAATAATCAACATTTGCTTTATGATATTTGCCTTTTCTTCTTTAGAAACAGCGACATAATCCTCATTCATGCTTTCAAATTTTTCTGCAATACCTTGATATGCAGGATATAATGTTTTCATTTTATTTGTTAGTTCAATATATAATTGAATCATCAAAATATCATCTAGTGCATCATAATCTTCTTTGAAAATTGCATTATATATATCCGCAATTAATGCACACTGCTTTTCGTTTAAAACAAGTTGTCTACCATTTACATATTCTGTTGGTGATGTTAATAAATATTCTCCACCATCCATTTCAATCATTTGGTTAACCGGAATATTATCTTTAATAATTCTCACATCACTCAAACTTTCTTTTTCTTCTATATACTTGATTTTTTCATCAATAGAAGCTGCTTTTAAATGTAAAGGAACACCTGATATTTTCTTAACTAATTCAGTTTTCTCTCCTCTTTTTTTCTTTCCTTCTATTGCAACAATAATATATTGCAATCCACTAAATCCACCATATTTGTGAACATCACTACGGTTCTTATTAACTGGTACAACTGCTTTTGTTACACCATTAGAAGAATTTTTATCATTAGGAAGAACAGTCAAATTAAACATCTGTCCACTCTTTTGATCTAATTTAGTTGTACAATAACAATCTTTGTAATAGAAACATTTCTTGATTTCATTAATAAGATCTGGATTCCAGATAAGTTTACCATCTACTTCATATGGATAGTTCATACTATTAATCACAAATCCATCTTTCCATCTCTTTTGATCGTTCTTATTCTTTCTAAACATCTTCATGTATTCAGAATAAACAGCTTTAGAATCATGCATATTAGGATATCTATCACGCATAAATCCACCAATTAATGCCACAATATAAGCATCATGTGCATGATGATAATCGTTAATATCTCTATTCTTATAAATATGATTCTTGACTCTAAATTCATGAGATAAGTTTGCTCGAATAGCTGCAACTTTAGTTGTAGAATAATGGTCTTCAATAATCTGAGTAACATTCTTTGTAATCTGTCTTGTTTCTACCAACTGTCTATTAATAAATCTTTCTTCATCTCTTTCTGTATATTCAGTTTTGATTAAAGAATAGAATTTCTTTGGACTAATCAATTCATGATCAAACAATAATTTCCAGAATCTATACATCTTGTCACGAATGTCAAAAGGAACAACCAAATCATCTAATTTTCTCTGGTTCTCGCTAGGCACTACTAAAACTCTGTTATCAAAACTATCATCTTTAACTAAAGACTGAGGAACAATATGGTCAATCTGATACTTATCTAACGAATCAATATCTAGTTTTTTACCAGAATACATACACTTACCTAACTGAGTGAAATATAAGAATAGACTATCAGAAGAAATCTTCTTAGTATTATCAAAGCCTTTTAATTCTTCTAACACACTCTTATATTCTTTCTTTGTCTGCTCATCTAAATCTTTATACACATTTTCTAATTTCTTTATCTTAGATTCTGTTCTCTCTTTAGCTTCTTCGGATCTTTCAAATTCAATATAGATATACTTAGGTCTACATTTCATTACTTTAGTGATTTCTTCTACAATCTGTAAAGACTGCCAAATACCTCTCTTTAGTGCTGGTGATCCTGCTAATCTTTCAACTTCTTCATAAGTGAATTTACCATCTTCAGGACAAGAAGCTGCTTCTTCAATCATCTGTGCATAGCCCAAATCTTTATCATTGATGATTTCCATTAAATTCAAACGAGACATTTCTAAGACATCTAATACCGTTACACTACTACCAAATCTATTATCAGCAACTATACCATCAAGTAGCTTCTTTGATAATCTTGACCAATCCTTATACTTTAACTTTAATATCTGTTTTACTTTATCATCTGGCAAAGCATATTTTTTCTTTAATCTACGCTTCATGATTTTCTTATCTTCAAATACAGTCAAATCATAGATAATGCTTTCGATAAGATCAAAATTAGACTGATCAATCTTTCCAAAGATATTTGTGAAATCAATCCATGGAGTCAATGAAGTTGAGAATTGATTTTCTTTCTGGAACCCTTTTATTTCTGCATCTTTACTACAACATTGATTATTCACTAACCAGTTCTTTAATTTCTTTTCAGTAACTGTCTTGTTCTTCATGAAAAGTTCATTATAAATATCATTCTTAACATCTACTTCTAAAAGCTTATCATCAACTCTAATCTTATTTAATTCGTTGTATACTTCATATTTAGATACTATAAGTGAATTCTTAGGCAATACCTGTTCATCAGGGAAATATGTACAATAGTTAGTCATACGCTTAATGAACTCTTCTGCAGTTGCATCTACATCTACAATATCCTGATAGTTCCAAGGTAGTATTCTTTGGTTTTCTTTACCTTCTAAACGTTTAATCCATGAGAACTCACTATTTTCATTTAGTGGACCAAAGTAGTAAGGAATTCTAAATGTTAGAATTGATAATAACTGTTCTCTTTTTTCCTTTAATACTGGATAGTATTTTGCCTGATTATCAATTATCTTAATCATTTCATCAAGCTGCATCTGATAAGGTACAGATCCATTAGTACGTGAATTCTGTTTTAATAAGAAGTTCTCTAATTCAATATCATGTAAAATCTGTTTAGCTTCTGGTGTATCAACCTTTTCAATGCACTTCTTTACATACTTATAGAATTCATCTACAGGCGCTTTAGATGGGTGATTAATATAATTATAATATCCCTTCACTTTATCACTATCATTTCTGAACATGTCAAAATATTTTTTGGGAATATTATCTTTAATACATTTTTTTAATAACTGTAAATCTTCATGATGCTTGTTATAACGACTCACCATTGCTTCAGAAATAGACGCATTATCAGTATGTGTTGCCCCCATAATAGTCTGTAACTCAACCCAGCTATAGATATTATGCAAAGAATCAATAAACTCTACATATTCCCCTAAATCATTTTCAACTTCACTAAACTGATCATCATAATTGGAGTCAGAAAACTTTAGTTTAATTTCAGAATCCCCTTGCTTAATAGATTCACATAGAATCATCTTAGTAACATTCATTTTATTTCCAGCTATACCAGTTATCAATTCTTTATATGCACTCTTAAACTCTTTTTCTGGTGCAATTAAAGCCATAACTTCATCAACCTTTGCTTTCTTTGATAATGGCTTCTTTAATATTTCTAATATTTCTAGATTCTTCTTTTCATCATCCTCATAAGGAATATTGTTGAAATCTGCAAATTGTGTAAATACATCTGACAACTTATCTTCAATATTTGATGCATCCATATTGAATTTCTGACCTTCATATAAGAAGTTTCCTCTGTATTTCACAATGTGGTGCAATGCTAAATAGATAAGTCTTGGATCAGCTTTTTCAGTTGATTCACATAATGCCTTTCTTAAGTGATAAATAGTAGGATACTTATGATAATAAGTATAATCATTAAAATCTTCATCAATAAACAAATTATAATTATCCTTATAATCTGTCCCTAAATATTTGGCTTTATCTTCTTCATCCAAGAAAGAAGTATGCTCTAATCTGATAAAGAAAGTTGGATCTTTCTCTAAGACCATATCCTGTAAAATAGCTCTTAATAATCTAATTCTTTCTCTTCTCTTATTGTATCTTCTACGGATAGATCTACTAGATCTTCGAGTTGCAGCTGTTTCTGCATTACTAAATAGTCTAGATCCCCATAGATGCTTACCATTTCTTTTCATAAGTCTATGATTCATGTCCACAACAGCCCATCCTACAGACCCTGTTCCTAAATCAAGTCCAATACAATAATCCACAATATTTTGGCTCATACCTTGACATCCTCCTAAAAAGTGATTATGCTAATAGTGTCGAAACAAATAGTTTTGATACAGTTCAAAATAACACAACGAGTTAAAATAAAGCTTATGCTTAAATGTCGGGTTTCCCGATTGTCATTTAGATGACATATCAAATGCTACTTCGGTAGCATTTTTTATTTGTCTTTTTTTACTATTAACACCTGAATTTATTTACTCCTTTATTATAACTCTTTTAAATAATTATATTAACAGTTAGCCCTCCGACAGCGCCTTTTTAGAGGCACTTACTTATTTTTTCTCTTTTTTTTAATGAATTTCTCAATTTTTTATCAAAAAATTTAATAAAGCATCAACAGATGCTCTAAAGCGAACGTTTAAATTCCACTTAGTCTGGAAGAAGTAGACTTTACTCTTACAGTTGAAATTACTTTTACATCCTTTTTCTACTACACATATGCAAGGTAAGTTCAACATAAAAAAAGATCACCTACGGTGATCATGGTAAGGAAATCGGATTTTGGTATGAGCTATTCCCTTACCCATTCATTACTATACACTACTTTCTTATTTTATGCACCTTTTTGCAGTTTTAGAAAACACTATTAAAAAAAGATTTAGTGGCATACCACTAAATCCCCTTCTTGTATAAACTATAGCTATATCCAAAACATAGTAAACTAGATATAAGTATAATACCTAAACCAATAAACATATAACCTAACATACTAAAGATAATATACAACATTCCACTCAATACAAACACATAACCAGAGAATCTATGTGTACGTGACCAGTTCTCATCACTATTTAATGCCCATGAAGTACGAATACCTATAGTATAGTTTCTTTTTATTTTAGGTAAGTAATTACCTAAAATAATAAAGATGAATCCTATTACTATATTCACGATAAATGTCATATCAAAACGATAACCTAGACTATATGTAATAATAAGTAGAGTCACCATCAAACATATGATTGGGCAAATCATTAATATGATTCTTAATCCTACTTCTGGTATATTACTCTTCTTAGGATCCTTAAATGTCATGAAGGTACAGAATATATGAAGCAATAACATAAATGCCCACATACCATATAACCCTAAGAACTTATTCATATACCCATCAGGTGTTCCATAAAAATCAAAGTGTGTTGCGACTTGTGCAGGTAACTTATTATAAGTCACTAATATACATACAAGTGGCAACAGAAATAATACCAAACTAAACTTAAACCATTTATTCTTCAACATCATCTTTTCCTCCTAAGAAAGACTTAAAATACAACAACATTTCTTCAAACACAGTCGCATTAATTTCATAATAAATATAATTCTTATCTTTTTCTTCTCTTATTAAGTCTGCAGATTTTAATATCGATAAGTGATATGAGACAGTGGCCTGGGTCATATCAAATTGTGCTGCGATATCTCCTGCAGACATCCTTCCTTTCTTTAATAAGTTAAGAATATCTCTTCTTACTGGTGCACTGAGTGCTTTAAATGTTTTCTCAAACATATGTTCACCACCTATTTAGATAACTTTCTAAATAGATTATACAATAAACGCCAAGAAATACAATACCTATTTAGAAAAATTTCTAAATAGGTATCAAAAGAAAAAGAGGTCTAAGCCTCTTTAATAAATGGATCTCTCCAGAATACGATTAATAGATAGATTGTCATAACGACCCAGATGACTGGTTCACAGAAGATGACAGCCATATATTTAAAGACTGGAATAAGTGCGAATACGAAGATGATCTTACCAACTAATTCAATAATACTAGATACAAGTGGTAACATCTTCTGTCCTATACCTTGTAAGGCAAATCTAGTCTGCATTAATACACCTAATACGGCATAGTTAGGGGCTACGATACGTAAATAAAGTGAACCATTGTATAAGACTGTCTTGTCCGTTGTACCAGAAATCCATGTTACAAGTGTAGGGGCACTTAATAATAGAATAATGGTTGCGATTGCGGCTACAACAACATCATAGATATACATCTGTTTCATACCTTTGCGAATGCGTGATACATTTTCTGCGCCTTTGTTTTGAGATACAAATGTACTTGCTGCTTGAGCCATGGCAGTAAATGGCATATTGAAGAACATATAAAGCTTTCTTGCAGCAGTATGACCTGCAATGATCTGTTTGCTTCCTAAGCCATTGATACCTGACTGCAAGATAACTGAACCGGCATTAACGATAGCACTCATAACAGCCATAGAGTATCCCTGACCTAATAGTTCTTTATAAAGAGCTGCATCAAATTTAAAATGTCTCTTTTCTGGTACGAGTAATGGGACATTCTTAAAGATATAAATCAAACATAATACGACTGATACCCCCTGAGCAATAACTGTCGCAACGGCTGCTCCTCTTACACCCATATGAAGCTGTGTGATAAAGAATAAGTCTAAACCAATATTTAATACGGATGATATGATTAAGAATACTAAAGGCATTAAACTATTCCCTATAGCACGCAATAAGCCTGCACATAGGTTATAGGCAAACATAACGACTAAGAATTGTACAATCACAATAATATAGCTATAAGCTTCATTTAGTAAGTCCGGTGATACATTTATCGCAATAAGTAATGGTTTAATTCCAATAGAGGCAATAATAGTAATCACAATAGAAGATATAATACCAATCACAAAACTCGCTGCAACTGATTTCTTTAAGAGTTCTTCATCTCCTGAACCATAACTTCTTGCAGTGACAATAGATAAACCATTCCCAATACCTAACGCAAAACCTACTAACAAGTCATAGACCGCTGCACATGAACCAATGGCAGAAAGTGATGTCATTCCTAAAGTATTTCCTACAATGGCTGTGTCCATTGTGTTATAGAATTGCTGGAAGATGTTTGATATAAGAATTGGAATCATAAAGATAACTAAACTCTTAAATATTGAACCTTCAAGCATATTGACTGATGTTTTCTTTTTATCCACAATAATTTCTCCCTTCTTTTTCTGTGTTATTCTAACACAAATTAATGTTTATTATTCATAACTCACAGATTATGAAAACACTTTAACACTCGGTAGTACCTCTCGGTCAAGTGTTTGTGATAGAATATGTAAGGTGATATATATGAAAACAATAAAATTATATGATGAAATGCCTTATAGTACAGATTTCAAGGCAACAGTAATAGAAGTAAATAAGAATGAAATCATTCTTGACCAGACATTATTCTTTCCTGAAGAAGGTGGTCAGGAATGTGATCTAGGGACTATTAATGATATTCCTGTTAAGGATGTACAGATTAAGAATGATGTGATTATCCATTATGTTAAGAAGCATCACTTCAATGTAGGAGATACAATAGAAGGTCATATTGACTGGAAGAGACGTTATTCTTTTATGCAGAATCATACAGGAGAACATCTTCTTTCTGGTATTGTGCATAGTATGTATGGTTATGATAATGTGAGTTTCCATTTAAATAGTGAAGAGGGACAAGTAGAATATGATGGTGATATTCAGGATATTGATTTAATAGAAGAAAAAGTGAATCAAGCAATCTATGAAAATAAAGAAATTCATTGTTTCTATCCCGATGATTTAGAGAGCATCTCTTATCGCTCTAAGAAAGAGATTGAAGGTAAAGTACGTATTGTAGAGATCAAAGATTATGATATATGCGCATGTTGTGCACCCCATGTAAAAAGAACAGGTGAATTAGGGGTATTCAAGATCATCAAAGTGATTCATACAACCCGAGGTACACGTTTTATATTCTTATTTGGTGAACGTGCTTATCATCGTTTCAAGGATGATTTTGATCATCTTGAATCACTTTATCATCTTTTCTCTTCCAACAATCAAACACTTGTAAAACAAGTCAATAAGATGTATGAAGAAAAAACAGTTTTAGAAATAAGATATGCACAACTAGAGAAAGAACATATGCTTTCTTTATGTAATCATGCTTATTTATTTGTAGAAGACTGTTTACCTATAAATCAAAGAGAAGTAACGAATCATCTCGTCAATGTTTATAGTACAGGTGGTGTATTTGTAGGAAATGATGAGAAAGGCTATCGTTATGTCATAGGTTCTACGAATAATGCATTGGATATATTAACACAATTAAAAAGCCTTAGAAGCAAAGGTGGAGGATCAAAAGAGATGATCCAGGGATTTACCCCTGCTTCTAAGACTGAGTTACTTAAAGCCCTCTCTTAGGACTTTTTATAATACTTCATTAAGGCTTGTGTACCTAAGTCACCATAGCCTTCTTTTTCTAATTCCTGATAGTTTCTTAATACTGTTTCTAATACATTAAGTGTAATATCTGATTCTTTGGCTTCTTCATCAGCTAACTTCATATCTTTAATAAAGTGTTTCATAAAGAATCCTGGCTGATAATCATCTTTCAAGATTTTAGGACCAAATGCATCTAACTGATGACTTCCTGCCGCACCCGTAGAAACAGACTTTAATAAAACATCTAAATCCAAACCTTTACTAGATGCATATGTGAGTGCCTCACATACACCAGATAATGCCCCTGCAATCATAATCTGATTAACCATCTTTGCATGCTGCCCTGAACCACTAGGACCCTGATAATTAATATTAGTACCCATAGCTTTAAATAAAGGAAGACATGCTTCATAATCTTCTTTGTCTCCTCCTACAAGAATAGAAAGAGTCGCATTTTGAGCACCTGTATCTCCACCAGTGACTGGTGCATCTAATACATGGAGATTTCTCTTTTTACCTTCTTCATATATTCTTTGATCAAGTGTAGGTGATGTCGTCGTCATATCAATAAGATATGTACCTTCCTTTACTGAATCAAGAATATTGTTGTCATTAAAATAAACTTCTTCTACATCCTGTGGAAAACCTACAATAGTCATGACTGCATCTACATCTTTCACGCAATCATGAATAGTAGAATGAAGTGTCGCACCTTTTTCTACTAAAGATGTCACCTTTTCTGGATGTCTTGCATAAATATGCATTTCATAACCTGCATCCATTAAATGACCTGCCATAGGTAACCCCATGATACCTAAACCAATAAATCCAATCTTTTTCATTTTATATTTCCTCCTCTATATATTAATCAATAATCCATCTTCATTTTCAATCATCTTCTGTATTGTCTTCATAACCCCATCATGATCATTATCTTCTTGAGTCACAAAACGTGCTTTACTTTGTATAAAGTGATCTGCATTCTTCATTGCATAACTATAATATGCATGCTTAAACATCGGTAGATCATTATCAGAATCCCCAAAGACCATTGTTTCTTCTTCTGATATACTTAATGTCTTTTGTAAGAAGACGACACTATCTGCTTTAGATTGTCCCTTCTTATTAATATCAATCCAACAATCTCCTGATGGTTTCACTTCAAAGCCTTTTATACAAGACAAAGGTCCTTCCAAACAGTCCTTCACTGGATCAATAGGATCACAGACTGTAATCTTAAATATATCATCCTCTATATCTTCTATTGTATCTACATAAGTAATACTGAAGTGATTTGTATGCTTACTTATAAATTCCTTATCTTTATTGAATGCATACATGGCCTTCTTACCACTTAGCATTGGAGCCGTGCCTTTAAGCGTATTCACAAAGTTTGTAAGCTTATACACATCTTCCTTATTCATATAATCTGCAAGGAGTGTATCTCCGCTATGTTGTATATAGCCACCATTTTCAGCCATAAGGTAAATAGTTTTATTTCCTTCAAAATACTTTCTCACTTCTCCCATCTGTCTTCCAGATGAAATCGCAAAAATGATATTTCTATCATACAATTCCTTATATATTTGATTAAAATGTGGAGGTAAATTCTTCTGATTATCCAACAAAGTACCGTCCATATCACAAATAATCATCTTAATTTGTGTAAAATTCATACTTTTCACCTCAAAATGCATTATATCACTATTTTCATACTAGACCAAAAAGTTAGGTTATGTTAATATGTGGGCGGTGATGAAAAATGTCTAAATATCAAGAAGTAGTGGAAGATATTATCCACAAAATAGAAAATAATGAATATACTGATAAGCTACCAACAGAAGATCAATTAATTGAACAATATCAGGTAAGTAGAAATACAATTAGAAATGCGATTCGTACTTTAAAGAAACAGGGTACTTTATTCTCTATTCAGGGAAGTGGTGTTTTTGTACGTCATACAAGAGATGATGATTCTTTATGGATGAATGGTTCACGTGGTATTACAGAGAATGCCCCACGTCATAAGATTACTACTGATGTCAAGGGATTCCATATTATGATGGCTGGAGAAGAACTATCAAAACGCATGCAATGTGAACTTACTACACCTATCTATTATATTGAAAGAATTAGAAAGATGGATGGTGTACCAATGGCTATTGAGTACACATACTACAATAAGGATCTTATTCCTTCACTTGATCGTCGTATTGCGAGTCAGTCAATCTATACTTATATTAAGAATGATTTAAAGTTAAGTATTGGTTTTGCGGATAAGTATTTCCATGTTAAAAAGTTAAGTGCACAGGAAGCCGCTATTCTAGGATTAGAAGAAGGTAGTCCTGCGTTAGAAGTAGAAGACTATGTGCATCTTTCTAATGGACAGTTATTTAATGTGTCTCGTATTGTGTATAACTATAAGACAACTCATTTCTATGCATCTAATGTAGACTAAGAAAAAAAGAACCTCGCAGGGTTCTTTTTCTTATCTAGAGGCAACATGCAGTGAGGAACAATCCGGATTATATATTCGCAGTATTTAGGAATGACAATAAGTTGATAGGCATTAATTGAGAAATGGTTTTATAATATTTGTCCTTCTGCAATTTTAAGCAGTCATTTATTTGCGTTCTAGATTCTATGGGTATTATAGTACGTATGCGCTTGCATTTCAACATTAATACCAATGATTTTTATATATTTTTTAATTTTAGTAATGAATAAAGGAGATTTTTAGTATGAAATGGTTGATATTTATCATTATTATGATACAGACAGGATATCGATTTATATTAGATAGTATAAAGAATAAACAGAGAAAGAAACCACTACCTATTGAAGTAAGTGATATATATGATAAGAAGCGTTATGAATCTTTCTTAAGTTATGAGAAGGATTATGATCATATGAAGCTATGTAATAGGATATTCACAGTATTAGTGTATGTATTCTATTTATTCTCCCCTTTCTTATCTTATATAGATACACTTCCTTTAAATGTGTATACACGTTTCTTTGTGACAGTGCTTAGTATCTCTTTGATCAATAGAATTGTAAGTATATGCTTTGATTATTATGCCACATTTAAAATAGAGGAGAAGTATGGCAAGAATAAGAAGACAAAAGAAGTGTTTATAAAAGATGAAGTCGTAGAAACAGTACTAGACCTCATTCTTTCTTTCATCCTTTATATCCCTTGTCTTTATATTCTTGAACATATTGAAAGATGGACAAACCACTTCTCTATTACTTATGCACAATCTTTGGTGTTATGTTTAGGACTGTTAGGTATTGGTTTTATCCTCTATTTAATAGTCTTAGGAATCAGTTATGTGTATTTAAGAATCCAATATACATTTACTGAATTAGAAGACAATGAACTAAGACACAAAATAGAAGAACTGATGAAAGATTGTCCTAAGAAAGTGAAACATATTAAGGTATATAATGAATCCAAGAAATCCACTGGTAAGAATGCCTTCTTATTAAAGATGTTGTGGTATAAGGAATTTGGAATTGCGGATAACTTTCTTGATGAGAATTCTGAAGGAGAACTACTTGCAGTCCTCTCTCATGAAATAGGACATCTCAAACATAAAAAGAATATCTTTAACTATATGAAATATATTGTATTATGTATTCTCTTTATACTTATAGTCTATATGATTCCTCATGGTGAGTTATGTATAGTCTTATCAGAAAGAGTATTAGAGAGCTTTGGTCTTATTCATATGAACTATGATGTGATCTTTACATGTTTAGGTGTGATGATTGCACCTATTATGTATATATGTTCTCTCTATATAAATTATGTATCAAGAAGAGAAGAGTATGAAGCAGATGATCAGGCAGTACATAATGGTTATGGAGAAGAATTAATAGCTACTTTTAAGCGTATTTCCAGTGATGAACTGATAGATATCTATCCAGCAGACTTCATTGAATATACCTCTTATGATCATCCAGGTATGTATCATCGTATTAAGCATATACAAGAAGAAATGAGAAACCGAAAGCCGTAAAGGCTTTCTTTTTTGTCCTATATTTCGTTTAATATAAGTTATAATGTACATATTTTCGTTTAATCATAAATACATGAAAGTTTTATCGCTTTTATAACAATTTTTCTTTACAATGATAAAAATATTTTGTACTATAGGTTCACTTATATAGGAGGTGTGTGCATGAACAAAGGTTTATATGATTCATCTTTTGAACATGATAACTGTGGTATTGGTGCAGTTGTTAATATCAAAGGTGTAAAAACGCATATGACAGTATCAAATGCGTTAAAGATTGTAGAACAGTTAGAGCATAGAGCAGGTAAAGACGCAAAGGGTGAAACAGGGGACGGTGTTGGTATTTTAACTCAGGTCCCTTGTACATTCTTTAAGAAGAGTATTAAGGATTTCCAGTTACCTAAGGAAGGTCATTATGGTGTTGGTCAGTTCTTCTTCCCTATGAATGAACTAGAAAGACATCAGGCAATGACTATGTTTGAAAAGATTATTACTAAGGAAGGTATGACTTTCCTTGGATGGAGAAAGGTAGAAACACATAAAGAGGTATTAGGTACTAAAGCGATTGAAGCGATGCCTTATATTATGCAGGGATTCGTAAAGAAACCTGATGATTGTGAAACAGGTCTTCCTTTTGACCGTCTTCTTTATCAAGCAAGAAGAATTTTTGAACAGAGTAATGAAAATACATATGTATGTTCATTATCTAGCCGTACTATTGTATATAAAGGTATGTTCCTTGTAGGACAGCTTAGAAGCTTCTTCCAGGACTTACAGGATGATGATTATAAGAGTGCAATCGCATTAGTGCATTCTCGTTTCTCTACAAATACGAATCCATCATGGCAAAGAGCGCATCCAAACCGCTTTATTGTCCACAATGGTGAAATTAATACAATTAGAGGTAATGCGAACAACATGCTTTCTCGTGAAGAAAACATGAAATGTGATGTATTAGATACAGAAAAGGTATTCCCTGTTGTAGATGTAAATGGTTCAGATTCTGCGATGTTAGATAACACATTAGAATTCTTAGTTATGAGTGGTATGGAACTTCCTCGTGCTGTTATGATGTGTATTCCAGAACCATGGGAAAACAATCCTTCTATGTCTAAAAAGAAGAAGGACTTCTATGCTTATAATGCAACAGTTATGGAACCTTGGGATGGACCAGCTTCTATTTTATTCTCTGATGGTGAATTAATGGGTGCTGTGCTTGATAGAAATGGTTTAAGACCTTCTCGTTATTATATTACTAAAGATTCTTATTTAATCTTGTCTTCTGAAGTAGGTTCTTTAGATGTTCCTACAGAAGATATTGTGGTTAAGGATCGTTTACGTCCTGGTAAGATGCTTCTTGTAGATACTAAGAAGGGTGTTCTTATTAATGATGAAGAGTTAAAGAACTATTATGCACAAAAGGAACCTTATGGTGAATGGCTTGATTCACACCTCACATACTTAAAGGATTTAAAGATTCCTAATGAAAGAGTAGAGGTCATCAGTGATGAAAAGCTAGAAACTTTACAGACTGCTTTTGGTTATAAGTATGAAGATATTAAAGATTATATTATTCCAATGGCAATGAATGGTAGTGAACCAATTATCGCAATGGGTAATGATGCCCCTCTTGCGGCAATGAGTACTATGCATCAGCCACTCTTTAATTACTTTAAACAGTTATTTGCACAGGTAACTAACCCTCCTATCGATTCTATTCGTGAAGAGATTGTGACATCTACTTCATTAGATATTGGTACTGAAGGAAATATCTTAAATGATTCACCGGATAACTGTCGTTTATTACATATTCATAACCCTATTCTTACGAATACAGATATTCTTAAATTAAAGCATCTTCATACAGATGATTTTGAAAGTGAAACTATTTCTACACTTTATTATAAGAATACATCTCTTAAGAAAGCTTTAGATCACCTCTTTATCGAAGTAGATAAAGCATATCATCGTGGCGCAAATATTATTATTCTTTCAGACCGTGGTGTAGATGATAACCATTGTGCTATTCCTGCATTACTTGCAGTTGCAAGTGTGAACTCTTACTTAGTACGTACTAAGAAGAGAATGAAGATGGCTTTAATTATTGAATCTGGTGAAACAAGAGAAGTGCATCATTTCGCAACACTACTTGGTTATGGTGCAAGTGCTATTAATGCTTATCTTGTTCAGGATACAATTCATCAGGCTGTAGAAGAAGGTTTATTAGAAAAGGATTACTATGCTGCAGTAGAAGATTATAATCATGCTGTACTTTCTGGTATTGTCAAGATTGCGTCTAAGATGGGTATTTCTACTTTACAGTCTTATCGTGGTTCTCAAAACTTTGAAGCCATTGGTATTTCTAAAGAAGTGATTGATACATACTTCCCTCATACAGTAAGTAGAGTTGAAGGTATTACTTTAAAGGATATTGAAGCTGATACAAATGCATTACATAATCAGGCTTTTGATCCTCTTGGATATGATGTGAATTCTACACTTGATTCTGGAGGATTCCATAAAGAAAGAAGTCATAAAGAAAAACATCTTTATAACCCTAAGACTATCCACTTATTACAGCAGGCAAGCCGTTTAGGTGATTATAAGTTATTTAAAGAATTCTCTGAAACTATTACTCAGGAAGAAGAAGGTATTAACTTACGTGGTTTATTAGACTTTGACTTCAGTAAGAGAAAACCTATTCCTCTAGAAGAGGTAGAACCTGTAGAAAACATTGTGAAACGTTTTAAGACAGGTGCTATGAGTTATGGTTCTATTTCTAAAGAAGCCCATGAAACAATGGCTATCGCAATGAATAGATTACATGGTAAGAGTAACTCAGGTGAAGGTGGAGAAGATGCAGAACGTTTTGTGACTCGTTCGAATGGTGATTCTGCATGTTCAGCTATTAAACAGGTAGCCAGTGGTCGTTTTGGTGTCACAAGTGAATACTTATGTTCTGCCAACGAAATTCAGATCAAGATGGCTCAGGGTGCTAAACCAGGTGAGGGTGGACACTTACCTGCTGGTAAGGTTTATCCTTGGATTGCGAAGACTCGTCATAGTACTCCAGGTGTATCACTTATTTCACCACCTCCTCATCATGATATTTATTCTATTGAAGACTTAGCTCAGTTGATCTATGACTTAAAGAATGCGAATGAAGAAGCACGTATTAGTGTTAAGCTTGTATCTGAAGCAGGTGTTGGTACTGTTGCATCAGGTGTTGCGAAAGCAGGGGCTCAGGTTATTCTTATTTCTGGTTATGATGGTGGTACGGGTGCTGCACCTAGAAACTCAGTTTATAGTGCAGGTCTTCCTTGGGAATTAGGTCTTGCGGAAGCACATCAGACATTAATCATGAACGATTTAAGAGATCGTGTCGTAATTGAAACAGATGGTAAATTATTAACTGGTAGAGATCTTGCGATTGCATGTTTACTTGGTGCAGAAGAATATGGTTTTGCGACAGCACCACTTATTACTATGGGATGCGTTATGATGCGTGTATGTAACTTAGATACATGTCCTGTAGGTGTTGCAACTCAGAACCCTATCTTACGTAAGAGATTTACAGGTAAACCTGAATATGTAGTAAACTTCATGAAGTTTGTTGCAGAAGAAATGCGTGAATATATGGCACAGCTAGGATTTAGAACAATCGATGAAATGGTTGGTCATACAGACTTATTAAAGAAGAAGGATATTGCAGATCAGTATCATATGGACTTATCTAAGATTTTAGATAGCACATATGCGAATGATGCACATAACTGCTTCAATCCAGCTCATGTATATGACTTCAAATTAAATGAAGTACTTGATACAAAGGTATTATTAAAGGCATTAGAACAGGCATCTCAGTCTCATAAGAAGACAGAAGTTTCTGTAGAAGTGTCTAATACAGACCGTTCATTTGGTACTATTCTTGGTTCTCATATTACTAAGGCTTTAGGTAATTTTGTAGAAGATGACTTTATTACAGTGCGTGCATTTGGTGCTGGTGGTCAGAGCTTTGGTGCCTTTATTCCTAAGGGATTAACACTTAAATTAACAGGTGATTCTAATGACTATTTAGGTAAAGGTTTGTCTGGTGGTAAGATTATTGTGAAGACACCTCATGAAGCTACATTCAAGGCAGAAGAGAATATTATTATTGGTAACGTGGCTTTATATGGTGCAACAAGTGGTGAAGCTTATATCAATGGTGTAGCTGGGGAACGTTTCTGTGTAAGAAACTCTGGTGCTAAGGCTGTTGTAGAAGGTGTCGGTGACCATGCATTAGAATATATGACAGGTGGTTTAGTTGTTATTTTAGGTGAAACAGGTAGAAATGTGGCTGCTGGTATGAGTGGTGGTATTGCGTATATCTATGATCCAAATAATGATTTATATGAAAAACTAAATGGTGCACTTGTAGAATATTCTGAAGTCAATAAGCCATATGATATTAAGACAGTAAGAGAATTAATTGAAAATCATTATAAGTATACTGGTTCAGAGAAAGCCAAGATGTTCTTAGATGATTTCAAGACATATATTGGTAAGTTTAAGAAGATCATTCCACATGATTATAAGAAGATGATGGATCTGATTGCTTATTATCAGTCACAGGGTCTCGATGAAGATCAGGCTAAGGTAGAAGCATTTAATGCCGCTATGAAAGGAGGAAAATAGTCATGGGTAAGAAAACTGGATTTTTAGATTATGCACGTGAGACATCTTATGAGGTTCCTCCTACAGAACGTATTAAGAACTTCGATGAATTCCATATCCCTTTGTCTACTAAAGAACAGCAGAAACAGGGTGCAAGATGTATGGACTGTGGTATTCCATTTTGTCAGTACGGCCAGAAGATTAAAGGTATGTTTTCTGGCTGTCCTTTAAATAATTTAATTCCTGAATGGAATGATTTAGTATTTAAAGGTAAGTATGAACAGGCTCATAAACGTTTAAAGAAGACAAATAACTTCCCAGAATTCACTTCTAGAGTATGTCCTGCATTATGTGAAAAAGCTTGTACATGTTCTTTAAATGGTGAAGCTGTATCAGTAAAAGAGAATGAACATGCAATTATTGAATATGCCTATGAACATCTATTAGAAGAACCAGAACCACCATTAAAGCGTGTAGGTAAAAAGATTGCGGTTATTGGTTCAGGTCCTGCTGGTTTAGCTGCTGCAGATACACTTAATCAACGTGGTTATGATTGTGATGTATATGAAAGAGAAGATCGTTTAGGTGGACTATTAATGTATGGTATTCCTAATATGAAGATTGAGAAGAATATCATTGATCGTCGTATTTATAAGATGATTGCAGAAGGTGTAAAGTTCTTTACAAATAAAGACATTACAACTAAGAAACAGGCAAAAGAATTATTAAGTAAATATGATGCAGTTATTCTTGCAGTAGGTGCTAAGGAACCTAGAGATATTAATGTACCTGGTAGAGAAGGTAATAATATTCTATTTGCTGTAGACTATTTAACTCAGGTGACTAAGTCATTATTAAATAGTGAATTCAAGGATGGACAGTATCCTAATGCGAAAGGTAAGAATGTATTAGTCATCGGTGGTGGTGATACAGGAAACGACTGTGTTGGTACAGCTATTAGACATGGCGCAAAGTCTGTATTACAGATAGAAATGATGTCTGAACCACCACTTGTTAGAGCGGATTCTAACCCATGGCCAGAATGGCCTTTAGTCAAGAAGACTGATTATGGACAAGAAGAAAACATTGCAGTATTTGGTGAAGATCCTCGTGTTTATAATAGTACAGTAAAAGAATTCATTCTTGATAGTAAGGGTAATGTAAAACAGGCTGTGATTGTAAAGTTACAGACTGTAGTGAAAGATGGTCGTCGTTCATTTGAACAGGTACCTGGTAGTGAAAAGACAGTACCTTGTGATCTAGTGCTTATTGCAGCAGGATTTATCGGGGCACAAAAACCAGTGATTAACGCATTTGGTGTAGAATTAGATGCAAGAAATACTGTAAAATGTGACGAAAATGATCATCATACGAATATTAGTAAGTTATATAGTGCAGGTGATGTCCGTAGAGGTCAGTCTTTAGTCGTATGGGCTATTAGAGAAGGCCGTGACGTTGCTAAGCAGGTAGACTTTGATTTAATGGGATATACAGGGTTATAAAACATAAAGGCTGCAACAGTAATTGTTGCAGCCATTTTTGTATGTTTGAATAATGCGAAAAGTAAAAGGAAAGAAATGCACCCTAGTTATTTTAAATTACCCCTTTTAATAGTTCCTGAAGAATTGACATTCCTCATCATTACATTGTCTTGCTTCCTTGAGTTTTATATTACAATGGAAGACATGATTGAGCGGTTTATCTCCTACATAGTATTTATACATATGAGGGACATTATGATGAGTCAGTACTTGACTCATTGTAAGTGCATCTTCTACCAAGAAGTCCCCTTCTGCTGTCATTACAAAGCATGGAGGGAAGTATGAAGTAATATATTGTTTTGGATCGATTGCTTTAAATTCTTCTTCTGTTCCTCCATTTGGTAGATATTCTTTCATAAGTTCTCCTGTCAATTCTAATTCAGGCGTGATGTTATAAGCACCACAATTTAATGCGAGTGCATTAATTTGAAAGCCTTCTGGTGCTTTAAAGTCATAGGTAGAAGCATATTCCTTATTTGTAAGAATAGATGCATAGAGAACTAGTAAATGCGCTCCTGCAGAATCTCCTACACCATATATATGTTCTGTATCTAAAAAATAATCCTTTGCATGATTCATGATCCAATGAGCAACTTGATTCATATCAACAAGTGGTGCAGGATGTTTGAATTCTGGTGCGAGACGATAAGTAAAGTTAATGACCGCAAAACCTCTTTCTGCAAGACTCATGCAATAATATTGATATCTTTCCTTATCTCCATAAATCCAGCCTCCACCATGGAAACTAATAATAATAGGAAGTTTTTCTTTTTCTTCTTTAGGAATATAGAGATCCATTGTATTCCATTCTGGATCATCACCATAAAGAATATTATCAAATCGTTGAACTGTATCAGGTGTAGTCAAACCTTCATCTCTGATATCGTCCCCTTCTTTGAACTGTTTTCTAATTGTATCAGTAAGTATAGACAAACCTTAACCACCTCTTTTCCCCATTCTAACATTTTTCTTACAAGTTAGTCTTGTAAAAATGGTAGAATTATAGAGAGGTGATTATATGCATGAGGGTTTAATTTCTATAGGGAAGATGGCTAAAATTAATCATGTGAGTATTAATACGCTCCGTTTATATGATAAATGGGGATTATTGACACCTATCTATATTGATGAAGATACAGGCTATCGTTATTATGATATGAAGCAGAATGCAAGACTTGATCTAATTGGTTATATGAAAGAGTTAGGAATGAACTTGAAGGAAATCAAGGAATTACTAGATAAAGAAGATCCTACTCTTATAGAAGCGATACTAATTAAGAAACAGCGTTCTATAGAGAAAGAGATGGATGATATTATACGCAAAAGAAATGCAATCAAACGTACAATCTATTCTCTTGAAAGGTACCGCAAATCCCCTACACCTGGCACTTTGACAACTGAGTATATTGATGAACGTCACATCTATGCCAAACGAGTGAATAAGAACTTCTATGATTATGATCAGGATGGATATGAAGTGATACTCAAAGAATTCAAAGATCAATTATTAGAAGAACATCTTCCCCAAATCTATTATTGTAATGTAGGAACTTTTCTTAAGAGAAAGAGATTCCTGAAACAGGAGTTTATTACACATGATATATTTATTTTTGTAGATGAACACTTTCCTAAAAAAGAATCTGTACAGACATTAGAAAGTGGTATGTATGCTTGTATCTATATGGATGACTTCAATAATGAAAAAGAGTATGCAGGAAGATTACTAAAGTATTGTATGGATAATAATTATGAAGTGATTGGTGATTATATATGTGAAGTATTAATAGAACTTACATTCTTCAAAGATAATGAACGTTCTATGTATCTAAGATTACAAGTCCCAATTGCCTATAAAAAGGTTGACCCTCATCATTGATGAGGGTTTATCCTTTAGTTAGGAGGTATTTCTTATGGAAAAGATTAAAGTTGTGCAGTATGGTTGTGGTAAGATGAGTAAATACATCTTACGCTATTTGTATGAAAAAGGTGCCCAGATTGTCGGAGCCATCGATAATAATCCTGCAATCGTGGGTATGGATGTAGGTGATTATGCAGAACTAGGTATTAAGACTGGAATAAAGATCAGCAGTGATGCCGATGAAGTTTTAGATCATTGTGATGCTGATGTTGCAGTCGTGACATTATTCTCACTTGTGAGTGATTGTTTTGATCATTTTGAAAAGTGCTTAAGTAGAGGTATTAATGTCATCACTACATGTGAAGAAGCAACAGATGCATGGACAACTGATCCAGTAAGAATGAATAAGTTAGATGTTCTTGCGAAAGAAACAGGATGTACATTTGTAGGTAGTGGTATGGAAGATACATTCTGGGTGAACATGGTTGGTTTAGTAGCTGGTTCTTGTCATACTATTACTAAGATTGAAGGGGCAGTTAGTTACAATGTAGAAGAATATGGTCTAGCCCTTGCGAAAGCACATGGTGTAGGTTTAACACCTGAAGAGTTTGAAGCAACAATCGCCCATCCTGAAGAAATTGAACCATCTTATGTATGGAACTCAAATGAAGCTCTCGCATCTCGTATGGGATGGACTATTAAGTCACAGACACAAAAATGTGTGCCTTATTTCCACGATACTGATTTGTATTCTGAAACAATGGGTGAAACAATTCCAAAAGGAAATTGTATTGGTATGGCTGCAGTCGTTACTACAGAAACATTCCAGGGTCCTATTATTGAAACACAGTGCATTGGTAAGGTCTATGGTCCTGATGATGGTGATATGTGTGATTGGAAGATTACTGGCGAACCAGATACTGAATTCCATGTAGTTAAACCAGCTACAGTAGAACATACATGTGCTACTATAGTAAATAGAATTCCTAGTTTACTTAGAGCACCAGCTGGCGTTGTCACTGTTGATCAGTTAGATACACTAGAATACTTAACATATCCTATGGATTATCACTTATAATCATCACCAAACCCTCCCTTAAGTGGAGGGTTTTTACATGTGTAATTCCAAACAAATCGTTTAAAATGTCAGATGAAATTTTCTTCTATTTATCTTATGATTAGAGTAGAGAAATTGGAGGGTAACATATGGATTTTAATAATTTTTATAATGGTCAGGAGTTTGAGACTTATAAGTATCTTGGTGCTTTTGTTCATATGAATGGCGTAACTTTTAGAACGTATGCGCCAGCAGCATCTCATGTGGCAGTTATTGGGGAATTTAATGACTGGCAGGAAACACCTATGACTCGTTGTGGAAATGGTCAGTTCTTTGAAGCGACTATATCAAATGCGAAAGTGGGACAAATGTATAAGTATCGTATTTATAATAATGGGTCTTTTGTAGATCACTGTGATCCTTATATGTATACAAGTGAAGTACGTCCTAATAATGCATCTATTATTTTTGATATGAATCAGTATACATTCCATGATGATGCTTGGATGAATCAAAGATTTAGTGAAGATATGCCTATTAATGTGTATGAAATGCATTTTGGTTCTTGGAAGAAACCAGGTGAAAAAGCCGATGACTGGTATACATATCGTGAAATGGCTGATTTAATTATTCCTTATTTAAAAGAGAGTCATTATAACTTCTTAGAGATCATGCCTTTAAATGAATATCCTAATGATTTAAGCTGGGGTTACCAGCCTACTGGTTATTTTGCACCTACATCTCGTTATGGTACTCCTGATGATTTAAGATATTTTGTAGAGAAGTGTCATGAAAATAATATTGCGGTTATTCTTGATTTCGTACCTGTCCATTTTGCGATTGATGGATTTAGTTTGAATAACTATGATGGTACACCTCTTTATAATTATCCTAATGATGCAGTAGGTAAGAGTGAATGGGGTACATGTAATTTCCAACATTCTCGTGGGGATGTATGTTCATTCTTGAATTCTTCTGCTTATTACTGGTTAAAGGAATATCATATTGATGGCTTAAGACTAGATGCAGTTGGTAATCTTATTTATTGGCAGGGTAATAGTGGTCGTGGAGAGAATAGAGAAGCAATTCGCTTTGTTCAGAACTTTAATAGAGGACTTAAACAAAGAGTTCCTCATACTCTTCTTTTTGCTGAAGATTCATCTTCTTATCAAGGTGTAACACGTTCTGTTGACCAAGGTGGTTTAGGTTTTGATTATAAATGGGATTTAGGTTGGATGAATGATACATTAGATTACTTTATGAAGACTCCAGAAGAAAGACCTTCTTTCTATCATAAGCTTACATTCTCTATGATGTATTTCTATAATGAACATTTTATTCTTCCATTCTCACATGATGAAGTGGTACATGGTAAGAAGACTATTATTGATAAGATGTATGGTGAGTATGAAGAGAAGTTTGCACAGGTGAAGGCACTTTATATGTATATGTTTGCGCATCCTGGTAAGAAACTTAACTTCATGGGTAATGAGATTGCGATGTTTAGAGAATGGGATGAAACAAAGGAACCAGACTGGTTCTTATTGAAGTATCCTATGCATGATTCTTTCCTTCACTTCATGAGAGAATTAAATAACATCTATTTAACACATCCTTCTTTATCACAGTATGACTTTAGTGAAAGAGGATTTAAATGGGTAGATTGTCATCAGGAACAGGATTGTATTTATGTCTTTAAACGTATGAGTGATAAAGAAACAATAGTCGCTTTCTTTAACTTCCATAATGTAGATAAGACATATACTTATAAAGTAGATCAGCCTGAAACATTAACTCTTCTATTAAATTCAGATAATGAATTATATAGTGGAAAATCACATAATTTAGATAAAGAAATTCATATAAATAATGAAATAGAAATGGCATTACCTGCCTACAGTGCACAATTCTATATTGTAAAGTAAAAAGCGTATCACCTATTGGTGATGCGCCTTTTCACTTAAATATCTTTCTATAATAACCTCTCTTTTTAAAGTATGCCACTGTATTCTCAAAATCCCTATTAATATAGAAAGTGAGTACATAGTCTGCATCATTAATGACTTCAATACTATAATTATAGTTATTAATTGCGTCTGAAATAGTATCCATTGAAAGAGTTTCATAGTCCTTTCTTAAGGCATATTTCAAACCTCTAAAGTCATCTTCTTTTAAATAGACTGTATCGTCGGTTGTATCATCTGTATGGTTCATAACAGATACTTCTACCCAATGCATATTTCTAAAAATCTGGTTCATATAAGAGACATTTGTATAAAGAGACTTCATATCATTCTTCACATATTTATCAAAGCAGTCCTGTGAGATGTTGTAGGAACGTGTGAGTGTTTTACCATCTACGAGATGATAAGTAATGCTGAAATAATGAGAAGAATCATTAGAGTTATGTGGTGCTTTTAAGATATCTTTATGTATATCATGAATGATATCAATAGAATCAGAATCATTCAATCTAACATCCTGATTACCTGAATAATCAGAACTGAATGTCACATAAGATACAGTACCTGTTTTTGGAATCTTATTTTCTTCATCTGTGATATCAAAGACAAAGAAGACGCACATGAGTGAGAAGACCACAAGATAGATGATAAACTTCTTAAAGTTCTTCTTATTAAAGACATAAAGTGTCATATCTGCAATCATTCTTGAAATATAGTAACCTATAAATGAATCAATGATACCTATAATCACAAAAGTGATACGCATTGTATGAATAGATGTTTCATTGGATATAAATAAGAATGTCACAAATGAAGAGAGTACAAGAGTCCCTATAATGACAACTATATCTTTTAAGCGGTCAAAAACAACAGAAGAACCAATGTATTCTAACTTAACACGTTTATAAATGAAGTAGGCAATAAAGACCAAACTGATGCCTATCGCAATATAAATAGTCAAATAAGCAAGAGTACGCAATGTGAGCCATTTTTCTAGATTTAATACATAATTAAAGGCAGTAGAATAGTTCTCAAAAGCGACAGAAGGTTCTTCCACACCATAAGTAAAGGCTGATTTAAGAATAGTAAAAAACTGTGAACTAAGCCAAGGTAAACAATTAAAAAATACTCCTAATATACAATGTGTATAGAGATTACCTGTGATAATACCACAGAATTGTGTAATGCCATACGCAAAGAATATGATTGCACTTTGAATCAAAAACCAGCTCAGACAATGGTTGATTGAAAGTTCTCTATAATATAAAGGAATTGTTTTCCCATAGAATATGAGTATCCCTGTTGTAAGAATAAGAGGTACAAACATTAAAATCATCCCTGCAATAAAAGATGTCCAATAGAGTTCTGATCTTTTAATAGGCATAGAATGAATAATTGTAGAGGCTGTACGGTTATGATAGAAATAGAGTAAAGCCACACTTGTAAGTACCGCAATAGTAGAGATAATAAGATTACCTGCAAAATAAGATCCCTTGAGATATGCTGCATAGTATTGATACCCTTCTGAATTTGCACCCTGGTAGATAGGATAAAGATATAATAAAACATAGGATACCATCATCCCTAAACCAATGATCCAGAAACGTTTCATGAGGTTTTTAAAGAAAGTTTTATTAAAATATGAGTTTTTGGATATCATCATCTTCTCCTCCTACTTCATACATAAAGAGTTCTTCCAAGCTTAAAGGAAGTATATCAAAGATAAGAGGAGATTGATCTCCTATAACCTTTCTAATATTGGAAAGAGAGTCTTCAATAATCAATATTCTTACTGAACCTCTTTTCTCCTGATACGCAATATTTAAATCATCTAAATTAACTTCTTTATCTCCAAATGAAACCTGTATTTTATGAATATGCGTTTGAATATATTCTAAATCAAACTCCCTCATAATCTTACCCTTATACAATATACCTACATGATCCACTATTCCTTCTAATTCTTTTAAATTATGAGAAGAAATAAGAACTGTTAGATTCCTTTGGGCAACATCATCAATAATATATTTCCAAACTAATTTTCTTGCGACTGGATCTAATCCATCTATAGGTTCATCTAAAATAAGATATTTAGGCATTGTAGACATAATCAAACAAAATGATGCTTGTTTTCTCATTCCTTTAGAGAATGTCTGTATCTTCTTTGTAGGATTTAATTTAAATGTTTTGTAGAGTTCTTCAAATCTTTCTTGATTCCATGATGGATAGAGGTCTTTATAGACTTTCGCATTTCTTTCTAAGCTTGTTTCTATGAAATACATCGCATCAGATATATAGCCTATCTTTCTTTTTAATTCTATATTTTCATACACAGGCTGTGATTCTATAAAGATCTTTCCTGCATCTTGTTTTAAGACACCCACCAGATGTCTAATGAGTGTTGTTTTACCTACTCCATTAGGACCAATCAAACCATAGATAGACCCTTCTTCTACCTGCATATTGAGATGATCAAGGACAACCTCACCATCAATAACTTTATATAAATCTTTTACTTTAATCATGAAGGCTTCCTTTCATATATTCTAAAATCTTATTATGTATTTCATCCTGAGTCATACCCATGTCGATTAATTCTTTATAACCTTCTACAATCACATGAATCGTATCATCGACTTTCTGTTCATCTATCTTTACATGTTTTCTTGATGATACAAAAATACCTTTATTCGCAATTGTATAGATATAGCCTTCCTGGTCCAATGTCTGAAATGCTTTTTGAACTATATGAGGATTAATAGTTAGTAGTTGAGAGAGTTCTCTTACAGTAGGTAATTGGGTATTTTCTTTTAATACACCTGTTATAATCTGTTCCTTAATATTGTCTACAATCTGTTCATAGATAGATTTATGACTTTGATAGTTTAACTGAAACATCACTTGACCTCCTTATGGAATGTAGAGATGATACCAAGAGTATAGGGATCTTCCAGACTCGGAACAGCCTTTAACCACTTCTTCTTAAGAAAGTCATTTATGACCTTCATCACATCTTCTAAATCACTTTCTTCTCCCTCACATCTCAAATTAAGACCACAGCTTGCACATCCACCAATAGAATGAACAGAATAATCATAGCCTTTCTTCTTCAATATACGATTCAATTCTAGAATCATATTAAAATCTACTGTACCTATCATAGTATCACCTAATTCTCTACATGATAAACATAACTTACATAAGGCTTCCTACCTTCTTGCATATCTCTATAGAGTTCTTTCTTCTGTTCAATATAGTTTAATGATTCCTGTATTTCCGATAATCTTCTTTCTAGATCTTCTTTTGTAACATTAAGCATATCTACACGCTCAGGAATAGAAACAGGACCTTGCATACAATAATCAAGATATTGACGCATATCTTTCAAACTCATACCACATTTCTTTAAACATTGTAAGCCTTTGATCCATTCTATATTATTTTCATCAAAGACACGATAGTTATTCTTATCTCTCTTTACATTAGGAATAAGCCCTTCTTTACAATAATATTTTAATGTTTCATAGTTCCATCCAACAATCTGACAAACTTCTTTCATTGTATACATAAAAATACTCCTTTTTTTCTTGCGCGGTAGTAACTCCCATGTTTTATAATTTTATTGTACAAATATAAAGGAGGAATTACAATGAAAACACTTTATTTAATGCGTCATGGACAGACTTTATTTAATGCGCAGCATAAGATTCAGGGATGGTGTGATGCACCTCTTACAGAAATTGGAATTAAGCAGGCAGAAGTGGCTGGAAAATGGTTTGATGACAATCATATTCAGATTGATGATGCTTATTGCAGCACAAGTGAAAGAGCGAGTGACACACTTGAAATAGTCACACATCATAATATGCCCTATACACGTTTAAAGGGATTAAAAGAAATGAACTTTGGTGTCTTTGAAGGAAAAGATGAATGTCTTAATCCACCATTTCCTTATCTCGATTACTTTAAAACTTATGGTGGAGAATCACAGGATGAAGTACAGAAAAGAGTTGTGAAGACTATCACAGAAATCATGGAAAATACAAAAGGTGATAATGTCCTAGTTGTATCTCATGGAGCTGCTTGTGCCAACTTTATTAGAAACTTTGAAGAATACAATGTGGCTCACTATAAGAAAGGTATTAAAAACTGTGCTATCTTTGTATGTACGTATGAAGATGGAATCTTCTCTTGTAAAGAAATCATCAATCATGATTTTAGCAGTTTTATGTAAAAGTTCCATTTTGGAACTTTTTTTAGTATGATAAATAAGACAGGAGGATAAAATATGATAAAAGCAATTTTCTTTGATATTGATGGAACATTACTTTCACATAATACGTATAGTGTTCCAGAATCTACTAAAGAAGCATTAAGACTATTAAAAGAAAAAGGTATACTTACATTTATTGCGACAGGAAGACATTTAAGTGAGATGAGGGATCTTCCTATACAGGATTTAGAATTTGATGCCTGTATCACTTTAAATGGACAGTATTGTTTCAATAAAAATGGAATGATTTATGGACTTCCTATTGAACAAACAGACATCAACAACATCATCAATTATGTGGATACAAATCATATGCCCTGCATATTTGTAGAAGATGAACTCATGTATATCAACTTTAATAATGAAGTTGTAGAAAAAGTACAGAAAGCTATTTCTACACCACTACCAGAATTAGGAGATATTCATAGAGGTTATACACATCCTATTTATCAGGTGATTCCTTATGATACAAATGATGAGAGATTAAAAGAAATTAAGGAACTTATGCCTCATTGCAAGGAGACACAATGGAATCCTCAGGCAGTGGACATCATTCCTGCGACGGGTGGTAAACAGAATGGTATTCATGAAGTATTAAAGTATTATTCTATTGATCAAAGTGAAACAATGTCTTTTGGTGATGGCAAGAATGATATTGATATGTTTGACTATACAGAAATTTCTGTTGCCATGGGTAATGCAGAAGATGATGTTAAAAAAGCTGCAGACTATGTCACAGATGATATCGATGAAGATGGTTTATATAATGCATTAAAACATTTTAAAATAATTTAAAAGCAGGCACCGCCTGCTTTTTAGAGTACGAATCTCCCTGTATCTACAATTGCAGCCAGTGTGAGCTTTATTGATGCCCTCACCTTTTCTAAAAAGCTTAGTAAGAGTTATCATTGTTCACCCGCACAATATCGTAAACAAACAAATGAAAAGAAGAATTGAGTTATATTTCAATTCTTCTTTTTTATTATTTCATTTGAATAAGTTCGTATTCTCTTGTACCTAAACCAATCTTTTCCGCATGTTCTAATGTTTCTTTCCATCTGACATTAGGATTTGAATCTAGGAAGTTATCATGATGGTGATGCCAATGTGGATCAGCTAAGTTATCAGATAACTGGCTATTAGGCATAGGTGTTGCATGTAAACATGCATCTACACATGCTTGATCTAAGGCAACGGGATCAAATGACGCAAAGATACCAACATCTGGTAAGATAGGTGCATCATTTTCACCATGACAGTCACAATTAGGTGAGATATCTCTCACAAGACTAATATGGAATGTTGGTCTTCCATCACATACTGCCTGCGAATACTCTGCCATCTTTCTGCCAAGTATTTCATTGGCATTCCAGTTCTGATTTTCAATGGCATCAAATGCACAGGCACCAATACATCTGCCACATCCTTTACAGATATCCTGATTGATGACTGCTTTTCCATTTTCATAAGTGATTGCATCACTGCCACATTCTTTAGCACAGCGACGACATCCTCTACATAAGTCATCATGTACAATTGGTTTGCCTGAATTATGCTGATGCATCTTACCAGCACGGCTTCCACAGCCCATACCAATATTCTTAATCGCACCACCAAAGCCTGTAGATTCATGGCCTTTAAAATGCGTTAAACTGATAAAGATATCCGCATCCATGACTGCACGACCTATATAGGCTTCTTTACAATATTCACCATTTCTTACAGGTACTGTAATATCATCAGTTCCTCTTAAACCATCACCAATAATAATCTGACAGCCTGTAGTGATTGTATTAAAACCATTGATATTCGCACAATCTAGATGTTCGAGGGCATTCTTTCTAGAACCAGGATATAATGTATTACAATCTGTTAAGAATGGTTTCCCTCCACATTCCTTAACGACATCTGCGACTGCTTTTGCATAATTAGGACGTAAATAAGATAGGTTACCTAATTCACCAAAATGCATCTTGATGGCAACAAACTTACCATCCATATCAATATCAGTGATTCCTGCTTTCTTGATTAAACGCTGTAACTTTTCAGTTAAACTCACACCAACACGTGTACGAAAGTCAGTAAAATATACTTTTGATTTCTCCATAAACATATCCTCCATAATATTATTTTAACCCTAAAGCAAGGTTCATAGTCAACTAAAAAAGAGTAGACGCGCTACTCTTCTGTTAAACAATCTGAATCAATAATCTGGAAGTTTGCACGATGAATATAAAGTGCCTTACCATCAATCATGAGTTTCGTCATCTTAGGAAGATTATCAGGAATTTCCCAATAAACATCATCACCCTGATAAGCCTTAATAGGCTGTCCTAATTGAGATTTAACGACTACGACTCTTCTCTTACCAAATAAGTTCTTATACTTATTTAAGTAATTCGCAATAGCGGTATTGGCAGTAATACCATCTGCTCTACTATTAATATGCTTCTTAGTAAAGTCTACTTCTGCATCCAAGCCCTTTTGTTCAAAGATACAAGTATCACCACAGCTTTCTATTTCATTCCCATCAATTGTGATCGTAATGACTGAAGAAAGACTATATGTTTCTTTTACACTACCATCAGAATTATATGAGGATTCTTTTACTTTATTACCAGTGATTTTGATTTTCTGTCCGTTTGTTTCAAAAACCTTATTTCCATAATTATCATAAGTATCGATTGTATAGCCATTCCCAATCAAACTGCCTTTAATATCATTCATCTTAGACTTGAAATAAGAACATCCACATAAAGATAAACATACAAATGTAATTGTGAAAACCTTCATGATTCTTTTCATCTTATTCACCTACATTCTTTATAATATTTACATCTTTCATTTTAATATAACGAATATGAATTGTTTCACCTGTCTTTAAGAAAGCAAGTGAGTTTTCATTTTCTGATGTAATGACTGCTTTGTATTTATTACCTTCTGTATCCACGATAAATAACTTCGATTTACCATCTACATTAAGAATCTGTACATTTGCGATTGTGATATCCTTCTTCTTAATTTCTGCATCAGACTCTTCTGTAATTGTCTGAGAAGAAAGGAAACTTTTCTTCAATAATTCAAGATTCTTAACTGAATCTGCAGAATAAACAGAGACCTTCTGATAATCTTTCGCATCGACCATCGCATACTGTTTAATCAGTCCCCCACTGTCTTTAAGTGAAATCAAATAAACTGGATGACCACCTACATTGACTAACAATGGGAATGTGGCATCATAGCCATAGTTCTTCACTTCACCTTCTGCAGATTTCATAGCAGCTTTTTCATTTGCGCCAGAACATGAGAAACGTAAAGTCTGATGTGTACGTAAGTTAGATAATACAAAGCCTAAGTTAGATGAATCTTTATTCGCAGAAGTAATACCACTATAAATCCAGATATCACCATCTTTTTCTAAATAATTATAACCTTCAGATGTGACAGTGACATTCTTCTGTCCTAAGACTGAGTTAAAGAACCCATCCTGTAAGCTTCCGTTTTCATCGATTTCAGTCATAATGAGTTCTTCTGGATATACACGATCCACCCATTTTGGTACTTTGTCTTTATCATATTTTTTAGATTTACCAGTAATTGGATCAAAGAGGACAGCACCTGTGACCTTCTTCTTATTACCAACACCAAAGTAAGTATATGTTGTACATACATACCAAGGATGCCCTTTTTCATCTACTTCAAATGAAGGAGAACCAAAGATGGATGTAGGATAAGATAATTGTAATTTACGATTCAAATTATGATTAAGAATGGCAGAAGGTACATATTTCATACCATCTAAACCCAAATCTTTTAACTTAACGATATCTGTCTTACCATTTGTAGAATTTACTGTAATATAGGCAGGAATACCATTCTTACTGTTAGTCAAATATTTAAAGAAACTTGCATATTCAAGTGGAGTGACACGATAAACACTATTCTTATAAGAAATCTGTGTATAATCATCACTTACTTCAAACTGAGACACATATTCTGGAATCTCACCCATCACCTTATCACCAAGCTTCACGGTACTTTTACGGTCAATAATAGGTGTCTTAGAGAAGTCTACTTCATGTAATGTCTTATTATTAAACTTTACATTTTCTACTTCTATACGACTTGCATAACGTGATGCATGGAAAATCTTACTTGTGAATAAATCAGTCACTAAAATACCTGCCACAATTACTGCCACTGCAGTACCTAAATAGCCTACCTTTTCAGGCTTGAATTTCTTACCAAGTAACGTGCTATAAGAAGATGCCGCACCATAGATACATATTGCGACAATTAAGAAAATCCAGAATTCTATCGCATGAATATTCAATGCTGGTGTATAGAAATAATAAATCAGTAATACAAGAATAATAGAAAACAGCATTGGTTTAAATTCTATTTTTTTCATTTGGAATCATTCCCCCTTAGTATATATTATATACCTTTTTCTCCTAGAGTAGTGATAAGACATATTGTCTTTCTATCAAGTGAAAGGACTGGTGTGTCTTTAAAATACACACGATCACTAAAGACAAGTTCTCCATTGTTGATGAATACTTCTACACTACTTGAATCAATTAAAATCTTCATAGACTGATAGTCTTTAATAGTCCCTACACGTTCTGTCTGGTTCATTACAATGATTTTATGATTATTCACTGTAAGTGTATAAAGATCACCTAACGTAAGAATCATTCCTTCATATAAGTCTAAATCTATTTCTACTTGCTTAGATGGAAGTAAATAGTCTGTGACTTCTACTTTTTTAGATTCACATCTTAATAATGCTAGTTCTTCTACTGGCATCATATAAAGATGATCATCATGAATAGTGAGTTCTCTAGGGAAAGTCATAGCCCCTGACCAGCCTTCTTCTTTTTCAGTGAATTCACTATGCCACATATCCATCCAGGCCATTAATATACGTCTTCCATCAGGCGCCAACATTGTAGTCGCTGCATAAAAATCATGTCCATGATCTAATTCAATAAATGAATCTTTAATCTTATAGCCTGTTTGATGATAGTTTCTGTATTTTTCACCATCTTCTTTAATACCTTGTGGTGACATAAGTAATACATCAACTCCATTAATTCTAAATAAATCAGGACATTCCCACATCTTCCCTTCATGATCAATAGTTGATGCATGTCCATATTCACCTGAATAATCCCAATGAACTAAATCATCTGACTGATAAATCAATACATGTCCTCTTCCATCCTCTTTCTGTCCACCAATAATCATCTTAAAATGATCATCTTCTCGCCATACCTTAGGATCACGAAAATGAATCGTATTATCTAGAGGTGGATGGGCAATAACTGGATTGTTTTCATATTTATGGAAGTGAATCCCATCTTCACTCCAGGCAATATTCACATTCTGATGAAATGTGATATGTTCAGAATCATCATAAATATTACCTGTATAGATTAAATATAAACGATTGTTGTACTCTACTGCACTTCCTGAGAAACAGCCATCAAGATCTTCTTTATTTCCAGGTGTTAATGCGATAGGTAAGTTTTCCCAATGAACTAAATCCTTACTTCTAACATGACCCCAATGCATTGGTCCCCATATAGGTTCATCTGGATAGTATTGATAAAATAAGTGATAGTATCCTTGGAAATAAGAAAAGCCATTTGGATCATTAATCCATCCATGTTCTGGGCATACATGATAGTTTAAACGGTATGTCATATTACTCTCCTTTATGTCTATTAAGATGTAACGTGAATGTATTGATATCAGAGCGATAACGTGCAATAGAATACTCTATTGGAGTCTTATTTATATCATAACCAATAGAGTGGAAATAGAATAATGGGTCTCCTTCTTCTATATCCAGCATATCCGCTATTGTATCATCGGCTTTGATCATTTCTAATTCTCGGTCAATTGTATCAATACTATGTCCCTGTGCTTCAAAGACATCATAAAGTCTTTCTTGGGTAAAGTCTGTATCAAGCAATTCTGGAAATAGAGAAACAGGAATATAGGTTGTAATAAAGACATTAGGATTCTTATCTGTATAACGTAAACGAACAAGCTTATAAACTAAATCTTCTTCTTGTTGATGTAAAGAATCCGCAATCTCTTTAGATGCCTGTTCTTTTTTAAATGAAATCACCTGCGTTTGAGATACAATACCATGTCTTTTCATCTGTGTATCAAAACTAGATATTGTCTGTGTAAAGTCCTGAATTACCTTAGGTATACATACAATAGTGCCACGTTTTTTCTTCTTTTCTAGATAACCGGCATCTACTAAGATTTGTACAGCTTTTCTAATAGTAGGTCGGCTTACACGATAAATATCAGATAATTCATGTTCTGTAGGAATAATAGTGCCTTCAGGGTATTCTCCCGATGTAATCTTATCTAATAAATCTTTTTTTACATCTAAATATAAAGCGGTCATAACGCGCCCTCCTCATGTATATGCTATTTTATCACATTTATAACACCAGTGATATGTTTACATATCATTGACATAATAATTATATAATGTTAGTATATATGTAAAGGAGAGATACAGATGAAAGAATATACTATTGATGAATTGGCACAGATGATTGATCATACTAACTTACATACTGATGCCTCTAAAAAAGATATGGAGAAATTATGCAATGAGGCAAAAGACTATCATTTCAAGATGGTTGCAATCAACCAGGTTCAATCTCATCTATGTGCAGAACTATTAAAGGACACTGATATTCATGTAGGTGCTGCAATTTCATTCCCACTTGGACAAACTACTATTGCCTCTAAGGTATTTGATACAAATAATGCGATTGAAGAAGGAGCCACTGAGATTGATTATGTCATCAATCAGACAGAGGTTAAGAATAAGAACTGGGAGTATATTAAGGATGAAATGACACAGATTGTGGATGCATGTCATGCCCATCATATTCCATGTAAGGTTATTTTTGAAAACTGTTATTTAGATGATGAAGAAAAGATCAAATTATGTGAGATTGCGAAAGAGGTTAAACCTGATTTCATTAAAACATCTACTGGTTTTGGAACAGGTGGTGCTACTTTTGAAGATGTCGCATTAATGAAGAAATATGTAGGTGATGAGGTAGAAGTAAAGGCTGCAGGTGGTATTAGAAATGCGGATACTTTTATCAAGATGATTGAAAATGGAGCAACTCGTATTGGTACAAGTGCAGGAGTCTCTATTATTGAAGAATTAAAGAAAAAAGCTGTTGATGGTGTAATTAAGATTTAAAAAGGTCGTAAGACCTTTTTTTCGTATATAATAGTGTAAAGGAGGGTTTTCTTATGGGATTCCAGATTTTTAATTTTGAAGATAATAGCAATGTCTCTGTAGTGAGTCGTAAAGGAATGTTTAAGGTAATTCAGTATGATAAAGATTTAAGCTGTACAGCTGATGATGCTCAGATTAAATTCTATATGAGTCAGATGAATGTGAAGAAAAGACAATTGATGATTACTTTAAATAACGAGAGTGTAAATATTCAACCAGGGGCCATGCAATGGTATGTAGGTGATGTACATCAGTCTACAGGTTTAAAAGGGATTGGTGATACAATCAAGAAGTTCTTTAATGCCCAGGTCACTGGTGAATCTACAATTAAACCACAATATGAAGGGACTGGTGTTATAGTTACAGAACCAAGCTATAAACATTATATTATTGAAGATCTAGATGATTGGAACGGGGCTATGTGTGTAGAAGATGGTTTATATTGTGCATCTGAAACAAAAGTAAATCTAAGTACTTCTATGATTAAAAGTGTATCAGGACAGACAATTGGTGATGAGGGATTATTCAATCTCTGTCTAAAAGGATCTGGTAAGGTTGTCTTAGAATGTAATGTCCCTCAAGAAGAATTGATTACCATTGATTTACATAATGATACATTAAAAATTGATGGATCTTTTGCGATTGCCTGGAGTGAGAATCTAGACTTTACAGTAGAAAGAAGCGGTAAAACACTCATTGGTTCAGCTATGAGTGGTGAAGGTTTAGTTAATGTTTATCGTGGTACAGGAAGAGTATTAATCAAACCACAGATTTAAAAACATCCACTACTCGTGGATGTTTTCATTATACGCATAATCATCAATAAGATATTCTGAAATCAACATATAGACATCTCTCATACAGTTCTCTGGTACTCTGGATACATTCATCACTTTCATATCCTTGCCATAAAGAATATAATTCGCATCTGTACAATAGATTTCTATCAACTTCGCTAAGACTTTTATTGATGGTTCACATTCACCATTCTCATACTTCCCTATGGTTGTGCGATGTGTATCAATACGTCTTGCGACTTCTTCTTGAGAATATCCCATTTTTAATCTTGCTTTTCTTAATCGTTCTCCCATTGACATATCTGTATACCTCTATACATTAAGCATAGAAATAAAATAGAGAGTATAGCGCTCATGTGCGTAAAAATCTCATTTTTTAGATTTCACGATATTATTATTCGTTTCATGTTATTTATTATGTTATACATTAGTTTATTCATGTATTCTGATTATGGGAGCTATAACAGTATGTATATGTGTATATATACACTAAAGGACTAATACCAACATGGCTTAGTCCTTTTTCCTTTATTATATTGTATATAATATTACTAGGTGGTAGAGTATTATGATTGTTTCTATTGTACATTTAAATTCTTATATAACAGACAGAATAATCCAGATGTTTCGTCATTATCATCATCGTTATACAATTTCTAAAACACTGATTCATTCTGATATATATTTTACAGGTGCATTTGAAGATATACAAAGAATTAAAATAATTGATCAAGAAGCTTTTATTGTGATTGTATTAAATAAACCTTTAGGTCCAGAGACTGTGATCTACCAGCCTTTTCATTATATATTTGAAAATGATTTAGAGTTCGGCGTTTCATTGATGTTGTCATTGCATATGAAGCATTACGATTATTATCAATTTAAATATGAGCATCATAAGATATCTATTCCTATCCATGATATTTTCTATATAGAAACACATGATCATCTTTCTACTATACATACAAAGAAAAAGAACTATCATCTCTATAAGCCTTTAAGAATAATACAAGAAGAGATGCATTCTAAACAGATTGTACAGATTAATAAAAGTACATGTATTAATAGCCGTTATATCAATAAAATAAATCATCACGATATCTATATGGGAAATCATATATTTAAGTTAGGACAAATTTATAAAAATAACTTTTATCAGTCATTAAAAAAGAAGTCCGGAGACTTCTAGATGATTTGGAAGATATAGAACTTTAAGTAAGATGTTTCTTCCATAGTCCATAGAATTGGGTGATCCGCATTCTGTTGAGTCACAGAGACCTGTTTTAGAGTGACTCCACATTCCTTTGCGGATTCTCTTAACATCTGTTCAAATAGTGCAGTTTCCATAAAACGTGAACAGCTGCATGTAATTAGATATCCACCCTGTCTTAGTAGCTTCATAGCCTTCATATTAATATTCTTATAGCCATTATAAGCATGATTTACTGTTCTTCTTGATTTAGTAAATGCAGGTGGGTCTAATACAATAATATCATACTGTCCCTGATGACATTTATCTAAGTAATCAAAGACATCATCCTGTACAAAAGACATTCTCTCTTCTAGATGATTCATCTTCGCATTCGCAAGACCCTGATCTAAAGCTGTTTGAGAAACATCTACAGCAGTGACATGTTTTGCGCCACCAATTGCAGCATTTAATGCGAAACCTCCTGTATGACTAAAACAGTCTAAGACTGTCTTACCTGCTGACATGTTTCTTAGTAATACTCTGTTAGATTTCTGATCTAAGAAGTAACCAGTCTTCTGACCATTTTCTACATCTACATTAAGCTTTAAACCATTTTCATTAATAACTGTTGTAGTCGGTAATTTGCTTGGTTTCCAGAATCCTTTATAGAGTTCTAGACCCTCCTTAGCACGCACCTTGACATCATTTCTTTCATAGATGGCAGATACATTCTGACCATCTTCTTTTAATACTTCCAATAATAATTCATAGATCATATCTTTGATTAAATCTAAACCATAAGATGTAATCTGAGTCACAATGATTTCATTATAACGGTCTGCAGTTAAACCTGGTAAGCTATCTGCTTCACCAAATACAAGACGACAGTTCGTTAAATTATCTTTTTCTACTGTCTTTCTAAAGTCATACGCAAACTGAATTCTCTTTTTAAAGAATTCTCTATCAATCACTTCATTTTGATTCTTAGTTAAAATACGTACTGTAATATGACTTTCTTTAGAAAGAAACCCTGTACCTAAATAACGTCCTTGAGTCGTCATAATATCTACTAAAGAACCATTCTCAATAGAATCATCTAGACTACCTAGATTATTCTTATACATCCACATCTGCCCTTTATCGAGCCATTTTTCTCCTTCAGGAGTAATAATAATACTTGGATAATTTCTTTTCATTTTCTACACCTCGTAAATAAAATAAAGTATATACGAAATAAAATCAACAAAAAAATCAGAGTTCATTAAGAACCCTGATTAGGAGATTATTTTAATTTCCAGATATCTTCATTATACTGTGCAATAGTTCTATCACTAGAGAAGAAACCAGCTTTAGAGATATTAACTAACATCTTCTTAGCCCATGCTTTTCTATCTTTATAATCGTTGATAGCACGTACTTTAGTCTCAATATAGTCTCTTGCATCAAGTAATGCCATAAACCAATCCTTGTATGACATATCATTATGTAATCTTTCAAGTGATTCCACATCACCGACTGATTTCATTTCATCACTGACAATAAAATCAACAAGTGTTCTTAATTCAGGATCATTATTTAAGATATCCTGAGGATGATAATCACCTTTCGCATAATGGTCAATAACTGTATCAGCTTTTGCGCCAAAGATATAAATATTATCGTCACCTACAAATTCATGTATTTCGACATTGGCACCATCGTCAGTACCTAATGTGACTGCACCGTTCAACATGAATTTCATATTAGATGTACCAGATGCTTCTTTTGAAGCAAGGGAAATCTGTTCAGAGAAATCAGCTGCAGGAATAATAGATTCTGCATAAGTGACATTATAGTTTTCTACCATGACTACTTTTAAGTAAGGAGATACTTCTGGGTCATTGTCAATAAGCTGCTGCAGACAAAGGAGTGTATGGACGATATCTTTTGCGAGAATATAAGCAGGAGCTGCTTTTGCGCCAAAGATACATGTAATAGTATGTGCAGGCTTATGACCGGCTTTAATCTGTAAGTACTGGTAGATGATATATAACACATTCATCTGCTGACGTTTATATTCATGTAATCTCTTAACCTGAACATCGAAGATAGAGGAAGGATCTAACTCAATACCTTCTTTTTCTTTGATTACGTTCGCAAGCTGTGTTTTCTTTTCCTGTTTGATTGTAAGTAGTTTATCTAGGACTACTTCATCATCTAAATATTTCTGTAATTTCTCTAATTCACTTGCATCTTGTTTGTAGCCTTCACCAATTAAGCTATCAATCAAATCAGTTAATTCTTCATTACATGATAATAACCATCTTCTAAATGTAATACCGTTTGTTTTGTTGTTGAAATGTGTTGGGTAAAGTTCATAGAAGTCATGTAATTCAGTATTCTTTAAAATATCTGTATGAATAGAAGCCACACCATTGATAGAGAAACCAAAGTGGATATCCATATGTGCCATATGAACGAGCTTATTATTATCAATGATTGCGACTTTTTCATTTGTAGATCTTTCTTTCGCAACAGCATCCAATGCTTCAATAATAGGTACTAATTGAGGCACGATTTCTTCTAGATAAGACAATGGCCATTTTTCAAGTGCTTCTGCAAGAATAGTATGGTTTGTATAAGCACATGTTTTAGATGTAATATCAATAGCCTGCTTCATTGTAAGTCCTTCTTTCATAAGAAGACGAATCAATTCAGGAATAACCATTGATGGGTGTGTATCATTGATCTGGATACATACATGCTTATCTAAATCAGTTAAGCTGATTCCTTTACTCTTGATATCTTCAAGAATCATCTGTGCCCCATTAGATACCATGAAATACTGCTGGTAAATACGTAATTTACGACCTGCTTCATCACTATCATCTGGATAGAGGAATAAAGTTAAGTTACGTACAATGTTTGATTTATCAAATGAGATACCATCATGTACCATTGATTCATCAACAGAGGCAATATCAAATAAGTGTAATTTATTCTTATTTCCTTTATAGCCTAATACATCTAAATCATATAATTGAGACTTTAAAGAAAAGTCCTTAAACTCTACAGTATAATGTTTGTTTGTAGGAATGAGCCAAGAATGATCATTAATCCAAGGGTTTGGTGTTTCGCACTGTTTGTTGTATTCAAATACCTGTTTGAATAAACCTAAATGATAATTAAGACCAACACCATCACCAGGTAGGTCTAAAGTTGCGATTGAATCTAAGAAACAAGCAGCTAATCGACCTAGCCCACCATTACCGAGTGAAGGTTCAGCTTCTATTTCTTCAATTTCTTCTAAACTCTTTCCGTTTTCTTTGAATAATTCCTTTACTTCCTTACGAATACCTAAGTTGATTAAGTTATTACTCATGAGTTTACCAATTAAGAATTCAGCAGAGAAATAATAAACCTTACGGTCACCTTCAATTGTCTTTTTATCATCAAGCAAGTCTTTTACAACACTTAATAATGCGATATATGCTTGTTCATTAGAACAATCCTTTATTGAAAGATTAAATAACTCCTGAACTCTTGTATTAATTAACGTCTTAACATCCATTCTTAAAATCTCCTTTAAATACGGTTTGTTTTTACTGTAATATCACGCATTCGTTCCTTTAATGAATCACTAAAAGCATTCTTATCTAAACGCCACATCCAGTTATTACCTAAAGTATTAGGTTTATTCATACGTGCTGTATTATCAAGCTTTAAGTAATCCTGCATTGGTACAATGCACTTATCACTTACACTTGCCATAATACAATCAATACTCATATCCACTAGAACAGCGTCATCTTCACCATCATAGTGTAGATAGTCCTTCAACATCTGTCTTTCTTCAGGCAGAATATTTTTAAGCCATCCGATCATTGTTTCATTGTCATGAGTTCCAGTATAAACAACTGAATTTTCTGTATAGTTGTGAGGTAGGTAGTTGCTTGTACCAGAAGAATCACGTGAATCAAATGCGAATTCAAATACCTTCATACCTGGATAACCACAATCAGCGACCATCTGTTTAACTGTATCAGTCAAATAACCTAAGTCTTCTGCGATTACATTAAGTTTCCCTAAAGACTCTTCAACTGTCTTAAATAAGTCATAGCCTGGACCTTTTTCCCAATGTCCATTTCTTGCAGTTGTATCACCATAAGGAATTGAGAAATATTCATCAAAGCCTCTAAAATGGTCAATACGTACAACATCATAGGCTTTCTTACAATATGCAATTCTCTGGATCCACCATGCATAACCAGTTTCTTTATGTTTCTTCCAGTCATAAAGTGGATTACCCCAAAGCTGTCCATCAGCAGAGAAACCATCAGGTGGTACACCTGCAACTGCAGTAGGTTTTACTTCAGGATCTAACTGAAATAATTCTGGCTGTCCCCATACATCAGATGAATCATATGCGACATAGATAGGAATATCGCCAATGATTTCTACCCCTTTACTATTCGCATAATCCTTTAATGCATACCATTGTTTCCATACATAGTACTGTAAGAACTTATGGTAATTAATGTCATCACTGAGTTCATTACGTTTTTCGGTAAGGGACGCATCATTTCTTAAACGTAATTCCAAAGGCCAGTTTTCCCAGCCCTGATTATCATAGGACGCCTTAATGGCCATAAATAATGCATAATCTTCTAGCCACCATGCATTGTCCTTACAGTAAGCTTTAAAATCTTCATTATCAGTAATATGTGAATTCTCATACGCTTTCTTTAATAATGCATATCTATTTTCATAAAGATAAGAATAATCAACATAATCACTGTTTATATCTGCCTCTGGTAGATCTTCTTCCTTTAAATAACCACATTTCACAAACTCATCTAAAGAAATAAAATATGGGTTACCTGCAAAAGTAGAGAATGACTGATAAGGTGAATCACCATAACCAGTAATACCTAAAGGGAGAATCTGCCAATATGTTTGTTTAGCTTCTACAAGATCATCTACAAACTTATAAGCAGCTTCATCAAAACAACCAATACCATACTTACTAGGTAAAGATGATACGGATAATAACACACCACTTTTTCTCATAAACTATCCTCCATAAATAGTCCAAAATGATCAGAAACTACATCTTCATGTGTACCATCAAATATGACATGATGGCTTTTTACATGTTCTTTTTTATTACACCAGATATAATCAATACGCATACCATCTACTGCCTCATCCCATCCGTCTATTTTACCCTGAGCAGTAAAACGACCTTGGACATCATCTGCTAAGTCACGTGTATCAAACCATCCATCTTCTTTAATAGTTGTATAACTTTGGTTTGGAATAATATCAGGTGCATTGAAATCTCCTGCTAAGTAAACAGGGACTTCTTTAGTCGCAATTGTCTTGAGCTTATGCCATTGATTAATGAAAGGTTCCTCTTCATCCTTCCACCATCCTAAATGGGCTGTATAAACCCAGAAATGCGTGTTTTCTTTTACTAATTCAACTCCAAGAGAATTACGTTTCTTCCAGAACGAATAATCATTGGTTTGTGTCAATAAAGTATTTTCACTATTCACAATAGGATACTTAGAGAAGATGGCTACACCTTCATCAAACTTGTCATAACCTACTTTAACTGGAATATAGTTCCAGTTATATTGATCACCAAGTAATCGACTTAATCCAAGTGCATAATTATCTTCTTTAATAATGTCTCTACCGACATAAGAGCTGTCGGTAGAAACACTTTTTGCCGTCATACTTTGATTGACTTCTTGTAAACAAATGACATCAACATCATGATTCAGAATAAAATTCGCAATTGTCTGGAGCTTATTCTTTTCATCACTTTCACTGAGTGAATGTGTGTTAAGTGTCATAAGCTTCATATTTATTTACCTAAGGCATCATTGATGTCTGACTTAAGAACATCGGCTTTAGGTCCATAAACTGCCTGTACACCATTATCCTTCTTAAGGAGACCCTTTGCGCCTTCCTTCTTCCAAGCATCAACATCAGCAACTTTATTGACATCATTAACTGTAACTCTTAAACGAGTCATACATGCATCAACTAACTGAATATTATCTCTACCACCAAGTAAGTTGATAATTGCTTCAACCTGAGCACTACCTTCATGTGCTGTAGAAGCTTCATCACTTTCCATATCATCATAGTTACCAAGTCTACCTGGTGTCGCAAAGTTAAACTTCTTGATCATGAAGTTTGCAACGAAATATCCAACTACTGCGAATACAACACAAGCAATAACGAAATTAATAACATCACCAAGTAATCCTGCTTGAACTGCCATAGGAACACGAGTTAAGAATTCGATATTACCAAATGAATGAACTCTTAAATGAACAATATCAGCTGCTGCGAAAGCTAAACCTTGAAGTACTGCATAAACACCATATAGTGGAACTGCTGCGAACATAAACATGAATTCTAGAGGTTCTGTAACACCTGTTAAGAAAGTTGCAATGAATGTAGAAATAAACATTGATTTATATTTAGGCTGTTTATCTTTATCGACATTCTTATACATTGCATAAGCGAAACCAGCTAATAGACCAGTTGCACCGATCATCTGACCTACTTTGAAACGAGCAGGTGTAACTGTTGTTAATAAGTGAGTGTAAGCTGTCATATTTCCAGCTTTCTTTAAGTTAATTAAGTCTGTAACCCAAGCTAACCATAATGGATCCTGACCGAATACTTTTGTACCCTTCTGTAAACCAGTCATGATAGTGTATGTACCACCAAATGAAGTGTAGTTAACTGGAATAGTTAACATATGATGTAAACCAAATGGTAATAATAGACGTTCTAACATACCATATAAGAATGGGGCAATGATTGGAGCTGTTTTACTTGAGTTTGCAAGCCAAACACCAAAGCTATTGATACCACCCTGAACAAATGGCCATACAACTGACATAATAACTGCGATAACAACTGAATGAACAATAACCATTAATGGAACGAAACGTTTACCATTGAAGAATGATAAGCAATCAGGTAATTTACGGAAGTTATAGTATTTGTTGTAAACAATACCACCAACGAAACCAGCAATAATACCTACAAAGACACCCATATTAAGTGCTGCAGATCCTAGAACTGTTGTGAAATAGTTGGCAACTGGAATCTTTGCACCAAATAATGTATGTGTATAAATGACTTTACTACTATTAACCATATCGGCTGTAACACCAAAGATTGTACCTGTGATGTTATTGATTAAGATAAATGCGATAACAGCTGCGAATGCACCTCCGGCACGATCTTTAGCCCAGTTACCACCAATGGCAGCTGCGAATAAGATATGCAGGTTGTTGATTACTGCCCAACCAATCTGTTCCATTACAGAACCAACAGTCATAACAAATGCGACATCTGCACCAAACATCTGGAATACTTTACCTAATGAAATCATTAAACCAGCGGCAGGCATTACTGCGATAACTGTCATTAATGCTTTACCTAACTTCTGTAAGAAGTCAAAGTTAATTCCTTTTTTCTTCTTCTTTTCAGGTGCTGCTTTAGGAGCTGCAACATCTTCAAGAACAAGCATTTCATCCTTTACATTATGAGCACCTTTCTTTAAGACAATCTTCTTACCTTTAAGATCATCTTCTTTAGTAAATACGAATGGAGTCATTGTATTGACACCTTTAGATTTAAAGAAATCTAAATCTCCTTCAAACAATAAATCTCCTTTTTCAACTGTCTGTCCTTCTTTTACATACCAAGTAAAACCTTCACCTTGATACTGAACTGTGTCTAATCCAAAATGGATTAAGATTTCAATACCATCATCTGTCACAAGACCAACTGCATGTTTAGTAGGTGCAACCATTTTTACTACACAGTTGTCTGGTGCATATACTTTTCCATCTTCTGGAATGATAGCACATCCGTCTCCCATCATCTTTTCTGAAAATACAGAATCTGGGACATCAGTAATTGGTACTACTTTACCCTTGAGGGGCATACATAAAACTTTTCCCTTACTCATTTTCTTTTTCCTCCTTTTAATAAGGTTATGTCTTACTCCCTTTTTCTTACAAATTCTATTTTAATGATTGTAAACACTTACACAATAGGAATCATGCAACAAAACAGGGTATTTACGCATATATTATGCAAATATTTGCGCAACTATAGCGCAACACAGCAATAATGAGTATAATAAAAGTGAGGTGATTTAAATGAGTATCACAATTAAAGACATTGCGAAAAAGGCAGGTGTATCTCCATCTACTGTATCTCGTACAATTAATAACCATTATTCAATTAGTGAAGAAACGAAAGAAAAAGTACGTAAAGTAATGGATGAACTCGGTTATGTATATGATAAATCACATATTAAGAAACATGATGTTGGTGTCGTCTTTCCACGTTCTATGGTAGATGTCTATGAAAATCCATTCTATCTAGAAATAGTAAGAGGTATTAGTTATATGTGTAATAAAGGGCGTTATAGTCTTCATATTATTACTGGTGCCGATACGAGAGAAATGAAGACAAGTATGGAGATTGCGGATTGTGAAGGATATATCTTCCTAAATACGAAAATTGAATCTTCTGTGACAGACTATTTAAGAGAACGTATGATTCCTTATATTATGATTGGTAAACCACCAATGAATTCCATTACATCAGTTAGTGTAGATACAGATAATATCCAGGCAGGCTATGAGGCAGTGAAATACTTATTAAAAAAAGGACATCAAAAGATCGGTTATATTGGTGAAAAAAAGGATGTACAATATTCTATAGATCGACGTCTTGGTTATATACAAGCTTTATCCGAAGCAGGCTATGAAGTGAAAGAAGACTATATTAAGAATCTTTCTTCAAGCTATTCCTATAACCCCAATGAAATACTTGAATTATTAAGAAGTGATGACTGTCCGAGTGCCTTTGTGGTATGTGATGATATTTATGCCGTCATTATGGTTAGACTAATTACTGAAGTAGGAAAGAAAGTACCTGATGATATTTCTATTGTGAGCTTTAATAATTCTATCTTTGCACGTTTCTCAGAACCACCACTGACTTCTATTGATGTAAGCCCAAATCAGTTAGGCATGGAAGCAGTTGTCCAGCTTATTAAACATATAGAAACACCTACCATGTTTGCGACACGCTCAATTGTTCCATTCACAATACGTAAAAGACAAAGTGTAAAGGAAATGAATAAAGGCGATTCACATTAAGTGAACCGCCTTTTCATTATTCATGATTAGCTTTTGGAGAATTTATTGCTGCAGTGATCGAATGATCATCTTCATCATACATTGCCTTAATATTATAACCTTCTTTACTATTTGCGCTATAGAATCCATCAACGTAACTCAAATCAACGTTATAGCCACGTTTTTCACATTCTTCAACATAAGCATTAAACTGATCTCGTGACAATCCATATGCTTTAAATGTAAAGTTTATTTGATCATCTCTGATGATTTCTACTACCTTTGCATTTGTTTTAGGAATTTTATCTCCTAATTCTGTTTTGGACCATTGATTAGCTATCTGTGGGTCTTTATCAAGAGAATATTTTTTTGCACTAAAATCATAGTATTCAGTATAGACCTTATTATTATCAATATACTTAATAGTCGCAATATCAGGTTCCATCAGCTTATAGTGATTGATATTCTTTACATAATAATAGTTATCGTAACAACAATGCACATTCGAAATAGATTCTTTTTTACTCACAACCTGATTACTATCCGCATACATAGAAATAGAACTATTCTTGTATTCATCAGTTAATCCACATGACTCTTTGACTTCTGAATATAATTTTGATTTTTCTTCTTCAGTTATATTCTTTTTTTCTTTGAATGTAAGCTCAAAGCCAGTGATTGTATAATTTGTATTATTCGTATAGTCAAGAAGTACACAACGTTCTCCATCCACAATACCTTCATCCACATTCCAAGCAATATCTTTTATATTGATTTTTTCCTTTGGACTACTACTCGTAGTCTTACTACTACCACATCCAGTTAAACTAACTAATAAACTCATAATCACAATAAATATTTTCTTATTCATAATTAAGCCTCCTCATTATTATTCGTACGATTGAATTTATTCTTAATACCTATTCATATGCATTCTCCTTCCTTTTTCTGGCCAAAATATAACATGGTGATTTTTATATCTGGTTTTGTGGATGCAAACAAAAAAGCCTGAACTATAATAGTTCAGACTTGGATACTTACACTATAAACTTCGTACCTCTTCTGGAATAATCACTCTATTTTTATCATCCACAATTTCTTTATTCTCTATTTCTATAAGTTTGATCATCTTTTGACACCATTCAACTTGCTGTGCTTCTATGCCAACCTGAAAGAAATGATTATAGAGCTGCTGTCTGATAAACGCATAGGAGTCAGTATTGATATGCTTAAAACAGAGGCGTGTGCCTTTATACAACAAAGTCATAGCCTGATTATAACAATACAATTCGAAGTAAATATTGGCGCAAGGAATAATCACATCCTCAATTCTCTGTAAATCAGTTGGGATTATAACATTGGATAACTCTAGTGCATCTTTGATAAATACTTCTGCCATATCTTTGTCATCTTGTACCAACGCATAATACCAGGCACATACTAAATAATACTGCAATCGAACATCCGCATATTCCTTTGTATTCTCTATGATTATTTTCTTTGCGTTAGTAATCAGCTTATCGATTTTTCTTACCGTACCTCGATTACTTCGCATCAAGATTGTGGCTTTAGCCAAAATATTTTTTACATGCAAATGATTGATATCATAAGAAATATTTTGTTTAGAATAGAATAATGTTTTTTCAATAGCGTCAAGCATCTTATTAAGTATTCGTTCTTCATCTTGATTGTCTGTATCATAAAAACCATCAAGAAGAATATCATAATACTCAGAAAGCATATTATAATAAATTGCATAAGCTTCTTTCCTATGGAAACAGCTTGATGCTTTTTTAGCGCGTACTAGTATATCCTGCATACCTTCTAGATCTTCGTTATTGGCAGAAATTGAGAAAATCAATTCATAAATCGGCATAATCACAACAGCATCTAGTCTCATTTTATGCATAGAGTCTTCATCTTGCTCAATAGACTTAATATAATCTGAAAGAATTCTGCTTGTTTCAAAGTCATCTCTATAACGAGGCATATTGAGTAAGACTACAACCTGCAGGTTTGTGAATAGATCTGTATCACAAATCACTTTCTCTCTTTGACATTGTTTAATAATGCCTTCAGCTAAATAGAGTAATTTTGTTAGTTTTTCAATGTCTGCAGGAGATTCATCTTTGATACGTGCATATCTTTCTTGGTTTATCTTCCCAATAAGATCTTTTTGCCACTTATACAGTTTATTGATTATCCATTTACCTTTTAATGACTCTGATCTAAGTTTCTTAGGGTAATTATTCTTTGTGGATTCTAAATGAATTTCTATATAGAAATATGTTAAGAACTGTCTAGCAGCATGAATAGAATCATTTGTCCATTCCCAGCGATGTACAGCTTCTTGAATCACATTGTTCATTGAAACCAGATCCCTAGAAATAGTAATCCAGCCATCTTTAATTAACTCATTTAAATCATCTTTAGACTCAAGTTGCATTATTCTCTGGAATGTATTTATCTCTATTCCTTCATCACCAATCAAAGAAAGTACCTTCATTAAGACCTTCTTTTGTGAAGAAAGCATATTTGTGACAAATAAAGCATCTATAATATGTCCAATCGTATCACTTATTTGCTTACTATCTCTTTCGTAATCCACCTTCTCAGGCGCAATTGTAGAAAAACCATTCTCAATTGTAAGAGCTGCTGCACTAGAAATAGTTATATGACTATTCGCAATCTGTTTCGCAATTAATTCTAGAATAAGCGTATGATTCTCAATACTATTGAGTATAAATTTAAAGTCATCTAGTTCATATGTTTCAATAGAACGTCCAAGATGGGCTTCAAATATATGTATTAAAGCATTCCACTCTGTTATCGCAGAAAGTTCCATTTTTAGACAATTTGAATAAGAAGGTAACTTACGCGTTAAGAGAATAATTCTTAATCCTGTAGAAAGAAGTGCAATTAAATCATCATCCATCTCACCTGTAAAATTATCAATGACTAAAACAGCGGAAGTACCTCTTACAAGTTCGCGTATCTTTTGAACTTTTTTATCAAAGTATCTGATGGGCGTTTTATTTTCTTCATCTTGTCTTAATGTGTTTATTTCAATATTCATGTCATTGGATATAGTTTCTTCAATACTGTCCTTATAATAGACATACAGAACTGTATCAAACTTCTCACGATAACGTGTAAGATATTCTTTAATAAAGGTACTCTTACCAATACCACCCATACCTGATATAAATAAACAATTATAATTTGGATTTAATAGAAGACTATCTAATTCTTTAAACTCCTGTTCACGTCCATAAAAGATTTGCGGCTTTATAATATGAGTAGAATAAATACGTGGTATTAAAGGGTCAGCATACTTCTCAATTATCAATAATTGATCTAATACTTCCTCCATATTTTGATATCTGTCAGCATAATAAACAGCTAATGTATTATGAAAGAAATGACATAAAGAACTCAATAATCGATCATCACATTGATGATAGTCATATTGTATTTTTGAGAAATCATATACAGCATCTATTTCACAATCAGGTACAGTAGGTATATGACCAAACAAAAGATAAAACAATAATGCACCTACACTATAAACATCTGTATGTGGTCCCAATCGTTTGATTTTTGAAGTCTGTAACTCAATAGGTGCAAAACCTTTAGTATAAGATAGTCTGATATCACTTGGTTGATTTACTTTTTTCCATTCAAAAAGCGAATTAAAGTCAAATAGCTGAACCTGCTTTTGATATCCATCAACAATCAAAACATTATCAGGCTTGATATCTAAATATAGATATCCCATCTTGTGAATATTACCTAAAACATAAACAACCTGTTTAATGAGTGTAATACATTCTTTTAAATTCACTGGTTTATAAGCAGCTAATGTATTCTTAGAAGAATAGGCAGATAAGATATAAGATGTACCATTTTGATTAAATACATCTAATTGATTCGTCATGGATGAATAGTTATCACCTGAATAGAATAACTTATTTGTATGTGAAAAATCACAACGGAATTGTTTCTGTTCTTTTTGAAAAGAATCCATATCATGTACTGATGGAACTAGTTCATTACTATTACGAGAAATATGAAGTTTGTAAGGGTAGAACTCCTTTATTCTATATAGTGTCTGATCACCTGTATCAGTGATACGAACTGCTTCATATACAATGCAGGATCCTCCACGCCCAATTTCATTTTTTATAATACAATGAATCATTTCACCACTATCATTAGATAAACAAAGCGGAGTATTTGGTTTCAATGCAATTCTGTGATCCATAAGTTCACCACCTTTTATTATGAATAGATTATAATTCAAGGTTTATTCGATTAGGTTTTATTATTACACCATTAATTCTCAGCAGCTTCCGCAAATACTTCTCCCATATAATATCTAAACGCAAATAAAGGATTATCATAGTCTTTTAATGCCCACATAAAGAGCCAATCATAAGGATTACCAATATATAATTCTGGATAACCTGCACCGAGTAGACGTGCATTGATCATATCTAGACATCTTTCAAAATCATTGTCTTCTACAATATAGGAATCTTGTTTTTTTCTAATAATTCGTTTTGCCCAATAAGTATAGAAAACAAGAAAAATAAGCATCTTTCTAATTATTTCATCCTTGCCAACTAGTTCTTCACGAAGTAACTTATCAATGTTTTGTCTATTTGGAAAACAGTATTCAGCCTTTAATGGCATGAGTCTATTATCAGATAATACAGAAGCCAATGAACGATCATATTTAATCGAAAACTCACTTTCTTGATAATTTCTAAGCCCCATTATTTGAGAAAAGATAGTCCAAGTAGATGCATGAGGCTTCGCAATTACATAATCATCTTCTTGTTTCTTCTTATTATCAAATCTATTATGACTATCAATCACAGCACCTTCCTGTACTGCAAGTCCATCTTCTTTAGAAATATCATTCCAAAGATTTCTAATATATTTTAAAGCAGTGACATTATTATAACGAAATTCATCAATATTCTCTGTGATATAGTGTATCAACTCTTCTTTATCCTCAATGTTGTTGAGGTTTTCAATAATAGTACCTGTATAAAGAACATCACAATCTGGAAGTTTTTTCATCTTTTCAGGTATAGGAATACTATGAATCATCTCTTGTGCTTCATCATATGAAAGACCTTTTCTCATACAGAAATAATAAACTGCTTCATTTATAGTATGACAATCAAACCCACGTTCAAACTGAACGCATCTAAAAAAGTCTTTTGTTTCATCAGCATCTAACCCTAACGCAAAACAGATCTGAAAAGCAGTTTTACGAGAAATCTTCCTATTGGGTACAAACAAATCACGAGGTAGTTTTATATGCACTGCTTTGAACTTATCACGTAAAAACTCTACCTTTGCAGGTGTATCAGATAAATCACCTGTATATCCATGTTCTTTAATAAATGATGTAAATGCTTCATCAAATCCACGAAATAGTGTAGCGACTTCAAGTAATCTTTCTTCATAGTTATCATCATCTAATAGTAGTTCTTCAGCTTTTTTATCAAGTAATTCTGTATATTGAGTCATATTTTCTTTTTCCCTTCATAAGTAATCTTAAAACAATTGTATAACGTATATATGTACATTACAACAAAGTGCAAAAAACCTTGATTTACATCAAGGTTCATAGGCTAGAAGGATTCACAAGCATAAAGTAAAACGTTTATTTATTATCTTATCTGCATTCAAATCATTTATATTTACAATTTTAACCATTCTTCAATATCAATTATTTTTACACCTTCATACTGATATTCATCATGATGTGTGCTAGCCAATAAGATTTTAGGATATGCATCTTGTATTTCTAATAGTGAAGTAACTTCTCTATCGAAAGTTTTCTGATTCGAAATATCATCACTTACTTGAAAATAAATCTTCTTATTTTGTTTTATAGCCACAAAATCAACTTCTTTTTTATCTAAAAAAACGGCATTCATCCCCCACCTATATTCTATATTGAGGTGGGGGGTCTACCGTTTCTTTATATAAATAATTGTATAACGTATATATGTACATTACAGCAAAGTGCAAAAAAACTTGATTTATATCAAAGTTCATTAATTAGAATGATGCACCGACATATACTTAATTATTCCGAAAAAATGAATTAATTTCATTTTTTCGGAATAAGATTTAACCTTGATTTAACATATATATTCGTAAAGTCTATAAGCGTACAAAAAGTCAGACCGTCAAGTCTGACTCTATTCATCAAAGAAAGCAAATTCCTGATACTTTCTTGCAAGAATAGTAAGGATAATCCCTACTGCATTCATAGAAATAATATGTTCATCTTCGATTGGAAATTCTGTTGTATTATAGTAAAGCTGATAATCTGAATTTTCTACAAGGAAATTCTTTCCTAGCTCAGTAATAGAAAGAATAGGTATATCCTTCATATTCAATTCATTGACTACTGTTCTGATACCTGGTGTATTACCCGATAAAGAGATAATAATCACAAAATCATCACTTGTAAGGGAGTGAGAGATAACTTCGAAATTAGTTTCACCAGATACAATATAATTTGAACGCCCTGACATAAATAACTCACTAGAGAACTGTTTTGTATAGTTATTCTGAGTAAACCCTGTTGCATATAAAATGACTTGTCGTGCTTTATGGATTTCGGAGATTAATGACGCAAAGTTTACTTGAGAAGCATATTCAAATGTTTTATCAATTTCTTTCCTGAATTTTTCAACCAGATCTGTAGGAACAACTGCTTTCTTTACTATATCCTTCTTTAAAGAATACTTTAATTCTGAATAACCTGTATAGCCTAGCTTTTGGGCTAAGCGTAATACAGAACTCTTTGACGAAAGCAGAACCTTCGCAAGTTCATTAATAGGCATGTCTACAACATCTGCTTTATGGTTTCTGATATATTGAATCATATCTTTTTCGTTATCACTTAATGTTGAATATATAAGTCCTGCTTGTGTGTCAAAGTCCATATCTCACTACTCCTTTGTTAGATAAACTACTGCTTGATATGGGTTTAGAATAATATTTTTATCATCTGTTTTCAATACATTCTCATAATTTCTAATAAGAATTTCTGCATCCTTATAGTCATCTGGCAATGTATATCTTACCTTCTCTTTTGCGAAAGAACATACTACAAGTAATTTCTTACCTTCATATTCTCTTTCATATGAGAAGATATCTGAATCTTCTTCGTCTAATAGTTTATAAGATCCATAAACAATTATAGGATTTTCTTTTCTTAAACGAATTAATTTCTGATAATAATAGAAGACAGAATTTGGATCTTTTAATTCATCTTCTGCATTGATGAACTTGTTATCAGGTGAATAATCAATCCAAGGCTTTGCATCAGAGAATCCTGAACCTTCTTCTCCATTCCAAGGGAATGGTGTTCTTGCATTATCTCTTGAACTTAAATAAGCATATTTCTTAATTGTTTCTTCATCTTCGCCTTTATCTTTCATCTTCTGACACATAAAGACTGTTTCAATATCTTTATATTGGTCAAGTGATGTAAAAGGTACATCTTTCATACCTAATTCATCCCCCTGGAAGACATAAGGTGTGCCCTTCATCATATGTAGAAGAGTAGCTAACATTTTAGCTGATTCTACACGATATACTCCATCATCACCAAAACGAGTCACGTTTCTAGGCTGGTCATGGTTATCCCAATAAAGTGAATTCCATCCATCACCTAAATCATTGATCCATGTTGATAAGCTCTTCTTTAAATCACAGAGTTTAAACTTCACATCAGAGAACTTTCCATATTCACCATAATCTAAATGCATATGATCAAACTGGAATACCATGTTCAATTCATGTCTAGAAGGATCTGTATAAAGTTTACCCTGCTGAACATTGGTATTGGCTGTTTCTCCTACTGTCATCACATCATAGTGTGATAAGACTTCTCTATTCATTTCCTGTAAGAATTCATGAATACGAGGTCCATTAGAAGCTCCTTTATAATATGATTTTGCATAATCATATTCTCCTGGTAAGGCATCTGGGAAGTCCTGTCTCTTACTTAATAAAGAAATAACATCCATTCTATAACCATCAATACCTTTATCTAACCAGAATCTCATTTCATTATAAACAGCTTCTCTCACTTTAGGATTCTCCCAGTTTAAATCAGGTTGTCCTGGCGCAAAACAATGGAGATAATACTGTTTTCTTTCAGGAACATAAGTCCATGCAGCACCACCAAAAGTAGCACCCCAGTTTGTTGGTTCACTGCCATCTTCCTTAGGATCTTTCCAGATATAGAAATCAGAATATTCATTATCCTTAGAAGACTTAGACTTTAAGAACCATTCATGCTGGTCACTGGTATGATTCACTACTAGGTCCATAATAATCTTAATATTCATACTATGTGCTGTTTCTAATAGTTCATCAAAGTCTTCCATTGTGCCATACATTGGATTGATCTTGCGATAGTTCGCAATATCATAACCATTATCTACTAATGGTGATTCATAGATAGGATTTAACCAGATAACATCAATACCTAATTTAGATAAATAAGGAAGTTTTTCAGTAATACCTTTTAAATCACCAACCCCATCATTGTTGGTATCATTAAAGCTTTGTGGATAAACCTGATAAACAACGCTGCTTTTCCACCAATCTTTATTCATCATCTTCATCAACCCCCATATTTTTCATAACATCGTTGACATAAACAATCTGTGACTTTGCATCATCAATCGCATTTCTAATGACATCCTCATTCACTTTTTCACAGCTTGCTAATGATAAACAGACACTTAATACAATAGGTAAATTCATCCCTGTAATCACATATACATTAGGATACTGTAAATATTTGACTGCTTCCTGATTCACACTACCCCCAAGCATATCAGTGAAGATGATGTATTCATCATCTTCATTGATTTCTCCAAGTGCTTCTTTTAACTGTTTTTCAACAGGTACATTATCCATATAAGCACTCACTGACTGGATATCAGTTAAAGTTGACATAAGATACTGGATTGTATCTTTTAGTCCATCAGCGAGTAAATGATGGCTGGCTAAAACGATTTTTCTCATAGACTTTTCCCCCCGAAAACTTTGATTAGAGAGCTAGAATTCCAAAGAATGAGCAAACTAATGCAAGAATGATAATTAAGAAGATGACCTGAATAACAGTAAGTTTCTTAGATGCAAGTAATTTATAAACGATAAATGTAAGTGCAACTGGTAATAAAGCAGGCATGATCTTATCTAAGACACCTGTCTGAATAGCAAGTTTTACTTTACCTGACTTAAAGACAAGACCTAATGACATCTTAACAACTGAAGGGATTAATGCCCCAATAACTGTTAAACCCATGATAGATGCTGCTTCAGTGAAGACTGATAACTTATCACCTAATGTAGTAATAAGCTTTAAACCTGAATCATAGCCTAAATGGAATAACTTAATTCTAAAGAAGAAGAAAATGACGTTAAGTAACATCCAGATGAGTGCACCTGTAGGGTTACCTTCAAGTCCCATATAAGCTGCAATAGAACCCATGATTGTTGGATAGAGTACCCAGATTAAAGTATCACCGATACCTGCAAGAGGACCCATCATACCTGTCTTAAAGTTCTGTACTGTATCTAATGCTTCGATACCATCTTTTTCTTCCATGGCAACACTTGCACCAAGTAAGATATTAGCCATCCAAGTTGTAGTATTGAAATATTTAAAGTGGTTATTTAATGATGCAACATAGTCATCATCATTATTCTTATGAATCTTTCTTAAAACCTTCTCTAATCCAAATACAACTGCTGGACCCTGATGGTTTTCATAGTTATATGTATTACATGCCATAAACATGTAACGTACTGCGGCTTTTGTAAGATCTTTCTTTGTAACAACTTCTGTTGTCTGTGTTTCCTTATTCATCCCAATCATCTCCTTCTTCGATTACTGCACCTTCTGTTGCTGCGACTGCTGGTGCTTTATTGACCTGTGTTGTAAAGAAATAGTAAGCAATAGCTAAACCAATAATAGATACACCTAACATTGGTACATTTAAGTAAGCTGAGAAGACAAAACCAATCATCAACATTGATAAGTACTTCTTAGCAGGCATAACCTGTAACAATAATGCGATACCTACAACTGGTAACATATTTCCTGCGATAGATAGACCATTTGTGAACCATACTGGAACTGATTTTAAGATAACATTAACGATTGCATCACCAAATACTACACATAAAGCTGTTGGTAAACCTGTAGATAAAGCAAAGATCATAGGACCAATCCAAAGAATTCTGTTCATCTTACCAAACTTCTTTTCATTACATGCTTTCTGTGCTGCATGTGTTACATAAGTGTTTAATAACTTTGCGAATACATCTAACTGAATACCAAGCATACCAACTGGTACACCTACTGCTAAGGCAACTGCTTTTGCCTGAGCCACATCATTTGTAGTTCTACATGCAACATAAATACCAACTACTGTTGCAAGACCCCAGTTAGGCACTGATGAACCACCGATGTTGGCAACACCTAAGTTCATTAACTGGAATGTACCACCAATAATCATGGCAGTCTTCATATCCCCCATAATCAATCCTGCAAAGAATGCAACCATGATTGGGAACCATGTTGTAATAACAATACCCTGCTGGTCTAAGACCATCCACATTGATAATAATACGATTAATACTCCTTGAATAACCTGCATACTTCTTATCCCCCTTGATTATTTAATATATGTTTCTAGTGGTTCTTCTGCTTCGCTTGGTACGAAGTGGAATGTCACTGGAATACCCATAGACTGTAATTTCTTTAAATCATTCACTTCTTCTTCATTGACTGAAACCATCTTCTTCACTGTTGTCTTACCTTCCCCATCGAAGATAATACCAATATTTACTTTAGGAATCTTAACACCACCTTCAGCTAACTTAACTAATGTAGATGGTTCTCTTACAATCATGAATACATTATGGCTATCATACTTACCTGCGTTGAAGTTCTTGATAGCTGTTTCTGTATCAATGATTGACATACCAGTCCCCACTGGCTTACTCATTCTCATTGCGGATTTCTGAACTTCATCCTTACTTACTTCATCATCGACTACCATTAATCTTTTTGCCTGTGTTGCACCTGCCCATTGTGTAACAACAATACCATGAATTAATCTCTGGTCGATTCTTGCTAATACTAAACTCATTTCTGTTTCCTCCTTGAAATTGCTTTCATTTGTTTTGACGAGTCCTAGTTTACCCAACAATGCAAACACTTTCAATATTTCAGGCCCCTTCTGGGACGTGGCACAAACTTTTGGAATAGGTGTCAAAGATAAGGGAAATGTTCCATTATGATGTTTTAGAATAGTAATATTATGTTTATACAATTCATTTTTTTATGATATATACAAGGTTATTTTAATCAACTGACACTTCATACTTTATTCACTTTAATTATTAAAATGTGCCATTATATGCAAAAAGAAGATGATCCTTGGACCACCTTCCACTATTGACACTCTTTACTTTTCATAATTGAGATGATTTCTTCATCTACTTTATTCATTCCATTTTTCCCAATACGGGCCATATTTTGAATACATTGTTCAGGGGTTGATGCACAAATTCCATCACTTTCTCTTAATACTGCATTATTGACTGCAGTTGTTGCACACATAAGTGCAGCCGTAGAACCTGTAGACACCTTTAATGCACATCCTACTTTTCCACCATCACAAATCATACCAGTTACAGTTCCTGTCATATTACGTATACAATAACCTATCTGATCGTCTGTTGCATCTAAGAGATAAGCGATACCTACAGAAGCAGATGTAGAAGACGCCATGACACATGTACACATAGGTGATAATTTTCCAATATGTGCATTAATATATCTATTTACTAGATGTGTAAGCGCAAGTGCTTTGAGTTTCTTTTCTAATGATACATGGAGTTCTTCTGCCACTTCATTCACTGGTATAGAAACAACGAGTCCTTTTGTACCTGCACCTGAACTGCTCATTGCAGGAAGTGGACAGCCATCTAGTCTATTTTCAGCAGCTGCAGTAACTTTCCTTATTATTCTAGTTAACAAGTCTTCAGAGAATAATGAATGATTGAATGATTCACTCAAATGTGTTGTTCCTTTATATTGTGATAATCGGTTATTCATTTCTATACCATCTAACAGGAATTCAAGTTCATCCACTGTCATTGAGTCTACCAAAGAACGTATGTCTGATATTCTCATTTCTTTGAGTTCTTCAATCACAGTGGGTGTATTATTTGTTTCTTGAGTTGTTTTCTCTTCTAATATAATTCCATTCTTTTCTAGATAAACTATATTTGTATGTGCCTCTTTGATCATACATGTCACTGTCTCATTAGATGTATGAAGAGTACATTTTACATGAATAAATGCTGAATCATTAATCGTGATAGAAACATGGGGCACTAATAATTCAGCATAAGTGATTGTATCTGGTTCTATATCTTCAAATAAAGTCAGCTGTTTTTCTGGGTTCTTTAATAATGCCCCGATAGAAGCAGCATACTCTAAACCTACATGATTACAATGTGGTATGCCTGCAGACATCCCATTCTTATATATTCCTTTATTAACATCTAACTCTATTTTAGTTATTGGATTATTTAACTGTTGAGATGCATAAGCTGCACATAATGCGACACAGACTGGTTCTGTACATCCTAATGCAGGGACTACATCCTTCTTCAATAAGTCTATTAGTTCTTCTTTTCTCATATGATTCTCCTTGTTTACAGTATACAAGGTTTATCACAAATTAAAAAGACTGCTGTGGGGTAGCAGTCTTTCACAAAATATTTAAGGTTATTCAATTTTATGTGTGTGTGAGTTTTATTTCTTGTTTTAATTATTTTGAATTTTCTTCTTCTAACTTTTGTTTTTCTAATAATTTAACGAATGGATAGTAAAGCGCCATATCTAGAATGATTAGCCCTATAACCATGATACCTGCTTTTACATCCATACATCCTAATGCTGCACCAAGAGGTGCTGGTGTTGTCCATGGTGTCTCAATAACACCCTTTCCAACGATATTTAATGCCATACATGTATAGGCAATAATTGAGTTAACAACTGGCACAAAAATAAATGGAATCATCATAATTGGATTTAATACCATTGGTAAACCAAAGATGATTGGTTCATTGATATTGAAGAATGCTGGACCAATTGAAAGCTTACCTAAAGTACGTAATTCAACTGATTTAGATCTAACTAATAGAATACATAATCCTAAAGTAGCACCTCCGCCACCTAATGCGATAATATATGACCAGAATGGCTGAGTGAAGAAGTGCACTAATGGTTTACCAGCACTATATGCTGCGATATTTGTAATTAAATACATCTGCATGAATGGTAATCTGATTGGCTGAGTGATACTTGCACCATGTAAACCAAAGAACCAGAATGTCTGAGCAATAATAGTAATTAAGCAGATACCTACTAATGAATCTAGACCAGATACTGCAGGTGCAAGTACTGTCATAATCATGCTTGGTAATAGCTGACCACTGATATTCTGTACAAATAATGATAATGCATAGAATACGATAACACAGATAAAGAGTGGTAAGATAGCATCAAATGATGAACTAATTGCAGGTGGAACGCCTTCAGGCATCTTAATACGAACATTTTTCTTAAATAAGAAGTTCATGATTTCTACACATCCGATAGAAACGATGATAGCTGTAAAGATACCCTTTGCATCCAGGTAAGTTGTTGGTAGATAACTTCCCGCAAGTGCAAGTAGATCAGTGGCTGATTTACCATCAGTAATGAGATTAGCTGGAACAGCAGAAGTAGTTGGTGCAGATACAATTAAGAATACTGCAGTAGAAACAACAGCTGCATTTAAGCTTGGCATTTTGTATTTCTTAGCTAAATGATAAGAAATAGAGAAAGCGATAAATAGTCCCATTAAAGCCATTGTCATATTATATGGTAATAATAATGCAGCTTTATTGGCCTGAGCCCAGTTGTACCATCCTGTAAGCATGGTAGTGATGAAACCCCAGTTTGGTAGAGTTTCAGGTTTGAATGGTGGTGTTGATACAATTAAGCAAGCACCTCCCATGATTGATAGTGGAATAGCAACAACCATTCCATCACGAATTGCAGCAAGATGTCTTTGGTTAGCTAACTTGTCTGCAACAGGCACTAGTGTGCGGTTTGCTAGTTCATTGAATTTTTCCATGAAGTTCATGTCGAGTCCTCCCTTCTCGTTGGATACATTATATCTTGGAAAAGCCTAAAAAATCTCGTATTTTCCAATATATAAAACACCTTTCCATATGATAGAAGAACTTTCCAAATCGTGGAAATCACTTGCAAAAGCGGCTCTATATAAGTATAATGCGCACCAAATTACACCGATATATACAATATAATTTTAATTTTTTATAGGTTGACAGAAAGAGTTTGATGCTTATAATGTGAAGTGTGTGAGTTTTATCTTCTTGTGAAATACAGGAGGAATTTATTATGAAATTAATCGTTGAAGAAAACACTCAGAAAATGAGTGAAAGTGCATTGCACATCTTACTTGGTGCTATGATGCAGGATAAGAGAGTGAATATTTCTCTTACATCAGGCAGAAGTCCTATTGAACTTTACAAGATGTTAGCTCCAGAAGTAAGAGATCAGGAAAAGTTCAAGGATATCGAATATTATTTATTCGATGAAGCACCATACATGGATGGTAAGCCTTATGGTCCTAACTGGGAAGAAATGCAGAAATTATTCTTCGAAGAAGCAAATATTCCAGAAGAAAGAATTCATGATATGACTATGGAAAACTGGGAAACATATGATGAAGAAATCAGCCGTGCAGGTGGTATTGATGTCATGGTTATTGGTCTTGGCTATGATGGTCATTTCTGCAGTAACTGTCCTAGATGTACACCAATGGATTCATATTCTTATGCAATGGATCGTGCTACTAAGAATAAAGCAAACCCTGATTATCCAAAGAGAGAACATCTTCCAATCACTCTTACAATGGGTCCTAAGAGCTTAATGAAGGTTAAACACTTAGTGATGATTGTAAATGGTAAGGAAAAAGCAGGTATCTTAAAACAGGTTCTTGATTCAACTATTACAGATGAATTACCATCTACTGTTTTAAAGCTTCATCCTAATATGACATTGATCTGTGATAAAGATGCAGCTTCTGAATTAAACATGGACGATTACAAAAGACTATAAGTCTTTATAGAAAGTTCTTCAGAACTTTCTTTTTTTATATTCCGGAAAGGTTTTCCAAGAATTGGAAACGAGATTACTGATCAATTATGAATTGATATACTTGAATAAACAGGAGGTACTATTTATGAGTAAGATGGATATTGTAGAGTTAAGATTAAGAAGAACAGTCGCATTGATAATTGACTGGTATATTACTAATATGCTGGCTTCTATTCCTATCACATTCTTTTTAAGAAAAGATAGTCAGTTTAAACCAGAGATGTTTGAATTAACTGCTTATGGTTTCAATAAAGCTCTTATTGTATGTTTAATTGCGATTATTATCGGGATACTTTATTATGTATTCATTCCTTTATATATCTGGAAAGGTCAGACTCCAGGTAAAAAGATTTGTAAGATCAAAGTCATTGATTATGATTATAAAGATGTCACTATGAAAAAAATGATGTTAAGAGAATTACTCGGTGCAACTCTTCTTGAAGGTGGTATTACTATTATTCCTTCTTATTTAAGAAAGATTGCCTCTCTTTTACAGTTCACTTCTATTGTGAATCCTTTGACTTATGCTGCTTATGCATTGACACTTGTTTCTATTGGATATGCTTATTTCCAAAAAGATACACGTTGTTTTCATGATTTAGTTTCACATACTGAAGTTATTAAACTATAAATTACTGTCCTATGGTATAATAAGGTATATTATACCAAGGACGGTGAGTACATGTTTAACTTAGTTATTATTTTATTATCTACATTAAATGGTGAACCTAAAGGTTCTAATAATTATAAGATTGCGAAATTCATGATAGAGAACATTCGTGATTTAGAAGACTATACTCTAACTGAACTTGCGAAAGCGTGTTATGTGTCTAATTCTAGTATTTCTAGATTCTGCAGGGATATAGGTTTAAGGGATTTTAATCAGTTAAAAAATCAGATAGCGAAGTTTTCGGTAGAAAAAACGAAACTTTCTAATAAGTTCAACTATGAAGGACGTAATGAAGATTCTATTTTCACTTCTTATGTAAGAAGTGTGATTGAGAATCTAGAGATGTTGGAAAAGAGCTCTATTGAAGATGATATTAAAGATTTAGTCGATGATATTTATGAGTATCAAAAAGTAGCTGCATTTGGTTATATGCATTCTGAAAATGTTGCATTAAACTTGCAATATGATTTACAGACAAGTGCTAAACCAGTATTTACTGCCATTAAAGTAGCTAACCAGGCTGAATATATTACAAACGCAGATGAGAAGACTTTAATTATCTTGTTCTCTGATTCTGGTACTTATTTTGATCGTATTTTCCCACGTGCAAAACCATTTAAACAACAAAGCAAGAAACCTAAGATTTGTTTAATTACATCTAATAAAGAATTAGATTATCCTTTTATAGATCAATATATACGCTATGATAGCAGAGGTGATTATGCAACTCACCCTTATTCACTCACAGCGATTGCAGATACAATATGTATAGAATATGCAAAAATGTTGAAAGAACTTGAATAATATGAAAGCACTAAAAAGGTAAGGATGACCAGATCCTTACCTTTTCGTTTTGATGCAATTGTTCTCAAATTTACAAATAAAGCATAACACTTGTATATCTGATATTCAAGTATTCTATTTTGCTTTAATAGCCCATCTCATCTTAGTAGACTTGGCACGTGAATTACGATGACATTCTTCCCTAGAAGGTCTAATCACATTTCTACATACATCTTCATAAATACCAAGATTCTTTAGTTCTTTAAAAGACTTCTTCACAATTCTATCTTCTCCAGAATGGAATGTAAGAATGGCAGCCTTTCCTCCTGGTTTTAAAACAAGAGGGAGCTTCTCTACAAAATCATATAATACTTCAAATTCCTGATTCACTTCTATTCTTAATGCCTGGAATACTCTTGCAGCTGTCTTATTCACAATATCTTTTCTATTCTTATCAGTAATAAAGTTGAGTGTTTTATCAATGATCTTATAGAGCTGCTGAGTTGTTTCTACTTCCATACCAGAACGTATGAAAGAATAGATATTCTTAGCGAGTATATCAGCATATGGTTCATCTGAGTTCTCTGTAAGAATATGTTCTAGTTCTTCTTTTGATAAGTCTTTTAAGATTTCATAAGCAGGTCTACCTGCTTTAGGATTAAGTCTTAGGTCTAATGGACCATCTTTCTTATATGAAAATCCTCTTTCTGGATTATCAATCTGCATAGAAGATACTCCTAAATCAGCTAAGACAAAATCAAATGGTCCATACTTCTCACTTACTTGATCAATGTTTCTAAAGTTAGTCAAAATAGGAGTAAAGATGTCTTCTCCATAACCTTTATTTCTTAGTCTCTCTGTTGTTTTTTCTATTTCAATAGTATCGATGTCTAATCCATAAAGGTGTCCCTGACCCTCTAGTTTTTCCATCATTTTAGAAGAATGTCCTCCATATCCTAGAGTACAATCTAAGCCAATCTGTCCTGGCTGAATATCTAAGAATTCTAGTATTTCATCTACCATGATAGAAATATGCATACCTGCTGGTGTACTTCCTTTTGAAATAACCTTTTCTATTGTTTCAGGATATAATTCTGGATTAAGTTCTTTATACTTCTCTGAGAAGTTTTTAGGGTGTGTTCCTTTATATCTTTTTCTTCTTTTATGTACCTGTTCAGTCATTTTTATACCTCATTTCATCATCTACTATATTAACGAAAATAGAGATAATAAACAAGTCAGATCAAACTCTGTATATATAAGATTATTTCCATCATATATAATAAAAATAGTGGATTCGCTATTTGTGGGGTGTTGTTGTTTCATGCTTTATTTTATAGTTTTCATGAAAGGAGAAACGTTATGGATACAAAGAAAATAGGTAAGTTCATTTCTGAGAATAGAAAAAGAAAGGGTCTCACTCAAGAACAACTAGGAAATATATTAGGTGTCAGTAATAAGACTATCTCTAGATGGGAAAACGGTAACTATATGCCTGATTTGTCTTTACTGATTCCCTTAAGTGAAACTTTGGACATTTCTTTAAATGAACTGCTCAATGGGAAATATATAACGGAGGATAAAATCATGGAAACAACAGAAAAGAGCTTAAAGAATACAATTAATTATAGTAAGAATATGCTTATACAAGAGAAAAGAAAGATTTCTATTGGCATTATGATTTTTGGCGCATTTCTATGTTTTGCTGCCTTTGCGATATTAGATAAAGAAAGCAGCTGGTGCTGTATTTACTCTATTGTAGGTATTATAGTATTTGTTTATGGGTTATCAAAAGAGTTGAAGAGAAATAGATTATTAATAAGTAGTGGAGTATTTGTTGCAATATTATGTGGATTTATGCTGATGGATTATGTAGGTGTTATAACTTCTCATAGACCTCCTATCTATGTATATATGATTAAGACTTCTAATGTGACAACCTACTACAACCCATTCTATAATGTTTATAGAATAAATAAAAACACACCGAATGAGTATTATATTGTAGATAGCGCAAAGAAATATACAGAAGATACTGTTCCTACAACTGTATTTAACAGACCGTTGAGTGGCATACACAATATTAAGAAGTATAAGAATCCTTATATTGGTAATAATTCCAATATAGGAAACTTGTTAAATAGTCTGCCTTTGCATGAATACGGTTATGTTTTTAAAATTGATTCTAAAAATCAAGGACTCACTGTGAACTACAATGCGACAGACTGGTATCATAATGAGGAGCTTTATATCAATAAGAGCCTGATCTATAATTCTGTGTCTATCTTCTCTTTAATTGATAATGTACAATCTATTCAGTATAACTTTAGTGGAAGTACCTACACTACTACTAGAAAGATGATTGAAGAGAATTATCCACATTTTGAAAAAGTAAAAGAGAATGAGAAGAACTTTAATCAGTACTTAGAAAACAAGATGAATGATGATGAATTTACAAGAAGGATATTCAATAAGATATTTGTGAAGAAAGGTTTATAAGAGGGTTTGAACCCTCTTTTTAAATGAAATATTAAACATTAAGGAAATTGCCAACTCTTCGGTAAAATGTATTGCGAATATCAATACATCATTGTAAAATCAAAATAGGAAACAAAGACGATTACAACAAAAGGAGGCATTGTTATGGCAAAATCAGCTAGCGTTTATGCAAGAATTGACCCTGTATTAAAGGAACAGGCAGAAACAATATTATCTACACTTGGCATACCTACTTCAAATGCAATTGATATGTTTTTTAAACAAATCGTCCTAAAAAAAGGACTTCCCTTTGAAGTACGATTACCGTACGAAAAACCCGTCTGCATGGGTGCACTCAGCAAAGAAGAATTAAATGCTAAAATAGAAAAAGGATATACAGATATTTTAGAAGGAAAAACAAAACCTGCAAAGCAAGCATTTGATGAAATGCGAAAAGATTTTAACTTATGAAATTCAATGTAGAATTAACTGAACAAGCTGACAAGGATTTAAGAAGTATCTATTTGTATATCTCAATTGATTTAAATTCACCAGATAATGCAATAAAGCAAATCAAACGTTTATGGGATGCTATTTTATCTCTTGATGAACTACCTCAACGATACCGCCGTTATGAGGATGAACCATGGCACAGTAGAGGCATAAGAGTTCTTCCTGTAGATAACTTCGTTATTCTATATATTCCTTTTGTAAAAGAGAAAATCGTGCGTATTGCTACTGTCATGTATAGTGGTCGTAACATTGATGAGCATTTAAGTAAAATAGGTAATTAAATCTAAACTAATCAATTTTCATTATAATCTAGAAATTCAGTTTCTATCTTCTCTTTAATTGACAATGTACAGTCTATTCAATATAACTTTAGTGGAAGTACCTACACTACTACTAGAAAGATGATTGAAGAGAATTATCCACATTTTGAAAAAGTAAAAGAGAATGAGAAGAACTTTAATCAGTACTTAGAAAATATGATGAATGATGATGAATTTACAAGAAGTATATTCAATAAGATATTTGTGAAGAAGGGGTTATAAGAGGGGTTAAGCCCTCTTTTTAAATATCTTGTATTACAATAAAGTAAACAACACCATTTTCAAAAAAAGTTAGTCTTTATAATTCCATCATATTTTACAATTTCATTCCTTCACATTTTTAATTTTTATTCCATCATATTTTCAATTTACATTCCTTCATATTTTCACTTTTCATTCCTTCATTTTTTCAAAAGAACTATAAAGTGAACTACTCCAACTTCAACTGATTATCGACACACTGTGTCGACAATCTTCGGAAAGACTTTATATACCTTTAAGTATCAATACAATTTTACTATTCATTAATTAATAAATACGTACGATAGTGAATCCAAAAAAGAGAAATTCTTAATCAACTCCTATTTCACATAGATAAAAAGCACATCTCTTGCATGAGACGTGCTTTTTACTAATACATAAATTTATTTATTCTTCATATGTGGGAATAAGATAACTTCACGGATAGTTTTCTGACCAGTTAATAACATAACTAATCTAAACAACTATGTCTTCTCAATATACTTAAATACGAATCATAAATAGCAAATTAAAAATTAGAACTATAAATATAGTCCAACCATAAAATCTTTGTTTCTTTGTTCCTTCAAATAATTTTGGCTTACCAAAAACAAAGGTTATTGGTTCTCCAAATTTACATTCATATAATACAGTTACAATAGTTAGTATAGTTACTGCAACATGTACTTCATCAGTCGTAAAATAATTAATCATACTTGGTATTGCTTTCCCCTTTCGTCAAAATTATACTTCAAAGGTCATACCGCAATACATGTCGTTGTTTGAATAGTTGATTTCATTGTCTAAATCGTTATATCCCAATCCAATACAATATAATCATCTGCATTATTTAGAAATGAAAAAATCTTTTTTAAAGGAAATTTTCCCTTCTTACGAGGATAACATTCTAGATATATGTTCTGATTTCCTTCAATGTTGATACTTAACTTGTTGCTCTTACACCAATCAATAGAAAGATAAATTTCATATTCTCCTACAGGAAGATCAATTTCTGTTTTTGAATTGTTCCCTATCTTCGCACATTTTTCTCCATTAACATAAATAGTATATGATCGGAATTTATCATAGAAACTACTACGTCTTGTTATGACTAACATATCGATGTATCTCCTTTTAATAAAATATTTACGCTAAACGTATTATTCGAACTTTCAAATTCTACATTACCATCATAGCGGTTGACTATGTTTTTAACGATAGATAACCCATACCCATGATTTAGCTTATCTTTTTTTGTTGTACCCATGTTACTGTCATATTTGAAAGATTTATATGTGAGATTCTTCACTGAAACTATCAATATATTCTGATGTTCAATAATATTAACATTAATATATTTATCTACCAGATTATGGGAATTCAAGTACTCTATTGCATTATCCAGAACATTGGATAACAACATATTTAAATCTACATCTTCAATAAATAAACTATCTGAACATTTACAACTCACCTTAAACTTTATATGGGTATTCTTTCTAATTTTATCATTCAATATTGCATTAATAATCAAATGATCACTTAATTGAAGACATTCTTTCGTATAATCAAGTTTCCCTACCAATTTCTCTAGATAGTTTTTTGCTGTTATGTACTCTTCATTTTCATATAAATACAATAGTGTCAGTAAATTATTTTTTATATCATGCTTATATTTCTGGAGTTCTTCAAAGTACTGTTCCTTTTCTAATAAGCTTTGTAATTTAAAGGCATTAAGTTTATATTGCTCATTGAGCTTTTCGTTTTCTATTTTTGTGTTTAAGTTTTCCTTAAAGAAAGAAAATATTACAAATGATAAGTATAAAAATACACCTATCAAGCAAGAGTATATAACTGTAGAAGAAATGGTATTTTTCAAATAGTTTTGAATTAATAACACGCATAACCCGACACCAACTCCAAATATCATCATATATAATTTATTTTTTGTCTCCTGCATTTTAGTATTCACTATCTTCATACTAACAATTGTGAATAGGAATAAACAAAGTATTAGTTCATAAATAGCATTTGAATAATCATTTAAACTGAAGATATCTTCAAACGTAAATGGGACCTTTACAATAACAGAAATAATCAAATGACAAACATACCCTGTCAATACGTGAATCATAACAAACAATAATATGATGTAGATGGGCTTAATGTGATACTGTAGTAACCTTTCTTTGTTTAGGACAATGTACATGATTAATATGCTTAATTGTATGACTAAAAAATGCCAATTTAACATATTCAATAAAACTGATAATGTATATATAACAATAATCTTTTTTTGACTGAAGTAATCTTCTGTGAAAAAACACATTATCAAATAAGGAATAAGGATATCTGCAAAAGACATTATCAATAACATTAAACTAGAAATCATTTGTAAATCCTCTGCTTAAGAATATATTCCATTAACTTTTTATCAAAACTCTTCATTTTATCTCTGCTAATATACTCAATATGATCTGAATATTCAAAGGTAATACATCCTTTACTTGTATTTGATACATATTTCAAATTAACTATACTTCCCCTGTTTGGGCAGATAAAATGAGGACTGTTTATTTTTGTTTCTAGACTAGTCAATGTTTCTTGATAAACCTGAAACGTTTTAAAGATCGTAATCAACTTGATTTTTCTATCCTCACTATAGATACAAATGATATCGTCTAAATGTAGATGTTGAAGTCCTTCATCTGTTTTTAGAATAATGCTTTTATTATTATCAATATATTGAATGCACTCTGTTACAATTGTTTCTAATTCAGTATCAATATTCTCTTTAACAAGAAATGAAAATACATTTAATCCAAATGCATTTCTCATATATTTTTCTTTTGAAGTCACAAAAATAATAATTGGAGGGTGATGAATAGTACGTAGTTGTTTTGCTAAAGAAATACCATCAAGTTCTGGCATATCTATATCTAACAAAACAATGTCATAATGTTTGCTTTCAACTGTCTTTAAAAAATCCATCGGTCCGTTATAAGCTTGCATCTGATAATCCATATCGATATCAAACAATATATATGTTAACTTATCCTTTAATATGTTTAAAAATGTTTCATCATCATCAATAATTGCTAAATTGTACATATTTATTCCTCTACTTTCAAAATAATCATATGTATATATGCATCACATTGATAGTGTAAAATATTTTGTGTAAATTATGATTTTTCAATTATAGAAAATGGACA
>OHAT01000157.1_pt1 | contig 75010 bp, 53 predicted proteins | sample 1577141 | NCBI WGS metagenome assembly OHAT01 (sample SAMEA3541578, study PRJEB24748) | human gut metagenome | biome: human gut; feature: human-associated habitat; material: faeces | place: China | collected 2012 | reverse complement strand
TCATCAGTTCATAAAAGCACGCTGCCAGGGAGTATTGATCCGCCCGGATGTCGGGAGCCGCGTCTTCCGTCAATAACTCGGGAGCCGAGTACGCGGAATGTGCCAGAACATGGACCATGCCATACAGGGGCCGCAGGGAGGCGGTTCCGAAATCCGCCAATACGGGCTGGCCTTCCCTGGTGAAGAGGATATTACTGGGCTTGATGTCCAGATGGACGATGTGATGCTGGTTTAGACAGCTGAGAGCCGAAACCAGAGTTTGAAGCCATGAGATAATTGTCGCCGGCGGAATGCGTTTGCCAGAGACGATGACATCCTGCATGGTTCCTCCCTCAAGAAGAGGCATTACATAAAAACAGGTTGTAGGCGAAAGGCTGAATACCCTGTGTATTTTAATGATAGAGGGATGATCCAGGGAGGCGATCAAACGGGCTTCCCTGATGAATTGGTCAACGGATCCGGCAAAGATACATTCCGTTTCTTCATTCAGGGGAACCAGGCAATGGGTCATTGAATCCCTCGTACAAAGACCAAGAGGATAGTGTTCTTTGAGGACAACCTTTCTATCCAGCGTCTTGTCATAGGCCAGATAAGCAATGCCGTTTCCCCCGTGGCCCAATACACGTTCAACGGTATAAGGACCTACCTTTTTGCCGGGTGGAAGAGAGACTGGTTCCTGATGCATGACGAATGAATAGTTCAATCATGTATCATGGCCCCCCTCGGAATCAATCCTTGTCTTCCGGAAATTCCTCGCGTTCGATTTCGTCCACAAGAGACGGCCCAGGTGAAGCCTCTTCATGAACAATCTCGTTGATTTTTGTTGCCAAAAAATCGGTCAATGTCATTTTGCTGTCGAGCGCCCTGCGTTCCAATGCCGCCTGGACATCCGGGGGAAGCTGAAGGATTACGCGGGATTCCGTCTCTACTTTGACAGACGGCAGAGTGACGGGCATATCATTCATCAAGGATCGGATGATGTGTTCCTTGACCTCCGGGATCTTTTTCTTGGCCATCCAGTTGTAAACGGTCACTTCACTGACGAAGCATTGCCCGGCCAACCACTTGTAGTCCAGCCCACGTGCCTTGAGCCAACGCTTGACGTCGGCTTTCAAATCCATCTGTGGTTTGGAATCTGAACTCATGATAGGGATACTAGCTTTCCTGCTATTGTTCGTCAACTCCCAAGCCATGAATGCCAGAGAAATAAGCGGATAGAATAAGAGGGCGAGAGCTAGATTTCTCTATAAAATAATATCTTTTCTTCCATATTAGCTATAATACTATTTGACAAGACACTCTAAAAAGATATAGAAAAATATCCGTATGGCGAGTATGCAGTGTGATATCCCCGAACTACTTGAGAAGCTGAGCGACGAAGCCAGATTGTATCTGCTGAAGCGCATGGCCTTTCGTCATCTTACCCTTCGACAAGCTCTTTTGGAGATTGTCATCGTGATCAGCAACGAGGAGTCACCCATTCCGGAAGGAGATGCCGCCATACATCCGGTTCAATCTGTATCCCGTTAATCCCATCTAAGAAGACTCATCATGAACACATCCCGTATCACCCTCATGGCTTTGATAGCCGTTTTCTGCTCCGCTCTGCTGGCACATGCCAGTTTGTCTCCCTCGAACACTCACTTGTCTGCAAATGAAATCCTGAAATGCCATCAAAACGATGGCGTCAAAGTATGCCCCGCTTGCAACGGAAGCGGCAAGTTCGGCAACAACACCTGCATCAACTGCGGCGGAAAGGGCATCGTCCGCCAAAATGGGCAGAGGCTGTAATGTTTTATTCACAAATCAATAGATGAAAATAAGAAGCATACCAAACCGTTGTTTTTATGAAGTGGATTCTCGTTAGGAATTGTTGCCTCATGACATTCAGTATGGCCCTCCCCTGTTTAGCCGCGGCGGAATATACTCAGGATATCGTCGCTTTAAAGGGGAATGCCCGCAAGGGCGATCCGGAATCCCAGTTCCTGCAGGGCAGTACAGGAACAAAAAAAGATGATAAACAAGCTGCCAGTCGATTTCGTAAGGCGGCGGAGCAAGGAGAAGCTGAAGCGCAATACCATATGGGAAAGGCTTATTCCGGCGGATACGGTGTAGAAAGAAATCAGGAGGAAGCAGTAAAGTGGTACAAAAAAGCCGCTGCGCAGAATCACCCTGTTGCCCTATATTCCTTGGCCCAAAGTTATGAAGAAGGCAATGGGGTACAAAAAGATGAACGAAAAGCTTTCACTCTTTATGAAAAAGCAGCGAAGTTAGGAAACATCTCTGCTCAAAATGCTTTAGGATTTTTTTACCACACGGGTAAAGGGGGTGTCCCGAAAAATCAAAAACTTGCCGTGGAGTGGACACTGAAAGCTGCTGAGCAGGGATTAGCCCAAGCTCAACATAACATGGGATATTATTATGAAGTAGGGAACGGGACCGGAGACACAGGGATACTCGCTAAAGACTTCAGTGGAGTACCACAAGATTATGCAAAATCTATTGAATGGTACACCAAAGCGGCAAATCAAGGCTATGTTCGTTCACAAGTTTATTTAGGGCTGATGTATTTGTACGGAAAAGGAGTACAACAAGATTCTCTGAAAGCTGCACAATGGATATCCAAAGCCGCAATTCAGGGAGACCCGGAGGCCCAATTTGAAATGGCCAATTTTTTTCAGAGATCAGGTGATCGGAAATCTGCCGTTACATGGCTTATGAAAGCAGCCGAGCAAAGATTTACCAGAGCACAAGTCAATTTGGGATGGTGCTATGAGACGGGAGACGGTATTGGCCAGAATCTGGATCAGGCTTCCCAATGGTATCATAAGGCGGCCAATTTAGGGAATGAAGAAGCTCAATATTTATTGAATAAACTTCTAGAAAAACATTCGGATTTAAAGATTCAAGATGAGGATGAAAAAAAGTAATCCTAATTAAAATAGACAAGAGTTTTAATTACTGTTTTTCTTACATTTGTCAATTTATATTAATTAACTTAACCATAAGATTATTATGACACTAGATCAAATCACCGTCAATATGGATATGATCATTCAAAATGAAATATCAGAAATTCTTTCTACCAAACCACAAGATCAGCAATATTTGAACTACCTTGATATGCGGCAGGTTTGCTCGACAGTAAAGAGGTATTGCATCGATTCAATTGGTGAAATACCTCAAGAAGTGGAAATGGCTTGTTGTCTTGCAGAAGCTGTTTTGGCTCCGGATAAAAAAGATAAAAAGCAATTGATCAAACAAGCCGTTTCTCTCGCTTCCGGAGCTGGTGGTGTTGCCTGTATTCTGGCCGGAGTAGGAAGTGCCCTAGGGTGGGGGACAGGTGTTCTTGCAGCTATTACTGCCTTTTTTGTGGGTACATCTGTGACGATCCCTCTAATCGCCATTACTGGTGGATTAGTGCTTTCTGTTGTTGCCGGATATTTTATGTTTCATAACAACGCGCCAACTCTGTCAAATAAAGCGATTAAGGCTTTGAGCAAAGGTGTAGAGAAAGCATTGGCCGCGTACTGGGAAAGACGCAGTATAAAATTCACTGAATAAATTGCCGGGATACTTATGATCGACTTCGTTATGCCTTCCTTTCTATGGCCATTGCTGCATAAGAACATTGTCTGTTTTCGGGAATTTTATGAATCAATCCCATCGGGGCAATGGTTGCGTTTAATTGACAAACAGTTTCCCTCTCTGGCAAAAAGCGAAACAGCAGATTTTATTAGCGGAGGGGGCCATAGGTGGAAAGGGGGACACGATCTTTTCATGGATGTCTTCCCTGAATTTTTTCGTGATCCCCCCAGAGCCATGCATGATCTGGGACATATTCTCTTGACGGATTTTCCTACCAAGGCAGGGATTCCTATTCCCGGTTGTTCTCAATCCGGACTGGGTGAATGGTTGATGAGCATAGGGATCCCTCAAAAATATCTATCAATCAATCTCATGGACGTACTGAACGGGATAGATGGAGGGGGAGGAATCCTGTTCAAAGGAATTGGAGAATATAAAGAAGGGATTGAAGGATATGAGGATCTGATTTCCGCAATGTCCGGTGATCTCTCCATGAATGCGGGAACGTTTCTGGATACCTTTGGAGAGGGGAGTATAGAGTTGATAACAGGAATAAGTACGTCCAATCCTTTATTGGTTGGAGCCGGAGCTGAAAACATCCTGGCAGGTCTCGTTTCAGCATGGAAAACCTATACCTATTACATTGATCCTGCGTCATTTTTTAGCCATTCAATAACAGCAGCTCTGCTGGGAGGTGGAATTTCTTATGTTTTGAACAGAAATGTTAATACGGAATCCTTGGTAAGATCCGTTATGCACACTGCTGGCCGATCTTCTTTGTTAGGAGGGCTTGGTGCGGTGTCATGGTATTTTTCGGCTGGGGCATCCTTGGGATTTCTCGCGATGAAATTAGGAAGAATAATGGCGATTAATGCTCAAAGAAATCAAATGTTATCTTGTGCCTGTTCACCAAGTACTTTTGAACAGAGGAAGGAAAAGTTTTTCCAGGATCCCTGGATACGGGATTTTTTTGAAAGAAATAAGTTGGTCCGGGAACATTTACTCCGAGAATTGGAAAAACCGTCTTTACCTGCTTCTGGACAGCAGATGAAAAAGTTTTCTCGGAATACCTGGATCAGGGAATCAGATTCACAAGTGCGGGAATTTCGTGAAAAAGACAACTTATCCAGAGAACGTTTACGTCAGAAATTGGAAAAACCGTTGTTAATTAATTTTGAGCAACGGAAGAAAAAGTTCTCTCAGGATACCTGGAGCAAGGAATCGGATACGCGAACATGTGACTTTCGTGAAAAAGATAAGTTATTCAAGAAACGTTTTCATCAGGAATTAAAAAAAAACTCTTATATAACTTTTACTCTCTATCAGCATGAAACATCTTTTCCCTTACATCATCGGGCTATTAATCTTTTCTGTCGTTCTCTGTGAAGGAGCGGGTATTGTAGCCTGGAAGGAGCATTCGTTTCATGAGGATTCCTTGGCTGATGTGGCTGTGTATAGCCGCAAGAGGCACAATGGGGTCGAAGGTATTTTCAATATCAAAGGAAAGGAATTTTACATTCCCTCCGGTCGCTATTGGTTTCTAGAGTTACCCAATAGTCTTCCAATGGAATTGGCGGACACTTTTCAGTACGAATCTCTTCTTCGGCAAAAAAGTGAAATGGCTGCTTTTCTGAAACGTTTCCCCAAATCTTCTCCTGTTCTTGATCCCTGGTTGAAACAACTGAAAGAGTATCAGGATAAATATGATTCGGGGAAGTACTTTGTCAACGGTGCCTGGATTGAAAAATCAATTTATGAACAGCAACAAGCGGAATTGAAGGAACAGAGGAAACAACGCCGTTTGAAAGAAGAACAAAAGCGACAGGAAGCAACTCAAAAAAACGTTGAAGCAATATCCGATTTTGCCGAAATAGAAGAGCACGTTCGACTGCCTTATGTGGACGGTTCTTTGCAGGAAATAAGCGACGGAAGTATGGACGGAGCCAGAACAGTTGTCCAAAGGTTGGAACAGAACAAAAAGTCTTTGGATACCGCAGGCCAGAATCAGGCACAGCAACTCATTCAATCCATTAAAAGACTTTTTACCGCACTGGCCTCCTACAAAAAGGCCCTGCAACAGCAAGCCGGAGCCCAAGCTAAAGCGGAACAATATGAACGCCAGGCGGAGAATAACATGAGGCCGAACCCATTAACGGGAGAACCTAACTCCTATATGGCCAATCGCGCCCGCAAGAAAGCAAGGCAGGTTATCCTGAACGCGGAAAATGCCATTTCCAATGGAAAGGAAGAACTTCTTCAAGCCTTAAAGCAGAGTGATGCGTTGGCGTGTTCCTTGTATAAAAGCATTCCCCAGGACGCAGAAAACCTGGCTCTTGCGGTGATGGCGGTTGCCGAATCATACAATGGTGATATTGATTTCACGAGCCGATTTGAAGAAGCTAAAGAAAAAGAAGACAGGCGGCGGGAAGAAATTGCCCGCGAACAAGAAGAAAAGAGACAGCAGGAAGAAATTGCCCGGGAACGGGAAGAAAGAGAGCGACAACTTGCCCGTGAGAAGGAGAAAGAAAGGCTTCAAGAAGAAAGAGAGCGAGAAGAGCAGCGCCTGAGGGAAAAACGGGAACAACAACTCGCCCAGGCGTCTCCAGCACCTCAAGCGTCGCCGGAACCGCAAGCGGTTACACAACCGAAGAGTCGTTACATGTCTCCCCAGCTGACCAATGAGATGCTCTACAAGGCTCTTGGTGCGAATGATCCAACCACCATGAAGGGGATTGATCAGAAGTACAGGGATATCATTGAGAAATCCACTGACGCGGGAGCAATCGCCACGGCTATTCAAGACGCCTACTACAGCAAGGGAGACCTTGACCCTATTATGCGCGGCGAATTGATGCGCATGTCCAGATATCGTGCCCTTTCAAACAAAGTAGGACAGGGAGCAGCCTATCATCCCAGTTTGTCCAGAGCCTTTCCCTCGTTACCCTCTGTCATAGAAATGGGGGATGATGCATGGGCGGAAGAGGTTGATAAAATGATAGGTGCCTCACAAGAAACCTATAACCCCAATCTGTCTCTGGCCTGCAGGCAGCGAGCCAGGGACATTATCAAAGCTCGGAAAACATTGATGGGAGGCTCCATGCCCGAGGTCGACACAATTTACCGGCAAATGGGAATTACTCAAGATACAGACCCTACACCCTTACAGGGAAGAGAATCTTGGATTCATTATATATTGATTGTTCTACTGGCGGCATTCATCCTAATTCCCTTATGCATTTTCCTCAATGTTCGCAAAAAAATGTAAAAGCATCATCAATATCAGCACTCACTTTTCATATCAAAGATGAAAAAATATTTTATTTGTGACAACTCAGAGAATCAGCAAGGTCCCTATTCCGAGCATGTTCTTAAAGCCTTGTATGAAGATGGGACCATACAGCTTCATACCCGTATTCGTGAAATTCAGTCCTCCGAATGGGGTGTATACTCAGACATTGTTTCCGAGGTTTCCCCGGACAAAAACCAGAAAGATATTGATGAATCCACCTACTTGATTGCATTACCGGATGGAGAGCAAGAAGGACCTTACACCCAGGAGCAAATCGTAGCCCTGTACCGAAATGGACGCTTAGCAAGCAACCTTCTTTGTTGCAGGGTAGGATCATCTTCGTGGAATTCGCTGGAGACAGTAATCGGAAAAAACTCTCAACAGACTATTCCAGCCGATTTCTCAGGAAGAGCAAATGAAGTGAATCCTCCTTCTTTTTCAAGCGAAGACAATGAGAGTTCTCCTTTAAGGCAGGAAATACCTCCCACGCCCAATACACCGCCCCCATTAGAAGAAAACGCTTCATACCGTTATCCTCCACTGCAGGATGAAAGAAGTTATACTCCCCGGCAGGAGTATAACATGAGAGCGTTCTGGGCAATGAGCATGCTGTATATTTTGTCCCCGTTATTGATTATTGTAGCAGAGGCCACTTATGCAGGTGACATCAAGTTCACATTAACGGTTTTAGGCATAGGGGTATTGTTCTCTTTGTATGCACAGATTTTATTGCTGATGAATACGAGGAAAGCGTGGAAATGCATACAGCCAGTTACCCAATATGGTCGTCGTATTCCCTCTGCGGGAAAAGCCGTGGGACTATTATTTATTCCCGTGTTCAATTTATACTGGATGTATGTCTGCTTTGTCGGTTTGGCCGATAATGCTTCCTGGCTTGCCCGAGTCACTCAACAAACCAACCTTCGGCTGAAAGCATGGCCCATGTTTGTCTTTGTGTTGCTCACACAGTTTACTTTTTGGGGCAGTATCATAACAAATGCCTTTTTGCCTGAATTCCGATCCTATTTTCATGTTATTTTCTGGCTTTGCTTACTGTGGGCGATCGTCGTGTTCTGGTACACTGAAAGAATTATTCAGTCATTTCCTCGTCCTCAAAGAAAGAAAAAGAAATCTGCATAGAAGGAGGAAGAAGGATGAAGTCTTATTTGATCAGACTACCGGATGGTGCCCAAATGGGGCCATTTCCGTGGGAGCAGATGCGTAAACTATATTCCTCCCACAGAATCAGCGAGAACGATCTCGTATGGACGGAGGGCATGACCTCCTGGCTTCCTCTTCGCGACATTCTGGAAAAGGAGAGTTCATCATTTTCCCAGCAGGCGGCTCCTCCTGATCCCATCCCTCCCAAAAAGGAAGAATCCTATTTTCTGTCATCGGGAGGTGAGAGCCGTAAAGGACCATATACATTAAAGGAAATAACCGCTTGGTATCACACAGGACAAATACCGGTCACCTCTTTTTTATGGAAGGATGGGATGCCGGAATGGGTCAAAGTGGGAGATTTTATCAGCAGCCATCAGGAAGGAAGTTCCTTCTGGGGATTAATTTTTGGGGCGCTGGCATTTCTGACCGGACTTTCGCCTATAGAAAAGTTCAGCTTGAAACACATATTCAAGAAAACGTTCCTCCGCAGAACGGAACAGGAAAGGATAGATTTTTTCGCGTCAGGCGGTTTGAGATCGACTCCTTCACTGGAAGAAATATCTACGGATTGGCCGGCTCCGTGGGTTTTCATTCGTGTTCTTGGCCTCTCCTTGCTGATGTGCATCGGATTTCTAATCCTGATGGCTGTATTTGGAGACCGGGCCATGAACGCTGTGCCTGGATTGCTGTTTGCCATAAGTTTTGCAGTTCCCTTTTCTGTTCTTACCTTGTTTGCGGAATTTAATGTCAGAAGGAACATTTCCTGGTACTCGATTATCGTCATGCTGTTGGGCGGAGGCACCTTGTCTTTGATTGTTACATTTATGCTGAACGACCTTTCCAATAATCCAAGAGAGGCCTACTGGGCTGGTCCTATTGAAGAGACTGCAAAGCTTGCCGCCGCTATTTTCTTTGCCCGCAAGTTCTTTCTGAATGGGCAAATTCTGAACGGGATGTTGTGTGGAGCAGCAGTAGGCGCCGGCTTCGCTATTTTTGAAACAGCAGGCTATATCATCAATTCTGAATATATCAGTCCTGGTACAAATCCATTGGATATTGCGGTCCTACGAGGGATACTTTCGCCTTTCGCACATATTCCCTGGTCGGCAATCATGGCAGGGGCATTCTGGCTTGCTATTCAGAAAAAACGACAAAATGGTACTCCCGCTATTCTGCAACTCTCCTTTTGGAGGATTGCCGTTATCCCTATAGGACTTCACATGTTCTGGAACAGCCCTTTGCTGACGAAATCCGATTTACAGGGATTGCACAAATGGGGTATATGCGCCGTCATTTGTTGGGGTATGATCTTTCTGCTTGTTAATGAAGGATTAATTCAAATCAGAAGAGCGAAAAAACAAAAGATAGATCTCTAAAACATTACCGGACATGGAATACTCCGATCACAACCTGCCTTATGTTTCTACTCGAACAGATTCGGAACCAGGAATTCATTTTTTGTCTGAGATTTACAACTCTGCTGCTCTTCCTTTTGATTCCTGGTTTGTTCCCGTGCTTTCCTTTTGGACCGGCCTGCTCATTGGGCTGAACAGTGGGAAAACGACAGTGCTTTTAATCAGTATTTGATTTGTTATTCCTCATGAAATTGACCGTTTGCAGACAATTCCTAATCAAGTTACTAGCCTTTCAGTCAAAAATTCTGTTGGCAGGGGGAAGCTGGTTGGACCAATTACGTTCAAGGATTGAGCGTTCTTTGGAAGACCAAAAAGCGGCCTCCATGATACCCAAGCGCCTATCGTCTTCCGTTAGTGACATCTTGAACCGGTATTCTCCCGAAGAACCGCTTTCAACAAACCGGAAAGAAAATACGTCTGATGAAAATCCTTTGGTACTAAAGCCTTTTTCGGGGCCTGATTCATCCTGTCCTGAGTGGAAGCAATTTTTGAATCGCGTGGAAGAACAGGCTGATTTTTGGAAGACCCCGAATCTGGCAGAACTGATGAAGGAAAGGACATCCTCCCTGCAGGCTTTCCGAGATGCCGGTACATCCCCCGGAAAAATCCGCTGGGCTTGCGAAGCTGTCGATTTTTACGATGAGTTGGCATCCGTGAAGGAAATCGCCCTTGAAGAAGACCTTCCCGGTCTCGACTCCCTGGGGAATGAGCTGGAAAGAGTGTTTCGGGGCATGGGCGTGGAAATACTCCGTTCATCTTCGTGGAATCCGGAAATGCAGCGGGCTATCGCTGTGGAAAAAACGCTGGAGACTCATACTGCTCCTGTAGTCAAGGAACAGGGGGCATCGGGCGTCCGTGTAGATGGAAGGCTGGTTCGCAAGCAGGAGGTCGTTCTCCAAACATCCATGAAAACCGGCAAGTAATCAATTTATTTCATAACCAACAACAAACCATACATCCAAACATGAATGATTATATCATAGGAACTCCGGATTTGCAGGCAGATGCCTGGCAATTCCAGACTCAACCGGACAGCTGCGCTGTCGTCGCCGAAATGAGTCTCATCAACCAATTCGGCTACGGACTCGACCAGGATCAGGCCTGTTATATTTCTTTCTCAAATGGCTGGTATCAGCCGGGAGCCGGCACATCTCTCTCCGATATCGGGAACATGATGGACATGTATCATATCCCCAATCACTCCGTTCAGAACGCTACTTTAGGGGATTTGGCCAGGGAACTGCAGGCGGGGCATGGAATTATCGTCGGGATCGACTCGGATCAGCTCTGGGATCAAGGACCCCTGAACGATTTGAAGATAGCCTTATGCAAGGGATTGGGGCTGGACAGCTCCCAGTTCATGCCGGCAGACCATGCCGTTGTCGTTACCGGTATCGATGCCAGTGATCCCAATAATCCCATGGTCATTCTGAATGATTCGGGGTCTCCCGACGGGCAGGCCATCCACTATCCTCTGGACAAGTTTATGGATGCCTGGGAAAATAGTGATTTTAGTTACACGGCCACGGATATTCCGCTGCCGGATGGGAGTTTCATGGGATCCCTTCAGAGTGTCGACTTCGCCCCCTGGATCAGTGCGGGGGCCGGCATTGGCGCCTTTGCTGCAACGGGTGATCCCACCCTTGCCATGACTGTTGCGGAAGGAGCCTATGAGCTGGTGGACTCCCTGTTCAATGACTCCGATATGATGAGAACCGTATAACCCGACCAACACGAGACCATGAATTCCAATTCTTCAGCATCTTCCGTCAATTTAAAGGAATTGACGACCAACCTTGCCTCCCTTGCCCAGATGGAAAGCGAGGTCTTCGCCTCATCCCCCGATCAAGGGTTTCTGGACAATCTCAAACTCTGGCGGGCAGGTTTGTTCCGCATTGTCGTCATGGGAGAAATAAAACAGGGCAAGTCGTCCTTTATCAACGCTCTTCTGGGCGTCAAAGACCTTGTTCCCGTCAATTCGGATGTCGCTACCTCGACAATTTTCAAAATACGCTACGGCAAGGAAAAACGCTACCGTGTCTTCTTCACCAGACAGAGCGGCAAGCCGGAGCAGATCATTGACGAGAAAGAACTCCACACCTACGGAACGGAAGCCGGAAATCCCGACAACAGCCTCCAGGTGGATTTTATCGAAGTATGCGTGCCGTCCCCCCTGCTGGGGTCCGGCATCGTTATTGTCGATACTCCGGGATTGGGAGGCCTGTTCAAAAAACACAAGGAAATAACGTATCAATACGCCCCGAAAGCGGATGCCGTCTTCTTTGTTACTGACAGCATAGGATCTCCCCTGGGACTTCAGGAAATCGTTTTCCTAAAGGAACTGAGAACCATCACTGACAATATCTATTTTGTGCAGACCAAGGCCGATGCGGCGGATACGCAAATGCGCCAGGCACGCATGCAAAACAACGTAGATATCCTAGTCCGCCAAGTGGGATTCAAACGGGAAGAGATCAGATATTTCATTGTAGATTCCCCTCTCAAACTGGAAGCGGACGATGCAAAAGACCACGAGGATCTTACAGACAGCGGTTTTCCTCCTTTGATGTCCTTCATCCAGAATTCCCTGCGCAAGAATCAACGCCGGCTCATTGCCGGCCGGGCCATGCTTCAGACTCTGCCGAAGCTGGAGAGAGTCAGGACGGAATTGGCGGCACGAGATGCGCTTCTCAACGCCGAAACGGAAGAACAGCAAAAACAGTTGGGGGAACAACTTCAAAAAGCCCAGTCCGATTTCAAGAGATGGAATACCGAAGAGAAACCGCGTCTGCTCTCCGGCCTCAATAAATCCATAGGGAACCTTCGGCTGGACGCCATGGAAAATATACGCAAGTGCCAGCCGGGCGGGGAGATTCAAATGGAATTCGAGAACCTGATCAACCAAGCTCAGGATGCGGATCACTTGGGGAACGTCCTCTCGGAGATTTCATCAAAGTTACCTGAATTCGTTTCAAAAGTAACCATGGAGACCGGACGGATGATTCAGGAAAGAGCGGAAAAGGAATTCTCCCGGATTGCAGGACATGACACGCTGGAACTTTCCACGGAAGTAAGCCATGGACACGTCTCCACATTAAACCGGGTTGCTCTCAATCGTCAGATTGAACACCTCCGGCAGGGAGGTTCCTTGTTTGATGACGCAAGAACGGCTCTTTACGGTGGCGGTGCAGGTATAGCTATCGCTTCCGTAGCTGGGGGAATCATCGGTTCCATCATCCCTGTTGTCGGTACGATTATCGGTAGTGGCATAGGAATGGCCATTGCCGGATGGTTCGGATCTTCCACAGCTTATAAAATCAAGAAGGAACAGGAACTCCGAGCCAATAAGCAACAAGCCTCCAACGGAATTTCCCAGGCTCTTTCCTCCGCCTATTCCCAGGCGCAGTCTTCCATAGAACGCATTTTACAGGACATTCAGCATACTGCCGGCAACGCGATCCAGACATGGGTGTCTGAAACGCAAAACGGCTTTGAAAGGCAGATTGCGGAACTGGCCGAACGGAAAAATATGACAACCCAGGAATTGATGAAAAAACGTTCGGAATTGGCTCGCTGGAAGTCCGCCCTTCAACAGATTGAACGGAATCTTCCTATCACATGATCCCTGGCCCGCCGGAACCATGAGAGACTCCTGGGACAGTAAGCGCCTGCAGGAACGTTTCCAAGCGTTCCTGCTGCAAATGGCGGCATTCTTTGAGAAGTACCCGGCTTTACACGAAGAAGCCCGTGCGTTGCATCACATCGCCGACGCCGCCTGCCGACCGTTCAGCGTCGCCGTGTTTGGCAGGGTTAAGGCCGGGAAAAGTTCCCTGGTCAACGCCTTGATCGGTAAAGAACTGGCCATCATGGGATCGGAAGAAGCAACGGCAACCATCAACCGCATTTCCCATGCCAGCCGGGAAATGAATCAATACTTCACCGTTCATTGGAAGGATGCCCCTGCGGAGTCCTTCCCTCTGGAAAAACTCCATACCGACTGGACCGGGAAGGATGACCGGGTGATCGACCGGGTAAGGAGAACTTCATTCCTTGAATTATTCTCGGATGCCGAAGCGTTGAAACATACCCGCATCATCGATACGCCGGGCACGGGGAGCGCGAATGACGACCATGAAAAAGTGGCTCAGAACTTTCTGGATGCCGAAAAGTCCAGCATTGCAGAGGGAGAAAAGGCCGATGCCCTGATTTACGTCTTCGGTTACCTGGGGAAGGAGGCGGATGAACAATCCCTGCAGACTTTCAGGAAAGGCTGTCTGCCAGGATCCTCCCCCTATAACAGCGTGGGAGTATTCCACCTCTGGGATAATACCTACTGGGACAACGGAGGAGATATGAGCGATATAGAAAGGAAAGCAGAGCAGCTGAAGAACCATATGCGGGATGTGGTTGCCGATATCATTCCCGTCAGCGCTCCATTGGCCTTGGCTGCCCAACTGGCTCCCGACGGCTTTTTCGATCGTCTGCAATCGGTTATTCTCTCCCTTTCGGAAGAAGAACTTCTGGCGGCTCTCAAAAGAGATACCCGCTGGGACAGAGAGGAAGAACAAGCCTCTATCCGGAGCATGTGTCCCTGGCTGCCGTGGCCGAGTTTCCGGGTGCTTGTCCGGCACATGTTCCGCATGGGAAACTCCGAAGCGGTTCGGCACAAGAAAGCCCTTCGGGAACTGAGCGGAATAGACAGATTACTGAGTTTTCTGGAAGAAAAATTCTTCAGGCGGGGTGCCATCATCAAACAAAGACAAAGCCGGGCCAAAGCCCGCCATACGATAGAACATGCTTACTGGACCTTGGAAGGAGTTCAAGAGAGACTGGAACAGGAGCAGGAACACTGGAGCATTCTGGAAATGGCAGTGGAAGCCCCTTCGACCAAATTGTGGGTTTATGAGAAAAAAGCGGAGGGGAAACAGGAACTGGCTGTACTGCTCCAACATTGGGAAGAGGCGGATCGTTTCCGCATCATTGAGGAAGAACTCCTTGCCGAGCTCGATCATGATGTAGAAATCCTGGATTCCCTCGACAAGTCTCTGGCATTCCTTCCTCCGGATGCACGGCAGTATATCCGGCTGCTTCTTGAAGGTTCTCTTGATTCCTCCAACTGGGATCAAGAGAGAGCTGATGACTTTCGCAAAACCTACACTCTCGTATGTGAAGCCGTTACCGGAGCTCCGGACAGAGAAACGCGAACAACAGCCGAACATATACGGCATCGAATGGAAAGTATCCAATCCCCTTTTAATGAAAAAAGATCATGAAATCCATCTGCATAGGTATTGATTTTGGAACAACAAATACACTTGTTTCATACATTGAAGACAAGAGCAAATTTCCGGTGCTGAGCCGTTTGGGACGGAGCAGCGACAGCATGCCTACGACCATCCACATCGATTCCGGAGGAAGTCCCTGTTTCGGAGACGATGCAAATGATTATTGCGAATATGATTCATCCGGCTATGTGAGAGGGTTCAAACTGTGGCTCGGTGGAACTAGGACACTGAAACGGGAAAATTCGGAAAAGGAATATTCCGCTGTCGAACTGACCATGGAATTCCTGAAGCATATTCGTGAAAAATGCGAACAGGAATCCCTTCAAGGCCATTATCACCTGGACCGGGCAGTCATCACCATTCCCGTCAGTTTCAGCCCGGCTCGCAAAGCGGATCTGAAGAAGGCGGCACAAAAAGCGGGATTTCAGGAGGTGATTCTCGTGCCGGAGCCGGAAGCTGCAGGAAAAGCCTTTTGCACATTGTGTCCGGAAGAAGCCTTTAAGGGTTCGGCTTTAATTGTGGACTGGGGTGGAGGCACCCTCGATTTAAGCCTGGTCCAGCGCACTGAAGAAGGCTTCAAGGTTCAAAAAGCCTACAGCCGGGGAGACGAAACCATGGGAGGGGAAGTATTGGACACGATCATGTGGAATCATGTAGCCAACAGATTAAAACTGAAATTCGGAATTGATTTAGGGAAGGAACCTGTTGCCAAACGGTATGCTTTACGGAAAAGAATCAGACAAGCGAAGGAAAAACTCTCTTTATTAAATGATTATACATTGCTGCTTCCTCTGCAGGAGGGACTTCAACGCATTTCCATATTCCGGCAGGAATGGGAAGAGGTCATTGGTTCTCAACTTGGAAAAGTTGTTCAAATGGTCGAAGATATTCTAGCTCGGCTGGCTGCCGACCATCAGCCACCCCCCAATATTATTCTTCTGGTGGGAGGAAGCAGCAAGACACCCCGGCTCAGGGAACTGTTGGAGCAAAGGACAAGTATCCCCTGCAAATTCTGGGACAAAGGCATGGAAGCCGTCGGACTGGGAGCAGCACTTTTCGATATTCAACAAAGGGAAAGTTCCCAGATTCCGGGAAATGATCTGTCCGGCATGGGAGATGATTCCTCTTCCTCAAAAAGACAACCTCATAAATTGAATGTCGAGGCTTGGGAAATGCTTTCCGGGTGTGTAAAGACTGTTGATATTCAAGGGAATCAATTTGATGTGCGCATTCCGTCTGGAGTTGCTGCCGGGACAAGATTGCGCCTCCCTGCCTCTAAAACCAAGGGGCTAGGAGATATTGAATTGGAGCTTGTTTTACAGGATTCTGGAGACGCAAAAGAAAAACCTTTGTATATAGAGGGGCTGGAATATCTGCACGGGATTAACGGCCATCGAATCGATTACCGGGAAGCCGCTAATTATTTTACAAGAGGATATGAGCAGGGAGATTTGAATGCCGCTTACATGCTATGCGAGTGCTATCGGGAGGGATTTGGGGTTCCGCGAGATCCAAGCTTTGCCTTCAAGCTCGCCGAGTTTCTGATTGAACGCGGCTACTTCCCGGCCTATTACCATTTGTCAGAAGCGTGGAGGACAGGAAAAGGCGTTCCCATGGATCAGCAAAAAGTAAAAGATTTTTCTGATAAGCTTAAAAGAACCTGTTCTCAGCCTGTTGCAGGCATTGATGAGATTTTGCGCTACGATTCATTGATGAAAAATGAATTATCGAAGGAAAAGCCTGACACTCGGGAACTGGAACGCCTCGCCAGACTTAATTTCAAGATCTCAAATCTGCCTACGCGTTTTGGTTTCCTTGTAGCTGCCTTGTTGTCAAAGGATGTCGAAGAGAGTCCGTCTGCCAGAGAAGAAATTCGCAAGTTATTGGATGAAGGTTGTAAACAGGGGGATCTCTTCTCTTTTCTTTTTAAGGGAGGTTTATTGTGCGGAGAAGATCATTCCATTTTTGCACCAGACAAAGACAAAGGAATCAGTTTGCTAAGGAAGGCTGCAAGTTATGGAGAGCCGGCAGCGTTGTTTCTGTATTCCGAAGAACTGGACAACGAATCACAAAGCAAACAAGTATTGAACAGGTTCTGGAATGTTTGCAGACTGGGAGCATCTTGTATACCAGGAGACAAAGAGTTGAATTGTGCGATCAGACTTGAACCAAGTCCTTTTGCATGCGTATGGAATGTCTATGAAAGAAGCATTGCGATGCCTCTGCTGGCACAGGAACGATTGGAGCAGCTTGTAACCCAGTTCCCTCCTCAACTGGTTCTCAAAAATGAAAATTCCCATACTTTACATAACATTAAAATCAGGATTTGTTGCGGTGACAAACAGTTGGACAGAACAATAGAGATACCCTCCTCTTTGTCTTCGGATGATGAGCTGAAGATTAATCCTCTGGATTACGATTTAGAATTGGGCGAAGACTTATACGTCGAAGTATATTCGGGAGCCCGCTGTTCAAGAATGGATCTTAGGAATATAATCAAAATAAGCGATTTCATGCGTGGCTCTCCTCCGCTTGCCATGTGGTGGGAAGAAGGATTCTTTGACGGTTTTATTCTCAGACTCGCGTGCAGGGATGGAAGTATCAGCAATGTCATCGTCCGCAAAGAAGGAGGAGCTAGTACAAGTCCTATATATTTGAATACCAATCAAGAGCCTCCTTCTATAGGATGGGTGGAATTTAGCGATGATGCAAGCTTGAGTGAAAATGAAATGTTCTGGATAGAATCGGCTGAATATCCTCCTATCCTGGGACGTATTTTAACGACACCTGATGATTCTGGAAGCTCAGACTGGGAAACTGCCGCTAAAATAGTGGGTGGCGGTCTTCTGGGGATTCTTGCTGCCGGTTCCTGATTTTTATTATGTCATCAAGTATAATACCAATGAAATCCGCCAGTATAGGAATCGACTTTGGCACAACGAATACTCTTATCGCGTATACATGGGGTAACAGCAAACAACCCGAACTAAGCCGCCTTGGTCAGGGAAATGACAATATGCCGACAACCATTTATGTTTCTTCCGATGGGCATTATTGTTTCGGAGACGCTGCGGATGATTGTTGCGTATCAGATCCATCCGGCTATGCGAGAGCTTTCAAATTGTGGCTCGGTGGAACTAGGACATTGAAACCGAAAAATTCGGAAAAGGAATATTCCGCTGTCGAACTGACCATGGAATTCCTGAAGCATATTCGTGAAAAATGCGAACAGGAATCCCTTCAAGGCCATTATCACCTGGACCGGGCAGTCATCACCATTCCCGTCAGTTTCAGCCCGGCTCGCAAAGCGGATCTGAAGAAGGCGGCACAAAAAGCGGGATTTCAGGAGGTGATTCTCGTGCCGGAGCCGGAAGCTGCAGGAAAAGCCTTTTGCACATTGTGTCCGGAAGAAGCCTTTAAGGGTTCGGCTTTAATTGTGGACTGGGGTGGAGGCACCCTCGATTTAAGCCTGGTCCAGCGCACTGAAGAAGGCTTCAAGGTTCAAAAAGCCTACAGCCGGGGAGACGAAACCATGGGAGGGGAAGTATTGGACACGATCATGTGGAATCATGTAGCCAATAGATTAAAACAGGAAGCTGGCTTTGATCTGGAACAGAAGGACCCCGTACCGGAACGGTATGCTTTACGGAAAAGAATCAGACAAGCCAAGGAAATGCTTTCCCAGGTCAATGAATATTCCTTGATTCTTTCCACTGCCCGGGGAATACAACGCCTGCAAATACTTCGTACGGAATGGGAAGAGGTCATTGTACCCCTACTTGAAAAAGTTGTTCGAATGGTCGAAGATATTCTGGATCAACTTGTTTCTACTAATCAATCATCCCCCGACATCATTCTTCTGGTGGGAGGAAGCAGCAAGACACCCCGGCTCAGGGAACTGTTGGAGAAAAGGACAAGTATCCCCTGCAAATTCTGGGACAAAGGCATGGAAGCTGTTGCTAAGGGGGCGGTATTGTATGCCAATGAACTTTTTCCTCCCTCAGCTGCTCCTACCCAAACGGAAAACCGTGACACTGCATCTGAACCATGCACTCCCGAAGAAGAGCCTATTTATCGAATCCGTATTTCGAGAATCGAAGCTAATCTGGGTGTCAAAAAAACATTGAAACTGGGAGAGGAGACTATCGCCGTCAACATCCCTTCCGGTGTCCGGGAAAGGCAAAATGTCACCATTCCATCCCTTGTCAGAGAGGGCACAACATACCGTGGCGTCATCATTCTGCAGGACGATCCTTTTTTGCAGGAACATGCGGAACAAGGAAACAGAACAGATCAATATCTTTTGGGAATGAGTTATTACCGTGGTGTGGGAGTTTCAAAATCCATCAAAAAAGGTATCACATGGCTTGAGAGAGCTGCGGGACAAGGTTCTGGAGACGCACAATTCATGATGGGAAGGATTTGTTTTAACGGAGAAGGAATGAAGGCTCCTGATTTAGAGAAAGGATTAATATGGTTTAAGCTGGCACTCACTAATAGTCACCCTGAAGCTCAAAAATGGATAGATAAGTGCCAACGACTCCTGAATTCTTCAGATAAGAAGGAAGCTATCGTAGTAACTCCATATGTTCATTATTCCTACTTAATGGATCATAAGCCCTTTACTTTGTATGTGATTGGAGAAAGATACAGTGTATTCCTCTCTGACGTAGGCGAACAGGTACTTTCCAAGCTCTACAAGGGAAGAACTGATGTAGTCGTAAGGATTAAAAAAACCTATGATGAAAAAGAATGTTTACCTTATTATAAACAAAAAAATTTTCAACCGAGTGAACCGAGTCCTGGAGACAACTGCAAAAACAATAAAGATTCTTGCTTTTGGCTTGCACTAAAAGGAGTCATTACTTGTTTTTCCATTATCCTATGTATTAGTTTCATAATTAATCATGGAGCTCGTGGGCTTGTTAGTATTTTCGCCCTTACTGGATTTCTGGGATGGCTGTGGAAGGGTAAATAATCTCCCCGCAAACGCTCTTTTCTTGCCATAGACATAAAACGGGAGCTTTTTCTCATAAAAATATCGTCTAAAAGAAATTTTAGGTGATAATCAGGACATTTTCATGGCTTGAGGAAATTGTATGACACAAATCAATCCTCATGCTCTTTTTCCAAAAATTTCTTTTAGCTCAACGGTCGCCAGCGCTACCACTTTCTGAAAGTGCCGGATGAACCTTTGTTTTTAGAATCTCGGGTATTTTTTTGCTCGGGCAGGGTGATGTAATTTCGACGGAAATGTCTCATGACGAATGACCTGCTGAAATATTCCTATTTGATCTTGCCGCAGGAAGACATTAGCATTGAGTCATGAAAGAAGTTGTTTCTAAAGTCCCGGATGCCAAAGAGTTGATTGATGTTTTGGGCAATGAGAAAAAATTTATGTTTGGACTGGTCACAATCAAGCCTGTGGAAAAGTATAAAAGTGTGATGGCTGAACCACGGAGCATACTGGAGGATCCCTGTGCTATTTGCGAGGTTGTGATAGTCGCAGGCCCCAATACGTCCCGTTGTGAACGGTATGCAGTTGCCTGGGCTGATATTGAGACGGAAGAAAAACTGGGAAGTGTGTTTCATAATATCCAGTTTAGAGCTTATCCGTTTGACAATGAATCATGCGAAAGGCGCCAATACTATAAGGAGATCCTTTCTTTGCCGCTTCTTCTTATTTGTCCTTACGTCAATTCAAAGTTTGCCGCCCAGCTTGCTGCCCAAAAGGTCAGTGTTGTCGATTGTTGTGGAAATGGAGCTATCGTTCACGACGGTCTTTTTATCTCCCACACAGGAGAGTTTTCTGCAGACTACAAAGACAGAAGGAGCAACAATCCGTATGTGGGGATTTCTTCCTTGGTTGCCAGAAGTTTCATCGACAATCCCTTATGGAAGTCGCAAAAAATGCTCACCAAGTATATCCGATTTTGCGGGCATGATATTTCCCTGTCTCAGGTTTCCAAGACGATTCATCGTCTTTACGGAGATTTGATGCTGGCAGGTGAACGGAGGAATGTCTGTGCATTGAATCGCAAATCCCTGTTAAATAAGCTTCGGGACAATTTTACTCCGCCTAAGGTGGAGAAGTACTATGCATTCAGGATCACCCACGAATTTTCCATGGCCAAGGTAAGCGCCTATCTGAATCAGTTGGAGAAGATTCAATGGTATGTACATCCCAAATGCGCATTAAGAAGCATGGTTGGACAAGGCGGTGAGCCGGTAACAGTCTTGCGCATCAATCGGGAAATTAGAGGCCTTCCCGGTTTGACCCCATGTTTGCCTGGAGAAGATGCCGAGGTCATTGTTGAAGTAGTTTTCGATGATCCTTTGGTCTATTACAACGTCGAACAGGCACCTAACATCAGACTGCCTTCCCTGCTGGCGGCCTACCTGGAATATCACCCTACCACAACGCTGGAACGGCATGTTTTGGAATTGGCCGAACAAAGGATTTTGAAGCAGGCAGCTCAAAGTTACATGAATTTTTTAAGAGAGGACGAGATTCAATACCTGAGAAATGCCTGGATATCTTCAGATGCGCAAGAAGAGGCTAATCTTCTCTGAAGTTCTAATCTCCTAATCGAATATGAAAATCATAGAAGGTACTTTTGTCTCTGCCGAGGACATCATTACAGAGTTAAGACGCATTCGAGAATGCCTGGATGTTCTTCTTACCCGGGAGACAGCTAAATCGGGTTCCGTTGTCTGGGCAAGCCAGGCGACTCTTGCCAGGCGTTATGATACCAGTAAATCGACCATTTGCAGGTTACTGGCAGAAGCCGTGAGTTCAGGTCATGTCAGGATGATTCGCCCGCATGGCAGCGTCCGGAAGTATCATGTTGCCGAATTTGACGCTTTCATGGTGTCTATTTCGATTGCCTCCTGTAAAAGCATTTAAGCTGGAATCAGGGGAATGAATATTTGAAAGGGATTCCGGAAGTAGAGACAGTGAGAGGATTGTCCCGTTAAGTCCCTCTTGGAATTACTTTGTTTATGATTTATCATCAATGACAGCCGGATCACCACTTCTGCCTCTGAGCTGATTGGATGCACAATGTTTTGCACAAGGAATCTATGGGGGTGTCTGCTCAGGCATTCCCGCCGATGCGGATCGCAATAAACCACACGGACGCAGCCTGGAAGAGAAAAAAATCCGAAAGGCGGGGATATTCTGCTCCGGGAGATACTCGGAATAGGCAGATGCGGATTCCATTTTCCATCCCTGGTTGAATGCCTCGCCATGATCAACTGTTGACCCCGTATTGTTCCGGATCTTCCGCCGCTTTGAGGGCTCCCTCATCCTCGGAAGAATCATTCAAATAACTCTTTTTTCTGACATCCATGATGTTGTCTGCCCACAGCTCACACTGGCTCATGACGGTTTGAAGAGCCTCCGGCACATCATCAGGCGGGTAGTTGTACTTCTTCAAAAGGCGTTTGATCATGATGCGCATTTTTGCCAGCGCCTGAGACTTTGGAAACCATGCGTGGCAACTGTGAAACATTGAGATCTCTCTCCTTGATCGATCTTCTGGCATCCACGGGAATGCCCGTGGGGGGAACTGATACTGCTTGACCGTAAAGACATCAATTTTGAAGAACGGGAAGACGGCAATCATGTCCTGTTTCTCTCTCAAAGCTCCTTATGAACGTTTGAAAATCGACGGCGTGGAATCCCGTCTTCGGGAATTGGGGTACCCCCTGGAATTGCCGCGGGTACACCCCCACAAATTCCGCAGAACGCTCGCCACCGTGGCGATTGACAAGGGAATGCCCGTGAAACAATTGCAGCGTCTTCTGAGGCACCAGAGAATAGACACAACCCTCCAATACGTCGTGGTCAAGTAGAGCAATGTTAAACTTGCCCATCGCAAGTTCCTGGGGTAGGGTGCTTCAGGGCGGGATAGCCTTCTACAAGGCCGCCCAATCGGCGCTATATCGGCCCGCTGCTTTTTTCGTTTCCATTTCCGGCATGAATTGATAACAACGCAATCTTTCCTTGATGTACCAGCCACCATTCAGCATATCATCCGCCACCGTCAACCTGATTGCGGAAATAGCCGCTCTGGTGGAACGGTATGCTATCCGGCTGGAGCAGAGCGGCGGTCTCCGCCTGCGCAAAGCCAGCCGCATCAAGACCATCCACAGTTCGTTAGCCCTGGAAGGCAACCAGCTGTCGGAACATGAGGTGCGTGACGTACTCCAAGGGAAAACAGTCGTGGCTCCGCTCCGAGAAATCCAGGAGGTAAGAAATGCCATCAAGACCTATGAACTGTATCCCTCCCTAGATGCCTTTTCCCTGGCTGATCTGCTCAAAGCCCATGGAGTAATGATGAGCTCTCTGACGGATGACGCCGGAAGTTTCAGGCGGGGAGGCGTAGGCGTCTTTGCCGGAACGCACATGGTACATATGGCCCCGCCCGCCGACCGTGTTCCCGGTCTCATGAACGACCTGTTTGAATGGCTGCGCCGAGCTGAAGACCATCTGCTGATACGTAGCTGCGTTTTTCATTACGAATTTGAATTCATCCATCCCTTCAGCGACGGCAATGGCAGAATCGGCAGACTCTGGCAATCCCTGATCCTGGGGAAACTGCACCCGGCCTTTGAACATCTCCCCGTAGAAAACATGGTTTATGCCAACCAGCAAGCCTACTATGAAGCCATTAGCGCCAGCTCTGCTCGGGCGGATTGCACCCCTTTCGTAGAATTCATGCTCCGGGAAATCCTCAGCACGCTCAAACGATGCCGAAACCCGCATGAAAATGTCGGTATAAATGACGGAACAAATGTCGGTATAAATCTTACAACTACGCAACAACACATCCTGGAACTCATCAGGAGGCAGCCTCGGCTCAGCGTGCGGGAAATGGCAAAACGGCTGGAACTCTCCCAGCGCCAGGCGGAAAGAGTCGTGGCTTCCCTCAGGGAGAAAAACATCATCAGGCGCGTCGGTGCCAACAAATCAGGATATTGGGAAGTTTTAGATTAAAGAAAGGTTAGTATGAAAGAGTGGACTTATGATAATCTGCGGCGGGGATGTGCCCCCACAGTTCACAGACGGCGTCCCATATTTGTTTTTCACAGCCAATGTTGGCGTTATTCTTTTCAGCCATTGCAGTTGTGGTTTTACAAAGAGGAAGTTTAGGGAGGATGATGGAACGCATCAAGATCAGACCATGGAGCTGATCATAAAGGAAACTCCCGCCAATTTTCAGAATCATCTTGGACAACTTCAAACAGGTGTGAATCAGAAAAAACAAGGTGCTAGTATGGGTGCTAGTTGAGCAATTTCGAGAAAGAAAAACGCCTCGAAATACTTGATTACGAGGCGTTTATGAAAATGGTACGCGGTACTGGTTTCGAACCAGTGACCCCATCCGTGTGAAGGATGTGCTCTACCACTGAGCTAACCGCGCGTTTTTTATGTGGGAGGATTAGTAGTGAATCGGCAGACAATTGGCAAGGAAAATTTACATATCCGGCCAGAACACGGAAATAAACCTCCCGTATTTCTGGCTTCCGGGAAAGCACAAGAATACGGGAGGAAATGAAATGGATTAGAATTCGCAGTTACGGGGCGTTCTGGCATAGGGCAACACGTCTCGGATGTTGCCAACTCCTGTCACAAACATGAGAAGACGCTCGAAGCCAGCCCCAAACCCGGCATGAGGAACACTGCCAAAACGTCGGAGATCTATGTACCACCAGTAGGCTTCTTCACTAAGCCCCATACTCTTCATATTTTCAAGCAAGACATCAAGACGCTCTTCACGCTGGCTCCCGCCGACGATTTCACCGATGCCGGGAACAAGAACGTCCATAGCCGTCACGGTTTTCCCATCATCGTTGAGGCGCATGTAAAAAGGTTTGATGGCCTTGGGATAGTTGTAGACGATAACCGGGCTCTTGAAGTGTTCTTCGGTAAGATAGCGTTCGTGCTCGCTCTGAAGATTGATGCCCCAGGAAACGGGGTAATCGAATTGTTTGCCACTCTTGGCCAAAATGTCCACGGCTTCCGTATAGGAACAGCGGACGAAGGGGCTGTCAAGCACATGCCGGAGACGCTCCAAAAGAGTTTTATCGATGAATTTATTGAAAAACTCCATGTCCTCCCGGTTATTCTCCAACATGTCGCGAACAAGAAATTTCACGAAGTCTTCGGCTAGATCCATATCGCCGTGAAGATCACAGAAAGCAACTTCCGGCTCAATCATCCAGAATTCCGCAGCATGACGAGTGGTATTGGAATTTTCAGCACGGAAAGTGGGTCCAAAGGTATAGACGCGTCCCAGAGCACAGGCAAAGGTTTCCGCTTCCAGCTGACCGCTCACAGTGAGATAGGCAGCTTTGCCGAAGAAATCGTTTTCGAAGTCAGCAGCTTTATCCTTGTGAGGATCCAAGGTAGTAACGCGAAACATTTCTCCGGCACCTTCGCAGTCACTGGCAGTAATGATCGGAGTATGGACCCAGACAAAGTCACGCTCTCCGAAGAAACGATGGACAGCCGTAGCCAATTTGCTGCGGGTTCGCAAGACGGCTCCGTACAGGTTGGTGCGCGGCCTCAAATGCGAAATGGACCGCAGAAACTCCGGAGAATGTCCTTTTTTCTGCAATGGGTAGCTTTCCGGTGCCTCTCCAAGGAGGCGGATGGAGGTGGCCCGAAGTTCCCATTTCTGCTTCCCGGGGCTTGCGACAAGGTCTCCGTCAATGCTAACGGAAGAACCCGTAGCCATGTGACCAATCGTCTCATAACCGGGAATGCCGGCATCAGCCACGACCTGAAGAGAGGAGAGGCATGAACCATCGTTGATTTCCAGGAAGGAAAAACCCTTGGAATCGCGCCGGGTACGTACCCAGCCTTCAATTAAAATTCCAGAGCGCTCGGCATCACTATCCAGCGCATGTTTGACAAGCGTTCTCACGTTCATGTCCATGGAATATGACGGATAGGTCCAAATGTCAAAAAGGATACATCAGCAGGGCTGATTTTCCTATTTTCCTCTTCCGCCGACAGGGAGCACTGCGCACTAATCCCAGAGTGAATTCCTCAGACATTCCGGTGAAAACAACAAACCCGCCCGGTTTGAAACCAACAGGGCGGGTTTGTGTGTCAGTAATAATAAATGTCTGTGCTTTAAATAAGCGCGTTTAACTTTTGCATGATGGCATCCTTGGACGTAGCCCCAACGATCGTATCCACAACCTGACCATCTCTGATGAAGACCAGAGTTGGAATGGAACGGACGTTATAGGCGGAAGCAAGGCCGTTGTTACTGTCAACGTCCACTTTGCCAACCTTTGCCTTACCGGCAAATTCCGTAGCAATTTGCTCAACAATGGGGCCGATCATGCGGCAGGGGCCGCACCATGTTGCCCAAAAATCTACAAGTACGGGAACCGGAGATTCGAGTACTTCCGTCTGAAAGTTTGATTCAGTTAATGTAAGTGCCATGATTGCTGTTAAGACTCATGTATTGTTCCATTCGTTCATTCAGACATGGTATCCGCAGATGCAGAATCACCGAACATGCCGGGTTCCACGCGGTTTTCCAGACCATCTGTCTGGATCTGAATGAAGAGGAATGCGATAGCGGCCACAAGCGAAGCAATGGAGAGACCGAGCAGGAGGCCGGTGCCGGTTTCCTCCTCTTCGTCAGCCACATTTTTGACGGAAGCCTGGACGGAGGAAATAGGAGCGGCGGCCGACATGGGACGCGTCGGTGTCAGGGCGATTGTCGCTTTAGGCAACTGAGCCGTCGGTTGACCGGAAGCAAGAGGCCCGGAAGGAGCACCTGCCTTTAAAGCAACGGGAGCACCGGTTCCGGCAAGAGCAATCGTCTTCAATCCTCCGCCAAGGGGAGCAGCGCTACCCAGACCGGCAGGACGAAGCGGTACTGCGCCGTCAGCAACCGGAGCAGCAGGTGCCACGGGAGGTACAGGAGCGCCAGGAGCAGGAGGAGCCGGCGCGGCAGCACCGGGCACTTGCGGGGGCATGGGAGCACCGGGAGCCGGCGGAGGTACAGGAGCACCGGGAACACCAGGACGAGGCGGCATCGGAGCAGCAGCCGCGGAAGGCGGCGGCACGGGAGCCGGCGGAACTCCTGGAACAGACGGCCTCGGGGGCATAGCAGGGGCACCACCGGGGATGGGAGGAGGCGGAGGATTACTCATAGGTGTGTGGACTGGTTTGTGTTGACTATGATTTCTCCCCTATCATCCCTTGAGATGCAAGAAAAGAATCATGTTCGTGGAAAATTTATGCAATTTTTTTCGCATTCTACCCGTATATGAGGGTGTTGTACACGTTGAAAACTTGCAGGTAGCCTCATTTTCTGTACGATGGAAGTACTATTTGCCTCTCCATGAAGCCACTGACAAAACTCGCAGAAACAATTCTTCCGTCCGGAATCTCTTTGGAACTCTGGGAACGCGACAATTCCTATTTCCTCCTTGCCGACGGCATTCAAATGGCTTCCAGCTTTTCCCACGGTGGGGACGATGCTATCGCTACCATTGCGGCAGCACCCATTAAACGTGCCAACCAACCGACTATTCTGATTGATGGTCTGGGCCTCGGTTTCCTTCTCAAAGGAGCCATGGAGCAAATTAACAAGGAAAAAGCCAGTTTTATTGTCGCGGAACCCTGCTCCGATCTTGTCGAGTGGCATGAAAAACTGCTGGGCAACCTCCACCCCGGCATGCTACACGATCCACGCGTCACGATCGAATCCCATTCTGCACTTCAGGTCGCCAGAAAAACATCCAAGGCATACCATGCTATTCTGATGCGCTCAACCCATTCCCGCAATCAGCTTACAATTGCAGAGGCGACCGACTACAACGCTGCCCTGAAACAGGGAGGCATGCTGGTCATCCTCCTATCCCGTCCGGATAAACGATTGGAACGCACGCTGCAAAAAGCCGGTTTCGACGTCTCTTTCGACACAGTCCCCACTTCTCACAAAGGCAAGCAGACCTCATTCCAGACCGTCGTGCTCGCCCGCAAGGGACGCTTCGTTCCCTTTTCACAACGTTAAACACCATCGTTTCCACCCCATGATTCAATCCCGATTTATCCTTACAGCTGTTTTAGCGGGCATGTCATCCATGCCTCTATTCGCCGACTCTATCGCCCAAGGTATTCTCCTACCTAAAAAGGAAATGCACGCTATTTCCTTTGCTCCCAAAAACGTTGCCGATATTTTCATTATTGATGTTCTTCCTCAAGGGGCCAAGGTCAAGCAAGGTCAGGCCATTGCTTCCTCTGACTTCAGGAGTCTGGATCGTCTGATCGAAGATATGGACCGTTATGTCAAAGCTCGCAATCTGGATGTGCTGAAGCTTCGTTTCGAACTCGAACAGGAAAAAGCCACAGCCAATCAAAAGAACAAGGAAGCCACCTTGTCTCTCCAGCGTGCCCAGGAAGACTTGAAAGATTTTCAGGAAAAACGCAAAGCTCGCATGCTTGCCGAAGAGGAAGAACGCGTCAATAAAGCTCTTCGCCAGCTTTCCTACAAGCAGGAAGAACTCAACCAGCTTGTCAAAATGTACAAGGAAGACCAGGTAGCTGAAGAAACGGAGGAAATCATCCTTACCCGGCTTAAAAATGAATTGAGTGAATCCGACTTCGCCGTTCAAGGAGCCAAGCTTACCTCAGAACTTGCTAAACTTCGCACGATCAATCGTTACGGAGAAGACCTCCAGAAAAACATCGATCAGTGGGATCTTGAAGCAAAAAGTGTCGCGGCCAAATACAAGTTCAGTGTCGAGCAAAAACAACTTGCCCTCACTGATGCGGAAGTGGCCCTCAAACGCGCACAGGATCGCCTGAATGATTTGCAGAAGGATCGAGCCATGGCTCAATTCCAATCTCCTGCCGACGGTATCCTGCTTTACGGAGGGTATGTCGGGGATAAATGGGTTGCTAATTCCGTAGCCCTGAAACTCCGCCCCGGAGGCAAGTTAGAGCCATTCGACAAAATTGCAACGATCGTTCCCCCGGATAGCGAGTTGATCATCCAAGCCGTTCTGCCCGATTCCACCCCGACGCCGAAGGTCGGCGATCAGGTTATTGTCAAGATCACTAACAAGCAGCTTCCCGGTACCGTCACCGTCGCAGATCCTATTCCCGATGCCGACGGCAAGCGCCGCATCATCATCACTCCCCAGGCGCCTGCGGCCGAAATATTCGCTCCGGGGTTGCCCGTCCAGGTGATCATCAAGGATCAACAAGCCTAAACTCCCACCGGCAGCATGCGTACAGGATCTCTGTTCCTTGCCGGTATTGCAGCCGGTTTATTGTCCCTCTGTTCTTCCGCCGAAACCGTTGTCCGGACACAAACCGTTACAGTGACGGGAGAGGAGAATCCCCAGGAATCTCCCTCCCCGGAGCAACAGGAAAAAGCAATTTCTGCCGAGAAACACGACAACATTCACATCGCCAAAGTCCCGGACGTCCCTCCGCCTTCCCGCGAAGCCTTGGAGGCGTCTTTCCGTAAAGCAGCCTCTTTCCTCCTGCCCCGGCAAAACAAAGACGGATCATGGGGCGATCACACAGGTACCAAAGGCCTCAATGTCCTTTGCCCCTATCCCCAAGGCCCCCGATCGTTCCGCCTGGCATCCACAGCTCTTTGCATCGTAGGGCTGACTGCTTCCCCCTTGCATGACGATCCCGCCATACAAAATGCCGTAGACAAGGCTCTTAATGTCCTCATCCGCGAATTGCCCAAGCTCAAGCGAGGCGACACCATCACTCTGCTCTCTACCTGGGCGCACGCCTATGGCCTGGAAGCCTACTGCTCTGCAGCCAAAAGACTCCCTAAAGATTCACCTCGCTTTCAGGAACTCAAGGAGGCTGCAGCCAAGGCTATTCATGCCACCGACTTGTTAAGCGATGAAGCGTACGGAGGATGGGGGTACTATACCTTCGATGTGTTTTCCCAGAAAACCATCGGTATGCCGACATCTTTCCTGACATCGACCGTCTTGCTTGCTTACAAGGACGCCAAAGACATCTTCGGGCTGGATTCCGACCCGAATGTTCTGAAACGCGCCGTTAAACTGCTCAAAGCCTTGCGTACTCCCGCCGGGACTTTTGTGTATTCCCGGGATCACATGTACTATGGGACCGCGCCCATTAACCGGCACACGGGCAGCCTCGCACGCAATCCGGCCGGAGACATGGCCATCATGAGCTTCGATCCCGGTTTCGTTACGCTGACCCAGTTGGAAGACAATGTCGAACGTCTCTGGAGTCGTGACGGCTGGCTGTACATGGCACTCAAAAAGCCTGTCCCCCACGAAAGTTTCGCCCAAAACGCAGGATACTTTTTCTACTACGGTTATTATTACGCAGCCCGTACTTTCGACTGGCTCCCCAAGGAACATCTGCCAAGACATGCCGCCCAACTCTCGGAAGATATCCTTCACCTTCAGGAAAAAGACGGCTGCTGGTGGGATTACCCTCTGTATAATTATCACAAATTCTACGGGACGGGATATGCTCTGTATTCCATGTCCCGGGTTTGGGACGTTTTACAGGGTAGTACCATCCCGTTCACCGTAGAATCGCCCCACGCCGCCGGTACCACGGTTTCCTCAAGCCCGGCATCATGAGATTGAGTTCTGCCGGCCATGAAGCACATATTCCCCATTCTTCTTTGTTCTACCCTTCTCCCGGCCTGGGGCGAAGAAGGGGGTATACCGCCACAAACAAGTCTTCCTCCGGCGCGGGAAAAGGCGGATTCCATCCCCATCCCCAAATTGCCAGACACAGCGCCCCCTACTTTGGAGGCTCTGGACAAAGCCCTTGCCCGCGGCGTTCAATTCCTATTGACCCATCAGAATAAGGACGGATCATGGGGCGACCACACCGGTACGAAGGGAATCAACATTTTTTGCCCGTATCCGTCAGGCCCCCTAGCTTTCCGAAGCGGTACGACAGGTCTCTGTATCATCGGCCTTAATGCTTCCCCTCAACGAGATACACCCGAGGTTCAGGCAGCGTTGGAAAAAGCGACGCAGTTCATGTTTTCCCGGCTGCCGAAACTGAAACGCGGCGATACACAGAGCGTTTACGATGTCTGGGGGCATGCCTACACATTGGAAGCCGCCTGTTCCTTGGCAACACGATTGCCCCAAGATTCCCACCGCTTTGCCGAACTCCGCGAATTTGCCAGAGAACGCATCCGCATGCTGGATGCCTTAGCCGATATCAACGGGGGCTGGGGCTATCTGACATTCAAGGTATTTACCGAACGCCCCGCCGGTTCCCCCACCTCCTTTCTGACGGCAACCGTCTTCATGGCCTACAAGGATGCGGAAGATATTTTCGGTCTCAAACCTAATCAGAAAGTATTCCGCCGCTGCTTCAATACTCTGAAATCCATGCGGACACCCAACGGCACTTACGTTTATTCGCGAGAACACATCAAATTCGCAACAACTCCGATTAACCGCCACACAGGCAGTCTCGCCCGTACGCCTGCCGGAGATCTTGCCCTGATGCGTTATGAGCCTTCTCTGATCTCCAGACGGCAACTTGAAGACGGGCTGGACCGTCTTTGGAGCCGTTCCGGGTGGCTTAGCATGGCCCTTAAAAAGCCAATGCCCCATGAGAGTTTTGCTCAAAATTCGGGTTATTTCTATTTTTACGGATATTATTACGCAGCCAAATGTCTTGATTTCGTACCGCATGAAAAATTAGTGAGACATGCCGCGTATGTTTCCAAGGGCGTACTTCCCCTCCAGGAAAAAGACGGTTCCTGGTGGGATTACCCCCTGTACAACTATCACAAATTCTACGGAACAGGATATGCTCTTTATGCGTTATCACGCGTTCGAGCCGCCATCGCTGCAGATTAACAAACAACCAGTCGATTGCCAAACTTCCATCACCACAATAACGTCGCATGAAAATCACATTTGCCCCTCATTCCCCACTACTCATTTCGGCGGCCCTCGCCGGATTATGCCTGAACATGGATGCCGTTGCCGAACAAATGCCCTTCCACCTCCTCTCTAAGGATTCCCAAATGACATTCACTGTCAATGGGAACAAAGTCAACCGCGCCTATTACGGTTCACGGCTTGCCCATCCGGAAGACATCCTTCATGCAGATTCTCCCTCTTCCACCTTGCTCTACCCCACGCGAATGGATGCCATGGGACCTTGGGAAAACGGCTCCGGAGAGCTGGACATTTCCATCACACAGGGAGACGGAACCAATTCCCTCGATCTCGTGTACGATTCCCTGCAGGTATCCAAACCCACACCAGGACAGGAGCTGGCCATCATCCGTCTCAAGGATTCCCACTACCCCGTCCAGGTTCAGGTTTACGTTCTGGCCAACTACGACTCGAATGTCTTCGAACAATGGGTAGAAATCACCAATAACGGTCAGGAAGCCATTACGATCGATCAGGGGGCTACCGGTCATTTGCACGTTAAAGCAGACAAATATTTTGTCACCTCATTCCGCGGAACTTGGGGAGGAGAGTCCCTGATGCGGGAAGAGGAAGTCCAGAAAGGCAACTGCCTCACCATGATTTCCGATGTCGGTGCCCGTACCGCCCAGGAAGGCACGCCCGGATTCGTTTTATCCCTTGGTCAACCGGCACGGGAAGACGACGGTGAAGTATATATGGGAGCGTTGGCTTGGTCCGGCAACTACAAGCTTAGTTTCAAATACTCGCCGTACGGACGGATGTTCGCTTCCTTCGGGACGGACATGCAGGATGCCCCCTATCGCTTGGAAGCAGGCAAGAGTCTGACCCTCCCCCGCCTCATTCTGACTCACAGCCAGCAAGGCAAAGGGGAAGCCTCTCGCCAAATCCATCGCTGGGCACGCGAAAGCGGTATCCGCGGAGGCGACCAGGAACGCATGACTCTCCTCAACTCCTGGGAAGGAGCCTATTTCAACTTTGACGAGCCTCTTCTGCAAACGATGATGGAACGGGCCGCCGGCATGGGAGTGGAACTGTTCGTGCTGGATGACGGCTGGTTCGCCAACAAGTACCCCCGTAACAACGACAAAGCGGGACTCGGCGATTGGAAGGTCAATGAAAAGAAACTTCCCAACGGCCTGCCCGGCCTGACCAAATCCGCTAAGGACCGCAACATTAAATTCGGTCTCTGGGTAGAGATGGAAATGGTCAATCCCAAATCGGAACTCTTTGAACAACATCCTGACTGGGTCATCCAACTCCCTCACCGCGACAAACGCCTGGAACGTAATCAGTTGATCCTGGATCTTTCCAACCCTGACGTCCAGCAGTATATCATCGACAGCATGGATGACATCCTCTCCAAGAATCCCGAAATTGTTTACATCAAGTGGGACTGCAATCGCAAGATTGCCGATCCCGGTTCCCCGTACCTCTCCGCCGCCAACCAGAAAAACCTGTTTATCGATTACGTCAACGGCTACTACAAGGTATTGGACGCCATTACTAAAAAACATCCCGAAGTCATTTTCCAGGCCTGTGCTTCCGGCGGTGGACGGGCGGACTATGGCGCCATGAAATATCATCACGAATTCTGGGTATCCGATAACACGGATCCCTATGAACGCGTCCTGATGCAGTGGGGTATCGGCCACCTCTTCCCGGCCATGGCCATGGCTTCCCACGTTACGGTTTCACCGAACCACCAAACCGGCAGGCAAACACCTCTCAAATTCCGTTTTGATGTTGCAACAACCGGCAGACTTGGCTTCGAACTTCGCCCCCAGGATATGAATCCTCAGGAAACCGAGTTTGCCAAAAAAGCTTTGGAAACGTACAAGCGCATCCGTCCTACCGTTCAATTAGGAGATCTCTATCGTCTACGCTCACCCTATGAGAGTAACGAAGCTTCGCTAATGTACGTCCTCAATGGCAAAGACGGCAAACAAAAGGCTATCGTCTTCGCCTGCCTCATGGATAAGACGCTCGCCTACAAAACCACCCCCATTAAACTCAAAGGGTTAAGAGCCGACAAACGCTACCGCATCCATGAACTCAACGTCGATCAATCCGGCAACCGTACATCACTGGACAACAAGGAACTAGGAGGTGATTACCTCATGGACAACGGTGTCCATTTCAACTTCGGCAAACCTCTCCAATCCGCTATTCTGGAATTGGAAGAGATTTGATTCCGTTTATTCGCGTTACCGCGATACATCCGGCTTCTCCTGCATTGCCCCGGACATCCATCCAGGGCAATGTTGTTTTATAACCAAAACAAGGCTCCCATATGTCCCCTATCATTCGTGCCCTTTTGATCATTCTGGGCCTGCAACTATCCTATACCTTTGCCTTCCCGGAACAGGCAAAAGTACAAGTGGCCCCCCTTTACAAGAGCGATTCTCCAGAAGCTATCTCCCTGATTCCCTACCCTGCCCGCATCGATTGGGGCAAGGGTGAGCTGAGGGCATGCGGTTCTTTGGTTATCGACAATCATCAGTCCATTGCCAACTCCGAGCAGGAAAACCTCGCTGCCGAACTCCGACACATCAATAGTTCCTTTCCCAAAAATGCGGCAGGTAACACACTTGCTATCCATTTGGAACAACTGGATGACCAATGGAAGAAAGACAACCCGGAGGCCTACACCATCACCATTCCCCCGCAAGGGCAAGCCACGATTGCCGCTCGCAGCTTCAGCGGCTATTTCAATGCCCTGCAAACACTCCGTCAGCTCATCGTCCGAAAGAGCGGTGCCTGTTTCATCCCCAACTGTTCGATCCAGGACGCACCAGCCTTCCCCATCCGGGGCATTATGCTGGATACGGGACGGTACTTCATGTCCGTCTCCTTCATCAAGGAAATCGCCCGCAACCTCGCCGCTTACAAAATTAATCTCATTCACCTGCACCTGACGGACAATCCGGCCTGGCGTGTCCAAATCGACAAATACCCGGAACTGGTAAAGCCGGAATATCATTGGAAAACCCGTCTCCCCGGCAAATACTACACCAAGGACGAACTCAAGGATCTCGTTCAATTTTGTGCCAAACTCAACATTCGTATCATCCCGGAGATCGACATGCCCGGTCACAGCGAATCTTTCGCCAAGGCGACCGGAGTCGATATGCAATCCGAAAAAGGAATCTCCATCCTCAAGGATGTGGTGGACGAAATGACGGATATATTCCCCGATCCCTGGTTTCATATGGGTTCCGATGAAGTCCATGTCAAAATGAAAAACTTCATCCCCGAAATGGCTTCCTACATACGGAATAAAGGCAGGGATATCATCGTCTGGCACCCAGGAGCCATCCCGGACGACAACGCCATCTTCATGTGCTGGGGAGAAAATGAAGCGAGCCATCATTTGAAAAAGGGTTCCCGCATCATTGACTGCAATGGCTTCTATCTCGACTGGATGGATGCTCAATCCGGTGTCTATCAGATCTTCTTCCAGCAACCCTGTGAAATGCCCGAGAGCAACGGACTGGGCCTCGGCGGCATCATGGCGGTCTGGTGCGATGGCGCTTTAAGCAACGAGCGAAGAATTCTTGAACAATATCCTTTCTATCCCTGTACTCTCACCTTTGCCGAGCGCCTCTGGCGTGGAGCAGCAGAAAAGCGCAAAGATCTTATGGCGCAATTACCCCCAAAAGGGACCAGAGAGTGGCAGGATTTCTCAGACTTTGAAGACCGTCTTGTCTTTCACCGCGACCATTTCTTCCGTAAGCAACCCTTCTCCTACGTCAAACAGGCCAATATCCCATGGCAAATGATCGGTCCGTTCAATCACCATGGCAAGAATGACCTTTCCTTCGGACCGGAACATTCTATTGAGCCCAGCTATCAGGACGGAGACCGCACCTTATCCTGGATAGAGCAACCTGCCTATGGAGGGGCTATTCATATCAGGCATCTCTTTGCTATGTTCAATGCCCACAGGAAGATCTACCGCCTCAATCATTGGCCCACACTGATGTCCTCCTCCGTCGGCAAAGACTCCGGTACTTGTTATGCCCTGAACTATATCGACAGTCCCAAAGACCAGGATATTTACCTCATGTTTGGACTGAACGGCATGTGGGGACACTCCGGCGGTTACAGGACAGCCAGAGCTCCGGAACAGGGCAGCTGGGACTTCAGCGGCGGCGATGTGTGGATCAATCGCAAACGGATAGTTCCGCCCCATTGGCCCTTCAAGAGCCTCCCATGGACAGGCTGGGGCCGAGGTCGCATTGAAGAGGCTCCACTGACTCAGGAAGGATATTTCTTTCGCCCTCCGGTGCCAATCCACCTGAAAAAAGGACTGAATGAAGTACTCGTGAAAAGCGTCGCCGGCCCCTGGAAAGGTGAAAATAGCGAAACAAAGTGGTTTTTCTGCTGCATCCCCGTCCTGTGGGACGGCCTTCATTACAGGGAAGTTCCCGGCCTGAAATTTGACCTGCCCGGCCAGCCGGCTCAACCGTAAATACAGCCGGGTCAGCCCCCCCCCGGCAAGGGAATTGGCTGACCCGGTTTTCGTGCTAAAGAGCCAGAGCTTACTTGATCTTGCGGAACAAAAGCACTCCCGAGGAATCACCGCCGCCTACACCTTCCACTTCCGCCTTCAGCTTATAGACATCCAGGTTGGTCCGTAGCTTGTCAATGCGGATGATATAGGTATTGGCTTCGTTTTTGACGCCAGTGTACCCGGCATGCACATCCCCGGAAACAGGCTTATCCCCTTCAAACAAGCAGACCTTGCTGATCGACAGGGCATTGTTGCCGTTTCTCCATACAAACGTGGCAGCATATGTTCCGAGTTCCTGGATGGAGTCAGAGACATTGAATTCGAGTACTCCCGTTTGAGGGTCCAGTTTCCATTGCCGCCCAATCTGGTTCCATGAAGAGACAGAGGCGGCAACAGGCATAAAGCGGTTCATGATGTCGTATGCTACTGATTTCGTATCACCCTCCGGCTTTGAAGAGTAGGGGGTATCATTCGCAGCCCAGGCCGGTTCAAACTCATTCAACTGCCGGGCTACAGTCGACATCACATCCTGTTCAGGAAGTTTTCCGGCAAGGGCATCGCGGTGAGCGGTGAAGAAAATATTCCAGCGAGTGAGATAGTAATCCTTCAACAAGCCCTGAAGCTGGCGATGGGCATAATCATTCAGGGCATCGATTTTCCCGCTCCAGGTGGTATAGAGCCGCTTACAGGCAATTTCCATGCCTTTCTTTTCTTCCGGGGTCTTGCCTTTGGCGCGCGCCATCTCACAGGCACGCCCCAGCCTCCACATCGGGTGCGTCCCGCATAGTTCATCAGTGGCAGCAATCAGCCCCAGGAAATCTCCGGCATACTGGTTAAAAGCCGCTTCATCCTTCTTCTCCCATGCATCCATGGCTGCGGCAAGAAGAGGACGGGCAATATCGGCCAGAAACTGGCGGACGACATCAACGACATCATAGCGGAAAGTTTCCTGTCCCCAGAGGGCGGAATTGCTTTCCCCGGCCTTGAGCATCAGCAAAGCAGCTTCCTGAACCTCCTTCGGCTGATAATAAGGTCTTCCGGAAGCCCAACTGGAAGCCCGGTCAACATGTCGTCCTGGGCGGGCGCACAAGATGGATTCCAGACAATCTGTTTGTCCGGAAACCGGCGTATAGACGGAACGTTCCAAAATATTCCACGCTTGCGAAGCATCTTCAGAGGCCGCACCATATCGACGTTGCACGTAGGCTGCAATCCACAGTTTCAGTTCCTCGTCAGACATATTTTTCTGCCTGTCGGTCCAAAATCGGTCAAAGAGCAAATCATAGAAAATCGGGTTGGTTTCCAATCCCTCGGATATTGTGCCAACCCCCAGCAGACGTTCCTTTTCAGGCGATTTTTGAAGATCTCCCAAATGAGCCAAGGCCTTCAAGCTACCATACAAAGCGTGTTTTCCGCCAAAGTTGGACAATTCGCACCATACCCAGGATTTTCCGCAAAACGAACGTATTGTGCTTCCATCCGTTGCCGTTTCCAAACGGTTGGCGAGGGATACGACAACAGCCTTGTCATCATCAAGCCCGCTCAAAAGCGTGGGAGACGGATTGCTTCCCCAATGCTGGAGTACCCACACACTGCCAGGAGACGCCTTTTGCATGGAATTCTGGACAGCTCCGGCAACGGAGGCCAAGTCAACACCCTTTGAATTGCCGCCCTCATGGAACAAGTCTCCCCCGAAAGCCTTGGCCTTGAGACCATACACGCGTTCCAGATTCCGGTACCAGACTTCTGCGATTCTGGTATAATCCTTGGTTGTCGGATCAATCACCGTTGGACGCTGGAATCCGGAAACCCATTTACCCTGAGGGAAATACCGGGCATCCGTTCCCTTGTAATACTTGTCGAAATCATGGGGTAAAAGGCCGACAAATCCCTGAAGTACAGGTTGGATGCCAAGGCTGACCATACGCTGAACAATAAATCTTCCCAGTTCCCCCTCGCGATCAATCTCTCCCTGGCTCAGCGGACCTCCCAGACCTTCCAGATTTCCCATGTTCCACCAAGCTGCGGAAGCAGGATTGGGAATGAATGCCCGGATTCTATCTTCCGGGTATCCGAGTTCGCGAAGCGTCAGTTGCCAGACCTTTTCCAGCCCGGCCTGAACCAGCATGTGAGTCATGCCATTCAACGCCATCCGGTCAATTTCCTGCTCCCATTCTCTGGTTCCCCAAAAGGCGCAAGTATAGGACAAAGTACAGTAATTATACGCATACCTCCAAGCCCATGGAGCCTGGATTTCAGCATGGAATTTCGACAGAGGGAGCTTCATTTCCATCCTGTTTCCATTCCAGGACCAATGGGATCCGCATCCATGTCTCAAATAGTAACCCAGGGCAGGAGCCAGGTTTTTAGTCTCTCCGGCGGAAATTTTTACGTTTCCGTTCTCCGCGTCAACCATAAATCTTTTTGTCAGAGCAGGATTCAAAGAAAATTCAATCCTGCCTTTGAGGAAAGGAACAACTCGCTGAACCAACAATTGCTGGTCGGTACAATCCTGAGCCATCGCAACCGATCCCACCAAGACGGACAAGCAGGCTACGCAGGGAAAAATATTGCTGATAATCATAGAACAATAGATATTTCATACTAAATACGCCTGTCCGGGGAATGATCTATCACAAAACCAACCCTCCTCCTTCCGTCATTACATCAACACCGGAAGCACGAAATCAAAACCGGAATCCGCATTGAAGCCCGATCCAGAAAACGTCCCCAAGCCCAACACGGCGCAAAGAAGAAACGGCTTGTGAATAGTTCAACGATACCTTCAGAGAACAGGACTCCGCATATTGCCAATTGATCCCCAAACTATAGTCGATGCAATTGGAGCCATCGGAAACCCCCGGATTGTATCCTCCATTGTAGCCATACCTGAGCATCGGAGAAACAGTTACATGCTCCATCACTTCCCATGCCGTTTGGCAAAACACACTGTAATAGGCTTCTCCAACCTTGTGTTCCAGCTTAACTTGCATTTCCGCTCCAACCTCCAACCAGTCATCTATCGTGCGGGAAATAGTCAGGGCAGGATTGCTGACGTTGTAATCCTGATCCAGATAAAACTGGTGCTCGTACCACGGATTGATCGTCCAGCCGTCAATTTGCCAGGCATAACCGAGCACGAGATCCAACTCTTTGTAGGATTCCGAAACTCCCTGCGCATACCAGGCGGACACAATCATTCCTTCGTATTTAATGAATGGGGCTATTTCCCAGATGGAACTACCCGGCAAACAGTCGATTCCTTCGGTCACGTATCTACTCGACCAACCGATATTCACGCCCAACTGGCAATCCTGCTCCGGCTGAACCACCGTAGGAATGCCTGTGTCGGCAAGTATCGATCTTTCCGTATAACAAGCGGAAGGTTCCGCAGAAATCGCCCTTCCGGCAACAACACAGGAACATCCAAGAATAAAAACTACCGTTTCGATCGTATTTGTAATTGTCATCATAAGAAAAATTTGGAATACCTTGATCTTATCCTGGAAAAGGGGTTGGTACAGTTAAGCCATGTCTCCAAACCATTAAGATAAAATCAAAAAAAATCATTCTTTCTTCGATTCGTTACACAAATAAAATATCCTGTTTCGATTATCTTGATAAGAAGGCGGTACGTATTCGTACCAGTGTTCATTTTCACACCATTATCCATTCAACACCAATGCCATGAAACTTCCATTCCGTACGTTATGGCTCCTGACGGCAATTGCCGGACTCATTCCCGACCATGCCGGAGCAGTCGATATTTATTCATCCAGCGGCCCCGAAACATCGCTGGATTCCATGTGGGCCTCACTCGGTCATTTGCAGTCGCTGACTGAACTTTCGTCAACACACATCAACCTGGAGCGTTTCCATGACGATTCCTCTTCTAGATTCTGGCTCAGCAGTCTAGGTGCATTTGGCAATACATCCGTCAGGAACAACCACCCGGCATTCCATTACTCGGCAGCGGGTGGAGCCCTCGGATACGACTACAGCGCAGGAGATCCCTATTCCTCAGGCATATTGGGGCTTTCAATCGGCCAGGTCTTTGGTCATCAGAAAATCAAGGAAATGCCCAACCATCCCGATGGTTCCATTGAAGGTGACCGCTTCACGCAAGATTCCTTCATGGCAAACCTATACGGCGGCCTTCTTTTTGCCACCGGGAAAAAGTCCTACCTTATCACGTCCATGAATTTTGGTTTTGCATCGACGAGCAATGAATGCAAGCATCCCGACACTCCCGATTGGGATACGTGGACCTATAACACGGCACTTTCCGTTACATGGCGCTATCAAGCCACGAAATCCTTTGCCATCGCTCCCTTCGTTCGTTTGGACTACACCCACGCCGACAACAAACAAGAACGCAACGACAGCTGTTGGCATGACGACGGTTGCAACAGATGGGATAACCGTGGGAAATTCGACAATCTTGCTCTCGATGTCGGTTTGACTCTGGAACATACAGCTACATTTTCCAGTGGCGCAATTTGGACAAATTCAATTTCCGGCAGCTTTTGTCCTGATATAGTCCGTAACAATCCTCACTACACATTCGAGGATAACTGGTGGGAAAACGATATCCATTATAAGGATATCTACAACGGAAGCGGTTATCCGGCATCACGGCAAGCCTATAAGGGCAAAGTGATCTCCCGCTTCATCAGCAGCAGAGGATTTTCCGTATATCTCACATACCAAATCATCCTCCGCGATTCCATGACAGCACACCAGGCAGCACTAGGCATCGCACAATCGTTTTAGTCAATTGTTCTGACATTGATTCGTCATTTTCATTACCCGGTCAGGAAAGTCTGGCCGGGTAATTTTTTTCACAGGAAAAATGCTTATCGTAAAAATTCCACGTCAAGAAATTTTCAGAAAGAACTGTCTACAAAAGGGAAAAGGTCTTCACTTATCATGAAATACATGATAATTTTTCATATAAACTATTGAAAATCAATCATTTTTTGATAGTAAAAATATTTATTTCCCGTATTGTATATAAAAGATATTCATCCCTAACCCCTCATTCAATGATGAATGCGTACCTTCGTCATGTATCTGTAGACTGCGTACTATTCGGATTCGATGGAACGAACCTCCACACGCTTCTGGTAGAAAAAACCGGAGTTCATGAAGGGAATAATATGAAACTACCCGGTCGCCTCATTCACGAAAACGAAGATTTGGAAACAGCCGCTTCCAATATTGTCGAAGAAATGACAGGCATCAAACGGTCGAATCTTCACCAGTTCAAAGCATTTGGAGCTCCGGACAGAACGAGTAATCCCAATGATCGCGCTTGGCTGGAATACCAAGTCAGTATGGATATTGACCGTGTTGTCACCGTCGGATTCATGTCAACATTCCGAATTTCGACAAAGTTAAAAACATTTTCAACAGTTTTCAATGCCCGATGGGTACCGGTCAATTCAACGCCGAAGCTGATCTTCGACCACAATCTCATCCTGCAGGAAGCCGTGGAGTATCTCCGTCAGATGGCACAGTGGCAACCAGCCATTATCTTCAAACTTCTACCGCCCAAATTCACGGCTCTACAACTTAGGAAGATCTATGAAACCATTACAGGGATCAAAATAGATGCCCGCAATTTTCACAAAAAAATATCTTCCATGCCCTACGTCAAAGTGTTGGACGAAACACAGACCAATGTTTCCCACCGGGCTGCCCACTATTATAAATTCGATAAACGCATCTACAACCGAATGTTTGGACAATTGTAACTCTCTCTTTCATCACCTCTGCTATCATGTATCTTTTAGGCTATGATCTGGGAAGTTCTTCCATTAAGGCTTCTCTCCTTGACGTAGAATCCGGAATATGTCTTGCCTCCGATTTCAGTCCTCATCACGAAATGCGTATCTCGGCACCTCAAATCGGATGGGCCGAACAGGATCCCTTGCAATGGTGGAACAACCTCTGTCTGGTTACCCATTCCATCCTTCAACAAGCGGACATTGATGCCTCCGATATTTCCGCTATTGGGATTGCCTACCAGATGCACGGATTGGTTACAGTTGACAAAAACGGCGAAGTCCTCCGTCCCGCCATTATCTGGTGCGATAGCAGGGCTGTTTCCTTGGGCGAAACGGCTTTCAATCGGTTGGGACACCGTTTCTGCCTGGAACACCTTCTCAATTCTCCCGGTAATTTCACAGCATCAAAATTGTCGTGGATTCGAAAAAACGAACCTGAAATCTTTGATAGAATTCACAAAATCATGCTCCCCGGAGACTATCTTGCCTTCCGGTTAACAGACAACATACAAACAACGAAGTCGGGACTCTCCGAAGGGATTTTCTGGGATTTCTCCCAACATGATATCTCCCGTGAGTTGCTCCATGTTCTCGGTCTCTCCGAGCAGATGCTTGCCACCCAAACGCCAACTTTCGGGGTACAAGGTTATGTAACGCGCCAGGCAGCTGATGAACTGGGGCTTCAGGCCGGTATTCCGGTTACCTACAGAGCCGGAGATCAACCAAACAACGCTCTTTCACTCAATGTCCTCAATCCCGGTGAAATCGCAGCTACAGCCGGTACGTCGGGAACCGTCTACGGCGTCGGAGCAAAGATGACTTACGATCCCGCTTCACGCGTCAATACATTCCTACACGTCAACCATACGGAAAAGAAGCCGCGTTTTGGAATATTGTTGTGTATCAATGGTGCTGGGAGTCTTAACTCCTGGTTGAAACATAATATTGCCCTTCCGGGGACCAATTACCATGAATTAGACAATGCCGCTGCCCAAATCCCCATCGGCTCCGAAGGCATTTCCGTCATTCCTTTCGGAAACGGAGCCGAACGCATTCTTTGTAATAGGGATATTAAAGCCTCGTTTCATGGAATCAATTTCAATATCCATGACAACCGACACTTACTGCGAGCCTCCCAGGAAGGGATAGCCTTTTCCCTGTGTTACGGCATAGATATCATGAAATCCATGGGGTTGGATATTTCTGTAATTCGTGCCGGCAACACCAATATGTTTCTCAGCCCTGTTTTCCGAGACTCCCTGGCTGGAGTTACCGAAGCTGAAATTGAACTCTACGACACAGATGGTTCCCAAGGCGCAGCACGAGGCGCCGGGCTTGGTGCCGGAATTTATGCTTCTCCTCAGGAAGCATTCTCTTCCTTGCGCAAAATAGCTACCGTTACTCCATCATCGACCGATCGAGCTTCCTATAAAGATGCATATGCACGTTGGAATTCCTGTGCCAGCATCTCCAATTCTTTCAATAATTACTAATATGAACAGCAACAAACAGGAATATTTCCCCAGTATTCGTAAAATCGAATACGAAGGTCCTGAATCCCGTAATCATTTTGCATTCAGGTATTACGACGAAAACAGGATCATCATGGGCAAAACTCTCAAAGATCATCTCCGTTTTTCGATGGCTTACTGGCATACATTGTGTGCAGGAGGTCAGGATCCCTTCGGCGGAGCAACTCGCCCTATGCCATGGAACAAAGGAAGATCTCCTATGGACAGAGCGCGCCATAAAATGGATGCGGCCTTTGAATTCATGATGAAGACGGGGATTCCGTTTTACTGTTTCCATGATGTGGATCTGGTTGAAGAAGGCGATTCCCCCGCCGAATTTGAAAAACGCCTTCATCAAATAACCGATTATGCCCGTGAACATCAAAACGCTACAGGCATCAAACTACTGTGGGGGACGGCTAATGTCTTCGGCCACGCAAGATATATGAACGGCGCAGCAACCAATCCGTATTTCCCCGTCACGGCTTTCGCCGGCTTCCAAATTAAAAACGCGATCGACGCTACGATCTCCCTCGGAGGAGAAAACTACGTTTTCTGGGGAGGAAGAGAAGGTTACATGAGCCTTCTCAATACAGACATGAGACGGGAAAAAGATCACTTGGGTATGATGTTATCCATGGCCCGGGACTATGCTCGACAAAACGGGTTCCAGGGAACGTTCCTCATCGAACCCAAACCCATGGAACCAATGAAGCATCAGTACGATTTCGATGCCGAAACCGTCATCGGATTTCTGAAATATTACGGGTTGGATAAAGATTTCAAACTCAATCTGGAAATCAACCATGCAACTTTGGCCGGCCATACGTTCGAACATGAGATCCAAGTCGCCGTCAATGCCGGCATGTTCGGCAGTATGGATGCCAACCGAGGTGACTACCAGAACGGCTGGGATACAGACCAGTTTCCCATCAATGTCCAAGAGCTTGTCTACGCATGGCTGGTTATCCTGGATGGACCAGGGCTCACTACGGGAGGTACGAACTTCGATGCCAAAGTTCGCCGTAATTCCACGGATATCGAAGATTTGTTCATTGCCCATATCAGCGGCATGGACGCTTTCGCCAAAGCTCTGATCATTGCCGCCGACATTCTGGAACATTCGGATTATCGTAAATGCCGTCAGGAACGATATATTACCTATGACTCCGGAGACGGTCATGCTTTTGAAAAAGGCCTCCTCACTCTAGAAGATCTAGCCCGCTTTACACTCTCCCATGGAGAACCTGCACAAAAAAGCGGTCGTCAGGAATGGTATGAGGCCCTGATCAACCAATACATGTAATGTTTACTTTCTTTACACGGCTATGAATACGGAATCCCGCCATCTCTACATCTTCTCCATCACATTGGTTGCCGCTTTGGGAGGCCTATTGTTCGGATACGATACGGCAGTCATTTCCGGAACTACTTCGGCAATCGACAACTTCTTTATCAAACCCCTGATATCCAATCCGGAAAAGGCAATAGCAGTCATCGGAGACTACAAATCCATCGTCAGTCTGTGCTTCGTCATGGTAGTTGCCATCCTCGGCGGTTTTCTGACCAAACTATACGGACAAAAGAAAGGTGGAATCTGGACGGGTATTGTCGCAACAGTTGCCGCCCTGATCTGGTACCGGGAATTCTGGAATTCCTCAGAAGAGTTGACTGCCAATATGGCTAGTGCCATCAAGGGATTTACAATTTCCAGCGCCTTGATCGGCTGTATCGGAGGAGGGGCTCTCGGTGGCATCGTCGGGCAAACGCTGGGACGCAGGAAGGGATTAATACTCGCATCCGTTCTATTTGCCGTATCGTCCGTCGGTTCCGCTCTGCCGGATCTCATGAACTACTTTGGACTTCAGGATATCAGTTCTCTGATCATCTACAGGATTCTCGGAGGTATCGGTGTTGGACTGGCATCAATGCTCTCTCCGATCTATATTGCAGAAATTGCACCAGCTCCCATTCGGGGGAGGCTGGTAGGATTCAATCAGTTCGCCATTATTTTCGGCATGCTGGTCGTTTATTTTGCCAATTACTTCATCGCTCTGCAAGGAGATGTCCAATGGCTCTATTCAATTGGCTGGCGGTGGATGTTTGCCTCAGAAATTATCCCTTGCATCCTGTTTTTCGTTCTCCTGTTCTTTGTTCCGGAATCGCCCCGGTACCTCGTGTATCGCGGCAAAATCGGCCAAGCCAAACAAATCATTGACCGCCTTAATCCGCAGGAAGAAAGAAAACGGGAACTGGACAGCATTCGTGAATCACTGAAAGAAAAGAAAGTGCCATGGAATACGTTCGGAATGGGAGTCCTCCTTGCCGGGATTCTCATCTCTTTTTTCCAACAGGCTATAGGCATTAATGTCGTACTCTATTATGCCCCCGAAATTTTTCGTTCTCTCGGACTGGGTACGGATGCATCCCTGATGCAAACAATTATTGTCGGAGCCGTTAATTTACTTTTCACCACAATCGCCATTTTCACCGTAGACCGCTTCGGACGTAAACCGCTGATGATTCTGGGAGCACTTGGCATGTGTGTATGTATGATCTTGCTCTCCCTGATATTTTACACCAGTTCGAACGGTATGGCCTCCCTGGCATGCATGCTTGCCTATACTGCCTTTTTCGCTTTATCGTGGGGTCCGGTCGCGTGGGTTCTGCTCTCGGAAATCTTTCCGAACAGCATCCGAGGAGCTCTTTCTATTGCCATTGCCATCCAATGGCTTTCCAATTTTGCTGTTTCGTGGACGTTCCCTATCATGAATGAAAACGCAACGTTAACGGCTCTTTTCCATCACGGTTTTTCCTACTTCATCTACGGAGTTATGGGATTATTTGCCGCCATCTACGTTTGGAAATTCATCCCGGAAACTAAAGGTAAAACCCTGGAAGACATTGAGCATCTCTGGCGACGGCATAAATAACCTCTGTCTCTCTGTTTGCAGAGAGACAGAAATAGCAGTCACAATATCACTTGGCCCATACGTCCATTTCCCAAAGGGCGCAAACTCCTGCAGGCATCTTGCCGGTAACCAGCATGCGGACATAACGACCGGATCCATCAACATCGATGATCTGGAGACCGGAATCCGAAGCCTTACCTTCGTAAATGGTCCGGAAGCCTGTACCATCGTCGGATACCTGGATCGCATATTGTTCCGGATAATATTTTTTCCCGAGCACTTCGCTCCAATCAAGCAGGACACGGGCTAAATCCTGTTTTTCACCCAAATCGATCATTACCCAAGGAGCCTTATCGTCCTTGCCGCTCTGCCAGCGGGTATTCGACGCTCCGTCATTGACATTGGGAGCCTGGAACATGCGGTAATACGTACCGTGGTGGAAAGAACTTGCCGTTGCAGGCTTCCGGAAGGCCAATCCGGCGACACGGTCGAGCACCTTCCAGTTACGAATGCTTTGGACAGTTTCTCCCTGCCGGACATATTCCGCCACCAGTTTCAAAACCTCACCGGGAGCAGTCTCTTTGCCGGGAACAAGCACGGAAAATTCCTGTGTCTCACGAGAGGCAGGGGCAACAGAATAGTTCCTGACTGTGTCGAAAAACACCTTATCCCCCTGAAACAGACGCACGCGGACATCCAGCTTGTCCACGCTTTCCGACGAATCATTGATAACAGTTACGGGAATAGTCATTGTTTTTCCGCGAAGTACCTCTTCCGTATAGTCGCCGATAACAAGGCACACAGGGCTAAAAGCATCTCTGAGACGCTGGGCGAGATAGGGCCTGATACGAGGCTTTGCAATGTCGGGCTGCAAAATGTCGCTTGTAGCTCCATCCTGATTGGGAAGGGAATAACTCAGCCCGCAAAATTGGAGAATCCCGACGCATTTGCCCCCCACTCTCCAGAATTCTGTGAGTTCCGCCAATGAATCGGCCTGGTAGGCCAGCCTTTCTTCACGCGAAGAACCGGGCATGATGAAATCATAGCTCCTTTTTCCGAGTTCGGTGGGATCTCCTTCCCTATTCAGCCAATTCCAGCCGTATTCATTGATGACGAGCGGCAGGTCCTCGCTCTTGTTGCCAAAAGTCCACGGCACGGGGGAAATACAGTTCATGTAGCCGAGGGTAAAATCCGGTTCACTGTAGAAGTATGGGTGAGACTCCTTCATATCCGTTTTGCAGGTATTGTGTCCCCAGCCGCAATCGCCCGGACGCTTTTGGAGATCAATGCCGCGGCAGGTATTCAGGACGTCAATCAGCCACGGCTGAAACGATTCGTTTTGGACATCCCAAACAATGACGCTGGGATGCATGCCCCGGTCCATCATCCAGGCACGGACTTCCGGTGTTATGGTTTCCGCCGTACAGTGTTCCCCGTCACAATGCTGCCAATAGGGATATTCGTCCATGATCATCAGCCCCGTTTCATCGGCAACCTCATACCATTTTTCGGGCAGGAATGCCGTATGCGTCCGGAAGCATTCGAAATTGACTTTCTTGAATTCGCGGAACAATTCGCGGGCCCAGCCATCTTTCCAAGGCAAATCTTTCCTCGCAGGATCGTCGCAAAAACGGTTGAAAGCAATATTGGTTCCACGCAGATAATGAGGTTTCCCATTGAGGATGGGCATCTTCGTCGTTTCGTCGAAACGGAAAGTACGCATTCCAAAACGCTGGCCGAACGTATCGCCGGACGTAGATACGACAAGTTTATACAGGGCCGGATTATCCGGACTCCATACGTCCCTGCCCTTGTCATATCCCTTCAACGCCATTGCCGGGACACTGACAACCGTTTCTTTCCCCGCCGGGACGGAAACATCCTTAACTTGATATTCGGCTACAAGTTCCGGGATTGCAGGTTCTACGCCATCGGCCATGATGCCCAATCGATACACGCGGAAGGTAACGGGAGTTATTCTGGATGAAGCGGAATCATTTTTCAGAAAAGCTCGCGCGTAGACGGTTCCCTGATCGATATCAGGTGCCGTTTGAAGATAGGACACCACAGGATTACCGCTCACAATCAGGGATACATCGTCATAAATTCCCGGCCAGTAATACTTGCGTTCTCCATCAAAGCCCAAGTGACCAAGAGATTTGGGATTGTCTTGCTGATACTTTTTGTTTTGCAGCCGTATTACGATTTCGTTGTCTTCATCCTGTTTCAAAAATGGTGCTATATCAAACTGTGACGGAGTGAAAATGTATGTATATTCTCCCACAGGTTTCCCATTTACGTATACATAAGTACCGAATTGTGCCTTGTTGATACGCAGCGTAACGCGTTCCGGGATTTTTCCAGTGCGTACGGTCGTACGATACCACAGAGATTTCCCGTCGTAACTGCCCAAATCCCTGCCGGCAATATCCCAAAGACCGGGAACCTGGATACGGTTGTCGTATTCATAAGGAAGTTCGGATGCCGTATCAGATGTCGTCGTACATTCCCAGATACCATTCAAAGATATGGTTTTCCGGTCTCCGGCAACGGGAATGTCCGCCAAAGAGACCGGACCCGATGCCGGTTCCAAATGACAGAACGTCACCGTATCAAGCAGCACGCCAGAATCTCCCAGACGGACGATTTGAATGGAATTAGCACTATCCGGCTTCAATCCGCTCACGATAAATTCTCCGTATTTTCGGGTTCCTGTCGCAGCAAGCGTTTTAACGACAGGAGGACCCCCGTTTACGGAGACGGATACCCGTGATTCGGTTTCCGATCCGTAACGTATAACAGCTGTATTCCCCTGCCCTATCTCTTTCGGAGCGATAGAAAAAACTACGGAAGCTCCGCCGGTTCCCAGACAGGCAACACGTCCTCCATTGGACATGATGTCCCGGACAACTTCCGCACCGTTTTCAAGTTTGGAAGCGGCAAGAGACACCATGTTCTCCGGAATAGAATCCAGCATGGCTTCTTTGCCAAATTCAACAGCATCTACATTGATCGACTGGCGACGGGAAACGATCCTCACCGTCGCTCCCTCAGGTATATACACGGGAATTTCAAGCTTCCGGTATGGAGCCGTCCAGTTGCCGGTGGATTTATATGCCATTGGGGCAGACAGTTTTCCATTGACGTAAATATCGATGAAACATTCGGAGCCATTGGAACAAGTCGCATAATCAAGTATGATTTTATTCGACTCGCCGACATGTAGGAATTCGATTCCCGAACCATCCGTAAAATATTCTATGACCTTACCGCCGGAAGCATCCGGCCTTTCGACAACGGAAGGCATATGCCCTTTGTCACCGGGTACCAGTGTTCCTTGTTCGGCTTCCATGCGGACAGAAGCAGCATCCGCCTGAATGGTTGCAAAGGTACCTGCTGTCAACAGGACGAGACAATTTTTCCAAAAAGAGAATCCGGACACTGGTATCATGAAGTCAATAATTTGTTTTACGCATTAGAATACGTTAAACATGGAAGCCGAATTTCATTTTAGATCTCTTTTCCCGTTTTTGGAATTCTGTTTCCGGACAAGTTCAGGATTGGAATTGACTGTCCGGGCCAGATAGGATGTTCTGGGCAAAGTACCCATTTCGGACAACCCGGTAAAATGGCGTGGAGACTGCCGGAGCATTGCGATACGGCTTTTGTCCAGCAAATTACCGAAGCTAATGGCTTCCATGGGGCAAGCCGCCTGGCAGGCCGTCCGGACAGCTCCTTCGGGCAGGAGCAAATCCTTATCCGTCAGTTCCAGTTCGGCAGAACGGCCGGGAAGCGCACGGGACATCAATTGGGCCTTGTGCCGGATTTTCGCTTCCTCAATACGCTGGACGCAATAGGTACATTTTTCCATAACGCCTCGGGAGCGAATAGTGACGTTGGGATTACGCTGCAACCGCGTTGCCTCATCGGAGAACCGGGCATAATCGAAGAAGTTGAACCTTCGTGCCTTGTACGGGCAATTGGCAGCACAATACCGCGTGCCCCAGCAACGGGCATAGGTCATGGCGTTAATGCCTTCCGTCGTATGAACAGTTGCATTGACGGGGCACACGGATTCACATGGAGCTTTCGCGCATTGCTGGCATGCCACAGGGAAAGCCTGAAGGGAAACATTTCCTCCTTCGGTCCGGCGGAAGTAGCGGTCAATTCGGATCCAGTGCATGATACGGTCACGGGCGACTTCTTCACGACCTACGGTAGGTATGTTGTTTTCCGCCTGGCAGGCGGATAGGCAGGCATTGCAGCCGGTACACAGGCTTAAGTCGATGCACATGCCCCATTGATGGATGTCGTTCGCGTGAGGAGGCATCCATAAAGGAGATTCCGGTGCGGGGGAAGCGGAAGACAGGGAATCCATCTCGCAGACAGGAACCGGGATATCCCCCTCGGAAACAGGCGGGAGAAGCGCAATAGAGCGCTTCTCTGCCGGAAGAAGCCGCAGAGACGAGGCAGACACTCTTCTGACATACGGAATTGCCGCCGGAGATGACGCCAGAGTCCAGGTATTTCCCTCTGCATGACTACCGGCATCCGCGACAGAGCTCCCTCCGTATCCCAGGGGTATGACCAGAAGGTTGTCCGGCATGCCGGGAACAAGACAAGCCACTCCCTCCCCAAAACATCTCCTATCCTCCTCCACACGAAGCAGGTGGCATTTCCCTTCCATAGTACGGGCCTCTACCGCATCCGGGGCAATTTGTACGGAACCATCCCAGCAAAGTCCGGTTACGGGATCCGGCAGCTCTCTCAGCCATGCATTAGTCAGAAATCTGCCGTCCCACACAGCATAGTCCGGGACGAATTGTACTTCCCTCTGTCCTTCGGCAGGAGGCGGAGTCTCCGCCAAACAGAGGCAGGCATCCAGCGTTTCCTGCGAGGGAGGAGAGGGATTTTTCATCAAGGGAGCATAAACGGTTTCCGGAGAAAACCCCCGTCTCAGGGCATCCGTCCAGCCAGCTTCCTTGTTAACCGGGTTGACAGCTCGTTCAAAACATTTCCGCACACGGTGGAAAGCCGGAGAAAGATTGCCCGGTGCGTTATCCGCAGACAGAAGCCGTCCCTTGCTATTCATCAATCCGGAAAGAAATTCAATCCTGCTGTATCCTCCGTATAGAGGCAAAGTCACAGGCTGCATATAGCAAAAGCGTCCGAATTCGTCTCTTTCGATCCCCCACGATTCCAAATAGTGAGCCGCCGGAAAATGCCAGTCACATGCCTGGGCTGTTTCATCCACATACAAGCCAAGATGAACGCTTTCCAGATTCGGCGATTCCAACAATCCTCGGAAATCCCACTCAGGAGGCAGTTTTCGGACAGGATTGGACTCTCCGAGAAGAAACAATGTCTCCACTTCACCCTGCCGGACAGCTTCAGGAAGAAGCCCCAGGCTTTCTCCGAATGTTTTTTCTCCTTGCAGGAAAGAAAGAGTTACCCCCGGCGCTTTTAGCGCAGAGTTAATCTCCAGTACGAGACTATGCAGAGGCTGCGGGTAATTCCACCCCAATAGAACAAGGGACTGGGAAGAATGGGAGCAAAGATCTTCGGCACAAGCATCCAGCCAAGTATTCCACTCTCCAGAGACAGGAGCTGATGCAGCAGGCAAGTCCCGCAGACAGGCATTCTCCGTTAAACTACCGATACGGCGTGCCAATTCCCACAAAAACAGAGGGATCGCGGATGGCAGCAAGGAGAGACGGTGATCTGCCATCCCACCGGAGAGTGAGAACCTCCCTTCAACAGCATAAAAACGATTAAAATCTTTCCCTGAACCAGGAATTGTCCTGCTTCGTTCGTCATCTGGAATGCGGCCCTGCATGAACTCCGAGGCAACGCCCTGCGGGTCTGTTCCCATCCAATCGCAATCCAGCGCCAGAAGCCGCCGAACCCGGTTCAAGCGCGGGACGGCAACGACACCCGGCTGTAAGGCGGTTTCAACAGCCATGCGACGCCCCGCATCCGAAAGAGGCTCCCAATGGAAAACGCGAATCCCGGGATTGCGTTTTCGCAATTCTTCCAGTAATGCCCGTTCCACCGGGGATATTTTATCTCCAACAAGAAACGCGCACTTGCCTTTACCAACTGTTTTTTTGGCCCAAGAAGCAAAGGCTCCCTGTACTTCCTGCCGGGCAGCGGGTTTACCATGGAACAGGATCTTTCTGCTGCGGGCCGGATCGTACAAACCAAACAAGGAGGCCTGCGCCCAAGACGACAACCCCGATGCCAATGGCCAGGACGGAGAAGGTTCCAACTTAGTCGGTCTGCCATCCCGGCAGACAGCCATCAAGGGAACAGCACTACGAATCCCGGGCATGCAAGTAGCAAAAACAGTCGGTAACCCGGGTACCGTCCATTCCGGCCCTTGATTGTAAGGAACAAGGTAGCGATCCACACGGCGGCAAGCAGGCAGAAGCCCGGCTACAAGTCCCCCTGTCCCAAGCCATTGCATAAACCGCCTTCTGGATAACCGTCCATCTTCATTTTCACGAATTGGAATATTGGTATCAGAAGTAAGGGGATTCGGCATGGCTGGCTGGAATAAAATCGATAAGTGTCAGTTAAAAATCAATGATGGCACGTCGTGCAATTGCTGGAAGGAGCAACAATCCAACGCTTTTGCAATAGAGGGCTCAAATGGTTGGGATCCGTCAATTTCAATCCATTGCCGATCTTGATGTCGTGGTTTTGAAGGTACTGTGCTGGGTTATACGACGGATTGGCAATTTCCTCAAGCGGACGCAAACGCCGGGAAGGATTACGATGGCATTCCGTACACCATTTCATTCCCCGATTTCGCGATGTCCCGACCCTGTCCATCCGGGCAATGTCATCGTGACATTCCGTACATCCCACACCGCGCGTCACGTGGGCAACATGGCTGAAATAGGCGTGCCCGGCAAGGCGGTTCACCGCCACCCAGGGAATCGGCATGCCCGTATATTCCGGATAATCGGGATCCGCCGCCCGGCGGATCGGTTCAATCAGCGGGCTGTCGGACAAAACGTGCCGATGACAATTCATGCAGGAAGACGCCGGTGGGAGTCCTGCCTGGGGAGAAATAAACGCGCCGGTATGGCAGGCGGCACAATCCATACCCAGCTTGCACACATGCGTCTTGTGAGAAAACTCCACAGGCTGCTGGGGTGCATACGGTGCCGGATAAAAATTTTGCATGTAAATGCCGGCAACAATGATAGCTACCGCAACGGCCGTCCACAGCGCCGCCAAGCGGACGCACCGCCGAAGATCGGAAAAGTTGGAAGAAGACATGAGGAGAGAGGAATCAAGGTACTTGAAAATCGAAAAAACGGTTTATCCCCGTCCAGGTACTGGTATTTTAGCCGGAGGTAAAGTTGTATCCATCGTCAAATTTTCGGGAACGAGAACCTGGCTGTCCTTCTGGATATCATCCCATGAAATACGGCGACCGGAGAGGGCGGCATTGCGCCCCATGATAGCTACCAGCGTCTTTGTCGCAGCCTGTTCGAGCGTCTGCACCCACTCTCCATTCCGTAGGTATTTATAGAAAGCCACATGCGTATTAGCATACATATTTGTTCTCTCTCCGCGGTAACGCCAACGTTTAGCAGACTGGATATGAGGACGATAGGGAGTTGCCAAAATACCTTGCTCGCAAAACGTACGATCGGAAATTTCACTGTGGCATCCGACCCACTGCCGGCATGAAATATGGCCGATCACATCATGATCGTATTCAAAATGGACATCGTAATGATCCCATACGTCACCGTCATCGGTACGCTGGGCACGACCGCCGGAACCAAAGGCAGCCAGAGGCGGCCGATCTTCCATCGACCACATCATGCCATCGATGGTATGGATCACCTGTTCCACAAACTGCCCTCCGGAAAGCCAATACCAAGCCGTCCAGTTGCGTAGTGCCCAGGAAACATCCGATTCTTGCGGTGGACGGGAATCCAGGGCAAGGGGCGACTTGGGAGGCGTTGTGTAATACAACCCGTCAAAGGAAAGTACACGTCCTAGTTTACCTTCCTGAAGCCAGGTCCGGGCAGCTTTGTTAGCATCGTCATACCTCCAGCAAAAGCCGTCCAGAATAACTAGATTCCTGTTTTTGGCCGCACGGGCCGACTCCATTACCGACAACACTCCGGGGACATCCACTGCAATAGGTTTTTCCACATAAAGATGTTTGTTGGCCGCCACTGCCGCAGCCAGATGCAAAGGACGGAATGCAGGGGGCGTACACAGCAAAACAACATCCACCGGCTCAGCAAGCAATTTCTGGTAGGCATCAAGCCCTACAAACCGCCTGGACGGCTCGGCCTGCATGCGGCCGCCGTACTGCTCTTTCACTAGGTTGGCTCCAAAATCCACACGTTCCTGAAAAGCGTCCGCCAAAGCCCAAACGACGGTGTCGGAATCGGCATCCAGCGCATTGCGGATAGCTCCCAGCCCACGTCCCCCGCATCCAATCAAACCGATTTTCAAGACTTTTGTCGGAAAAGCCTCCTGGGCCCGGACTACATGGGGCGCAGCCAATAAAAAACCTGCCGTACCTGCAGCGGTTTTCAAAAAGCTTCGTCGTGGGATCATGTTCTCGGACTTCATCGTTGAATTATCTTCTTTTGAGAATACACACTCAAAGGAAACAATCCAGAAGACAATGCCTCATAATTCCTCTTCCCTGCGACATAACGCCACGAAAATATCCATTTCTATGCCTCCCGATTTTTCGGAAACAATTTTTGAGCAAAAAGGCACGATACAACGTCTATCCTGCATGATGAAGTCCATTCTAAACATCGGCCTCGTCGCTGTAGCGGCGGTCTTTTTGTCAGCTTGTAACACCGTTGGCGGCGTCGGCAAAGACGTCAGTTCCGTAGGCGATGCCATGGGACAGGCAGCCAAGGACACGAGCAAAGCTATCGACAAGGGAGTCGATAGCATGTAATGCATGACATACCTACCACGCCTTCGGGCACATACAAAACACAACACGCTCCGGCCAATCATGGCACAGGGGCGTTTTTTGCATCGTCGTGGAACCGTATCTCAACTTCAGGAAAATGCTTCGCAACAAGCCGGGCTCCTTTTTCACCCAGAGCCGAACAGGCCGTTGACAAAGCATCCGCACAAGTGGCAGTAGGAGCCAGGACGGTTACGCTTCCGGCTCGGATACTTCCCAAGCCTGTCTCCGGATCAATGACGTGGGAATAAACCGTGCCTGATACAAGCACGTGCCGATACATAGCACCGGACGTCGAAACGGCCTCTCGCTTCAAAGGACGTAAAAAAACTTTCCCCTCCTGATCCAGAGCAACCCTCCAACCGGGTTGACCGGGAGGAGGATCTCCTACCAGAACATCGCTTGTGCTGGAAACACAATATGACGACACTCCTTCTTTCTCCAGAATTCGTCCCATGGCGTCCACTGCCATTCCCTTTCCGATGCCACCCAGGTCAATCCGCATTCCCGGAACCGTTTTGCATGCCCTGGTACCGTCCAGAACGAGCTTGCGGAAACCTGAAGCTGCCCGGGCCTTCTCCAGCGTCGCAACATCCGGAAGTTGTTTTCTACTGCCAGCTCGTCTCCATAGACGGATACAAGGACCTAAAGTAGGATCAAAAGCACCCCCGGTTTTTTCCGCATAATACAAAGCGGTCTTCAAGACAGAAGATAACTCTGGAGAAAGAGGAAAAAACGTTCCATGTGGAACACGGTTGAAAGAAGCAAGCTCGCTTCTTTCATCCCGTGAGGAAAGAAGACTCTCAAGCCGTTTACCTTCGCCAAAGGCTTTCTTGCAGGCACGGTCAGCCTGCTCTACAGATGAAACATACACCCGGATGGTGAACAGGGTTCCCATCATTGGCTGTTCCATTTTGAATTCCCTCAGCCGGGGCTCATGCTCTTTTGCGGAAGGAACATCAGAAAATTCTCCCCCTGCCCCGCTATCCTCGTCCTCTCCATCGCAAGACAGCACGGAAACTAAGGCAGTAAGAAAAGCAACGGGCAAAATGCTCCATCGTGCAAGGCGGAAACCCTTCTTATGCGAAAAGTTTCTGCACGCGGCGGCAAACTTCTTCCACATTGTCCCGGGAGTTGAACGCCGATACACGGAAATATCCTTCTCCTTTGGAACCGAATCCGGCTCCCGGAGTAATCACAACGTTGATATCATGAAGCATTTTGTCGAACATTTCCCAACTGCCAAGGCCGGGCGGGCATTCGACCCAGACGTAAGGGGCATTCCTCCCTCCCCATACACGCAATCCGACTTTGCTGAAAGCGTTACAAAGCATTTCGGCGTTGCAGAGGTAATGATCTATCAAGCCATTCGTCTGGCGGATACCATCAGCACTGAACAGGGCTTCCGCTCCGCGCTGGACGATGTATGAAGCACCGTTGAATTTAGTGCAATGACGACGGCGCCAAAGGTTCTGCACGGGAACGGGCTTACCTTGAGAATCCCTGCCCATAAGCTGGTTGGGAATAACAATATAACCGCACCGTACACCGGTAAAACCACCCTGCTTGGAGAAAGAACGAAACTCAATGGCACAGTCTCTTGCTCCCGGAATTTCGAATATGGAATGAGGAATGCCCGGTTCACGAACAAAAGCTTCGTACGCGGCATCGAAAAGCAGGATTGCATCATTGGCACGCGCATAGCCTACCCACTTGGCAAGCTCGTCTTTCGTTGCGACAGCACCCGTCGGATTGTTCGGGAAGCACAGATACACTAAGTCCACACGTTCCTGCGGAAGTTCGGGAACAAAATTGTTCTCTGCCGTACAGGGCAAATAGATAAGTCCTTCGTAGGAACCATCCGGACGGGAGTTTCCCGTATTGCCGGCCATAACATTGGTGTCCACGTAAACCGGATAGACTGGATCCGGAACGGCAATGCGGTTATTGCCGCCGAAAATGTCCAAAATGTTACCCGTATCGCATTTGGCTCCGTCCGAGACAAAAATTTCATCCTTGTCGACTGCAACGCCAAGAGGCTTGAAAGCTTTTTCCGCAATGGCGGAACGCAACCACTCGTATCCCTGTTCCGGACCATAGCCATGGAAAGTTTCTCGGGAGGCAAGATCATCAACAGCTTTGTGCATAGCTTCAATGGCTGCCATAGGCAAGGGCTCTGTCACATCTCCAATGCCGCATCGAATCAAACGCGATGCCTCGTCCGGATGTTCCTTGGCAAAGACATTGACTCTTCGGGCGATTTCAGGGAACAGATATCCGGCCTGCAATTTCAAGAAATGATCATTGATAAAAGCCATATGCCGATCCTCTACAAAAAACAGCCTCCCCTCAAGCCCTATATGGGTCTTATAGAGAACAATTACAACATGGAAACGAACTGGATGACTACCTTAAAAATAACTTTTTCCAGTATTTTTGGAAGAAGTTCCCTGCACAGTATTATCCAACTGAAGTTTGAGACGGAACATGCGATTATTGCGAACGAAAAAGATGACGACAGGAGCTTTTTTCAATTTATTATCCAATTCTTTTACAGAGTTGATTTCCTGCCCATCGACGCTGAAAATAAAATCCCCGGCTTTTAATTCACTCTCAAGGTTTTTATGTTCATTTGACATTGCCTTCACTTCCTCGATCACGATTCCTTTAACACCGGATGTTCTCTCCACCAGGGAAAGATCACGCGCGGTAATGCCATTGCGGACTAGAATTGAATCATTATTCAACTCCAATTCCTTCGTCGTATCGTCGAGAGTAATTTTAGCGGATAGTTTACGTCCCTGGCGCCAGACGACAAACCTGATCGTATCCCCTCCCTGCAGGGATTCCAATTCCCGGAGCAATTCCTTAGCCTCTTCGATCTTGTTTCCGTTACATTCAAGAATGACATCCCCAATCTGCAATCCGGCCTTTTCGGCTGGAGAATTGTAACGAATGGAATTGATAATAGCTCCATCCTTATCCTGATAATGGATGAAATTTTTGAGACCCTGTGAGGATTCGACAAAGTCAATCCCAAGATAACCACGCATTGGACGGCCATGCTCGCAAATCTGTTTGAATGCCTGAAGAACGATATTGGACGGTATGGCAAACCCTAGTGTTCCACCCGAAGAAATACGGCCGGAAAGAATGGAGGAATTAATGCCAATCATCTCTCCATAAATATTAATGAGAGGTCCTCCGGAATTGCCTTGATGAATGGTGGCATCGGTCTGGATGTAATTGATACCTACACTGTTAAACTTCCTATCGCGTCCGCTGACAATTCCCTGAGTCACGGTCTTAGCCCAACCATAGGGTGTACCAAGTGCCATGACAATCTGGCCTGTTTTCACTTCGTCACTGTTACCAAAAGGTATAGGCTGCAAATCCTTTTGCAGATCGATTTTTAAAACAGCTATATCCAGTAGCTGATCCACCCCGATCACGCGAGCCGTCGTTACTTCACCATCCCCAAGAATTGCCTGGATGTATGATTTGCCTCTAATGACATGGTAGTTGGTAATGATATGTCCCTCCTTGGAAACAATCACTCCGGATCCCTGGGCCCTACTGACAATATGACTTCCTATCCTTCCGTCCTCGTTATTGCTTCTGTAGCCGACGTCACTGGATCCGGTCGCTGAAATAGTCACCAGAGACTGGGAGGCAAAAGAAGATATTTTGGACATTTCGCGATCCAATTCACTCAACACTGGAACATCTCCATCGGAAAAGAAAGCCCCTGTCTTGATGCTGTACGTCTCTTTCTGGAATGCATCTACAATAGACTCTCCCTCACGGAACCATCTCCAATAGAGTATGCATCCCAGCAATATGACACTAAAGAGACAGAGAGCCAATAACGAACGTTTCCATGGATGCGACATCATGCGGAAAACAAATTTGCAGAATTGCTTGAAAACGCAAGAAGCGAATCCTTCAACATGGAGAAATTCTTTTCTTGCGCGAAAACAATTTCAAAAAATAACCGTTATTTTGCCTTTATTGTTATTCTATCGGTCTCCTACCTCGTCTTTCGGAGATTCATTCCTACAAAAAATGAAAAAATTAATCCGTACCCGGAGTTGACCCACCCTGCCCTCTCCCATTAGACTGACATCCGAATGGCTCAGGACACCCAACATATCATAACTATCTTCGGGAGCGACGAAGGACTCGTTTCCCAACATGCTTCCGAGAGGTTTGCCCGCTTGTCCGAAGGCACCAATACATTCTCCCATGAAATCATCGACGGTAACGCTCCGGATGCAGATTCCGCCGCTTCTATTTGTTACCAAATACGGGATGCTATCCAGACAGTTCCATTCTTTCCCGGATTAAAAATCGTCTGGCTCAAGGGAGCCAACTTTCTGGGAGATTCCGTCACAGGCCGGGCAGAAGCCACTGAAAAAGGCCTTCAAACACTCTCCGACCTCATTTCAGGCGGCCTTCCGGACGATGTTTGTCTTCTCGTCTCGGCCTTCGAATTCGACAAACGTCGGGCATTTAACAAATTGCTTCTCAAATCCGGATCGTCGGAAGAATTTTCCAAGCCCGACATTACCCAAAGCGGGTGGGAAGAACAAGTTGCCGTTATCGCAGGAAATGCCGCTCAAGAGCGCGGTCTTGTTTTCGATCGCGACGCACTTGATATCTTCGTTCATCGCGTCAGTGAATCGTCCAGACAAATTATTTCTGAAATTGAAAAAATCGATATCTATCTCGGCCAGGAACGCAGAACGGTAACCGAGCAGGATATCCGCAATATGGTTTCTCAAACACGCACGGGTATTGTCTTTGAAATCTCACGGGCCATTGAATCGGGAAAAGTCTCAGAAGCAATACAACTTATTGATTTTCAATTAGAAAAAGGAGATCAGGCCGTAGGAATCATTCGTGCAGCCTTCATCCCTGCCCTGCGTAGCATGATCGCTGCCAGAATTATTTGCGACACTTATTCCCTGAATCCCTCCTTCAAAACGGAATTCTACCGGAAGATGGAATCCATCCCTCCCTACGCTCAGAAACTCATCCCTCTCAAAAAGGACGGAACACCGAATTATTACTCTGTTTTTCTCGCTGCCCAAAAACTCGGTAAAAAAACATTATCCAAGCTCAAAAAGAACCTTTACGAATGTCTCCAGGCGGACAAATCACTCGTTTCTTCCTCTCTGGATGCACAACTGGTGCTCCATCGGCTTGCAATTTCCCTCGCTTCCTGATTGAGTTCTGGACGTGAACGTACCTGATCTTCCCGAATTCGACGTCTTGGTTGCCGGAGCCGGACATGCCGGCATCGAAGCAGCGCTTGCCGCATCTCGCCTGGGATGCTCTGTCGCCCTGCTCACTCAGAATCTGGATACAATCGGGCAAATGTCCTGCAACCCTGCCATTGGAGGACTAGCTAAAGGACACATCGTTCGAGAAATCGATGCCCTGGGAGGAGCCATGGCACTCAACACGGACGCTACCGGTATTCAATTCCGCATGCTCAATGCTTCCAAAGGACCGAGCGTTCGTTCCCCCCGTGCCCAATGTGATAAAGCCGCTTACAGGATGCGCATGAAATGGGTGTTGGAAAACGATCCGAACATCCGCATCTTCCAAGGAATGGCGGATCAGATCCTTGTCGATTCAGAGTCGCGCGCTACCGGTATCATGACCAGCCTCCAATTTGCCATCAAGGCTAAAGCCGTCGTCATTTGCTCCGGCACGTTCATGCAAGGCCTCCTCCATGTCGGTCTCAACCATTTCCCCGGCGGACGCCTCGGCTGCGCACCCAGCGGATTGTCCCGACATTTGAAAAAACTCGGCTTCATCGTCGAACGCCTGAAAACAGGCACTTCGCCGCGCATCAACGGCAACTCCATTAATTTCAATGTTTGCGATATCCAGGAAGGAGATGAACCACCACCTCTTTTTAGCTTCCTTTCTCACACGAGACTTCACCGTACGACGGAACCGTTCAGCACGCTTAATACATGGGCCGATCCCGGATTTTCCTTGCACCAACGTTCTTGCTGGATCACCTACACGAATACAAACACACACGACATTATCCGGGATAATCTTAATCAAAGCCCTTTGTACAGCGGTATCATCGAAGGGATCAGTCCTCGCTATTGCCCGTCCATAGAAGACAAAATCGTTCGCTTTGCCGACAAGGACAAACACCAGGTATTCATCGAACCGGAGGGCAGGGATACATCGGAATTCTATCTGAACGGCGTCTCGACATCTTTGCCTTATGCCGCCCAATGTGCATTCATACGCACTATCCCGGGCCTTGAACATGCTCAGTTGATTCGTCCGGGTTATGCTGTCGAATACGACTTTTGTCCACCGACACAACTTCATCCGTCCCTGGAAACAAAAATCGTCGAAAACCTTTACTTCGCCGGGCAAATCAACGGTACATCCGGCTACGAAGAAGCCGCTGCCCAAGGACTCATTGCCGGCGCCAATGCTGCCTTGAAAGTTCGTGGAGAATCCCCCCTCATCCTGAAACGCGACCAGGCCTATATCGGAGTCATGATCGACGACCTCGTCACTAAAGGCACACAGGAACCTTACCGGATGTTCACAAGCCGGGCGGAATTCCGCCTCCTCCTTCGCCAGGACAATGCAGACATCCGCCTCACCCCCATTGCCGCTTCCATAGGACTCGTCAATCGGGATCGCAAACAAGCCGTCGAAGAAAAAATAAACGCCATCAACTTAGGTACGGAAACCGTTCGAAATCTCAAATATGACGGAATACCACTTGATCTATGGCTCAAGAGAACTGGCAACGACTGGAAAAACCTCCCTCCGGAATTGACAGAAATGTTCCACGTGGAACACTGGGAACATATCGCTACGGAAATACAGTATGAAGGTCATATCGTTCGGCAGATCCGGCAGGCGGAAAAAATCAACAGGATGGAGGACAAACAAATCCCATCGGATATCGACTACGAACATGTCCATGCCCTGAAGAAGGAAGCTGTCCTCAAACTCTCATCGATTCGCCCGGCGACAATTGGACAAGCCACTCGCATTCCCGGCATCACTCCGGCAGATATTGCGCTCCTGCTCGTATGGCTGAAAAAGGAACATCGACAGGATTAACAATTCCCAGTCTTTGTTCTTCGCACAGTTTTCTACGCCGTTTCGGTTTTATCAATAGATATCAACCGGAACAGGGCAGGGGGGAGTATCCGGCTTTTCCGTCGGTATATATCACAAATAGTGCAGAATAAATCAGGATCTATACCGTACAAGACCACGGATACAGACATCAGGACCATACATGGTACAATCCGTTTCCTCAAGAAAAGCCTCCTCCTTCAAAAACTCTTCTCCAGCAACAGCCATGGCATGTCCTCCCAGTATCATGGGAGCGTAAAAACCGATCCACTCATCTACCAATTGATGTTGCAATAAGGTTCGTACAAGATTTCCTCCGGCTTCAACCATTAATACGGAGACATCGTATTTCTGGTATATTATTTTCATAAGTTTTTGATAATCAATAATATTTTCAAAAACAACCGTTCTGTCCGCAAAATTGTCCGTAAAACAACAGGCTCGTGAGGGTAGGGATTTACGGTCACGTGTTACAATCATTCTCCATGGTTGCTCTTTCTCACAAGACACGGCTCTGTCAGGCGTTCGTATGGTAAAGGCAGGATTGTCGACCCTGACGGTTTCTCCCCCTGTTAAAATAGCATCGGCTTCGCTTCTCAACGTGTGGACGTAATTTCTGGCTGCCTCAGAAGTCAGCCATTGGGATTTGCCCGGCATTCTGGCAATACGTCCATCCAGACTTGCAGCCGTTTTGACGACAACCCACGGCATCCCTGTTTTTATTGTTTTGGTAAAAGGGCGAATCAAACGCCGGCATTCCTCTTCCATGACACCGTGTTCCACAACGATTCCGTGGATGGCCAGCAGTTTGTCCGCTGCTCCGGCATGTTTGGGATTGGGGTCTTGCGTACCATAAACAACCCGCTTCACGCCATATTCTAAAATAGCATCTGTACATGCAGGAGTACGTCCGGACGTACTGCAAGGCTCCAAAGTCACATAAAGTGTCGATTGAGGTAGAAGAGATGCGTTTCCGCGCTTCAACGCATCGGCAAATGCTTCGCGCTCGGCATGCGGCATTCCGGCTTTTCGGTGGAACCCTTCTCCAATGGCTTGACCGTTGGAAACGAGAACTGCTCCTACGGGAGGATTGGGGCTAGTCATTCCCACTCCGTTTCGTGCCAAAGAAAGAGCGTGAGACATCCAATGGCAATCCTGAGCGGTAAAAAGCATGACGGAAATATACCCCAGATTGTCCCTTCACACAATGAGGTTCTTTTCCACAAGAAATAGATAGATCTTATCTATATAAAATTTCATCGTCTTATATTGTGTGAATAAAGTGAACAACGGAATTAACTTACAGAGTTGGAATGGATTGTTGCGCTCTCCTTTTGTGAATAACTTAGACCATCAAATTTGTGAGCAACCTGGGATCTCGGTTTCCGACAGGTTATTCACAATGAATTCACAAGATATTTTCGGTGGTATTGAACTCATAGACGCAGAAAATCCTGGGTCACCGCCGTTGGAAATGGTAGAGTCTTCTTTTCATGTGATCAACGACATTTCCATGATACAGGCATGTTTGATATCGGATCCGGGATTGGACGAGTGTTTCTGGATTGAGGAATTCCCGGTTGGAGAGCTGGTATTGGGCGGCATCAAGTTACATATTTGGATGGAAGAAATACTTGCCGAGTATGGTATACAGGTAGTTTCTGTCTCAAGTCCGGATACCCTGCAAATTTCACTGCACTATTTTCCGGGAGAAGAAGTACTGCTTTTGATGGCAGATGCATATTCCCGGGAGGGGAAGGGATTTCGGCCTTTTTTCTGCCGGGATGATGACGGAACTCCCCATCCTGTAGCCTGGGTAGGATCCGTTCCACGGGTTTTCCACGGTCATGAATCACGTGAAATATTCACTGTGAGACGCCTTCGTTATCCTTGGGATCTTCTGTCGTGGAATGACACTATCCTGCAAGGCCTCCAACCCTGCCGGGACAATTGCCTTGTCAGCTCCGGATCTTATCTTTCAGGGATCGTTCGCATGGGGGACGGTTGTGAGATTTTGCCGGGAGTCGTCATGGAAGGTTCCGTCAGTCTCGGTTGCAATTGCCGGATAGGACCGAATTGTTACATTCGCGGGCATGTTTCCATCGGGGATCATTGCCGGATAGGGCAGGGCGTTGAAATCAAAAGCAGCATCATCGGCAGTGGGACAAGTATTCCGCATTTGTCCTATGTCGGGGATTCCGTTATCGGTTCCCGCGTCAATCTGGCGGCCGGAACGATTTGTTCTAACTATCGCCATGATGCGGGCGAACATCTGATGGCCGGTTCCGGAGGGTGCCTCCATCCGACGGGCAGGATCAAACTGGGTGCGGTTATTGGGCACGATGTTAAAACGGGATGCCATACGACCATTTATCCCGGCCGAATCATAGCCCCTGGAAAAACGACTCTCCCGGGAGAAGTCGTCAGTAAGAACCTCATGTGAACATTTTGTCACACAAAAGAGTTCGTTCCATGCGGGTTATGCCGTATCAAGAAACGCATGGAACGCATTCTCATCGTCGAAGATGACCTGGATATCGCGGAACTCGTTGAAATCAACCTCGTCCGTAAAGGTTACGATGTTGTCAAGGCTCACGACGGGATGGAAGGGCTGGACGTAGCGCTTAAAACCGCTCCCGACCTGATTATTCTGGATGTGATGATGCCGAAGAAAGACGGCTTCTCCCTTTACAAGGATTTGCGGCGCGACCCGCGCACATCTTCCGTCCCTGTCCTTTTTCTGACAGCTCGTGCACAACTGGACGACAAAATTTCCGGACTGGAACTCGGAGCTGACGATTATGTAACCAAACCCTTCAGCCCGAAGGAACTGGTGTTACGCATCCAGGCTATCCTGAAAAGAAACCAGGTCAAACCCGGTGAAGTCCGCGTTACTTGTGGCCCGCTTTCATTTGACAAAAATTCTTTCAAATTCTATCTCGCGGGCGAACCGGTCGATCTGACGGGGACGGAATTCAAACTCCTTCTCTACTTGACGGAGCGCGCCGGAAAGACTCAGGATCGCAATGACCTCCTCCGTTCTGTTTGGGGCTACAGCGACGAAGTCCATAGCCGTACGCTCGATACCCACATGAAGCGTCTCCGCCAAAAACTCGAAGGATATGCCGATATGATTGAAACTGTCCGCGGAGTAGGGTACCGTCTCGTGGAACCTTCCGATTCCTGATACGGAAAACACCCCGCCCAATTTCTTTTTTCCAAGACAGTGGCTCCCTTGGACATTACCCTGATTTCCCTGCTTACCCTTGCCGTTGGCGCTTGGGCCTATCGCGAGGGTATCTTTTCCATGCAGATGAAACTGCAGCGGAAGAAGTATGCCGACCTGGAAAAATCGTCCGCCCGTTCCAAGGAACATTTTGTTTCCGACCGGCAAGCCGTTCTAGAAGCCATGGGTGACGCATTTCTCGTAGCTGACAGGCACGGACGGGTTTTGATCGCCAACAGAGCGGCAAGCGTACTTTTGGGTGAATCGGGCCGTGTCGGAGGCAATGTCTTCCTTTCTCCCGAGCACGAAACACTCCACCAGTTCTACCGGGAAATCTTTCGCAACTGCGATCCCGTCAGTCAGAAAATTACCGTTTCGATCGGAGAAGGGCAGGGCGGTTCCGGTTCGGAGAAGGTTCTTCAGGTCGTCTCCACTCCCTTGCAGGAAGATCTCAACCAGATCGGTATCCTTTTTCACGATATTACCGAGGAACACAGGACGATGACTGTTCGCCGGGACTTTGTGGCCAATGCCTCCCACGAGTTGAGGACTCCCCTGACGATCATCCACGGCTATTTGGAAAACCTTCTTGAGGACGACGATATCGCCGCCGATGCCGCCATGCGCAAACGCATTCTGGGCATGATGCAAAGACACTGCAAGCGTATCATCCGGATTGTGGAAGACATGCTCATGATTTCCAAACTGGAAAATTCGGAGAACCTTCTCAAACGTACTCTCTTTGACCTCGGCACCTGCGTAGAGGATGTCATTGGCCGTTTGGAGACAATGGCTCATGAAAAACAAGCTACCATCCGCGTCGAACTGGATCGCACTCCTTTCATGATCTATGGTGACATGTTCTATTGGACGCAAATCCTCTTCAACCTCATTGAAAACGCCATCAAGCAAAACCTGGAGCCTGGCCTGACCGTTACCGTCAAGGCGGGCGTCCGGGACGGCAAAACGGTCATCAGCGTCTCGGACAATGGCATCGGGATTCCCGTTTCCCATCTGCCTTACATTTTCAATCGTTTTTACCGGGTGGAAACGGCGCATTCCCAGCAGATCAAAGGTACCGGACTTGGCCTTTCGATTGTTCGCCGGGCTGTGGAAGCCCATCAGGGGACGATTGACGTAGCCAGCATTCCCGGTGTGGAAACCTGCTTCACGATCGTGCTCCCTCAATTGCCCGCTCCCTCTCCTTCCGCTTCCTGACGAAGAAGGATTTTTCGGTTTTACCGGCCGTCTGCCGGATCCCGGATGTTTCATTCCGGGATTTTTTGCGTCTGTTTTTCATTCCTTCTTTCGGCCCGGTTGCCGGCTGGAATGCGGGCACGTATACCCCTGTAACTTGAATTGCCGGAGCTGTTGGCATTCCGATGAGTGTTCGCGTTCGTTTATTTGATGGCGTACTAAATTGATGAAGAATATGTTGGCATGTATTCCCCTTGACCGTCGATAAATTGATTTTCTGGAATTTCCGGGATATTTATTTCATGGACGGCCGAAAAAACAAGCCGTTTTTGAAATATGATCAATAAGCAGAATAAAAACAATGGCATGGAAGATGGCATGTCTTCCATGGATGCTCATTCCTCTTCCTGGATGCCGGGAGACCAATTTGATGCTCCTCTGTCCAGAGCGCGTTTTAACGGAAACTTCGCTCAGCAAAACCAGTTTGAGGATTATTTGGATAGCGGAAGCGATTCGAGCGATTCCGGCACTTCCAGTTACTCGGACTGGTTTGAGTTCGGCAGCGGCTCGGGGGATTCCAGTGATTCGAGCGATTCAAGCTATGGCGGCGATTATTGGGACGATTCTTCGTCTTCCAGCGATTCCCTCGAAAGCAGCAGCGCACACTCCTCTTCATCGGAATCTACCGACTCGACGAGTTGTTCCCCGCCTGAAGAAGGGTGCTGCAACCCCGAGTGCTGTGACGGAGACGACGGCGATACCGAGGACTCAATTCCCATCGAAGGAGCCGGAGAAGACCCCGGAGGCTGCGATGGCGAAGGCCAGATTGCCGCGAACCCCGATGCGCCTCTTCCCGATCAGAATTCTCCGGCCCCGCAAGCTTTCCCTGTTTCCGGAAACCGTGCCCGTGCCCGCTCGGCAACGGCTTCTTCTCTGTATCCTCTGCTCCTGCGCTACAGCCACCCGATGGAATGGAGGGCTTTCTACAAGGACGGTGACGTCCGGATCAGGAAACCCTCCGGCAAGGAACTTTATTTCCAGCATGTCATCGGGACGTCGAAGGCGAAACGTTCCGGTACGACCAGAAGCACCACGTCTCTTGTCCGCCTGCTCAATGACGACGGAACGGACTGCGTTAGCAAAAGCCCGGGCTTGATCTGCCTGGCCGTGGGCAACGGTTCCGAACTGACCTTTTCCGTAAAAACCGGGCTCTTGGTAAGCATGCGCTCCCGGGCCGGAGTTGTCACGACAATGGAAGAATTCAAAAAACGCCTCAAAATTGAACATTACGGCCCGGATGGAGCCATTACATCCGTCTGGACGGCGCGGGGCGGCCTTGTCACGGTGGAATATCTTACCACCGGTCTTAAAATCAGGAAATATGCCCGTTCCCAGGTGTACGAAGCCCTGGGTAGCTGGCACACGGAAGGTGAACCGTACCGCACATGGGATATCCGTCGCTTCAAAGACGGCGGAGAAACTGTGACGGAAACCCGCTCCCGTTACCGCAACCTGCCTGAACAGGTTCGCCAGAAACGCACCGCTGGAGATGACATCGTCATCATCACCGGTGAAGGCAGTGAAAGAATTTATGAATCCACCGTCCGCAGACCTATGGGAGGCAACCTCTGGGAACGGCTCAAAATGGTACGCCGGGCCGGAGATTCGATCCCTGCAACCAGTTCGCGCGAAATCCTGGAATACACGGATGGAGGCTGGAGAACTCTGAGCCGGACGGAAGGATATGGCTCCGAAGGCGCGATTACGACGGAATACGACTACGACAACTACCGGGTTTCACTTGAAACGACCACCGGAGCCGGCACGACCCGTTATGAATACGACTCCGAAGGCCGGGTGAAGAAAACCGTCTCCCCGTGGGGACGCGGCGGACGGCGGGAAGTGATGACTTCGTATAAAACGGGAGGACGTTTCAATGAAACGCGTCCGTCCGTCGTCCAGGAAGACATCGTGGATGCGAAAGGCAACCGCAAAACGCTCAGTAAAAAAGTCTATTCCTACGCAGACGGCAATCTCGTCCTGCGTACGACCGTGACGGAAACCGCCCTCGGTGTTTCCGGATCCCGTACCACCGTGGAAGAATTCTACGGACCTGAGGCGGAACCTTCCTTCGCTCGCGGCAGAATGAAGATGAGGCGCGGCCCGGACGGTGTGGAAACCTGGTATACTTACGAAGACATGGGGGAAGAACTCCTGGAAGCGGAACCCGATTCTTCCTCGTCGTCCAGTGACTCGTCCGCGTCGGAAAGCGCTTCGAGCGGCTCATCTTCCGAGTCCTCCGCGTCGGAAAGCTCGGCCAGCGAGTCGTCTTCGGAATCCTCCGCGTCGGAAAGTTCTGACAGTGAATCATCATCCGAATCGTCCTCGGAATGCGGAGAACCTTCCTTCCAAGCCGTTTTGAAAGCCGCTGCAGTCTCCTGGCCGGTTCCCGTTCGCGGTGTCCGCTGGATCAAAACGACGGAAATGCGCGTCAACGGCGCTCCCGTCTCCGGCAAGAGTACGCGCACCGTGGAATACATCTCGGGCGACGAAACGATCCGTCGCCGGGAAGAATACGCCCACACCGGCCTGGCCTGGTCCCTCGTCTCCCGTGAACGGTACGAATACGATGAAGAAGGCAGGCTCGTCCGGACGGAACGCGCCGATGGCCGTGTCCGGACGGTGGAATCCATGATGTGCAGCGGCCCGCTGAAGGAAATCGACTTCGACGGTATAACCACGCTTTACAGCTACAATTCGGCACGGCAGCTTACGGAAATGATTCGTTCCGGCACGGAAACAACCCCGGAAACCGTCGTCAGCTACGTCCGCGATGCCCAGGGGCGTGTCCTTGAGGAATGGCGCAGCGTCGGCGCGATGAATACGGTGCGGTATGCCAAGTACGATACCATGGGCCGCATGATCTGGCAGAAGGATGAACTGGGACGCGTTACCTCCTGGTACTATTCCGGAGACGGATCCACAGTGACGAAAACCCTCCCCTCCGGCGGTATCGTCCGGACGGAAACGAATGAAGACGGCTCCGTATACACCGAAGGCGGCACGGGAAGTACGGTCTTGAAATACGAGTATGAACTGACGGCCGGCGGATTGAGGACGACGAAAATGTCGCAGGATCTTGTCGAGATTCCTTCCTCGTCTCTCCCGGAAGATCCCTGGACCCCCATTTCCCGCGACACGGTCAACGGTTTCGGTGAAATCGTCGTCCAGGAAGTGCCCAATACCCTGGGAGGATGGGTTTCTACGGTTAACAGTTACAATTCCAAGGGATTCCTCGTGTCCTTCCGCACCGCCTCCGAAGCGGAAACCAGGGTGGAATACGATGTCTTCGGAATACAAAATAAACAAATTATTGTTTTAAATGAACAAAATCCAGCCAGTACGGTGTCAAACCGTATTAAGGCTATGTCATGGCGTTATGAAAACCGGAGCGGGAGCGTGTACCGCGTCACCGAAGACACCGTCTGGAACGCGGCGGGTGCTCCGTTGACGACGAAGACGGCCTCGCTTGTCTCTTCTCTGGACTTCTTGTCCAGGGATATGGTCGTGACGGATGTGCGCGGCATGGTCTCGCGCCGCTGGACGATGCTGGGAACGGGCCCGGAACGCTTCGAACGGGCACAGTCGCCTTCTTCTTCCATCATCGCGGAAACGCGCATAGTGGACGGTTTTGTGACGCGCTCAAGGGATGCGGCGGGAATTACCGTTATCCAGACTCGCAGCTACCGCCAGAACGGCATCCAGGTGAAAACCACCGATGGGCGCGGCAACACGACCGTCGAGGATCAGAACGTTCTCGGCTGGACGCTGAAAACGACGGATGCGGCAGGCAACGCCACGGAAATCGTCTACGATCTCGGCGCGGGCAAACCCGCCAGCATCGTCGACGCCGCAGGCAAGACCTCGTTCTTCGAATACGACCAGCGCGGCCGTACCGTTGCGGAATACGGCACAGCCTTCCAGCCCGCTCTCTACGAATACGACGAAATGAACCGCATCGCCGGATTGACGACCTACGGCGCACCCGGGGAAACTATTACCGGCAACCCGAAAAACCTTCCGAATGGCCGCAAAACCCTCTGGGGTTATCACTTCGGTTCCGGTCTCCTGACGGTCAAGTACGACCCCATGTTCAACAAGTCGGAAGTCTACGCCTATGATGCGCTCAATCGGCTGGAAACCAAAAATAATCACCAAGCGCAAGGAGCGGTCCGGTACGCCTACGCACCTCTGACGGGGGAACTCGTGGAAGTAACTTACGAAGACGGGACTCCGGGGATCTCTTTCGAGTACAACCTCCTCGGCCAGCCTGTTTCCGTGACGGATGCTTCCGGGACCCGCACCGTGACTTACAACGCCTACGGGAAACAGGAAACGGAAAGCCTGGAGATAGGAGGATGTCATTATATCCTCAAGGAAACGCGCGACGGACTCGGCCGTTCATCGGGCTACAAGCTCACCCGCGACCCCTCGGCCGGTTTCGACGACGTGGACACCTTGCTTGACGTCTACCTGACCTACCGGGCGGACGGCCGTCTGGGAACGGCGGGGGTGCGACTGGGAGAAGGCACGCGGACCTATACCTACAGCTACCTGTCGGGAAGCAACCTGCTCTCGAGCGTATCGCTGCCTTTCGGACTGGAGCGCCGGTATAGCTACGAACCCCGTCGCAACCTGTTGACGGGGATTACCCATAGAACGACGTCGGGAACCGAGCTGGTCTCCCGGACGCAAAGCTACGACGCCGTAGGGCGCCCCGTGGAACGCACGCAGTGGCGCGCCGGGGAAGAAACGCGGTGTGACAGCTTCGGCTACAATGCCCGCAGTGAACTGACGCAGACAAGCCTCGGCAGCCTGGGAAGTTATGGCTACGACTACGACAACAACGGGAACCGCTGCACCTCCACGGATGTCTCCGGTACGACAAATTACCAGCCGAATAGGCTGGACCAGTACACGAGCATCGAACGTCCGGACAAGAGCATGGTGACACCCGAATACGATAACGTAGGCAACCAGCTCAAGGTGGTGACGGAAACAGGGGAATGGTCGCTTGTCTGGAACGCGGAACGCCGTCCCGTGACATGGACGAGCGCCGATGGGAAAACCGTGGTCACCAGTGCTTACGATTCCATGGGGCGCCGCTGCCGCCGCCAGGTGCGTGTCAACGGCACGCTGACGCGGGACGAACGCTACCTGTACCGGGGCTACCTGCGCATCGCCACGCTCGACGCATTGAATGGAGATGCCCTGGTGCATGCGATTCTGTGGGATCCGTCGGAACCGGAGGCCACGCGCCCGCTGGGTCTGACGACGTCCGATGGAACACACTACAGCTATGGTCACGATTTCACGAAAAACGTGACGGAAATGCTCGACGAAACGGGAAGACTCGTGGCAAGCTACGAGTATGACCCCTATGGTCGCACGGTCATCGAAAGCGGTTCTTGTGGCCACGCAAATCCGCTAGGTTTTTCCAGCGAAATAACCGACCGTGAAACAGGTACCATGTACTATAATTACCGAGACTACAATCCTACCGACGGCCGCTGGCTCACCCGAGACCCCATTGGGGAGCAGGGGGGGCGTAATTTGTACAGGTTTGCCGGAAATAATAGTCTGAATAGGTGGAATGTGTATAGTTTGACTCTACCTATCCCGAATCCAGAATATCTGATACCAATGCCAAATGGTGAGTATACTTCACCAGGTACTCCTCTTGCTAGACAGCCTGAGCAATTAATCAAAAGCTATAGATCCATGAGGATCACCAAAATTTAATTTATGATAAATATATGAAAATTATATTATGCTTATCTCTGTTAAGCTTATTATACATAAATGATGATATGGATGGCTGTAAAATACAGGAAAAGAATGAATCCGGCATAGAAGCTCAAAATGAATTATGCCATCAATATTCTTCTATAGTTCGGGAAATTGATTCCTCAAATGATCGTAATGAATGGGATTTAAACAAAGCTAAAATATTTCTTGGAGATATGATTCGCTGGATTGGCTATTATAGAAAGATAGAATTAACTCCTGAAGGGTTTTATATCCCGGAATCGGATTTACAACTTGAAGCTTGGGGAAAAGAGGGGGAATATAGATACAATTGTTACTATAAAGGCACTTTTATTGTATCAATTGATACGCTAAAGCAATATCCCATAGATTCGATTTTGATTCGCAAATCTATGGGATCGCCGGCAGAAAAATACGCGATTTCTGAAGTAGAAAGAGTGGTAGGACATAGATTGCCTGTGGTGTATGGGTATAACTCGTTTCCGGTCTATGAGACTAAAAATGCTTTACATGGTGAATCTTTTACCATCCCTATATTCTGTCCTTTCCATACACAAAAAGAAACTAATTTTACATATGATATATTGATTTTATATTTTCCTATACTATGCTTGGATATATGAATTTCCAAGATGGTTCGTTTTATATTTTATTCCTTTCCCGGAATTTATAAGTAAAACCCCATTGGATAAATATATAAAATATGAAAGAAGTGTATAAAATTAGTTCATTGGTTTTCATATGCTTAAGTAAAAAATATAATATAAAATAGAGCCGTGATAAATTTTGGGCATCTATAATAAATATGATCAAAAATATCGCGATTCTTGCATAAAGAGGAAAAATTAAATGAATATTGCGATGATGGCAAAAATATAAAAAGACAATTAAATAAATTCATGGATGGCCTATGTGGATCACGTTGATATAGAATCAAAAAATATGCTGCTCCAGTTATATAGTATTGTATGAATTTTATTGGTATCGGAGATAAAATAAAAGAACATGAATTATCAGATCATGAATACAAATACTATGAAGTATGTCCTCCAAGTAATTTCAGAATTCATCCTGCCTATAAAGTTTCATTTGCACTATTTATAATTGATGAGAAATATATAGATATGTTGATAAGATGCTAATAAAGAAAATTAGGATGCAATTTTTTAAGTATCACCGTTCTCCTCATAGTACATCCCGGATTCATTAAGTACGTGCAACACCGAAGTGAAGAGCAAGAGTGGTAATTCCACTGAGAAACGTCTATGACTTTGGAGCTGGCAAACCTACCAGTATCATAATGACGTGACCAAGTGCGCCCCAACGGAACACTAACGCGGGACGAACGCTACCTATGCATCGCCGCCCTGCTGCATGTGATCCTGTACGTCCGTTACGATTTTATGAAAAAACATGACGGAAATGCTCGACGAAACGAGCATACTCGTGGCAAGCTACTATGGTCGTACGGTTATTAGTCGATTGTGCAGTAAGAACATCAAAGGGTAGTATTTCTTTGAGAATTTACAATCCGAGGGATAATTCAGAGCATGACTACAAAAATATATAAATCGATAGTTCTATTATTCACTATAATTCATATTGCTAGTGCAGATGATTCACTTAGGAATGATATTATAAATGTAGCTAAAATAAATACTAGAAATATAGTCTATGACATGGATAGAATTGATGATGGATTTAGGGCATATATACCATATAAAAATTCTCCTGATGATTCGGCATACGTAATAAAAGATTTATATGAATTGATACCGGAATATGAAACTTTGTTTTTAAGGGCTAACCCAGGGGAATTTCATTATGAATTCCTCACAACAAACAAAGAATATATCCGGTTGATAATTATGAATCGGAAAAAAGAATATGAGTTAGATGATTTCCATAAAGATCCATTCAATGATTATCCTATAAGAGATTTATATAAAATAGATGAATATAAAATAAAAGTTCCGGAATATTTGACAAATGAAATCAAAAAAAAGATGTTATTATTCAAAAACAATAAAATATCAGGAGAATATATTAATGAATTAAGAATTAAACACATATATGAAATGATGAGTTACGCGATAGATGAAAATTTTTTCTATGGGCTTGATTCAAATATATTTGGATTTTCATTCAATGATATTTTAATAATAAAAAATACGCCTGTACATCAAATAATATTGTTATACGATTCGATATACAAATTCATGACATCAGTAAAT
>OHAT01000155.1_pt1 | contig 75286 bp, 51 predicted proteins | sample 1577141 | NCBI WGS metagenome assembly OHAT01 (sample SAMEA3541578, study PRJEB24748) | human gut metagenome | biome: human gut; feature: human-associated habitat; material: faeces | place: China | collected 2012 | reverse complement strand
GCCTTCCTTCATCTTGGCAAGGTCATACATTTCACTAGACATATTGGTCTGCGCAAAAGCGCTGCCTACTCCCATCAAAAGGGAGAATAAACCTACAAAAAACTTTTTCATCATGGTATTCTTCATTTTTCAAATTATGTTTTTCATCAATCTATCGGTTGTCACTTTCTTGTGGCATCCGACTTTCTTATCTTCTCCTCCAGTATCCGCGCCAGCCTGCGTGCCACTTTGGGATGCTGTTCATACACATTTGTGGTCTGGTATGGGTCTTCCTCCAAATTATAAAGCTGCACAGAGGGTGCATCCGGCTTTATCCGGGCATTTTCTATATCGCTGTTCACCCGATGGGTGAGCTGGAAAGCGGATGCCCCGCCCAAGTCATGGTCACCGACATTCTTTCCGGTAAATCCACCGCTGTTTTGCGCCGGAATATAGACCCACTTCCCTTTGCGAATGGAAAGATGGCTCTTTTGGGAAGGACAGATAATAATATGGTCCCGAATCATTTTCCCGGGATTTCCGATAAGGGCAGGAAGCATATTGAAACTGTCCGGCCCGTCCTGCTCCTGCAATTCATATCCTGTGAGGGCAGCCAAAGTGGCAAGCATGTCAACATTGGACATCAACTGGTTGGATACGCTGCCCGCAGGAATCCTGCCCGGCCAGCGGACAATCATAGGAATGCGATGCCCGCCTTCCCAAGCTCCGAACTTGAAACCAAGAAGCTTGCCGTTGATATGGTGTCCTGCCTTCCAAGCTCTCTGCCCTCCATGATTCAGCATTCCTCCGTTGTCACTGGTGAAGATGAGCAGAGTATTTCCCGCCAGCCCTTCCTCATCGAGGGTACGCATAATCTCGCCTACCACCCAGTCCAATTCATGGATTGAATCACCGTAAGGTCCTGCCTCACTGGTACCTACAAAGCGTTCGGCCGGTGTAAAAGGATGATGGATGTTGGTGGTAGCATAATACAAGAAGAAAGGTGAATCCTTATGTTCCTTTATCCACTGCACGGCCCGGTCTTTCAAAGTAGTGGCTACAGCCCTGTCTTTGTACAAACGGTGCGCAGCCGTGGCTCCACCAATAGAGTTGATACCGAATTTTTCATCGAACTCCTCCGTTTCTGCCCTCTTGCCTCTTACAAACGGGTCGTTGGAATCATAACCCACCACATGATGGTTCTCCACATAAACAAAAGGTGGATGACTGTTGAGAATAGGCACACCGAAGTAATAATCGAATCCCAATTCAAGTGGTCCGGGAGCCAGTTCCTTGTTCCAGTCCATCTTTTCGTCCGTACGGAATCCAAGATGCCACTTCCCCACGATGGCAGTGGAATAGCCGGAACGTTTCATCACATCCGCAATTGTGGTGCGTGCCGTATCAATTTGCAGAGTCTGATTCAGGAAGATTGCCCCCCAAATATCCTCACGGCAAGGATATTGACCGGTCATCAGTCCATAACGTGAAGGCGTGGAAACAGCCGAGGATGAATGAGCGTCCATAAAGCTACGGCCCTGCGATGCCAGACGGTCTATATTGGGAGTCTTGACCTTGGTGGCACCGTAACAACCAATGTCGCCATAGCCCAAATCATCAACGTTGATAATGATTACATTGGGCTTGACCTCAGTGGAAGCCGGAGATTGCTGCGCGACGGCAGGCAAAGCGCTGAATCCCATCCCTACTGTGAAAGAGAGAGACCCGGTAAGTAATTTGTGTTTCATGTTTCACTCAATTTATCGGTTAATACAACATTATTAAGAATAGAACATCAATGAATCCTGAATATCTTTATCCCATTCAAGAACGTCATCCCTTTCACCGCCTCAAAGTTCACCGTAAGGTTTCCACCGGTTACGGCAACATGCAGTTTCTTGGATATGCAACGGTTCCCGCCTACTTCTATCGCCGGAGAGAAATGGCTCAACCAAGGCCGACCGTTAACAGAAACATTGAAGACACTGCCGCGGAAATCGGCATTGTCTAGGGTAGCGACAGCTCCCAAATCGTAAGTCACCCGTTCGGAACGTGCGTTCAGGTCAGCAAAAAGAAGTTCCACTTCATAGTCGCCGTCGGGCAAGTCGAAACGATAGGCTTTGATGCCCTTGCGTTTGGTCTGGAGCAAAGGAACATTACGGGCGTCTTTCACCTCGGCAGTGGTTCCGATACGTCCCGGAGAACGGCGGAAAATCTCTCCACCTATGTAGCCCCAACTTCCAGGAGTATAAGCTTGGTCGGGAAGCCAGCAAAGATCACTCTTGTCATCCGTAAAGAAACAGTTGCTGCCCACATTCACTGCAAGTTCCAGCTGTCCGGAGCCGACTGCCGCGATATGGCGGGGCTGCATCTTCACAAAAATGTCCGAAACCTGCTCCACCTTCTTCCCATGGCAGATACTTGAAGCCACAAGCGTGTTTCGTCCCGTAACGAGAGGCACTTGCCACACTGCATGGCAATTCTCGATGCCTTGCACGGAGAGCTTCGTGCCGTTGACAGACAGCTCCACCCTATCCAGATTGGAATACACTTTCACCGGATGTTCCACCGCTTCACCGTCCGAAACCACAGTCCGATGCTTCCAGTCATCCACAGCAATGTGCAGCACCGGAATATCCTTGCGCAGGAATGCCTGGAAATAATAGAACACATCTTTAGGACGGCGGTCATTGTACATCAAGCCTTTATTATTGATATGCGGCGTAGCCTCCTGGCGACTGGCAGAACTGAAATCAATGAAGTTCCACTCTGTGGCGCCCACTATGAACGGCCGCTTCATGATAGCGGGCAGATAGTATTCGAGGTACCACTGCTGCCATTGCATGGAGAAATCGAATATCTGCGGCTCGAGCGACTGCAAGCGCGGGTCGGAACCGGCACCGAACTCACTGATTATTAACGGACGGTGCGGGTATTTACGATGCTCTTCGTCCACAAAGCGGTCGAAAGACTTGAAGTCATTCTCATACCAACCCTGATAAAGGTTCCAACCGGAAATGTCGGTGATATTGCTGAGACCGATTTTATTGTAAATCTGATTGCCGTGGTAGGCCATCGTACTCAGACGGTAGGGGTCTTCCCTCTTCAGAGTTTCCTCCAGATGCCGGGCAAGCGCCAAGGTATTCTCGTAGAAACCGTTGAGCCGTTGTTTCTTCACCCGATACTGCAGCTGGATAACAGCCTCGTTCATATACCCCCACATAATGACGGACGGATGGTTGTAATGCTGGCGAATCATTTCGCGCAAGGCGCTTGTGGCATTCGCGCGGAACTCGTCACCCAAAGCTATCAAATCTACTACCGGAATCTCCTCCCATACCAGCATGCCGAGTTCGTCGCAAGCACGCAACACGGCATCGTCCTGTGGGTAATGTGCCAGACGGACAAAGTTCACACCCATGTCTTTCAGCAACTGCATATCCCTGCGGTGCATCTCATCCGAAAGCGCTATGCCCATCGGCATCTGGTCCTGATGACGGCAAGCTCCCATAAGTTTCAGGGGTTCCCCATTCAACTTGAAGCCTTCCTGCGCATCCACGCTGAACCAGCGGACCCCCAAAGGGACACGTGTCTCATCTTTCAACACCTTGCCACGCACATCTTTCAAAGAAACTTTCACGCTGTACAGATAAGGGGAATCGGGCGACCACAACTGTGGCTTTTCCAACTGTAACCGTTCCTCGAAGGCGAACGCCCCGTCGGCATCTATCCGGACGCTGCGCAAAGATTGGGCTACGGTCTTCCCATCTGTATCCAGCACCTCGACGTCCAACTTCAACACCGCACGCCGCACATCACGGTTCACCAAAGTCCCACGCACACTGATTTCTGCCCTATCCTCACTCACGGAAGGCAAATCGACATAAATGCCCGTAGAGGCATAGTCGGTAAGGCTGATGTGCTGCTTTGCAGCACTGATGAGCCACACATTGCGGTAGATGCCGCCAAAGATGGTGAAGTCGCCGGACAAAGGAGGTATCCGGTCGTTCTGATTATTGACGTGCACCATCAGCAGATTCGGGGCATCGGTCCTTACTTTATCCGTAATGTCTACGGTAAAGGCAGAGTAACCTCCTTTGTGGGTAGTGAGCAGCTCGCCGTTGAGGTACACATCTGCCAGAGAATTGACACCATCAAATTTCAGGTAAAGCTGTTTATCCCGCATCTGCGCGGCATCCGTACGGAACTCTTTCTTATACCAGGAAGAAGCCCTGCGGTAGTTACGGGTAGAATAGGCATCCGCATTCCAGGTATGCGGCAGATGTACCTGCTGCCAACCTTCTTCATGGCGTTGCACTTCCTGCAACCGATTGTCATCACATGCGGCATAATACCAGCCGTCATTAAAACTCTGAACCACCCGCCCGGCATTGACAACCGGGTACATGGTGGACAGACACAATATTAATAAAAATATTTTCTTCATGTTTTTCAATAGATCATATTATCTTACACAAGTCAAGCAAATACTGCAAGAATACTGCATATAGTTTGCAGTGGCACTGCATCACTTTTGCAATGACGCTGCAACACCTTTGCAGTAGCGCTGCAAAACGTTTGCAGTGAAAATGCAGACAATATGCAGCAACAATGCCATCTCAACGCAGTGGCTCGAATGCTGCATATTGCCGCCTTGGGAATCAGTTAGAGTAACTTGAACGCTGCTTTCTTTACATCCCGGCTACTTCTGCCAATCATCACCTCAAAGTCACCCGGCTCGCATACAAAATCAAGATTGTAGTTGTAGAACTTCAGCAATTCGGGAGTAATCTTGAAAGATACTTTTTTAGATTCGCCGGCTTTCAGGAAAATCTTTTCAAAGCCTTTCAACTCTTTCACCGGACGGGTTACACTTCCCACAAGGTCACGAATATAAAGTTGAACCACTTCTGCACCGTCTCTCTTGCCGGTATTGGTCACAGTCACGGTAGCAGTCAGTTCGCCCTTATCCGTCATGCTAGTCTTGTCCAAAGCCACGTCGCTATAAAAGAATGTGGTATAGCTCAAACCGAAACCGAAGGGATAAAGCGGTTCATTGTCTATGTCTATATAGTTGCTGCGGAATTTCTGGAACCATGCACCGTCGGCAAGAGGGCGGCCCGTATTCTTGTGGTTGTAGAACAAAGGAATCTGTCCCACGCTCTTCGGGAAAGTCGTAGTCAGCTTCCCACTCGGATTCACATCACCAAACAGTACATCACCGATGGCAAAACCTGCCTCACTGCCCGCAAACCATACATTCAGAATGGCCGGCACGTTTGCCTGCTCCCAGTTTAGTACCAGCGGACGACCGGTAAACAGCACCAGTACCACAGGTTTTCCCGTTTTCAATAATTCCTGTAACAGTATGCGTTGGGTGTCCGTCATTTCAAGATTCGTGCGACAACTGCTCTCTCCACTCATTTCCGAAGACTCACCGAGCGCAGCCACAATAACATCCGATTTGGCAGCCACGGCAAGAGCCTCGTCCAGTAACTCCTTGTCCGAACGATTGTCACGGTGTAAAGAACGTCCGAACATAGTGGCACGTTTCTCATATTCGGCATCACTCATCAAATTACAGCCTTTCGCAGTCAGTATTTCGGCTTTACCGCCTGCTACCGCCTTCAAACCTTCAGCCAAAGAAGTTGCATTCTTCAATACAGCAGCCACACTCCAAGTACCCGGCATATTACTGCGGCTGTCTGCCAACGGACCTACCACAGCAATAGTGCCCTTCTTGGCCAGCGGAAGCACATTACCCTCGTTCTTCAGCAACACCAAGCTCTCCGAAGCAATCTTACGCGCAACGGCACGATGCTCTTTGGTAAAGATTTGCTTCTTGGCACGCTTCACATCACAGTATTTATAAGGATTATCGAACAAGCCCAACTTGTACTTAGCTTCCAAAATACGGCGACAAGCCGCATTAATAGCTTCTTCTGTCACTTTTCCTTCTGACAATGACTTCTTGAGCGTACCTACAAATGCATCGCTCACCATATCCATATCGACACCAGCATTCAACGCCAACGCGGCAACAGTCTGCGTATCGCCCATGCCATGGTCGGTCATTTCTGTAATTCCGGTATAATCTGTCACTACAAAACCGTCAAACCCCCACTGCTTACGCAATACATCCGTCATCAACCACTTGTTTCCAGTAGCGGGAATGCCATCGACCTCATTGAAAGAGGCCATCGCACTTCCCACACCGGCATCAACCGCCGCTTGATAGGGCAACATGTATTCATTGAACATGCGCTGATGACTCATATCTACTGTATTATAGTCACGTCCTGCCTCACCGGCACCATACAAGGCAAAATGCTTTACACAAGCCATAATCTCATCATTACGGTTCATATCCTTTCCCTGATAACCACGTACCATGGCCTGCGCAATGGCTGCTCCCAGAAACGGGTCTTCACCGTTGCCCTCGGACACACGCCCCCAACGGGCATCACGGCAAATATCCACCATCGGACTGAATGTCCAGCAAATACCGTCAGCACTGGACTCAATGGCTGCAATACGTGCCGATTCTTCAACCGCCTTCATATCCCATGTACACGACAATCCCAAAGGAATGGGAAACACCGTTTCATATCCATGAATAACATCCATACCAAATAAGAGAGGAATACCCAAACGACTTTCTTCAACCGCCTGCTTCTGTACATCGCGGATACGTTCCACGCCTTTCAGATTGAAAAGCCCGCCCACTTCACCGGCACGAATACGTTTGGCCACATTACTACTTTTAGCCTGACCGGTCGTAATCTCACCGGTAACCGGCAGATTCAACTGACCTATTTTCTCTTCCAGGGTCATCTTCTTCATTAAATCGTCGATGAAACGATCCATATCAACCGGAGATTTCTGTGCATACGCACTAACGGCAGTAAACACCAACAAGACTAAAAATAATTGTAACTTGAAAAGTAAATGCTTCATGTCTTTCATGCTTTTAATTGATAGAAATATTATTTTACTGCAAATAAAAGAAAAGCATGCGACAATCTCCACATCCCGTACTACAACAAAAGTACAACCATCACTAAAAAACAAAAGAGGAAGTACAATATTAGTACTTCCCCCATTAACATTTCACTGTAAAACAGCTATTTAAAGTTTATAAGAAAATCAGTCAGACTTTCTTCCGGAAGCAGGTTAAATTTCTTGCGCAACCGGTATCTTGCAGCATCAACCCCACGCGTGGAAATGTTGAGCAACTTCGCTATCTCCTTTGTCGGCATATTCAAGCGAAGCAATGCGCAAAAGCGCAAATCTCCTGAAGTCAAATCTGTATATTGAAGTTTCAGATTACGGAAGAAGTTTTCGTGTATACGGTCAAAATTAGCCTGAAACATAGTCCAATTCTCTTCATCGGACACTATATTGCTATTAACTAAAGTGAGCAGCTTATCCAAGTTTTTACGGCTATACTGTCCTAACAACTTTTGCCGCTGTATCTCTTCTTTCAAAGAAATCAGAAATTCCTGATGAGCAATATTTGTCATTACCACACCGGACAACTCCTTGCTTTTAAAACGCAAATCGGCCTCAAGCTGCTCCTTTTCCAACTCAACAATCTTCTTCTCCTGCCGCTCAAGCTCTGCCTGATGGGCTACGCGCTGCCGTTCAATCACACGGTCTTTCTTTTTCTTCACGAAACGGTAGACCAAATATTGCAACAAAGCCAACAGACACAATCCTGCCAAGATATAACTTCCCACAGCCCAATAAGACAAATACCACGGACGCAAAATCTCAAAAGGAAGCTCTACCGATGCCAAAACTCTATCGGTATCATATATCTCCACCTGAAAAACATAACTTCCATAGGAGAGCCGAGAATACTTCTTCTGCAAATAGCGTCCACCCGGTACCCATTGGTCAGAATATCCTTCCAACCGATACCTTACCTTATAAGTATAATTACTATAAACCGGATAACACAATGTAAAATTCACCGTATTAAACTCAGGCTCCACCTTGGCTCCCGGCTGCACGACCAATGTTTTCCGCTTACCACTGAATTCATCAATGACCCGCATTCCCGAAATCCATAAAGAGCGTCTGACCCGAGATTTATATAACGAGGAACTGTCCGTCTCAATACGGGCAATGGCATTGTTCAGGCAAAGATAGGAACAGCCATTCCTCACGTCATAAGCCACGCTTCCCCGTTCTTCCACCGTCAGACCGTCAAACAAAGAATATGGAATCCGGAGTTCGATATTGAAAGTATTTATCGCACACTTCACTAAATACACTATCCTATCACCCACAAACCAATAGTAATCTCCGTTCGCACGACTCACTGTCTTGATTTCCTTCAATTCCATCAATTGTTCATTCATTGTTTCATAGGGAACAATCGAATCAGTCATATCTTCGTAAGTATAGAAATATTCCCCATTAGAAAAAACTACCCGACCATTGATTTTGAACAAAGTAAAACTCCCACCTTTCACTTCTCCCAGGCCCTCATACTTCCGTACATCCTTTACCTGCTTCATATCCGGATCAATCCGAAAACGATACAAACCATTCCTTAAGTGTTTCGCCCAGATATTCCCTTGATGGTCCACCTCTATGTGACGGACCATATGACTGAATCCACGCAGAGACCGGATAAAACCATATGCTCCCGAAGTATCTTCCGTATATAGATTTAAAAGCGCATAAGTTCCTTCCAATAAAAAAGATTCTTCCTTCGATTCAATCTTTTCCATACACATCCCTCCCTTTACATCAGATACCAACTTTGACTTCAACCCCGATATAAGGAAAGTTCCTTTGTTATGCCCGCAAAAAATCTGTTTTCCCCATTCATCGACGAACCACGCTTGTTCTTCCAAACCCGGAACTAATTCAGTCTTTCCATCCTTAAGCCAATAAAGTCCCTGATTAGAAGCAATATAAGCTTCATTTTCCCTTACCAGAACATCATATACCATGCCTATTTTACGAAATGGAGGTTCATAATAATAGATTAAAGAATTGTTGTGTATATAGGCAATACCTTCATCCAAAGCTGTCCATATATTGTTGTCATCATCACAATATAATCTCAAAACAGTATTGTTCTGTAGTTTATTATCCGTATTGACCTTCCAAATCAGCTTTCCTTTTTTATCCAACGCATATATACCATCGGATATTGTGCCAACAACGTAGCAACTGTCTTTGGTCATCACCGCACGATTAATGGTATGCTTCCTGAATATATCATCACATTCGGTTTCCCATTTTTCTACCCTCCCATCTCGATAGAGGAGAAAACCTCCCTGATTACGGGTAAGCATTAAAACGGCATCATCATAAGGAAGCCCAGCCAAGACATCGCTATTTCCAAATACCTTTCTGGGAATAAGTTCTTCCATTTTCCTGTCGGAAAAGACACAAAGTCCACCATTTATTCTTTGAGAATAAAAAGTATTTCCAACCTGAAATAAGTTCAGCGGAAGGCTCTTCACCCGAATACCTTCCACAGAATTTCCATTATAAAAAAAGAGAGAACCAAACGATTGAAATACAATTTCCCCTTGAACGCAAACAATGTTCCAGATTTCGTCGTTATGAAAAGTAAAGTCCTTCACCTCATCTTTTAGCGAGTGATATTCAAGGGTATTATAAGGAGTATGAACAAAATAACCGAATTCTTCGTAAGAGCCTACATAAATTTTTCCATCTTCACTGATATATATAGCACGCACAATTCCTTTTGTCGGTAATTCATACAGCCGCCAAGCACTTCCATCAAATTCCAGCAGCCCACTGTTATTACCGAAATACATCACCCCTCTTTCGTCCTGAGCAATGGCCCAATTCTGAATACCGGCATTATAATCCGACACCGAATAGCTCCTCACTATAGGAGAAAAAGGTATGGGTGAAGCTTGCAGCAAACTACTGAAAACCAAAGACAAGAAAAACGTTATTGCAATTCTCATGAGTACTGTTTATAGGTATTTACCAGCAAAGATAAAGCTTTTTGCGTTTTCGTAAAAACAAAATCGCAGATTATCCTCTTTTTCTGGAAGATAATCCGCGATAATATCCAAATCCAATTTATTAATTTTCAGCAGTTTTCTGTTTTCCCAAAGGAATAGAAATACCCAAGTAAGCATTGACATTCTTCGTATTCTTACCAAAGAACATATAGTCTGTTCCCGCAAAGAAAGGACCCAGTTTCAGTGCCAGACCGAAGGTTTTACCGGCTCCTTGAAGTACGGAATAGCTGGCAGCTACATTGAAAGCATTCGTCGGACGGATGCAGGCAGAGAAAGTCAGCTCATTCAAAGTTTTCGGTTTGGCAAAACGACCGGTATACAAGGCACCCACTACCAGCCAATCATTCAGTAAGGCATATTCAGCGCCAAGAACCATTGTAGAAGTCAATCCACGGGTACGGCTCTTCTCAGAAGCCTCCTCCGTCTTGAGCTGCAACATGTCATAGTTAAGAATCTCGCCGCTGTTCACAATATTTATGAACTCCTGTTGCGAGGCCGGGTCAAGAAGATCATAAGTCTGCTCTGTATTGGCTCGCGCTATACTGGTATTCGATTTAGACCATTTGATAAAGCCCAAATCAAGAACTGAAGCAGAAAGTGTCAATTTATCCAGTAACTTGTAAGATACTCCCAAATCAATAGCCCCACCATATCCGGCAAAACCAAAACTGCCAAAATCGATTTCATCGATATAATCACCATTCTCATTCTCGGGAAGTTCTAACAGCTTTGACGAGTTCTCCAAAGTTGCATCCACTTGAATGGAAGCTTTACTCGTCACTCCTGAAGAGCCGACAGAAGGAGTTTCCACATGAATCTGGTTGATGTTCAGCTTTAAGTTACCGATACCCAGCAGCATCTTCACCTTACCACCTACAGCCAGCCGGTCTGTGATATTCCTTGCAAAGCCAAGGCCGACTTCCGCATAGGAATTTATCTCAAGCTTCTGTCCATTAATGGTTTCGTTAATACCCAAATAGTCAGAAATATTGTCACCAAACTCCCGGCTGCTCATGTTATTCATAAACTGGAACATGGTTTTCGGTATGGCGGCACCGATATCATTACGCAACCCCACATTAACTGACCAGAAGTTCTTTCCTTTATACCATCCGGCAGACAGAATGTCGGTACTCAAATTCACATTCAAGTTATTGGTAGCATCCAGTCGGTTCATAAAGTCATTGCTCATGAAATAGTCGCTATCATCACTGTTCTCAATAATGTCCATAATATCCCTATACCCCAGGGAACTGGAGTTGACGGTAGCATTCAACGAACCTATCACGGGAATATTCAGATAACCGCGTCCCGGCATCAAGGCCGGATTGAGCTGCATACGCTGGTTACTTCCTTCCATAAAGTAGGAAGTGCGCAGGAACTGGGCTTGTCCGGAAAGAGAGAAGCAAAGCAATAATACCACAGACAGCCATACTTTCAGAGAATTCAATTGTTTCATAACCTTGTCAATATTTTCATTATCACCTGCAAAAATATAAAACAAGTTAATACCCTACAAACAAGTTAACCGGATAGTCGTGTATAAAAGGCTTATACAGAGACTATCCGGTATAAATTAAGGAGCAAATAAAAGAATCCTCTTAAGAGTGTCCTTATACTATTTCATCATAAACATGTTCATTTGCTCTCGTAGCGGTACTCAGAAAAACCGGGGCTGTCTCCTTTCTTTGTTGCAGAGACATTGACGTCACTGCCGGAGCAGTCAACATTTCCTTGTATTTTTCCGGAGCAGTGAGTATCTTTACAGCCTCTTTCAAATCATCATCATCTTTCAACTGCTGGATAATGCTTCCACGCTGGAAATAATAACGCTTGATGATTTCTACCGCAATCATGCTCTTGATGTCCTTGGAGAAATGGTCAAGGTCACGGTCCAGATTATGCGACAATTTTTTCTCCAACGCTTCAAACTCTTTCGAAGCATCAGTCAGATAGCCCTCAAATTCGGCCATCTCCTTCAGGTTCTTCAGCATCTTCTCTGTCTGCTGGTCGTATTTGAAGTCCGCCTTTTTCACCATCGCCTTGAAGTCCGCATAATCGGCATCTGTAATTTCAAACTGCTCTGCTGAAGAGATGGTAGGATGTTTCAAGCAATAGTCCGTAGCATAATTGAAAATAAGATTGTCATTGACAAGATAGAACAGAATGTTGGGCAGCTTCTCCTGCTTCACCGCAATGTCCGGAGTCACGCCTCCACCATCACGCACTTCACGTCCGGCAGCCGTATGGAACACGGTAGTAAGGCTGTCCGGAATACGTCCCACACTGCCGTCTTCATTCCGGTGCTTGTAGTCGATAGCCTGCACACAACGGCCGCTGGGAATATAATATTTGGAAGTCGTCAGCTTCATGGTACCACCGTATGGCAACGGACGGGTGGTCTGCACCAATCCCTTACCGAAAGTACGGTTACCGATAATGACCGCACGGTCAAGGTCCTGCAAAGAACCCGCAAGGATTTCTGACGAAGAAGCCGTTCCGCCATTGACCAGCACAGCCAAAGGAATTTCCAAATCCAACGGTTCACGCAATGTTTTGTAGGTATTGCTGGCTTGCTTAATCTTGCCTTTTGTCGTCACAAGTGTCTTTCCGCGAGGCAGAAAGAAGTTGGCTATCTCTATAGACTCATCCAGCAAGCCGCCCCCATTGTTCCGCAAGTCAATCACCAACGAAGTCATCCCCCGTTTCTTCAAGTCCAGAAAAGCCTGCTTGAACTCCTTGGAAGGATTCCCCGAGAAGGTGCTGAGATTGATATAACCTATATTATTATCCAGCACTGTATAATAAGGTATGAACGGCAATTGGATGGAACGGCGCACAATGTCGAAATCCAACGGTTTCTCTGTACCGGGACGTTGCACTTTCAGCTTGAAGCTGGTACCCACTTGTCCGCGAAGCATCTCGCTGACTTCTTGGTTGTTCTTTCCGGCAAGGTCTTTTCCGTCAATCTCCATCAAAATATCTCCGGCTTTCAGGCCTACATCGGCAGCAGGCATATTCTCATATGGCTCAGATATCATGGAACGTTTTAGTTTCGGATTCCAAGTAATCACAGAACCTATACCACCATAGGAATTCTTCAGCATCTGCTCCAATTCGCTTTGGTCATCTTCCGGATAATACTCCGTGTAGGGATCCAGCGAGTAGAGCATGGCATCAATGCCTTCACGGATAGTCTTGTTCGGATCAATCGTATCCACGTAGAACATATCCAACTCTTTCACAATGGAATTGAATATATCCAGATTCTTTGCTATTTGGAAACTACGGCTATCACCACTCTTAAACCCCCAAAAACAAACGGCTCCTGCTACAATCAGCAAGGTAATCATCCAGCGTATCTTTAAAATTCTTTTCATAATATGTCTATGTGATAATATGCTAATTAATTAATAAAATTTCTTCCTTGATTTTTTCCCATTGTGCTACCTGAAGCTCCGTACCCACCACTTGTATCACATCTTTGGAGAGAAGAGAACCTATCTTGCCACATTTCTCCAGCGAGTAACCACACGTCAGTCCATACAAGAAACCCGCCGCAAAATAGTCACCCGCTCCTGTAGTGTCCACCACTTTCTCTACCGGAGCCGCTTGTACCTGCACCATCTCTGTACCTTTACGAATCAGAGAACCATGGGCACCCACCTTTACAATGGCTATGCTACACATTTTGGCAATGATGTCCAATGCTTCCTCCGGTTCCTTACCCGTAAAAGCCTTTGCCTCTTCCTCATTGGCAAAAACAATATCCACATATTTGTTGACCAACAGAGAGAAAAATTCAAGGTCTCCTTCTACTATATTGTAGCTCGCCATGTCCAAACATACTTGTAAGCCGGCCTCTTTAGCCAGCTCAATGGCACGGAGAATCATATCATGGTCTTGCACCAGATACCCCTCTATAAATAGGTAAGCATATCCTTTGAACATATCCAGCGAAAGATCTTCCGCCTTCAATGTAGAAGCCGCCCCCAAATAAGTGCCGAAAGTACGCTCTCCATCAGGAGAAATGAAAGTAGAGGCTACACCGGACGGAAGGGTAGTGGAAAGCAATAAATCCGCCTCTGTCCCATGCTCCAGCAGACTATCCCGGAAAAAGTTACCATAAAAGTCATTGCTTACTTTTCCGATGAATCCCGTACCCGCACCAAGGCATGCCATTGCCCGAATTGCGTTTCCGGCAGAACCTCCGTTAGCCAGATGCGTCTCCATCCGGCTGAAATACTCACTAATTTTCAAGAACTTATCTTCATCAATCAGAGTCATACTTCCTTTCGGGAGCTGCATCTCCGTCAAAATATTATCATCCTCAATGATTGCCAGTGCATCAACCAAAGCATTGCCCAACCCAATTATTTTATCCATCTTCGATATTTTTTTTGCAAAGATATTGCATATTTCAAAATATCCTATTACTTTTGCAGCGCATTTGAGAAAAAACAACATTCTTCCTTAGCTCAGTCGGTTAGAGCATCTGACTGTTAATCAGAGGGTCCTTGGTTCAAGTCCAAGAGGAAGAGCGAAAAAATTGAATGCATATTCTTCCTTAGCTCAGTCGGTTAGAGCATCTGACTGTTAATCAGAGGGTCCTTGGTTCAAGTCCAAGAGGAAGAGCAAAAAGGTTCGTCAATTAGGCGAACCTTTTTTGTTTTCTCCATCAGCCGCACTTAACAAACAAACGGAAATCTTTCATCTTTCATGAAATTAACATATATTTGTGGAATATTTATAGGGAATTTATCCCGACCTTCTGTCTTTACTTGCAGAACCATGAAATTTAATTCAAAAATACGACTATGATGAGAACAGCCCTACTCTTTTTAATCATCGGATTGACTGTATGTACATTTTGCAAAGCACAAGACATACCCGTTCTGCCCCAAGAAAAGTTCCGGCACCATGAATTTTCCGTCAGCTATGGTTTCCTGCCCATTACCGATGCCAACAGCATGGCCGAGGAGTGCTTCGCTCCGGTACTGAGCTTCGGAGTTTATGCACGCGAAAAGACAAACTACTACGGCGCTCTGAATATCAGCTACATCTATAGATTCAACCGCAAAATCAGCCTGGGAGTAACCGGAGGAATAACCGGCAACAAAGGGACAGCCAGCAGCCTTTACGAAGCTTTGGATGAAAACACCAAAGACAACCGAAGGTATCTGTATGTTCTTCCCACCTTCCGGTGGCACTGGTTTACCCGCCCCAAATTCTCTCTGTATACCTCAGCAGGGCTCGGTGCCTATTTCCTCCGGAACAGTTTTGGAGGAGAAGTCTTTCACAAGACAAAGTTCGCTTATCAGTTCAGCTTTTTAGGCATCGAATACGGAAGCCGGTTTGCCTTCTTCACAGAATTCGGAGTAGGATATACCGGAACAATCGTAGCAGGCGGCCGTTATCGTTTCTGACTTATGAGGCCGCCACCGCCAGTGTCAATACACTGATGCGCACACCCTCCACTTCCTTGAGCGCATCGGCACAAGCCGTAGTGGTGGCACCGGTAGTCAATACGTCATCTATAATCAGTACATGCTTCCCTGCAAAAGCATCAGCACGACGCAGGCAGAAGATACCGTCCACATTCTCCCACCGTTCATAAGAGGATTTACGGGTCTGCGTTTCCGTATGCCTCATACGGGCAACGGAAGCAGTATCCATGGGAATACCGGTGACAGCAGAAACGCCGCGGGCTATACATTCGCTCTGATTGTATCCGCGCATTTTCCGCTTACGCGGATGCAGAGGAACGGGGACTATGACATCCACATCACTGAAGAAGCCGGCTGCCGACAACTCTGCCGCCATAAACCGCCCCATCACTTCGCCAAGGTCTTTCCTCCCTCCATATTTCAACTGATGGAGAATGCGGCGGAAATCACTCCCTTTATGGTAAAAGAAACAAGATGTGGCATGTTCCAGAGGTATCTTCCCCCAGAACATACGTTCCACCGGATTGTCCTTACGAAGATGATAGTTTGTCCGGGGCATATCCATATTGCACTTCATGCAGATACCCTCTTCACCCTCTTGCAAGATAGCACCACACACGGCACACTGACGCGGGAAAAAGAGATGGACAAAAGAAAAGAACCAGGTTTTAACTATGTTTTTCATCGTATAGTATTAAAAAAAATGGCAACAGAGCAATACACTCCATCGCCTTGTTTGCTATAATGGCGAGACCTCGCTTGCCAGCTTCAAGAACAACGGATGCAGCGGTCCGTTAGTAGCAATGATATGATGTCCGTCCAAAAAGTCGTCACTACCGCAAAAGTCAGTGATTCTTCCACCAGCCTCCAGCACCATCAGCGCCGCCGCAGAAAAGTCCCATTTGCCGATAAACGCCTCAAGCCAGGCATCAAAACGTCCGGCAGCCACATAGCAGATGGCAAGCGCAGCGGAACCGGTCATGCGGATGCCTGCCACACGTCCGTAAAGTTCATGAATCAAATGCTCACCGGTACGTGCATACCGGTCGGAATTATAAGGAAGTTCCGTCACTACAAAGGCGTCCTCCACCTGCTGGACAGACGAGACCTCCATCCGTTCTCCATTCACATAAGCGCCCCCTCCCTGCCAGGCATAAAAACATTCATCCCGGCAAGGGTCATAAACAACTCCCAGCAACAGAGAATCCTTGTCGCGCAAAGCGATGCTGACACAATAGGGAGCATTATCATGAATATAATTCGTTGTCCCATCCAACGGGTCCACTACCCAACAGTAGGGTTCATCGTGATAGACAGCAGAACCTTCCTCGGCTATAAATCCAGCCTCGGGAAGAAGTTCCCGAAGCGCAGCCACCACCCGCTTCTCCGACTCCTTGTCTACATAAGAGACATAATCATGGGGTTGTTTCTTCCGTACCGCTTCCCGGCTGAAGTTTTTCCGCTCTTCTTTCAAGAAATATCCGGCTTCACGGGCTATGCAGCAGACAGACTCTGTCAATATCTTCAAATCTTCCATCTCTCTACATATTAGTTCCCCGCAGCCTCTTCCACCTGCCGGTAAATAAGCCGACCGCGCTGGCTGACCGTCCATCTTCCATCTTCCAAACGCACATTCTTTGTATCATCATCTTCCACATTCCAAACATATCCCCCCGCAGGAAGGCCACGGCGCTCCAGAATCTCATTCGACATTTCCTCTTCCGAAAAGAACAGTTCCACTTGGGTAGAATCGGGACTGAACACCAGAAACAACATCTTCTCCGCATCATCCACAGCGTTCATACGGACTCCTTTTTCCCACAGACGGATACAGTCTTTCTGAGCCTCACTCCAAGTATATCCGGCAGATGCAATGCAGCCATGCTTATCCTTATCATCACCAACGACATGTACCGTATCGGCTTGTCCAGCAACTTCCGCAGTCTTTCTACTCTTGCTACCACAAGCCACAAACAGTGCTCCGACACATAGCAAGCACATAAATGTTCCTCTTACATTCATCTTTTCTCTTTTTAATTGCTTTTTGCTTGACAAAGTTAAGAACAAATAACCAATTTAAAAAAAATTCCATTCATTATCAATGACATTCAGCCATAAATATTCAAATGAATAAAGTTTAGAATAAAACGGTTACCGTTCTAAACAAGAAAAGAATGTTCGCCCACTTAATCACATATTACGACCACATAATCACAAAATGCCACAAATAATACATTAGCGTCTAAAACAGTCTTGTAGGGCTACACACATTTTCATAAATTTGTAAAACATGTTATACTTCTATATATACAAATAATGTAATCTTTTAAAATATGAAAAAGACTTTATCCATTTTAGTATTCTTATTTAGTTCCATAGTAATATTGGCACAATCAGTAGAATATCAAACATTTATTTACACGAACGATGATTTAGCTAATGAAATTCAAAGTTTGTGTGAAGAAAGAAATTCCACCCGCAGTTATATGGGAGATTTGTTCAATGCCAGTAAAGAGTCTGTCAAAGGCATTGCATCCGGATATGTGACATCCTTCATTGATTTAGGAGTAAATGCCATAGGTTCTTTATTGACACGGAATTCTCGCCTAAAAAATGAGTGGGAAGAAACTATACGTACTGAAAATGTTTATACCACTAATATCAGCACTATATCAGAAATAAACGATTTTTATAAAGAGACCTCGTTCGACGGAGCGTTAGACCCTAAAGGCATGAAATTTGACGGAATAGGATGCCTGCGAAAAGAAGGGAATGATACGGTCTTTTACATTTCATGTCATATTGATCGTAACAAAATTAACCGTATCATAAACCACTCTAAATTTGAATTAGCACTCGACACCCTTATCATCTGCCCAACCCGCTCTAACTTGCCTAACTCTGTCTTAAATATTCCTTTTTCATTTGAAGAAAGAAAGAATTTCTGCTTTTCTATGACAATGAAGTTGACTTCTTCTTGGATGAATGAAATCGTACAGTTACAAAAAGACCAGGAATTAGGACAATTTTCATTAGAAATACCTGTAGATTCCAGCCAGCTTGACCGCAATGGCTTCTTCCGTTATATACGAAAAGACAATGAAGTCGCCAAATACAAAATCAGAGGCGAAAGTTTTATCGTTCCTCGCTCTTACATGGGTTTCCGTGATGAAAATGACGAATACAGAATCAGCTTCGGTACTGGGGAATACAAACTATCCATCGAGTTGAAAGAAACCTGCGACGCTACAGACCAATACCGGAAGAACTGGAAAGAAGACCGGAAGCGCAGAAAAAAGTTGGAACCATCCGAAGACATTATGACACGTAGCTGGCAAGTTGTCTCCAGCCAGCAATGGAATGAGCTGACCAAACAATGGGTCATTACAACCTTAAAGGTACCGGCAGATATTATAACACAAGATGTAATTGACAAGTTGGGACTCGAGGCTGAAACAAGCTATTAGAAATATCAGTTCACCTCTGCCCATCATTATCCCCCAATAATTGTACAATTATAAAAACCTATTTTATGTAGCATAAGACTCATAAGTAGCATCAAAAATAGGAATGCATATGAACCGTATTATCATTTTGGTCATTTTTCTAAGTTTCACTACATCTCTTCAAGCACAAAGTGTCGAATCGGATGAATTATTTTCCAAAGGGGTAGAATTGTACAATCTTAAGAGATATAATGAAGCCATCTCCTATTTCAACAAAAGCAATAATATTGACAAAGCACAATTAGATACGACTAACTCCCGGCGCTATTACTCAGAGATGTGGCTATCCAGCTGTTACATGCAATTAGGGAAAATAAAGGAGGCCCAAGCCATTAGCCCCGATTATTACATGGTACCTCCTATAGATAGGAGGCTCACCGTAGAGTCAGACCGCTTCTCTGAACTATCCAACATGTTTGCACAAGCTGGAAATCTGGAACGTGCATTGGAGTATGCTCTACGCTGTGCAGACATAGAAAAACAAGTAGCAGGAAAAGAACATATTTGGTATGGAAACAGTACCATTATCATAGGGAACCTATATTATGCATTAGGGGACTCTATCAATGCAGAAGAAAACTACCTGATAAATAAAAATATATGCAAGCATACTTATGGTGAATACTCTGAAAGATATGTTGATGCCCTTCTGTCGCTTGCATCTGTAAATACAGACTTCTCAATGAAAGACGGATTGGACAAAGCTACTCGTTATCTAGATGAAGCCTACAGCATAGCTCATAAACGATACCCTTTACTCGAAGCACAAATTGTCAACCAACAGTCGGTCATTGCATTCAGGAACAAAAACTACGAACAGGCCAAAACTTTGATGATGCAAGCATTATCTCTATGTGAACTAGCAGAAGGAAAAACATCAAACAATTATGAGATTTTATTATCCAATACCATTGACTTATACCAAATGTTCGGACAATATGACGAAGCTATCACTCTGGGACAAGATTTTTTAGAGGCTTGTAACCAAGCTAATCGCAGCGATTCAATACCGGCATTTATTATGGTAAAAATAAGCCAAGCCAATATTGCCAAGGGAGATATAAACAATGCCCTAATTCAAATAGAAAAGGCTGAAAACATAATGCGCCAATATGGCACGGCAAAAGTAGATTATATCAATATTCTAGGAATTATGTCAACAATATATTCCAATGCCGGAAATAAGCAGAAAGCCATCAGCCTTAATTCCAAAGTTTTGGAGTTTTATGAGAAAAAAGGATGGTTACAAGAGATAAGCTATATAGCTGCACTCAACAATCAGGCTCAACTATTCACAGATATCGGCGATTATGCCGGAGCAGTACAACTATACGAAAAATCATTAGAGCTCACTAAGACAATATGGGGAGATAAACATTTGCAATACTTATGTACAATCATCCTATGGATAGAACCCTATATACTCTTGAATATCGGAAACACAAATAAACAGGCCATATTTCAAAATCGGGTAAAAAAAGTCTTTATTGATATCCAGGCACGCTCACTATCACCTACTGATATAGCTCAAGAAGTAGATCCGGACAAATTCTATATGGCAATAGAGAAATTCCTACATCTATATTTAATGGACGCCCCTCCTCAACAAGAAATACAAAGCCTTAAGGAATTTATCAGCAACCTAATAAAGAATGATTTAATACCGAATTTAGGAGAAGAACATCCCATCACCATACAGTACGAAAATGATTTGGCCCATATCTTATTTCTTCAAGGAAATTATAAAGAAGCCATCCTAATCAAAGAAAAACTACTTGAGAGTTCAAAAAAAATATATGGAACGGTTAGTAGCAGTAATTTAGCAGACATCGGAACATACTATTTATACAACAACGATATTTCCAACAGTTGTATCTACTTTGAGCGCTGTCTGCAACAAACACAACAACAGATATTCTCTGACTTTCGATGGCTTACTGCCAATGAAAGAGCCTTATATTGGGCACGATACAAGAATATGATTGAAAACATCATCCCCATGTCCTATAAAGCTCAAGGGTATGCACGCTTCCTACCATTAAGCTACAATGCCCTACTTTTATCCAAAGGTATGTTACTCAATTCGGAAATAGAGTTGCACAAGCTCCTTCAAAGCAAAGGGAATAAGAATATAAGGGAAAAACTGGACAAATGGCGCTCACTGAACATGCAAATTGACCGTTTATCCTCACAAACCTCACGACCTCAACCTGAAATCATCGAAAAGCTTACTGCTGAAGCTAATGCAATAGAACGCGACCTATTATCTTCTTCCAAAGAATTTGGAGATTACACTCGTGCATTGGCAATAACATACGAAGACGTACAAAACAGTCTCGGTCAAAATGATATTGCTATTGAGTTCGCGGCTTTTTATACTCAACCAGACTCTTTACTTTATTGTGCCTATGTCCTTGATAAACTCCATCAACCCCGTATGGTCATACTAGGTACGCAAAAAGAATATGAAGCTACCCTAAAGGAAGCCTATTCAACACCGGCATTTTACAACCTCGTATGGAAACCTATCGAAGAATACATGCCTGAAAATGGAAATATCTATTTTTCTGCATTCGGTATCTTTCACAAAGTCGGCATTGAATACCTACCCAAGACAGAACAACGCAACATGATCAGACTTTCTTCAACGCGAGAATTGGCACTGGCACATAAGAATAATATCAAGAAGAAAGCAGTTCTTTACGGAGGATTAGAATATAATATGGGGGCAAAAGATCGTGACCGGATACGATTAGCTTATTATAATAGCGAAAGCACTCCTGACTTAGTATTCAGAGATGCTCCCAATATACAAGACTTACGGCAAAAACGCAGTAATCTCAGCTATCTAAATGGAGCAGAAACAGAAGTATTATCTATAAGCCAACTATTAAGAGGCAAAAAGATAACTACACTGTTGCAAATGGGTATGGATGGAACTGAAGAATCATTTAAAGCATTATCTGGCAAACAAATCTCCTTATTACATATTGCCACTCATGGATTTTATGAAGAGCCACAACCATTCATCTCAACATCACCGTATGACAATGATTATAGAACTAAACATACTGAAGAGAACTCTCTTTCACGCTCCGGACTATATTTAACTGGAGCTGCCGACTATTTAACCGATAACAATCAATATAGCCCTACAGACATGGAAGATGGAATTCTTACTGCTAAAGAATTGTCACGCCTTGATTTTCGAGGACTTGACTTAGTCGTTCTTTCTGCTTGTCAGACGGGGCTGGGAGACATTACCAGTGAAGGAGTTTTCGGTCTGCAACGTGGATTTAAAAAAGCAGGTGCACAAACTTTATTGATGAGTTTATGGAAAGTAGATGATACAGCAACTTTATTGTTAATGACCGAATTCTATAACAAACTGATAAATGGAAACAGTAAGAAGCAGTCACTCTATAAAGCCCAACAATATTTACGTACTTATCAAAATGGAGTCTATGATAAACCAGAATATTGGGCGGCATTCATCATGCTGGATGGCATAAATTAGAAAAACAATGGCGATGAAAGCATCATATATCATATACATATTATTCATCCTTTTACCAAATGTTGTCACCATGGCACAAAGCGTAGAATCAGATGAGCTGTTTTCTAAAGGAGTCCATCTATATAATATGAAGAAATACAAAGAAGCCATTCTCATTTTCCAAGAGAGCGACCGATTGGATAAGATAGAGATGGACTCAACTCATAATCGACGGGACTATTCCGCCATGTGGCTTGCAAGTTGCCACTACCAACTTGGAGATGAAAAACAAGCTCAAAAAATATCTCCATATTACTACAAGCTCTCCCCCATAGACCGCCGTCTAACCATTCAATCGGACTCGCTATCAGCCTTAGCAGATAAAGCATTCGAACACCAGGACTATACAAAAGCACTGAAATTATACAAACAATGTGACGCTATAGAAGCAACTATTTTAGGTAAAAATCATATCTGGCGTATGACAACAATAGCCAATGAAGGTTATTGTTATTCACAATTAAGCGACTCAACCAATGCTATAAAATGTTTTGAAGCACACCAGGCAGCTTGTCAACAACTGTACAATTTAGAATGCGATGCCGCAATGAACACCCTCTTTGCCTTGGGGCATGAATACTACAACCATCAATTTGAAAATCACTACCCCAAGGCGTTAAATGCTTACTTTCAAGCTTACGAACTGGCTAAAAATCTCAATGATTCCATCAATTACAACTCCTCCCTATACTGCATCTCTCTCTGTTACTTCAGTCAATCACAAGAAAACAACGGCGATGAGCAAGGCAAGTATCTTGAAAATGCAGAAGTATTTGTACGCGAACTAAGAAACGACAATGAAGAAGACCGATATTTAAAAAATCTAATTTACGACAACCTAGCTAATTTTTATAACAAGAAATCAGAGGAATACCTGCAAGATTCCATCACGCTGCAACAAGCGTTGGATTATAGCCAAAAAGCCCTTGAAACATATCAAAAAAAGCCGGATGCAGACCAAGCTGTAAAAAGACTATTAGAAATATACAAGATGGATTGCCTGATTCGCTCAAACAAAATACAAGAAGCGATAGAATTGGGAGAAGATTTATATGCAGCTTTCCTACCCATACGGCAACAAGAGAGTGAAAACTACCAGACACTACTACAAAATCTATCCTATTCTTATAAAGTTTTGGGAAATGAAGAAAAAAACATCTTTTACTTAAACTTACTGAGTACCTCATACACTCAATCCAACCAAACACAAAACGAAAAGATACTTGATGTCTTTTATGAGCTATCGCAAGCCTACTATAGAACTTCTCAATACAAAGAGGCACTCCACTATGCTAAAACAGCCAAAAAGATTTGCAATCGGGAAATATACCCTGAAAAATACCCCTACATATTATTCAATCTAGCACAAGCCTATTTAGAAAACGAACAAACCAACAATAGTTTAGCATGTATCAATGAGATACTATCTATCACACAGCCAGATGTCGATATATATATACATGCGTTACGGTTAAAAACCAGCGCATACAACTATATCGATTCTTCACAAGCACTTGACGCTTGTTTGCAATGTATAAAACCTGCAAAGAAGCTATATGGCGAACATTCATCCTTTTATCGGGCATTGCTATATGACATAGCCAACCTTTATTATAACTTGGGAGATGCATTTAGTGCCTTACAATATGCAGAGGAAGAGATGAGGCTAAATCAGCAATATGCAGACACATTAGATATCATCTATTTAAGAAACCAAACAACATTGGCAAACTTATATAGTCACTACGACCTCGGCAAAAGTGCAGCCTATTTCACTTCCGGAGTAAGAAAAATAACCCATAACGAATTTCTGACAGAACAGCATTGGACTTACCTACAATGGCCGATGGAAAAGCGTATCTCAGAGTTATTGTTCCTCATCCAAGTATTCAATAACATCTTTGATACCATAACATCGCTTCCCGATATGGAAAATAATCCTGAATACCGTACACAAATGGACAGTACACGAAACGAATTCTTAAGGTTATGGAATAAGAGTGCAAGAAATTTTGAGGCGAACATACCCAAAACTACAAGCAATAGCCATACTTTACGTGCTTCTATATGCAATTCTTTAGCAACCACCTATTACACTTTATCCATGAAAGACGAAGCATTAGACTATGCTACTAAAGCTATGGTATATGTACCAAGAAAAAACAAGGAGACTTACTCATCCATTCTGTCTGATGCTGCATTTATCTACTACAAGTATGGATTGTATGACAAGATGATTACCCCTCTCAAAATCAGCCATAATATTGATAAGTCAATGTTAGTAAATACATTCAGAAATGTTCCCAAATCTGTCAGAGAACGATATCTCGCAATGATGCAATCCTCTTATAACTTTATTATAGAAGCTGCCGAACATACTCAGATGAAAGAGCTTTGCAGTATGGCCTATGACGTAAATCTGTTCCTGAAAGGATTAATGCTCAACACAGACATTGAATTTGAAAAACTGATATACGAATCTGGCAACGACTCATTACAGACAGCATATAATAAATGGAGAGACCTAAGTCTATTCAACGATAGACTATCAAAACAAGATACCCAAGATTCATTATTCTCCGATTCTCTGATGCATCTGGAACAAGAACTGGAATATCGCCTCATCAGAGAATCGAAAAAATATGGCAGTTATGTCAAGGGGTACTCTACAACCTGGAAAGAGATATGGAAGGGATTGAAGAAGGATGATATTGCCATTGAATTCTGTACATACTATTCGAATAATACTGAAGAATATGCTGCCGTTTTATTGGAGAAAAAAAGCAAGTATCCAACCGTAGTTCGCCTATTTTCTCAAAAGCAGTTATCAACGATTCCAACTACCGATTATTACAATACTACAGCGCTATCCAATCTCATTTGGAAGCCTCTACATCATTATCTCGCTGAAAAAAAGAATGTCTATTTCTCACCCTCAGGAGAATTAAACAATATTGCCATAGAATACATACCACTAACAGATAAGAAAACATTTGCCGAATACTATAATACATATAGGCTATCGTCTACTCGCGAACTCATCAAAAATAAGAGAGAGGACATACGAACAAAAGCGGTTCTTTACGGTGGTCTAGAATATGAAAGAGGACAAGGAGACATTGAGGCCATGCGGAAAGAACTGCAAAGTGCAGAATCCCTAATAGCATTCCGTGATGTCCCGGAGATAGACTCTTTAGTATTACGCAAAGGAATCTCTTTTTTGGAAGGAACAGAACGAGAAGTGCAGACGATAGATACCCTATTACGCAACAAACAAATTCCGGTAGCCTTGATGAGCGGCATGGCTGGGACCGAAGAATCATTCAAACAATTATCCGGTCAATCCATCACCTTGCTTCATGTGGCAACACATAGTTTCTACAGTCCACTGACCGGCCACTACACTGCCCAAAGAAGCTTTGAAGAACAAGCTCTAAGCCGGTCTGGTCTGTTTCTGTCCGGAGCAGCCGCCAGCCTTAACATGAAGAAAATCCCGGAAGATATAGAAGACGGTATATTGACTGCCAAGGAACTTTCTAAGTTAGATCTGTCAAACCTCAATTTAGCTATTCTGTCAGCTTGCCAAACGGGGTTGGGAGAGATCGTAGGGGACGGCGTTTTCGGATTGCAACGAGGATTCAAAAAAGCCGGAGCCCAGACACTCTTAATGAGTTTATGGAAAGTAGATGATACTGCCACCCAGCTACTGATGGCAGAATTCTATAAGAACTTGGTTTCCGGACAAAACAAAAGAGCAGCTTTTCTAAATGCCCAAAAATATCTGCGTAGCTATCAAAACGGAATCTACGACAAACCAGAATATTGGGCAGCCTTTATTATGCTAGATGGAATTCATTAACTAAATATTTAGAAACACCATGAAAAGAGCCCTAATCAGCATGTTATACTTGCTTACCTTTTTAACAACATGTTTTTCACAAACAGCCACATTGTCAAAGAAGATGGCAACCTATCGGGATTTTTGTTTGAAAGTCCGCGAAGGAGTAGAACTGAAAAATGTACAAACCTTGAAAGAGTGTATAGCAGAGTGGACCGGTGACATCAATACTATCATATATCAGAATGATACGGTCAGAATTACCGACTTTGACCGATTCTCCGTAACGGATGGCAGTAACGAAGTGGGGCTAAACAAACACTTACTATACCGTCCCGAATTTATTGATTCATTGATTGTCTACGACATAAGCTTTGCCAATAACTACATTGAGAAACCCTTACTCTTACGAGCATCCTACGACTGTAAACTCGTACATCGCGCGCTGGCACCACATAATAAAGGTACATACTCATCCAAAGGTTCCGGAAAGAGAGAACTTCTGGTTGTAGCAGAGAATGGTGGCACCGTGAACCTTTACGTCAACGACGAAAAAAACGGCATCCATGTATCAGACACATCTCCTCAAGGAAAAGCCGCCGCTTGGGTCTGCTGGGAGATGGATAGTTTCGGCATATATACAATAACCGTTGAAAACACTTCCGATAAAGAGATAAGTTTCGTGATAACATCCAACTAATTATGAAAATATTCATTGCATTATTACTACTGCTGGGCAATGTTTATATACATGCGCAAAGCAACTACAATGAACTGTTCACCCGTGGGGAAGAGTTCCGTAGTAAAGGTTTATATACAAAAGCGCTTCCATATTACGAAAAGGCAGAAAAGGTAGTAAAGGCCAATAGTCATAAATTAGCCCTATGGAGAGTGATGGCAGAATCCTATAAAGAAACGGCAGATTATAATAAATCTCGCTTGTACTACGAGCAAATACTCCATACGTTCAAAAACTTTCCTTACAAAGACGACGTCTTACTGAATCTCAGTGACATTTATCTACTGACCGGCTATTACGAAAAAGTCATCGAGCTACTATCTCCTCTCAACTTAAGAAAAGGCGAAGACAAACGCCTGATTAATCTGTCCAATGCTTACGCACAAACCGGTAACTCCCAAAATGCATTAGCACTTTTGGACACAGCCATCAGTCAACATGCAACAAGCAAAGACAGCATCTTCAGAAGTGCCATCCAAAATAAAGGATACATTTTGTGGAATATAAAACGCCATAAAGAAGCTTTCGAGTTATTAAGCTCCGCTTTGTCTCTATATACAGAAAATGATGCCGATCGCTATTTATGTTTGGGTAATCTGGCCATCGTAGAAAGCGAATTAGGAGATTCAGCCAAAGAGCAGTCTTATTTCAAGAAAGCGTTGGCACATATAGACGAAGCCATATCCTGGCAGCAGATAAATATCGGAAACACCCATCCAGACTATATTATCTCATTGCGGAAAAAAGCAGAAATCCTACTTAAGATGAACGCTCTTCCAGAAGCAACAACTCAATTCAAAATATATTTTGAGAAAGAAAAAGACTACATCATCTCCAACTTTGCATACATGACCGAACAAGAACGAATTAACTTCTGGAATACAAAAAAGAAAGTATTGGCAGAATGTTATGCAACGGAAGGCTTTGACCCCGACTTTTTGTTTGATGTAGCTGTATTCTCAAAATCTGTACTATTACAAACCAACATCAATATATGGCAATTGGTATCTGGCAATCAAGAATATACACAACTTTATGAAAGGCTCCATGAACTACGACTGTTACTCCGCTCATCAACCGGTAAAGAGAGACAAACTCTACAAAAAGAATATGAACAACAAGAACGCCTATTAATGAACCGGGTAAATGCTTATAAATTCTTTCTTGACAATTTGAAAGTCAATGGAAAAGACATAAGCAGAGCACTGACAAATCAGTCGGACAAAGCCATTGAGTTCATACAATATCTCAAGAATGACACAACACGTTATGCAGCATTGGTTATGCAGAAAAATAAAGCAGTTCGCTTTATTCCCATGTTCACCTTGGAAGAAATAGAACAATACACAATACAGAATAAGAAGAACTTCGGTACGCTAAAAGAGGCTATATATTCCAGAAAAATCATAGATAAGAACCACCTTTATTCCGACACGATTTTAGGGAAAAAGATATGGGATAATCTTCTTGGCGATACACCCTCCAAAACTAATATTTATTTCTCACCGGAAGGTATATTCCATCTGCTGGGTATAGAATACCTCTGCTTTGACCGCCCCGACTGCAAAATATTCCGTCTGTCATCTACCAGAAGACTATGTGAAGACAGAGGAACAGCATCCAAGCCTTCTCTGTTACTACTCGGTGGATTAAATTACAATGATGACTCTGCCGTCATACAGCACCCCGATACCCTGCCTGATCGCAGTGCCAGTGAGATATTAGGTAGAGATATGTTACCACCCGTGGTAGGGCAAGGATATACATACCTCAATGGCTCGCTGGCCGAAGTAAACAATATTCGTACGCTTATATCACCCAATAGTTGCCAACTATACCAATATTCCAAGGGAACAGAGGATATCGTCAAACAAGATATGCAGAAATACAATATGATACATATATCTACTCATGGATTTTGTTTCGACTATCAGATAGTACCATCCACATTATACCTCAAGGATAATGTTTCAGAAGATTTATCCTTGTCACGATGTGGAATCATACTTTCTGGAGCCAACCGGACAGCTAAACAAGATGCCAACAATAAATACGTGGAAGATGGCATATTGACAGCAAGAGAATTATGTAACCTTAATCTAACACATGTGGAGCTGGCTGTTCTTTCCGCATGTCAAACGGGATTAGGTCGTATTACGGCCGATGGAATTGCAGGGCTGCCCAGAGGATTGAAAAAGGCCGGTGCCAACGCCATCCTTGTTTCACTGTGGGACGTAAACGACCACGCAACACAGTTACTCATGACACAATTCTATAGGAACTTGCTTAAAGGAAAAAATAAAATTGAGTCTTTACATGATGCACAAACCTATGTGCGTAATTATGAAATCGAAGTGGAGACGGGAGTTGGTAAACAACAATGGAAATCCCGGGTCAGGCAAGAAATAGACAAAACCAAAGAAAAATCTGCTTCTCCGCAAACCACCAAAATAAAGAAATATCAAGACCCATATTATTGGGCAGCCTTTTTCTTGATTGACGCGATTTAGACCATATTATCCAGATATCACCTCCTTGGCTATCCACGCACAAGCCTCCGCATCTGCCAATGCATGGTGGTGCTGCTCCAGTTGGTAGCCACAACAAGCTGCCACTGTGTGCAACTGATAGTTGGGCAATCCTTTCAGGACGCGACGTGATGCCTGCAAAGTACAATGAAACTCATAATCCGGATAATCCATGCAGTAAGTACGGAAAACAGCTTTCAAGCAGCTTTCATCAAAGGCCTTGTTGTGCGCTACCAATGGTAAACCTTCAATGCGTGGAGCTATTTCCTGCCACACAACGGGAAAGATAGGAGCATCCTGGGTATCTGCCAACGTCAAGCCATGCACGCGGGTATTCCAATAAGTATAATACTCCGGCTCGGGACGGATGAGGCTATAATAATGGTCCACAATTTCTCCATCGCGTACGATAACCACTCCTACACTACAAACACTGGTACGCTGTTCATTGGCCGTTTCAAAATCAATGGCTGCAAAATCTTTCATCCTATCAGAGAATTTAATGACTCCCAAAGATAGAAATAATATTTGCGCAAGAAACATAGTCAATAAACAAATATGCTACTAACTCTAATTACCAGCGCCTTACCTTTACCAAGTCGTTACTCTATTCGGTAAAAGCTTTTACTTCATAGTGTAACGACCGTTACCTAAGAATGTAAAGCCCGTTACCCCATAATGTAAACACCTTTACAGCCTATTGTAAACGCACCCGTAATATAAAAAAAGAACTCCGTTCCTTTCATACTACACCTGGTTTCCATTATCTTTGTCCCCCGGACAAAGGCTAAAATATCATGGAACATCCACTTTCGCAATTCAAATATTGTCCGAAATGCGGTTCAGCCCATTTCGAAGTTCATAACGAGAAGTCGAAGCAGTGCGCCGACTGCGGTTTCGTCTACTACTTCAACCCCTCTTCTGCCACCGTCGCCTTGATACTGAACGAGCGCGACGAGCTGCTGGTGTGCCGCCGCGCCAAAGAGCCTGCCAAAGGGACGCTGGACCTCCCCGGAGGCTTCATCGACATGACCGAGACCGGTGAGGAAGGCGTTGCCCGCGAAGTAAGAGAAGAAACCGGCATGAAGGTGGCAAAGGCCGAATATCTCTTCTCCCTGCCCAACATCTACATCTATTCCGGCTTCCCCGTACACACGCTGGATATGTTTTTCCGTTGTACGGTGGAGGACACCTTGCACTTCAAGGCGATGGACGACGCGGCAGACCTCTTCTTCCTCCCCTTAAAAGATATCCGTACGGAAGAGTTCGGGCTCGGCTCCATCCGCAAAGGAGTGGGTATCTTCCTGGAAGACATACGGAAGAACAAAAGCGAATGATTATTCGTTCCTATTATGGTATATATCCTAAAAAAGCCAAACAAGTGTAACATTTCCGGGTTAAAACCCGTATTTTTGTAAAATACCTATTCTAACAAAAGAAAATGAAACATAAAATCTCCCGAATATTGTGCACAGCACTCTGTTGCGCACCTTTACTCGCCTCAGCACAAACAAGCGAGAAGAGTACTTCTCCCAAGCGACTCTACCAGGAAGGACAGACGTTGTTCCAACAAAAGGCCTATGCCGCCGCCATCTCCCCGTTGCAAGCCTATGTACGCCAGATGAATGCAGACGGCAAGCCTCTGCCCGACACGGGCGAGCGACAGGAAGCGGAATACATGCTGGTATGCGCCGCATACGAACTCAGAGACCCCAAAAGCATAGACCTGCTCCGTGCCTTCCTGGACGAATATCCCGATACTCCCCATGCCAACCGCATCTATGCATTAATCGCCTCCTCCTATTTCTTCGAAGGCAATTATGACGATGCCCTCGCCATGTTCAACTCCGCCCGCCTCGACCTTCTGGGTACCGAGGAGCGTGACGACATGACCTACCGCCTTGCCACCTGCTATCTGAAGACGGGCAATGTAAAGGAAGCAGCCATCTGGTTCGAGACCCTGCGCAGCACCAGCAGGAAATATGCAGCGGACTGTGCTTACTACATCTCTTATATCCGATATATCCAAGGACGGTATGACGAAGCGCTCAGCGGTTTCCTGCCTCTGCAGGACAATGCCAAGTACAAGAACCTGGTCCCCTATTACATCGCCGAAATCTACTTGCTGAAGAAACAGTACGACAAGGCGGAAATTGTAGCGCAAAATGCCTTGTCAACCCACCCCGACGGTCTGAGCTACACGCACACGGCAGAGCTGAACCGCATCCTCGGTACAGCCGAATACCATTTCGGGAAATACCACGAAGCCATAAAGTCCTTCGAGCAATACCTGGAGCACAATGCCGAATCTGCCACTCATAGAAGAGATGCCCTCTACATGCTGGGTATGTCCTATTATCAATGCGGCGTGTATTCTCAAGTTCCTGCCATCCTTGGCGAAGTGACTACCGAGAACGACGCTCTCTCCCAAAATGCCTACCTGCACATGGGACTGGCTTACCTGCAACTGGCCGACAAGACCAAGGCACGTATGGCCTTCGAGCAGGCTGCCGCTTCCAATGCCGACCCGAAAATCAAGGAACAAGCCGCCTATAACTACGCCTTATGCATTCACGAGACCTCCTATTCCGCTTTCGGCGAATCGGTGACCGTCTTTGAGAAATTCCTGAACGAATTTCCAAACTCTCCTTATGCCGAGAAAGTCAGCAACTACCTGGTGGAAGTGTACATGAATACACGCAGCTACGATGCCGCACTCAAATCCATCGACCGCATCTCCCATCCCAGCAAAGCCATTCTGGAAGCCAAGCAGAAGATTCTGTTCCAACTCGGGACCCAGTCTTTTGCCAACACACAGTTCGAGCAAGCCATCGGTTACTTCAACCAAAGCGTCACGCTGGGACAATACAACCTCCAGACCAAGGCAGACGCCCTCTACTGGCTCGGCGAGTCTTATTACCGCCTGAACCGGATGAGAGAAGCTGCCCGCAATTTCAACGAATATCTGTCACTCACCCGGCAGAGGGATACGGAGATGTTCGCCCTTGCCTACTATAACCTGGGCTACATCGCTTTCCACCAGAAAGACTATTCGACGGCAGAGAACCGTTTCCGCAACTTTGTCCAACTGGAGAAAGGTGAAAACCCGACCGCATTGGCAGATGCCTACAACCGTATCGGTGACTGCAACCTGCACGTCCGCCGCTTCGACGAGGCCAAGCAATACTATACAAAAGCAGAAAGTCTGGGAACACCTGCCGGAGACTACTCTTACTATCAGCTGGCCCTTGTAGCCGGCCTGCAAAAAGACTATTCCGGAAAGGTTACTTTACTGGACCGCCTTGCCGTCAAATATCCCAATTCGCCTTATGCCATCAATGCCCTTTACGAAAAAGGGCGCTCCTACGTACAGAGCAACAACAGCCCCCAAGCTATCGCCGCCTTCCGCGAATTGCTCGGCAAGTATCCCGAGAGTCCTGTCAGCCGTAAAGCCGCCGCCGAAATCGGTCTGCTTTACTACCAGAACGATGACTATGACCGTGCCATAGAAGCCTACAAACATGTAGTCACCCAATATCCCGGAAGCGAGGAAGCCCGCCTTGCCATGCGCGACTTGAAGTCCATCTACGTAGATGCCAACCGCGTGGATGAGTTTGCCGCCCTTGCCGCCCAAATGCCGGGAGAAATCCGCTTCGAACCCAGTGAGCAAGACTCGCTGACTTACATCGCTGCCGAAAAAGTATATATGAAAGGCGAAGCCGCACCTGCCAAAGAGAGCTTCACCCGCTATCTGCAAAGTTATCCGGGAGGCGCTTTCAGCCTGAATGCACACTACTACCTCTGCGTCATAGGCAAAGAGCAGAAAGATGAAGAGGCGGTATTGGAACATGCCGGAAAACTGCTGGAATACCCCGATAACCCATATTCTGAAGAGGCTTTGCTGATGCATGGAGAAATTCTGTTCAACCGCCAGCAATATGCCCTGGCATTGGCCGACTACAAGAAATTGCAGGCCAAAGCCACCACGGCAGAGCGCCGCCAGCTTGGCGCTATCGGTGTACTGCGCTGTGGAGCACTGATGCATGATGATGCGGAAGTCATCAACGCCGCCACAGCCTTGCTTGCCGAAGCCAAGCTGTCTCCGGAGCTCCGGAACGAGGCGTTGTACTACCGTGCCAAGGCATACCTCAACCAGAAAGCCGACAAGAAGGCAATGGATGACCTTCAGCTGCTGGCCAAAGACACCCGTACCCTTTATGGAGCCGAAGCCAAATATCTGGTGGCATTACAATGGTACAACGCCGGTAATTATGCCTCTGCAGAAAAGGAAATCCTTAATTTCATCGACCAAAGCACACCGCATGCCTACTGGCTGGCACGCAGTTTCATCCTTCTGTCTGATGTATATGTAGCCATGGACAAGAAGCTCGATGCACGCCAATACCTATTGAGCCTGCAGCAGAACTACCAGGCCGATGACGATATAGCAAGCATGATTAACGAAAGACTGGAGAAATTGAAGTAAGAAATATAGCACATTATGAAAAAGATACAATATATCCTCGCAGGAACTATGCTTGTCTCCCTCTCTTTGGGAGCACAAGCCCAGACACAACCCCAAGACACCACCATGAACCGTACGGTAGTCGTGGAACAAGAATATAATCCGGACATCATGGATGCCTCCAAAGTGAACGTGCTTCCCAAGGTGGAACCTCCTACCGTCAGCAAAAAGGCGGTGGAATATGACGCCACCCTGATGCCGGCAACCCATATCCCGGCAGGTATCATGCAAGCCTATACCGGAAAAGAGACGCAGGCGAAAGCGCTGCCCGGATATGTACGCTTGGGATACGGTAACTACGGTAACCTCGATGTACGCGCCAACTACCTCTTCTCTTTATCCCCCAAAGACCGCCTCAACCTGACATTCACAATGGATGGCATGGATGGCAAACTGGACTTGCCGGATAATGGCGGGAAGTGGAATTCATTCTACTACCGTACCCATGCTGCCATGGATTATGTACATGCCTTCAGCAAAGTCGATTTGAATATTGCCGGAAAGTTCAACCAAAGCAATTTCAACTTCCTGCCCGACTTCGTCAGCAACAAACAGAAATTCGTTTCGGGTGATGTACATTTCGGGGTAAGTTCCACGAGCGACGATATGCCTCTCCAATTCCGTGCCGAAACCAATTTGTTGGTCTACCAGCGCCAACACGACCTCATGGTGAGCAATATCAAAGAAAATATCGTGCGTACCAAAGCCGATGTCACCGGTTCCATCTCCGATGAGCAGACCATCGGCATGGCTTTTGCCATGGACAATACATTCTACAGCGACGGACGTTTCGAGAATCACACCGACGTAGACTTCAATCCATACTATCTCTTTCAGAATGACGACTGGAAAATACGTCTCGGCGCACACGTCGACCTGGCTTTCGGTTTCGGCAAGAAGTTCCGCGCCGCTCCCGACGTAGAAATACAATACATCTTCTCGGACAGCTACATCCTCTACGCACAAGGTAAGGGAGGACGGCTACAGAACGATTTCCGCCGTCTGGAAACCATTACGCCTTATGGCATTACAAACCAGCAGCTTGACAATACCTACGAACAGCTCAACGCAGCCGTCGGCTTCAAGGCAAGCCCGGTCAGCGGATTGTGGTTCAACCTATACGGCGGGTATCAAGATTTGAAAAACGACCTGATTGACACTCCGACTGTCAAGTCCGACGGGATAAGCAATGTTTTCCTCACAGAAGACACCAAGAACCTCTACGCCGGAGCCGACCTGAGCTACAACTACAAGGATGTTTTCTATCTCGCCGCCAATGCCGTCTATCGCCATTGGACAACGGACTCAGACGGTTCTGATGTCGTAGTAAGTTTCAAACCGGCCGTAGAAGGCAATCTCAATCTCAAGGTACGCCCCATCTCCCCACTGCTTGTCGGCATCGGCTATCAGCACATCTCACGCCAAGGCGTGGAGGGCAACAAGGCGGACCCCGTCAGCAATCTCTATCTGAACGGCAGCTACGAACTCTTCAAAGGTATCTCCGTGTATGCGCGCGTGAACAACTTGCTGAACAAAGATTACCAGTACTACTGGGGATACCCTTCAGAAGGTCTCAGTTTCTTAGGCGGAGTAAGCTTCCTCTTTTAATAGAGGCAGCACAAGCCGAAGCTCTAATTTGAACAAAAAAGGTCATTTTTGCTAAATTCTCCTTATATTATAAGGTGGGAAGAATCTTTTTTTCCTACTTTTGCGGGCGAATTCAGTGGCGGGAGTCACTAAAAAACAGAAATTTATGCAGAAAAACCTTGTCATAGTCGAGTCTCCGGCGAAAGCAAAAACCATCGAGAAATTCCTTGGAAAAGATTTCAAAGTCCTTTCCAGCTACGGCCATATACGTGATTTAAAGAAAAAAGAATTCAGTATTGACGTAGACAAAGACTTCAAACCGCATTACGAGATACCGGCGGATAAAAAGAAACTCGTAACCCAGCTGAAAGAAGAAGCCGAGCAGGCAGAAACCGTATGGCTGGCTTCCGATGAGGACCGCGAAGGGGAAGCCATCGCATGGCACTTGTACGAAGTGCTGAAACTGAAACCGGAACACACCAGACGTATCGTCTTCCATGAAATCACCAAAGGTGCCATCCTGAAAGCGATAGAAAATCCCCGTGACATTGACATCAACCTGGTCGATGCCCAGCAAGCCCGACGTATCCTGGACCGTATCGTAGGTTTTGAACTTTCACCGGTATTGTGGAAGAAAGTGAAACCTGCCCTTTCTGCAGGCCGTGTACAGTCCGTAGCCGTCCGTCTCATTGTAGAGCGCGAACGCGAGATACATGCATTCCAAACCGAAGCATCCTACCGTGTTACCGCCGTATTCCTCGTTCCGGACACTGACGGCAAAACAGTGGAAATGAAAGCCGAACTGGCGCACCGGCTCAAGACAAAGGCAGAAGCCCGGAAATTGCTGGAGAGCTGTAAAGCAGCTACGTTTACCATCAGCGACATCACTACCCGTCCGCTGAAGAAAACTCCCGCCGCCCCGTTCACCACCTCTACCTTGCAGCAGGAGGCTGCCCGCAAACTGGGATTCACCGTGGCACAGACCATGATGGTGGCGCAACGTCTGTACGAATCCGGATTGATAACCTACATGCGTACCGACTCCGTCAACCTTTCCGAACTTGCCGTCAACGCCAGCCGTGAAACCATCTCCAACCTGATGGGCGAACGTTACGTACACAACCGCCACTTCGCCACCAAGACCAAAGGAGCGCAAGAAGCCCACGAAGCTATCCGCCCCACCTATATGGAGAATGCCAAGATAGAAGGTACCCCGCAGGAAAGAAAGCTGTACGACCTCATCTGGAAACGTACCATCGCCTCGCAGATGGCAGATGCCGAAGTGGAAAAGACAACCGTAACCATTGCTATCAGCAACGAGACGGAGACTTTCACTGCAACCGGCGAAGTGGTGAAATTCGACGGTTTCCTCCGTGTCTACCGCGAATCATACGATGATGACGTAGAAACCCAGGAAGATGAGGCACGCCTACTGCCCCCTCTGAAAAAAGGACAGAAGCTCGAACATGAAGGTATCACTGCTACCGAACGTTTCACCCAACACCCTCCCCGCTACACGGAAGCAAGCCTTGTGCGCAAATTGGAGGAACTGGGTATCGGACGTCCGTCTACCTATGCTCCTACCATTTCCACTATCCAGCAACGCGAATACGTGATAAAAGGAGAAAAAGCAGGTGAAGAACGCACCTACAATGTGCTTAACCTGCAGGGTAATGAAATAACGGACAACAACCATACAGAAATCACCGGAGCCGAAAAGTCAAAACTGATGCCGACAGACACCGGTATTGTGGTCAATGACTTCCTGATAGAGTACTTCCCGGACATCCTTGACTACAACTTCACTGCGAGCGTCGAAAAGCAATTCGACGAAATAGCCGAAGGTGACAAGCAATGGACCGCCATTCTGAAAACATTCTATAAAAAATTCCATCCTTCAGTAGAAAACACACTTGCCGCGAAAACCGCCCACAAGGCAGGCGAACGGATTCTGGGAACAGACCCCGTCAGCGGAAAGCAAGTGTCTGTAAAAATCGGACGTTTCGGCCCAGTAGCACAGATAGGTACTGCCGAAGATGAGGAAAAGCCCCGTTTCGCTCAGGTAAAAAAAGAAATGTCCATCGAGACCATTACGCTGGAAGAAGCGCTGGAGCTGTTCAAACTTCCCCGTACTCTCGGAAAGTACGAAGGTAAGAATGTAGTCGTAGGTGCGGGACGTTTCGGACCTTATATCCAGAACAACGGCTTGTATGCCTCGTTACCCAAGACAATGGACCCGATGACTGTTACGCTGGAAGAAGCTATTGAACTTTTGCAAAAGAAACAAGAAGCAGAAGCCCAAAAACATATCAAGAAGTTTGAGGAAGAACCGGAACTGGAAATCCTGAATGGACGCTATGGCCCTTACATCGCTTATAAAGGCAGCAACTACAAGATTCCTAAAGACATCATCCCTCAAGACCTGAACCTTCAAGCTTGTCTGGAAATTGTGAAACTGCAAAGCGACAAGGATACGGGCAAGTCTAAGCGGACTGCAAAGGCAACCAAGGCCACAGCCAAGTCAACAACGAAAACCAGTAAGGCGACGAAAGCAGCGACAACCAAGGCCACTTCAACAGCCAAGAAAAAGTAAAATGAAAGTACATGATACAAAATCCTCCTTTGCCGGATATTTTGTCCGGCAAAGGAGGATTTTCTTTTTTCTTTCATCTTTCCCTTCCAATTTAAGGTTGTTGTTACCGTTATTCTCATAAAAGAGCTCCAAGAAGGTCGAAACAAGTGAAAATTTTCTTTCTATGTCAAATAAATATATATATTTGTACTAAAGGCTATTACAGCAAGCAAACAAACAAAAAATGAAAGGTATGAATAAAATTTTCTTTACCAAAAGAACTTCCATTCTGTTACTGGCAATATCTCTATTCAGCAGTTGTATGGAAAAAGACGTGTATCAAGGAGATAAGAATACACCGTTGAACCCCACAGAGGTATTCGATTTCAGTCTGACGAAAGAAGTAAAACTGAACGTCGACTATGGTTTCACCAACGACTATTACATTATTTTCGAGCTCTACAATCAGAATCCCATGAAGGAAGAGAACAACTCTTGGATAAAAGATGAGAAGCTCTCCCCCATCTATGCAGCCTCCACAGACAAAAAAGGGCAGTACTCAGGGAAAATCACCATCCCCTCCGACATTACGGAAATATGGATTTACAGTGACTATCCCGGTGCCGTTTCTCCGGTCAAGTTAGCAGTGTCCAATGAAGAAATCAATTTTGACCAGGCGGAATATATAGCATCCTTACAAACCAAGACAAGGGCAACGACAGCAGGCGGCTACAGCTATCCTGACGATTGGAAACTCATTCCGGGTACGGATTGGGATGTTTATGGTCTTCCAGTCAATATAGAAAGTATCTTGAGTATGCCACCGGCTGAAATTCTGTACAGCATCAAAAAAACATATACCAAGGTGGCCAAAGAAGGAATAAAAGTCATGCATCCGGAATGGCTCAACAATAACACAACATCCGAAATCAAAATCACCAAAGCGACGGAAGTGAGTCTTGTATTCATTAGCAGTGGTGCCGGATGGAACAATACCATCGGATATTTCACCTATCCGACCAACGAAGTCCCTACTGAAAGTACGGTCCAGAAAATCCTTGCATTCCCTAATGCGTCTCCCATCAGCAAGTCAAGCGGAACGGGCAGACTACTCTGCGGCCATGAAATGAAACTGAAATATTGGAATGAAAGTACACAGCAGTTCGAAGATAAATTCCCTGCCGGCGTTACTCTAGGCTGGTGTCTGGAAGGAATGGGCTTTAACAACGGAAATATCAAGAAGACCGGTCACACCCGCTTTTCTTACAGTTCTATGAACAGTGACAATGCACAACGTGTGGTAGCCCTGCGCGATGGAGGAACAAACCAGATTGTAGCCATCGGATTCGAAGACAATACAGACTACGACTACTGTGACGCCACATTCTATGTCAAGATAGCAGAAGCCAATGCCATTGACCCTGAAGGACCAGAACTGCCTCCGGTAGATCCGCCCAGCAACCTGGAATATACTGTTTATGGTACACTGACCTATGAGGACCAATGGCCCTCTGAAGGAGATTATGACATGAACGATGTAGTGGTCGAATACCAATCCACCATCTACAAAAGTGCTCTGGACGATAAGATATATAAAATTATGGATGAGTTTACCCCTATCCACAATGGAGGGAGCTACATTTGCGGATTCGGTTACCAACTTTCCAATATCGACCCGTCCAAAGTAAGGAGCATCAATGTCACCGGTTCAGACAGCTGGGAAATGGAAACGGGACAGTCACACCCCACCATCACTCTTTTTAACGATATCAAGAAAGTGCTGGGACAAAAAATCACTGTCACCACTGAAGTGATAGACATCTCTTCCAAAGACAACTCTGTGAATCCTCCCTACAACCCGTTCATTTTTGTCAACGACAGAAACAGAGAGGTACACTTAGTGAATTATCCGCCCACCAACAAAGCCGATATGAAGCTCTTCAATACCCAGGACGATGTGTCGAACACCTCAGCAGGAATCTATTATATTGCACGCTATAAAGAGGAAATACAACTGATGCCCTTCGGAATCAACCTCCCCAACATCGTAGATTTCAATATACCTGCAGAGGGCGTAAAGATATACAACACATATCCCGACTTCATCGAATGGGTCAAATCGGACGGAAGCACCCACAAAAATTGGTATAAGAAATAAAGGACATGTTGCAAAGCCAACAATAGAACATAGAACAGAAAAGCGGAACATAGCCGAGAATCAATCCGGCTACGCTCCGCTTTCATTTATAAGAAACTTGCGTAAAGTTACATTCTGTCAGGTACCTCAATTCCCAGTAAGCCCATACCTAAGCGTACCACCTTGGCTACATTCTCGGACAATGCAAGGCGGAATACCTTCACTGCTTCGTTCTCCTCACGCAGAATGCTGAAGTCATGGTAGAACTGGTTATATTCCTTCACAAGGTCATACGTATAGTTTGCAATGATGGACGGACTGTAATCCTCGCCTGCCTGCTTCACAATAGCGGCAAAGTCGGCAACCATCTGTATCAGTCCCTCTTCCTTCTCACTCAGTTCAATGCCGGCAGGTAACTGGGCAGGGATTTCGATACCGGCCTCTTTTGCCTTGCGGAGAACAGACTGGATACGTGCATAAGTATATTGGATGAACGGTCCCGTATTACCATTAAAGTCGATGGACTCTTTTGGATTGAATGTCATGTTCTTGCGGGCATCCACTTTCAGGATGAAGTACTTTAAGGCACCCAGACCAACGATACGGGCGATATTGTCTGCTTCTTCCTTTGTCAGACCATCCAGCTTGCCCAGTTCATTGCTGGTTTCCTTGGCTGTATCAATCATCTCCGCCATCAGGTCGTCAGCATCAACCACGGTACCTTCGCGGCTCTTCATCTTGCCCTCGGGAAGTTCCACCATACCGTAAGAGAAGTGCACCAACCCTTTACCCCATTCGAAGCCCAGTTTGTCGAGCAGGATGGACAATACCTGGAAATGGTAATTCTGTTCGTTACCTACCACATAAATCATCTTGTCGATGGGATAATCTGCAAAGCGGAGTTTGGCAGTACCTATATCCTGCGTCATGTAGACAGATGTACCGTCCGCACGCAACAGCAGCTTGTGGTCCAACCCCTCACCCGTGAGGTCTGCCCATACAGAGCCATCTTCTTTCCGGTAGAAGAAGCCTTTCTCCAGGCCCTCCATTACCTTCTCCTTACCTTCGAGGTACGTGTTTGATTCGTAATATATCTTATCAAAAGTTACACCCATCATACGGTAAGTCTCGTCAAAACCTGCATACACCCAGTCGTTCATCTTCTTCCAGAGCGCACGTACTTCCGGGTCATTGGCCTCCCACTTTACCAGCATTTCACGAGCCTCCTTCATCAAAGGAGATTCAGCTTCCGCCTTGGCTTTGGCTTCTTCCTCATTCATGCCTTCGCTTTGGAACTTGGCCATCAGTTCTTTCACTTCCGCTTTATAATGCTTGTCGAAGGAAACATAGTAATCGCCAATCAAGTGGTCTCCCTTCTTGCCGGATGATTCGGGAGTTTCACCATTCCCGTACTTCTGCCATGCCAACATGGACTTGCAGATATGAATTCCACGGTCATTGACAATATTTGTCTTTACTACCTTATTACCGTTGGCAGCCACTATATTAGCCAGCGCATTTCCCAAAAGATTATTGCGTACATGTCCCAAATGAAGCGGTTTGTTGGTGTTGGGAGAAGAATACTCAATCATCACCAATGGAGAGTTGTCAGTAGCAGCCACGATACCGTACTGCTTGTCCGCATGAATGCCATTCAACAATTCTATCCACGCAGAGGAGGCAATGGTCAGGTTCAGGAAGCCCTTAATGACATTAAATGCTGCAACCGAAGACTCGTTTGCCTGCAAGTATTCACCGATTTCCTGGGCCGTCTGCTCCGGTCCTTTCTTGGACATACGGAGGAAAGGGAATACAACCAGCGTGAGATGTCCCTCAAATTCTTTCTTGGTTTTCTGCAACTGCACTTGTGCGGCAGGAACATCCTGTCCGTAAAGCGCTTTCAGTCCGCCGATGACGGACGATACCAGTTTCTGTTCTATATTCATGATTCAAATGTATTTTCCTGCGTGCAAAGATAGCGTAAACCGAAATCAGTACAAAACAAGCAGGCTTGTTTTTATGGCCTCACAAGATATTCAACATACAAAGAGGGGACGCTCTTTGTAAAACGTCCCCTCTTTGTATGTTGAGTATACTGTTCTTATTCAGCTGTCAATTCCGTACCTGGTTTGAATTTAACAACTTTCTTTGCAGCAATCTCGATAGGCTTTTTAGTAGAGGGGTTGATACCCATACGCGCTCCTCTTTCCACCACACTGAAAGTTCCAAAACCAACCAATGATACTTTATCACCGGCCTTCATTGCCTTAGTGACTGACGCGATAAATGCATCCAATGCTTTCTTTGAATCAGTCTTTGACAAACCAGACTCCGCTGCCATAGCGCTAATAAGTTCCGCCTTATTCATAATGCTTAAAATTAATTAATATGTTACACAAAAGATATTTTTACTTTTCATCACAAACCTCCACAAAAATAGAGCAATATTTCTGAATATCAAATAAAAACATTAAAAAAATATTGGAAAACAACGAAAAAGAAGGAATAGAATCTGCTTTTTCTGTTATAGAACAGAATTTATTCGTATTTTTGCCGGAGAAAGCAAAAACAGACAACTGTTTTTGAACTGTAAAATGAATTGAAACAACAGATTATGAATACTATACCTACTGTAACCAAAAACCTTTTAATCATTAATGTGCTGATGTTTTTGGGCACCATTGTCGCCCAAAGCTACGGCATCGACCTCGCCCAATATCTGGGATTGCATTTTTTCCTTGCCGAAGATTTCAATGCAGCACAATTGATAACATATATGTTCATGCACGCCGGATTCGCGCACATATTTTTCAACATGTTTGCTGTATGGATGTTCGGACGTATTTTAGAGCAGGTATGGGGGCCAAAACGATTTCTGTTCTACTATCTGGTGTGCGGTATAGGAGCCGGAATTATCCAGGAGGTGGTACAGTATATTCATTATGAGACAGTACTTTCCGCCTATGACAGCGTAAATACTGGCATGGCCATCATCCCGATGGAGGAATATCTCAATATGATGACTACCGTGGGAGCTTCGGGAGCAGTATACGCCATTCTGCTGGCATTCGGCATGTTGTTCCCCAACCAGCAAATGTTCATCTTCCCGCTACCGGTTCCCATCAAGGCCAAATATTTTGTTATCGGATATGCCCTGATTGAGCTTTATGCCGGATTTGCAAACAGTGCAGGAGACAATGTGGCTCACTTCGCACATCTGGGCGGTATGGTATTCGGCTTTATCCTGATTATGTACTGGAGAAAAAAGAATAGAGGAAATGGCTACTATTATAACTGATTTGAAAGAAACCTTCCGTAGGGGGAACATTTATATCCAACTGATTTACATCAATGTAGCGGTATTCATACTTACTACGCTAACCGAAGTCATGTTCCAGTTGTTCAACCGGAGCATAGCAGGCGTATTCGAATGGTTGGAACTGCCGGCATCAGTCCTACGCTTCATCCTGCAACCATGGTCACTACTAACATATATGTTCATGCATGCAGGATTCATGCACATTCTTTTCAATATGCTGTGGCTTTACTGGTTCGGTGCACTGTTCCTGAGTTTCTTCTCTGCAAAGCATCTCCGGGGTGTATACATTCTGGGAGGAATTTGCGGCGGTCTGCTCTATATGGCCGCCTATAACATTTTCCCGTATTTCCGTCCCATGACAGACTATTCTTTCATGCTGGGCGCTTCTGCCTCTGTACTTGCCATTGTAGCCGCCACCGCCTATCGCGAGCCCAACTATCCGATACGGCTACTGCTGTTCGGAACCATCCGGCTGAAATACCTGGCACTCATCGTTATAGGCACCGATTTACTGTTCATCACCTCCAGCAATGCCGGTGGACACATCGCACATTTAGGAGGTGCGCTGGCAGGGGTATGGTTTGCCGCCAGCCTCAGCAAAGGTAGTGACCTGACCTCATGGATAAACAAATGTCTGGATACCTTAGTTTCCATCGTCAGCTTCAAACCCAGAAAGCCGAAAATGAAAGTACACTACGGTACTGGCAAACAAAAAGATTATGATTACAACGCACGGAAAAAAGCCCAATCCGACGAGATAGACCGCATTCTCGACAAATTAAAGAAATCGGGATACGAAAGCCTTACTACAGAGGAAAAGAAAAGCTTGTTCGACGCGAGTAAACGTTAAACCAATGGAAAATGGAAAACGGAAAATGAAAAATGAGAATATAACCGCCACTCTTATTTTCAGTTTTCACCTTTCAATTTTCAACTATTATAATGAAGCATCTCGGTAATTTTGTCGCTCTCCTGATTTTAGCGGTCAATGCCTTATTTACGGGCCTATTACTGTTCACCGCCTATAGTCCGCACATCCAGCCGGTCACACATCCGGTGCAATCGTGCCTGGGGCTGACATTTCCCGTGTTCCTGATGATAAATGCCGGCTTCCTCATTTTTTGGCTGGTCATCCAGCGCTATAGGTCGGCTTTGCTGCCCCTAATAGGGATGTTGCTCTGCTATTCGCAGATACGCACCTATCTGCCCATCAACTTCCATACAGACCACTTACCGGAAACAAGTATCAAACTGCTCTCCTACAACATTATGGGATTTGACGGTGCCGCCAAACAAGATGGCAAAAACCCGATATTGACCTATTTGAAGGAAAGTGGCGCCGATATCCTCTGTCTGCAGGAATATTCCACAGTACAATCCTCAAAGCATCTTTCGCAAAAAGACGTAGAGCGGGAACTCAAGGCATATCCATACCACCGCATCAACACAGTGGGTAGCGGAAAGGGACATACCAACAAGATAGCATGTTACTCTAAATTTCCGATTCTCTCGTCACGCATATTGGATTATCCCAGCGAATACAACGGTTCGGTACTCTATGAAATCAAGATTGGGGAAGACACGGTTACCCTCATCAACAATCATCTGGAGTCCAACAAGCTGACCAAAGCCGATAAAGTCGTGTACGAAGACATGCTGAAATCTCCCGAAAAGGAAAAAGTGAAAAGCGGCGCACGCCTGCTCATACGCAAGCTGGCAGAAGCATCGGCCATCCGTGCCCCGCAAGCTGACACTATTGCACATGAAATAGCCGCTTCACCGCATCCTTACATTATTGTATGCGGCGATTTCAACGATACCCCCATCTCCTATACCCACCGCACCATCGCCCAGGATTTGGACGACGCATTCACCCAATCAGGACGGGGGCTGGGCATCTCCTACAACCAGAACAGATTCTATTTCCGGATAGACAACATACTGACAAGCAAGAACCTGAGAGCCTACAATTGTACAGTAGACCGCTCCATCAAAGAGTCAGACCACTATCCGATATGGTGCTATATCACTAAGAGATATTGAAAATTAATACTTAAACATTTAATACTTAGAAAACAATGTTCAAAAAATGTATTCTAATTTTAGCAGCAAGTTGTATGATGTACTCCTGTGCCACCCAGACGGAAAGCAATCCGTTCCTTACTGAGTTTCAAACACCCAATGGCGTGCCTCCATTCGATAAAATCAAGTTGGAGCACTATGAACCCGCATTCCAGAAAGGTATAGAAGAGCAGAACGCCAATATCCAAGCCATCATTGACAATACGGAAGCCCCTACTTTCGAAAATGTCATTGTTGCCCTCGACAACAGCTCTCCCACCCTGGACCGTGTAGGCGGTGTATTTTTCAACCTGACGGAGGCCGAAACTACCGATGAACTGACAGCCCTTTCCATGAAACTGGCTCCGACATTGGCCGAACACGAAGACAACATCTCCCTCAACCAGGAGCTTTTCAAGAAAGTGGATGCTGTCTACAGCCAGAAAGATGCTCTCGGCCTGACCCGCGAACAACAAAGGCTGCTGGAAAAAACCCATAAGAAATTTATCCGTTCCGGCGCCAATCTTCCGGCCGACAAGCAAGCCCGTCTGCGTGAAATCAACAAGCAGCTTTCCACACTCGGAATCACGTTCAGCAACAACATCCTGAACGAAAACAACGACTTCAAGCTTTATGTAGGAAAAGAGGAAGACCTCGCCGGACTTCCCCAATGGTTCCGCGAAAGCGCCATGGCTGAAGCCCGTGCCACCGGACAGGAAGGCAAATGGCTGTTTACCCTCCATAATGCAAGCCGCCTGCCTTTCCTCCAATACTCCGCCAACCGGCCGCTACGCGAACAGATGTACAAGGCCTACATCAACCGCGGCAATAACAATGACAAGAACGACAACAAGAAAATCATTGCCGACATCGTAAGCCTGAGACTTGAAAAGGCGCAACTGCTGGGTTTCGACTGTTACTCCAACTTTGTATTGGACAATACAATGGCAAAGAATTCCACCGCCGTGATGGACTTCCTCAACAACTTGTGGAGTTATGCACTCCCCAAAGCAAAAGCCGAAGCAGCCGAACTGCAAAAGCTGATGGACAAGGAAGGCAAAGGAGAGAAACTGGAAGCATGGGATTGGTGGTACTACACCGAAAAACTCCGTAAGGAGAAATATAACCTCGAAGAAGAAGAGATTAAGCCCTACTTCAAACTGGAAAACGTACGTGAAGGCGCCTTTGCCGTTGCCAATAAGCTCTATGGCATCACGCTGACAAAGCTTGAAGGTATCCCCGTCTATCATCCCGATGTAGAAATGTTTGAAGTGAAAGCCGCAGACGGCTCACAAGTAGGTATCTTCTATGTAGATTACTTCCCCCGTCCCGGCAAAAGCGGTGGTGCCTGGATGAGCAATTACCGCGAACAACAAGGCAGCATACGTCCATTGGTATGCAACGTATGCAGCTTCACCAAGCCCGTAGGCGACACTCCTTCCCTGCTGACTATCGACGAAGTGGAAACTTTGTTCCATGAATTCGGCCATGCCCTGCACGGATTATTGACCCAATGCCAGTATAAAGGTACTTCAGGCACCAATGTCGTACGCGACTTCGTGGAACTCCCCTCTCAAATCAACGAGCATTGGGCTACCGAACCCGAAGTGTTGAAAATGTATGCCAAACATTACAAGACCGGCGAGGTCATTCCCGACAGCCTGATTGAAAAGATACTGAACCAGAAAACGTTCAACCAGGGTTTCATGACTACCGAGTTGCTGGCCGCCGCCATCCTCGACATGAACCTGCATAACCTGACTGATACCGAAGGTCTTGATGTCGTTGCATACGAAAAAGAAGCGATGGACCAACTGGGGCTGATTCCGGAAATAGCTCCCCGCTACCGTACCACATACTTCAACCACATCATCGGCGGTTATGCTGCAGGCTACTACAGCTATCTCTGGGCCAATGTTCTGGACAACGATGCCTTCGAAGCTTTCAAGGAACACGGTATCTTCGACAAGCAGACAGCCGACCTCTTCCGCCAGAATGTTCTGGAAAAAGGAGACAGCGAAGACCCGATGACTCTCTATAAAAACTTCAGAGGAACTGAGCCTCAATTAGACCCGATGTTAAAAAATCGCGGTATGAAGTAAGATTTGTGAAAAAAAAGCTATATTTGCAGCCTTGTATGCAACAGAATTTAATTAAAAAGTAATCATAATAAACTAAAAGTAACATGCAAAACAAAGGATTTGTAAGGGTTTTTGCGATATTGCTCACACTGGTGTGTGTGTTCTATCTCTCCTTCTCTTTTGTAACTCGCCATTACACAAGTAAGGCCAAAGAGTTTGCAAAAGGCGATGTGAAAGTAGAGCAGGACTACCTCGATTCTCTGGCTAATGAGAAAGTGTATTTCGGCAATTGGACGCTGAAACAATGTCGTGAGATGGAAATCAGTTTAGGTTTGGACTTGAAGGGTGGTATGAACGTCATCCTTGAAGTTTCCGTACCCGATGTCATCAAAGTATTGGCTGACAACAAGACTGACGAAGCATTCAACCAAGCATTGGCCACTGCCGCCAAGCAAGCTACCACAAGCCAGGATGACGTGATCACCCTATTCGTCAGAGAGTATCACAAGCTTGCTCCGGGTGCTCCGCTGTCACAGCTGTTCGCAACCCAACAATTAAAAGACAAGGTAACTCAGAAATCTACCGACGCGGAAGTTGAGAAAGTATTGCGCGAAGAAGTAAAGGCAGCTGTTGACAACTCCTACAATGTACTTCGTACCCGTATCGACCGTTTCGGTGTAGTTCAGCCCAATATCCAAAGTCTGGAAGACAAAATGGGCCGTATCATGGTAGAACTTCCGGGTATCAAAGAACCTGAACGTGTAAGAAAATTATTACAAGGTTCCGCCAATCTGGAATTCTGGGAAACATACACAGCAAAAGACGTTACTCCCTATCTGCAAGCTGCCGACACCAAGTTGCGTGCCATCGTTGCAAGCGAAACTCCGGCAGAAGAGGCAGACAGCGCAGCTACCGAAGCTCCTGCCGTAGCCCAAGCTACCAGCACAGCCGACAGTCTTGCCGCTGCTTTAAAGGGTGAAAACAAGACACAAACCGCTGACCTTGCACAAATAAAGAAAGAACACCCGCTGTTCGCAATCTTGCAAGTCAACCCCAGCGGACAAGGTCCTGTTGTAGCCTATGCCAACTACAAGGATACAGCTGAAATCAACAGATACCTTTCCATGCCGGAAGTTCAGGCCGAAATGCCGAAAGACTTGCGTCTGAAATGGGGAGTATCTCCTTATGAATATGATCCGAAAGCTCAGACTTTCGAACTTTATGCCATCCGTTCCACAGAACGTAACGGCAAGGCGCCTCTGGAAGGTGATGTAGTGGTTAGCGCCAAAGACGAATACGACCATTACGGTAAACCTGCCGTAAGTATGTCTATGAACACTGACGGTGCACGTCGCTGGGCTCAGCTCACCAAACAGAATATCGGCAAGAGCATCGCTATCGTGTTGGATGGTTATGTTTATTCCGCACCGAACGTAAACAATGAAATCACTGGCGGTAACTCACAGATTACCGGTCACTTTACTCCGGAACAAGCAAAAGACTTGGCAAACGTGTTAAGATCAGGTAAGATGCCGGCTCCTGCGCACATCGTACAAGAAGATATCGTAGGTCCTTCACTGGGACAAGCTTCCATCAATGCCGGTATCATGTCATTCATCGTAGCATTGATTCTGCTGATGGTTTACATGTGCTCTATGTACGGATTCATTCCGGGTATGGTTGCCAATGGTGCTTTGGTGCTGAACTTGTTCTTCACATTGGGGATCCTTTCCTCTTTCCAAGCAGCATTGACGATGTCCGGTATTGCCGGTATGGTGTTGGCACTGGGTATGGCTGTAGATGCCAACGTATTGATTTACGAACGTACCAAAGAAGAACTCCGTGCAGGCAAGGGTGTAAAGAAAGCATTGGCTGACGGTTACTCCAACGCCTTCTCTGCTATCTTCGACTCCAACTTGACGTCTATCATCACCGGTATTATCTTGTTCAACTTCGGTACAGGTCCTATCCGTGGTTTTGCCACTACATTGATTATCGGTATCTTGATTTCGTTCTTTACTGCCGTATTCATGACGCGTCTGTTCTATGACCATTTCATGAGCAAGGACAAACTGCTGAATCTGACATTCTCTTCCAAGATTTCAAAGAACTTGATGGCGAATGCACACTTCGACTTCATGGGCAAGAACAAATTGTGGCTGACCACTACGGGAGCTATCATAGTGATATGTATCGCTTTCCTCGCTACCCGTGGATTGAGCCAGAGTATCGATTTCACTGGTGGACGTAACTTCAAAGTACAGTTTGAGAATAAGGTAGAGCCGGAACAAGTTCGCGAGCTTATCTCCAGCAAGTTCGGCGATGCCAATGTCAGCGTTATCGCCATCGGTACGGACGGTAAGACCGTACGTATCAGTACCAACTACCGTATCGAAGAAGAAGGTAACAACATCGACTCTGAGATCGAAGCATACTTATACGAAACACTGAAACCGTTGCTGACTCAGAACATCACTTTGGAAACCTTCATCGACCGCGAAAACCATACGGGCGGAAGTATCATCAGTTCCCAGAAGGTAGGTCCGAGTATCGCAGACGATATCAAGGTTTCAGCCATCTGGTCCGTTGTACTTGCATTGATTGCCATCGGTATCTATATCCTGATCCGTTTCCGCAATATTGCATACAGTATCGGTTCAGTAGCCGCATTGGCTTGTGATACCATCATCATCCTGGGTGCCTACTCCATCTGTTGGGGCTGGATGCCGTTCTCTCTAGAAATCGACCAGACCTTTATCGGTGCCATCCTGACAGCTATCGGTTACTCTATCAATGACAAGGTGGTAATCTTCGACCGTGTACGCGAATTCTTCGGCCTCTATCCGAAGCGTGACAGATTCCAGTTGTTCAATGACTCATTGAACACAACTCTGGCACGTACCATCAATACTTCACTGAGTACTTTGATTGTGTTACTGTGTATCTTCATCCTCGGTGGTGATTCCATCCGCAGCTTCGCATTCGCCATGATTCTGGGTGTTGTATTCGGCACACTGTCTTCTCTGTTCGTTGCATCTCCTATCGCATATCTGCTGATGAAGAACAAAAAAGGTACCGAACCAGCTGTAGAAGTAGCCAAATAAGAATTTGGACAAAAAACTATAAACTAAAAAAGGAGGAAATCCGAAATGGATTTCCTCCTTTTTTGTAGTCTCGCCGGGAATATAAGATATAAAATACCATAAAACAAAGCGCAATATAACATCATTGTATATCAGATGATTATATTAACAACAACGGTTGTAACATTGCAAGCAATTGCGTTAAATTGTATTTTGGAGGACAAAAAGAGGACAAAATATTGTTTTTGTCCTCCCTTGTCATTATCTTTGTTATGCGTTTAAAAATACAAAGATTATGGCAACGATAAAAAAAACACTCTCAACGAAAAGGGACGGCCAAGGATACAGCCAAATACTTTTCCGTGTGTCTATCGACAAGAACAAGAAGCTACGTTTAAAGTCCGGTATCTACATTCCCGAAAACAGATGGGACGTAGCCAAAGAACGTATGAATTACGGTAAGGCAATAGGCGCAGAAAGGGTTGAAATGACCGATAAAGAAGCCAAGCTAAAGAACATCGAGGCTAAACTATTAAAATTATGCGAAGTATTTCCCAAAGAAACATTATCAAAAGAATGGGTAGAAGATGCTTTATCGGCTTGTGAAAACATTGAATCATCAAATATTAGTGTAGCTTATGTAACTGAACTTATAGAGCATTACCAAAACCCCGACCAATATAGAAGAGCCTCATTCTTCGAACTGTTGACAGACTTTCGTAACAATGCAAAAAAGAAAGTCAACGGTAAACGTGAAGGCTATAAGTCGGACGTTTGGAAAAAGAACTTTGATGTATTGGTACGAGCGTTGCACCGGTACGAGTATTTTATCCAATTATCCGACTGCAAGCGCAAAGACTTCGCTCTGAACATTGACACGATGAACAAAGACACCTTATCTGACATTGAAAGCTATTTGAGGAACGAACATTTCTTATTAGACGAATACCCTAAAATCTTTGAGAAATTTCCGGCCACCACCGATACCAAACGTAAAAGCCCAAAGCCGCAGCCAAGAGGAAACAATACTATTAGTGCGATGTTGAAACGGCTAAAATCATTTATCAATTGGGCCATTGAGAAAAGAATAACTGTAAACAACCCGTTCATTGACTATGAAGGAACCATATCTCAAAAGTACGGCACCCCTTATTATATTACACTGGAGGAACGCAATCTGATAGCAGACTTTGATTTATCGTCTCGCATTGCTTTGTCCATCCAAAGGGATGTTTTCATTTTCCAATGCTGTGTCGGTTGCCGTGTGTCTGATTTGATGAGGCTAACAGATAACAATATCATTGACGGCGCAATAGAATATATCCCGACCAAGACCAAAGAGGAAAGGCAAAAGACCGTCCGCGTACCTCTCAATAGCCGTGCCATGGAAATACTTAACCGATACAAGGGACACGCAAAAAAGAATCTTATCCTACCTTTTATCAGTCCCCAAAGGTACAATGATGCCATTAAAGAGATATTCACAATATGCGGTATCACTCGTAATGTGACGGTAATAGATAGCGTTACCGGGAAAGAGGTACAACGCCCAATAAATGAAGTTGCGTCTTCCCACATGGCACGTAGGTGCTTTGTAGGCAATCTTTATAAGAGAGTAAAAGACCCTAATCTGATTGCGTCAATGTCCGGGCACACAGAAGGGAGCAAGGCATTTTCCCGTTACCGTGAAATAGACGATGAAGTAAAAAAGGAAGTCGTTAAACTGATAGATTAAAAGAGGGTATTATGAAAACTTACAAACCGATGCAGACACCGCAAGCTTATTCCAGCCAACTAAATACAGTAAATACTGGCTTGGAGAATATAGACAATGAAATAAGGAACTTTGTAGGAGATGGAGATATTAATCAAATAGACTTCAAAAAAAATAAAATACCGCCATTCGTCCAGAAAAAACTATTTGAGCATGTTAGCAGCCCCGATTTTCTTGCTTCTATGTTGTTAGGCAGTGTACATTCTTTATCGTTTGACTTTGGCATTCATCAAAAAGAGCTTTCTTGTTTGATAAACAATGAGAGGGGGAAAGCCGTTCCCAACTTTTTTGTAATAGAGATGCTTGAAAGAATGAGGAAATATAGGCAGCTATACAAAGCAAAAGAAAAGCAGTGTATTCTTCTTCCAGAACTGATAGCATATTATCAAACGGGTAACAATCCTTATTCCCTTCTGCCCAATGGGAAAATTGCGTCATTGCATGAAGGGTGGCTAAAATCTTTTAGTCTTTTAGATTATAGTTGCAAAGCGTTTTTAGAAGTAGCAGATTATTATAAAAACGATGATAAACAAACAACATGCCCTATTAAACAGACGAAACAACCGTTAGTACAAAAGGCCGATTTTAGAAAAATTATTCAATATGAGGACAAAAAAAAACTGTTAGATAGACTTCATGAACTCATAGACGGAAAGAGTGGTGCAGATGTCGGAGCGGTACTGTTAAAGGCGAAAAAAGAAAAGTATCTGACGAAATGCCCAAATGAAAAGGAGTATGTCAGCGAATTTACCCTTGTTGGCTCATGGGCTGCAATTAAAAAGTATCTAAACACCAACACCCCAACAGCGGAAGGCAATGCCGATAATATTGTAATTTTCTGATTTTTCTTTCAAATAAAGTATCAAAAAGTAGCCATTGGTAGCCAGTTACCTTTGGCTACTTTTATTTTTGTGCAATTCCTTTTGAGCGATTTAATTTTGTGAAGCCAAAGGGAATAAAGCTGTATTTCCGTTTGATGGCAGAGTAAATTTCAGAGTACGTCAGCAAGGAAATGAAAGACTTCTTAATGCTCAAAAACAATAGAACAATGAGCATACAAGAAATTATAAAAAGTGGCGCAAATGTATCGGTAACGGTTAACGCGCTTGATTTGAAAGAGTTTATGTTGTCGCTAATCAGCGAACGTGACGAAGAAAAAAGAAGGAGTACTCCTGCTCCCGAAACCTACCTAACACAAGATGAGGTAGCGGCAAAGTTGCAGGTAGATAAATCTACTTTGTGGCGATGGGATAAGGGTGGGTATCTCAACAAATGCCGTGTCGGTGGCAAAGTTAGATACCGTCTATCAGATGTAACTAAACTTATGGAGGGCTAAACTATGGCAGAAAAAATAAAAGCTGCCATTACAGCAGCCCCTAACATTGATACTGCAAATGTACACAATCCTAATGACTTGTGCAAAGTTCTTGAATACTTCCGCTATACGGTAGGTACAACACTTGATTGTTTCTTTGCCACTGGTGTACTTCGCAACTGTATCACTTGGTATGTCCGGGATTTGGAGAACATGGGCTTGCTGCAGGCTATTTATATTGCCCGTGACAGAAGAACCCATTTTTTGGCGAAACATTATAGTGCCGACCCGTTAAAATGGCAAAAGCAATCACAAGACACACAATTAGATTTATTTGGGGAGGGTTAACTATGGGAGTGAATGTATTACAAGAACTATCCGCAGAACAAACCAAGTTCAAAGCGGAAATAATAGAGGACAGATTTAAGTATAAAAATCATGTTCTGGACTTATCGCAGCCAATCAATGAGCCAAAGTTTTTGTTTAATATAGGCAATATTCCATCAATCCCGGCAGGTGAACTTATCGGGATTAAAGGACGTGCCAAACAAGGGAAAAGCCAATGGGAATATATCCTTATTTCCGTAATGCTTTCCGGCATTTCAAAAGGTGATGTTATGCCTTTACAAGACCGCTACAAGGTTTTATTATTCGATACGGAACAATCACAAGCAAGCTTAAAGAAATGCTGTCAGAGAGCTTTAAAATTTGCCGGACTTCCTACCGATAAAAACGATACACGTTTTCTCCCTTTTTTCATGCGTCCATTAACCATTGAGGAGCGCAGAAAAACGATTGAAGATGCTATCAAAGAAGAAAAGCCCGATATTATTTTCATTGACGGTGTACGTGATTTGCTGCAGGACTTTAACAGCCTTGAACAAAGTAACGAGCTTATCCAATGGCTTCTTTCTTTGACGGCTGAATATGGATGTACAATTGTTTCAGTACTTCATCAAAATAAATCAAAAGAAGACGGCAACATGAGAGGGCATTTAGGGACAGAGCTTTTGAACAAGTTGACCGATTGCTTTGAAGTGTCAAAGAAAGATGGAAAGTTTCTTGTTACTTGCACTGATAGCCGGAACGTACCTGCTACCGACTTTGCTTTCTCCATTGATGCTAACGGTGACTTTTGCGTGGAAGAAGCAACAGATACAGCTGCAAACGCTGCACGTGTGGCAGACATTCAGAGGGTTTTAAAACTTTGCTTTGATAAATTGCCTAATTATGGATTTCGTGAGCTTGTTTCCGCTTATGCTTTGGAAGATGCGATAAGCGAAAGTACTGCCAAGCGGAGAATATCAGAAGCGAAGAAAAACGGCTTTCTAAAAGTGGGGTCAGACGGTAAATATACATTGAACCCAGGGCAGCCGTAGAAAGTGGGGTCAAGGGTCACGCCTTTATATTTAGGCGTGAACCCATGAACCCACCCACACTTTCGGGGTCAGTGAACCCAATTTGAACCCACTTGAACCCATGAACCCATTTTAAACCCAAAAAGATTTTATTGATATGGAATATACATACAGCTTGCAGAAATACACCGGGCGAAACAGCCGCCATACGTGCCCGGCTTGTGGAAGGAAATTTTGTTTTACTCTTTATGTGGATGCGGCAGGAAATCCGCTTGCTGAAGATGTTGGAAGGTGCGAGCATCGTAATTCATGTGGATATGAGAAAAAGCCAAAGATGTACTTTGATGAGAACCCGACAGAGCGTAAGGAATTCAGACCCACGCCAACGCCTCAACCGAAGAAAGAAGAAAAGACAGACTACATACCTTTTTCTTTGATACAACAGAGCGAAAGCGCCAACAATACATTAATGGACTACCTGCGGAAATACTTCACGGATGAGGCCCTAAACAAGGTTACAGCCGAATATCATTTAGGAAGCACAAAAAAGCGTGAAATTATCTTTCCACAAATAGACAAGTTATCAATGTGTCGTACTGGTAAAGTAATGAATTACGGTGCGGACGGGCACCGCATTAAAGGGAAAATGGATGCGGTGGACTGGCTTCATGCTCGTTTAATGAAAAAACAAGGGAAACAGGCATTCGATTTTCATTTGCGGCAATGTCTATTTGGTGAGCATCTTCTTCCCAAGCGACCACACGATATTGTTTGTCTCGTAGAAGGTGAAAAATCAGCTATCATTTGTTCGATAGTATTCCCGCTATTCGTTTGGGTATCATGCGGAGGGAAGCAAGGACTTACCTCTGAAAGATGCAGGTCACTTGCCGGACGTAACGTGATTGTTTATGCCGATGCTGATGCAGTAGTAGAGTGGCAAAAGAAAGCCATTACTGCCCTTGCTGAATGCCGAAGTGTCAGCTTCTCAAATTGGTATAAGGATGAGGTACCCGATAGCCACCGGGATATTGCAGACCTTGTAATGCAGGAACGCAAGCCACAAGAAAAGCCCACCACGATAGGCGATGTTTGCCAATGGTTAGCAGAACTGGAAATGCCGAAAGAACGTGCAACAATTAATCTTTGATGCTATGGAAGTAGAAGTAATACACGGTCAGATAGTCGCAAAGGCTAATCATTACCAAGCCGTACCGGGAAAGTTCGGGCAAAGGCGCATTATCAAGGACGGGAAGATACGGGCCTATGAACGTAACTTCATAGAACAATGCAAGGTTTATCGCAATAGACGAATTTCGTCACGTTTCCGGCTGTTTGTCCGGGTGTGGCATAGTTCGGAGCGCTTCGACCTTGATAATAGCCTAAAAACGCTCCTTGATTGTCTGCAAATGGTAAATGCAATCACTGATGATAAACTTTGCTATCAGATTGAAGCGGAAAAGCATTTGGATAAGTATCGCCCCCGAATAGAATTTGCCCTGCTGGAGGTAAACGAACAGAAACAACTTTTTAATAATTAAAGATATGGAGTACAAAAAAATTATAGAACAGACAGGCCATTACGACATCGTGCAATGGGAGTTTCAAGGAATGCCTATTACTTTCAGACTTTGGAAAGACGGTAGCCAGATAGTAGAAATTAAGGTTGATGAATACTTTGCCAAAGCCAACGGTTACGAATCAGTTGATGATATGGCGGCAAGGACTATCGGTCAAGCAAAGTTCGATGAAATGTTCGGTGGCGTGCCGGAATGGATAATGGCAAGCCCTAACGGAGATTTTACATTTGTAGGCGTAAACCCAATATTGTTAAACTAAAGATTTATTTATCAACAATTTAATTTATAGACTTATGAAACAGAAAGAATTTTTCGGAGTGAGAAAAGACAGTGAGAAATCCCTCTACGTGAGAAAAGGTGATAATGGGGAAATCCTTGTCACCAAAGTAGAAAACGGACAGCTTATCGAGGAAAAAGATACCGTTCACATTGACACGCAAGAAGCTCGCTTGTTGGGTATTCAACTGCTGAAACTGGCAACAGAACCAATAAGAAAGGACGGGGTAACTATTAATATCTCTGATGTAGTGGAAAACATCACCGTATATCAAAGGATTAACCCGGATGATACATTTGCCAACACCGCTTGCATTGAGGTTAACGAGGACGAGGAAACAGAAGATTATCGTACCAATAACGGGCTATATCCTAATTTCAGTATAGAGGGTGAAGCATTGGAGGAACTTATCGCTATACTGGCTAAGATTATCTAAGGGATATTATTTGGAAATAGTCTAAATAATCCCCAAATGTAACCCAAAGGGTAAAGTAAAAAAAAGCGTGTGAAGCTGCACGTTACCCACTTTTGGACGTTAGAGGGTGTCGGTTATGCCGATGCCCTTTTTCATTCTCGTTTATCCTGTATCGGCTTACTATTGTTGAGGCTGTATTAAAGTTGTACGGCATGACTACGGCAAGGGTAGAAACAAAACAGCGATAAGATTACGGATAGGGTAAATAAATTGGGTTGCGCAAGCAAAAGCCCCTGCACGAACGAGGCGCAAGGTCTTTTTGGATATTACACCGTTTCCCCAAGAATTGACAAATAACGTTGTAAAGACACCTTTTCCGCTTCCGCTACGAGCATTTGAAAGACTTCCGGGCGTTTCTCTGTGTGTGAGGCCTCCAAAGCCTTGTAATAGCCTAATTTTGCATCATCAGAACCTTTGAGGTTTACCAGTGTGTAGCCTTTGCGCAATAAATACAAATTCATAAGCAGCCGGGACGTGCGCCCGTTCCCGTCTATGAATGGGTGTATGCGTACCAATTCATCGTGAAGGTAGGCGGCAATCAGAACCAGGTGCGTTCCCTCTGTTTCAAGTTCCCGAAATTTCAATATGAAATCCTCCATCAGCTTTTCAAGCAAATACGGTTGGGGTGGAACATGGGTACTACCGGAAATCATCACGGGAACGGTACGATAGCGTCCGGCATTTTCCCGGTTGATGCCATGAAGCACAAGGGCGTGTATTTCCTTGATGGTACGTTCGCTTATCTCTATGTCGCTTTTGGCAAAGTCACGGATATAGTCTATCGCTTCCGCATGGTTTATTGCCTCCAGATGTTCACGCATTGATTTCCCGGCAATGGTGACACCTTCGTTCACTACAAGTTCCGTTTCCTGGAGCGTGAGCGTATTCCCCTCGATACGGTTGCTTTCATAGGTGTATTCAATATTGTAGGCTTCCTCAATCTTTTGCAGAGCATCAGATGGCAGGGGACGCAACCCGGACAGCCTTTCTTTCAACGTGTCGCAATCGTGCAACAAACAGTTCAATTCTTCATTCATGACTATTCTACTTTCTTTAGTTCAAGTTTAGCGCCACAGTTGGGGCAACAAATTATATTATCGGCTGTATCTTGCAACAATTCAGAGACAGAAATCCCAATAATAGATGCAATTTCTTTTAACTTGTCAAGCGATGGATTACCGTTTATTATTTGAGATAAAGATGATTGTGTTATACCTTTTTCTCCGTTCTTATTAGTCATTAATGCTGCTACTTGGCTGACTGTAAAACCTCTTTTTTGAATTTGTTCTTTAATATTCATAGTGCATAAGTTTTATATTATAGTACAAAGATATTATATTTCTTCGATTTAAACAAATAATATTAGATATATCTACTTTATTACCTTATTGTATTAGTTTTAACTTGTTTTTGAGTTTATGTTAATTATTAGTTAAACCTAATAAAACGCAATACGGTATTAGATAAAACTAATATCTTTGCATCATCAAAGTTAAACAATAACATTTAAGCCTTATGACAAAAGCAGAATTAAACCAGATGTGCAGAGAATACCAAGCGGTATTATCAATGAGTGAAGCAGAAGTATTCGCCATGTACGAAGAAAGCAAAGCTGAATGCATTTCTTCTTTTGAGGCTGAGATTGATTACTGGGAAAAGATAATGTATAACTACTAAAACATACGATTATGGCAACGAATTTCAAAAATCAAATGAGAGAGTTAATGAAGCAGGCTTGGATGCTGGTTAAGGTGTACGGCTTTTCAATGGCTGATGCCATGAAACAAGCTTGGCAGGTACTGAAACTGAAAGCAGCTTTGAAAAAAGGTGTAGTAAAGTTCTACTATCAAAAACTGAACGGAGAAATCCGCACTGCATGGGGGGACTTTGAAAGAGGGCTTAATACCCGAAACAAAAGGTTCTGAACGTAAAAAGAACGATAGTCTTATAACTTACTACGATAACGAGAAACAAGCCTTTAGGAGTTGTAAGGTAGCGAACTTGATAAAGATAGGATAGTTAACCCGGTGGGAAGCTAATATATCCCACCACAAAAGCAAATGATAATGAAAAATCAAGAAACAAACATAAGAACCGCTAAGAAGCAATACGACCTCAGCGCAATAGGAGAATTGTTCAAAGACTGCATTACACCCGAACAGCTAAGGGAAGAACTCATAGAATTGGCGTTTGATTACGCGCAATCCGTGGAAGAAGGTGCTACGGACTTGTTCAAAAGACACATGGGCACACTGTATGTGCTTTGCAACGCCCTGCAAGACGTGAAGGAATTAGACGCACAAGAATACAATACAGCTGCCGGATATCCATCAAGATAATTTAGATTGATTCTAAAATATATCCTATCCTTAAAATCCCAACAAAAAGGCATTTATTCCCCCTATTTGGCTCTATTTTTATAGAATATCAAGAACTTTATTTATTTTTGTGGTAGAAATGCCAATCGGTATTTTTAATCGCAATAAGGGCTATTTTCCGAGAGAGGACGGTAGCCCTTTTTTATTGATATTTTAATTTTGGAGGACAAAAGGAGGACAAAAAGAGCATATCCAAAACATCACTTACTTGTAACACAAGCAATTAACAATCAAACAAGTAGTCTCGCCGGGAATCGAACCCGGATCTAAAGTTTAGGAAACTTCTATTCTATCCGTTGAACTACAAGACCTTTTGCATAGATTCTGCATATTGCAGTAGATTGCGGATGCAAAGATAATGTATTCTGTCGATTTTCCGAAAAAAGTTTTGTTAATCCGATTAACTTTACGAAATTTGTCGGTCAGTGATAGAATACAGTAACCCCCAAAAATTAATCTATAGTAATTCGTAAGTTATGGCAAACGACATGATGGTCAAAGAACTGGAGCAAGTGGTAGTCCGCTTCTCCGGAGACTCCGGCGATGGTATGCAGCTCGCCGGCAACATCTTTTCAACAGTTTCGGCTACCGTGGGCAATGATATCAGTACATTCCCCGACTATCCGGCAGATATCCGCGCCCCGCAAGGCTCACTCACCGGTGTTTCCGGTTTTCAGGTACATATCGGTGCAGAGAAAGTCTATACCCCAGGTGACAAATGCGACGTATTGGTAGCGATGAACGCCGCCGCACTGAAAACCCAATATAAGTTTGCTAAATCCACTGCTTGTATCATCATCGATACAGATGCTTTCCAGAAGTCAGACTTGGAAAAGGCCGCTTTCAAGACCGATAATCCGATAGAGGAAATGGGTATTAAGCAGGATGTCATCGCCGCCCCCATCTCGAAGATGGTGAAAGACTGCCTTGCCGACACCGGAATGGACAACAAGTCCATGCTGAAATGCCGCAATATGTTTGCAGTAGGCCTGGTATGCTGGCTGTTCAACCGCGATCTGAAAATAGCCGAAGATTTCATCCGCGAGAAATTCGCCAAAAAGCCCGAAATTGCCGGGGCAAATATCAAGGTCATCCATGCAGGATATGACTACGGACACAACACCCATGCTTCCGTAGCCCATACATATAAGATTGAAAGTAAGACTACCGTTCCCGGCAGATACATGGATATCACGGGGAACAAAGCAACTGCTTACGGTTTCATCGCCGCAGCTGAAAAGGCTGGCTTGAAGCTGTTCCTCGGCTCCTATCCCATTACTCCGGCAACCGATGTACTGCACGAACTCTCCAAGCACAAGTCTCTGGGCGTGATGACCGTGCAATGCGAAGACGAGATTTCCGGTTGCGCCACTTCTATCGGCGCCGCTTTTGCAGGTGCGCTGGCTGTGACCTCCACTTCCGGTCCCGGTGTCTGCCTGAAATCGGAAGCTATGAACCTGGCAGTCATTACAGAACTTCCGCTGGTTGTGCTCGACGTGCAACGTGGCGGTCCTTCTACCGGTCTGCCCACCAAGTCAGAGCAGACAGACTTGTTGCAGGCATTGTTCGGCCGCAACGGTGAAAGCCCAATGCCCGTCATCGCCGCCTCTTCACCCACAAGCTGTTTCGACGCAGCCTACATGGCAAGCAAAATTGCACTGGAGCACATGACCCCGGTCGTATTGCTGACCGACGGCTTTGTTGCCAATGGCTCCGGCGCCTGGAAGCTGCCCAAACTGGCAGACTATCCCGCCATCACCCCTCCCTACGTGACTTCCGAAATGAAGGACAACTATACTCCGTACAAACGCAATCCCGAAACAGGTGTCCGCTATTGGGCCATCCCCGGACAAGAAGGCTATATGCACATCCTCGGCGGTCTGGAGAAAGACAGCAATACCGGTGCCATCTCCACCGATCCCGAAAACCATGACTTGATGTGCCACCTGCGTGCCGAGAAGGTTGCCAAAATCCCCGTACCTGATGTAGAAGTGCAAGGCTGTGCAGACGATGCCGATTTGCTGATTGTCGGTTTCGGTGGTACATACGGCCACTTGTATTCGGCCATGGAAGAGATGAACAAGGCAGGCAAGAAGGTTGCCCTCGCCCACTTCACTTATCTGAATCCGCTCCCCAAGAACACGGAAACCGTTCTGAAGAAGTACAAGAAGGTGGTAGTTGCCGAACAGAATCTCGGACAATTTGCAGGTTATCTACGTATGAAGATAGACAACTTCACCCCGTACCAGTTCAACGAAGTCAAAGGACAACCGTTCGTCGTTGCCGAGCTGGTCGCAGCGTTCAATAAATTAATTGATAATTGACAGTTGACAATTGATAATAACCATGCGTAATATGCGGATTATCAATGACCAGCCACCAATTATCAACTATCAATTATCAACTATCAATTAAAAAAGATTATGTGCGAATATACAGCAAAAGACTATAAAAAAGGACAACCCCGTTGGTGTCCGGGTTGTGGTGACCACTTCTTTCTGGCTTCACTGCACAAAGCAATGGCAGAAATCGGCAAAGCTCCTTGGGAGAATGCCGTCATCTCAGGTATCGGCTGCTCCAGCCGTCTGCCCTATTACATGAATACGTATGCGATGCAGACCATCCACGGACGTGCTGCTGCCATCTCTACAGGTGCCAAGGTTGCCAATCCCAACCTGACGGTATGGCAAATCTCCGGCGACGGTGACGGTCTGGCCATCGGCGGTAATCACTTCATCCACGCCGTACGCCGTAACATCGACCTGAACATGATTCTGCTGAACAACCGCATCTACGGTCTGACCAAAGGTCAATATTCTCCGACCTCTCCACGTGGTTTCGTCAGCAAGTCGTCTCCCTATGGTACGGTAGAAGATCCATTCCACCCGGCAGAGCTTTGCTTCGGTGCCCGCGGCCGTTTCTTTGCCCGCGCGGTAGCTACCGATGCTCCGGGGACAGTGGAAATATTGAAGGCAGCCATGGCTCACAAAGGGGCTTCCGTTTGCGAGATTCTGCAAAACTGCGTTATCTTCAATAACGGTACGCATGACTCCGTAGCCAAAAAGGAAGACCGCGCCAAGAATGCTATCTACTTGAAACACGGCGAACCAATGCTCTTCGGCGAGAACAACGAATACGGACTGATGCAGGAAGGCTTTGGTCTAAAAGTCGTGAAACTCGGTGAGAACGGCATTACAGAGAAGGATATCCTCATCCACGATGCCCACTGCATGGACAACACCCTGCAACTGAAGCTTGCCCTGATGGAAGGTCCCGACTTCCCGATTGCACTCGGTGTTATCCGCGATGTGGAAGCTCCTACTTACGACGATGCTGTTCATGAACAAATCGAAGAGGTGTCTGCCAAGAAGAAGTATCACAACTTCGAGGAGTTATTGATGACGAATGATACGTGGGAAGTAAAATAAACCACTAAGATTTATTAATATCATGTTTGCACGAAACAAATAAGGTGCAAACATGATATTAATTTCCTAAAAGTAAGAGTACCTCCCTATCCTTTCTCTCCCAAACATAGATACTTATTACGCCAAACATGCAGTTCTTCCATCAAGAATAACTATATTTGCCACAGTAACCATAGTAGTCACATTTTGAAAGTGATTCTCTGATTTATACTGGCTTAATATCAATCTCACAAACCGCAGGCTGATAGCTCTTTCGTTCGAGTAATCCTTCCCGGATAAAGGTCAAAAACACTCCCACCCTGAAAAAAAATGCAACCACTGCAACTGCACCAGATTTTATTGTAGTGATAGAGCATACCTCCGATGAACAAGGCTACCAATAAGGGTCGACAACAAGACTTCAAGGGAAGAGAGGGAAATTGTGGAATACCTACTGTGGATTTTTTCCACATCTCCACACCACAAACACCCGAACTTCCCTTTTTCCCGATAGAAAATAAGCAATTGATTATCAATATCATTCATTCTTAAAAGGATAGTCTGCCTTTCGTTTGGCATACCTCTTGCTAAAATATCCGCCGAAAGGACGTAACATTTATAATAAGATAAATCAATTATTTTTCAGTAGTATGAAAATCAGGATGAGAAAACGGTGTGACATTCCACATTCAGCGTCGCACTTCCAAAAAAGTTTGATTATTGCAAGTTGGTTATTAACATTTCTTTTCACCGGAACAGCCTTTGCACAAGAGAACCGAACCATTACAGGCATTGTAAGAGATGTAACGGGAGAACCGCTTATCGGTGCCAGCGTCATACAGAAAGGCACCAACAACGGCGTCATTACCGATGTGGACGGCAACTTCACACTGACCGTTCCTGCAGATGCAACACTCTCTATCGCTTACATGGGCTATGCTACCCGGGAGATAAACCTGGCAAAACGAAAAAAGCAAGGCGACCTGAAGATTACACTCAGCGAAGATACCCAGCAACTGAAAGAAGTCGTAGTAACGGCAATGGGTATCAAAAAAGACACGAAACGTGTCGGCTATGCCATCAGTACCATCAGTGCAGACGAATTGGTAAAGGCAGGAGCACCCAACTTTGCCTCTGCCATGTACGGTAAAGCACCGGGAGTCCGCATCACACAGACACAAGGCGGTTCTGCCGGAGCTGTCTCCATCAACGTACGCGGACTGACTTCCATCACTGGAAATAACCAGCCACTCATCATTCTGGACGGTGTACCCATCCGCAACGGCGGCACGGGTAAAAGCACGGACTTCGCCGAATTTGGCAACGACGGACAAATCCGTTCCAATGGTCTGGTAGACATCAACCCAGAGGACATCGAGAGCCTCAGTATTCTGAAAGGAGCTTCCGCCACAGCTCTCTACGGCTCGGAGGCTGCAAACGGTGCGGTAGTCATCACTAGCAAGCGCGCCAAAAGCGGCAAGCTGACGGTGGACTTCAATGCCCAAGTCATGGCAAACTTACCGGCTTATCTGCCAAAAGTACAGACCGTATACGGGCCGGGAACCTACAACACCGCATACAGCGATTATGAGAAACAGACGGGAGGCTTCTATCAGAGAACCCTAAACGGACAAAGCTACAAAAGCCTCCGTTCCACCACCTTGTCCTTCGGCCCAAAATACGACGGCAGCGAGGTACTTTACTGGGACGGGAAGATGCGCCCCTACCAGGCACTGACCGACAACCCGTGGAAAGAGTTGTTTCGCACCGGCTGGACCCAGACCTACAATCTCGCCATCTCACAAGGGACGGAAACCACCAGCAACCGCTTCTCCTACACATTCATGGACGAGATTCCCAATGCCCTGACCGGAAGCTTCACCAAACACAACTTCAAGCTGACCGGTTCGTATCAACTGGCGAAACCGCTGAAACTGGAATACTCCCTTAACTACATCGTACAGAATGTAGAAGACCGCCCGCAAACCTCGCTCAACCTATACAGCGGTTTCGGCAACATGTTCTCCACCTTCCTGGACATTCCCTATCTGAAACAAAGTTACGTCACCAGTCTGGGATACCGTAATACCTTTGTCGGAGGAAACGCCACGCTGACTCCCGAGGAATCATGGGCCTACGACCCCAGTTACGCCACCGGAGTGAACAACATGCTGTGGAATATGTACCATCACCATAGCGACGAGACAGAGAACCGGCTCATCGGTATGATTCGCCCCACCTGGCAGATAACCAACTGGCTGAGTCTGCGTGCCCAGGTTTCAACTGATATCACAGATGTGAAGCAAACACTGAAATATGAAAGCGAACAACCCAATTCCCTATACGACCCCAACGGCAGCTTCCAGTCCATCAACCGCCGTTACGACATTGTTTATGGAGATGTTATGTTGAACTTCAACTATAATATCAACCGCTTCGACATTGCCGCCACCGTAGGCTGGACCGGACGCTACGAAAATATGAACAATATCAGGGTCTCCACCAATGGCGGGCTTGTCACGGAAAACTGGTTCGACCTCAATGCCAGCCGCTACACGCCAAGCAGTACTCTGCAACGTATGGAACTACTGAAAACCGGCTATATGGGTACACTGAGCCTGGGATGGGACAACTATCTATTCCTTGAACTGACCGGACGCCAGGAACGCTCGTCTACCCTAAAAGACCAGAGTTTTTTCTATCCTTCCGCCAATCTGAGTTTCCTCTTCACCCAAGCCTTCCACATGCCGTCATGGTGGAACTATGGAAAACTGCGCCTCTCATACGGTATCGTAGGAAATGCTCCTGAAACCTATACCGCCAATATCGTCTACGAGCAAGGTTCGGACAACGGATTCACCTGGAACACCATTCCCTCTTCATGGGGGAATGCAGATATCCATCCGGAAAAGAAGTACGAATACGAGATAGGTCTGGAAAGCAAGTTCTTAAACAACCGGTTGGGTATAGATGTATCTTACTACAACAACCGTGTAAAGGACCAGATACTCTCCACGCCGCAACCTTCCACATCAGGCGTAAAGAATGTGTTGATGAATGTGGGCGAGGTAGCCAACCACGGCTGGGATATATCAATCAGTGCCACTCCCATACTGACCAGAGATTTCCGCTGGGACCTGACAGCCAACTATGGTGTATATAAGAACAAAGTAGTGAAACTGGCCGATGGAGTGCCCTATCTGGAAATACTCAACTCCGGAGGCAGCGGAATAAAAATACAAGCTGTGGAAGGCCAGCCAATGGGTGACATCTATGCACAGGTTCCCCAAGTGAACGAAAACGGTGAGTACCTCGTTTCCGATAAAGGTCTTTACCTCAACCAAACCGAATTGCAGAAAGTCGGCAACATCAATCCGGCAGGCGTAGGAGGTCTATTCAACTCTTTCTCCTACAAGAATGTATTCCTCGATTTCAGTATCGACTTCCGCATCGGAGGGGATGTCATCAACGAAATGAACCAATATGCCACCGCAGTGGGTCTGACACCCGAATCCCTGAAGTACCGTGATACGGAACACGGCGGACTATCCTATTACTATCCGGGCGACAACAATTCCAGCGGAATTCCGGTACAAGTAGACCCTTCCACGGGTGCCGGCCCCAACGGAGAGATAATCTACCACGACGGCATCATCCTTCCGGGTGTAGTGGCCTCCACTGGCGAAAGAAACACACGTATCATTCCGGCAGGCTATTACTACAACACCACCTATAATTGGGGAACGGAGGCCGAACAGCTGACATACCGCCATTCGGTATTCGACAATTCTTATGTCAAACTGCGTGAATTGACCATCGGCTACCAGTTTCCCGAAAAGATGATTTCCAAACTGGGACTGGGCCGGCTGAGTGTGTCGGTCTTCGGACGTAACCTCTTCTACTTCTACAAAGCACTGAAAAACTACGATGCGGAGTCGTCCGTCGGAACATCCTGGGCCAACCAGGCTACCGTGGGAAGTTCTACCACAGCTACCCGCAGTTTCGGTGTTTCACTTCGTGCAAGTTTCTGACAAAACAACCATCCAAAAAACAACAAAGAGTATGAAAAAGACAAAGATATTATCTCTTGTTTCATTGGGAGCATTCCTCTTGACAACATCAAGCTGTACGGATTATGACTTCGACAGCAAATACGAAGACCCCTCCAAAGTAACCCAAGTCACCATCAGTAATCTGATGGTAGGAGTCTTCCAAAAAGTAAAGGACTATGATGTTTACGAATACAACCGGTTCTTCGGATTCGATTCACAGTTTACGGGCAAGTATGCACAAACCTTCGGCTACTCCAACACTACGGATATGTATACCCCCGGCTATATACCCGCTATTGACGGACAGTGGGACAATGTGTATTCGGCACTGGCCCAGTTCCGTAAGCTGGAATCTCTCTACGAGGAAGAAAGCTCGGCAGAACAAGCCCAGGACGAGGCATTCTATCTTGCCGCCAAAGTACAGTTGTACGATTTCTTTGCCGCCACAGTGGACGTTTTCGGGGATATGCCTTTCTCGGAAGCTTGTACGCTGCCGCTTACCAACGATGTAGGTAAATCGTATGCTCATTATGACAAGGCCGAGGATATTTATAAAACCATTCTTGATGAGCTCAAAGAAATTGCTCCACGGTTCCGTTCCATCCCCACACCGAGGAACTTCAATACACAAGACTTTATCAACAACGGGGACATGGACAAATGGGAACGTTATGCAAACTCTTTGCGACTGCGCCTTGCCATGCGCGTAGCCGCGCAAGGAGACTTGCAGGCGGAAGGCCGTACCGCCATCAAGGAAATCCTGGAAAATCCGTCAGCCTATCCGTTGATAGAGGAACAAGAAAACAACATTCTCATTGTCAACCAGAAGTCTGGGCAACTGAACTTCACCGCAGGCCACGGACTGGGTGACTGGGTAACCAACCGACTTGCTTCGGGCGCCATCATCGACCGCATGCTGGGCCATGGCAACTATGATATGACCAGCAATGACCCACTGAGCGGCGTTTATGTGAAAGGAGAAGACGACCCGCGCATCCTGCTCAACTTCAATCCCGTGAAGATTACCAACCAAAACACCGGTCAATTGGACGAGCACCGTTATCTGGGTACAGACCTTACCGTGGCAGATGAGCTGACGGAATATTACAACTCGCAGGCACAAGACGAAGTCAATACCAGCAACACCGGTTTCTCACAAATCACGCAGAAAGGTTTCTTTTGGGAAAACGACAAATTCGACATGCTGATAATGGCCTCACCCGAAATCCATTTCCTGAAAGCGGAAGCCTATGAAATGGGGTATGGAGTGGCAAAGAATGAAGCGAAAGCGGAAGAAGAGTTCAAAAAGGCTGTCAGCCAGTCCATCACGCTTTACTACTATTACGATTCGGTAAGTACGGGTGAAAACGCACGCCGGTATGATGCCCCTACCGCCGAAGAAACCGCCTCTTTCGCCGCTGCCAAATGGAACAGCACGAAATATACAGACAAGATGGATGCCATCATTACCCAAAAGTGGCTGCATTTCGGTTTCCTAGCCAGTCGTGAGGCATGGAGTGATATCCGACGTACCGGCTATCCGTCCGGCCTGGCCTTCCCCGAAGTGGCCGGTACCATCACAAATGTGCCGAACCGCTGGAGATACCCGAATACGGAAGTCAACTACAATCCCTACTATAAAGAGGTGTCAGCCGAAGACACTTACTACCACAAACTGTTCTGGGCAAAATAAGGACTTTGTTCGCAAACCCATTTTGCCCGAAGAGTATATCATACTCACCACAGAATAACACGGATTAACACAGATTGCCTTAGGGGTTCTGATAATAAAGAGCTTTTAGCAGTGTTAATCCGTGTTATCCTGTGGTGAGTATGTATTTGCCCCCTCTGTTTCTTTTATTCCGAACAGTATCCCTCCTTTTTTAGAAATCTTAAGGATTTCCCGGTAGGGAGATTGCGGGAAACCACTGTCTTTAATGAACGACGGACAAACATCGCTTCCGCAAAAACTGAACTATAACATAACGGACTAAATGAAAAAGTATCCAAATGACTTGATTGGCGACATCATGAAAGCCTTCGGCAAATATGCCGACCGACCGGCATTCGTCATCGAAGACACTGCCTGCACTTATGGAGAGCTGGCAACTTGCGTACAGAAAATATCCTCCCTATTCAAGGACAGAGAAGACAAAATTATCGGTATCGTCGCAGAAAACAGACTGGAAACATACGCATCCATACTATCTGCACTGATTTGCGGAAAGACATACGTCATCCTCCATCCTTCCTACCCCAAACATAGGAACGACAGAATTGCCGACTCGGCAGGCATCCGCCTCGTGCTGCATACCGAGAATATCCATGTCTTGAACCTCGACACCCGGAATCTGGAACTGATATGTACCTCCGAAATAGAGCAGGCAGAGAACTCCGCCACGTTCCATGCCGCAGAAGACATCCTCCATACGGCAGAAGAGGAAAATGCCTACATCATCTTTACCTCCGGAAGCACAGGCGAACCCAAAGGAGTACCCATCTCCCGCCGTAACCTGAATGCTTTCTATACCGCCTACCACCGCCTCGACTGGCAACTGGACGAGAACGACCGGATGCTGCAGATGTTCGAACTCACTTTCGACGTTTCCATCGTATCCTTTCTATATCCGCTGACGCTGGGTGCTTGCATATACACCGTTTCTCCGGAAGGCGTGAAATACATCAACGTAATTGAAACTCTGGAAAAATACGACCTGACCTTCGCTGCCGTGGCCCCTTCACTGCTCCAGCTGCTACGTCCCTATTTTCCGGAGATACACCTCCCCGCACTTAGATATCTAGTGGTTACTGCCGAGGCTTCTGACGCGGAGCTGTTGGATGCTTTCAGAAAATGTGTCCCCAATGCCTCTTTCATAAACCTATACGGACCGACAGAGGGAACCATCTACTGCACTGCCTACCGGATACCCGTCACCTCCTGCAAGCATCACAACGGCATGACCGCTATCGGAAGGCCTTTCGAAGGCATCGATGCCCTAATTATGGATAACGACGGTCGCCCGCTGCCTACCGGAGAAACCGGCGAACTATGGATTAGCGGCAATCAAGTGATGGGTGGATACTGGAATGCTCCCGAAAAAAACGGGGAATGCCTCGTAGAGACCGCCAATGGAAAAGTATACTACAAGACGGGAGACCTCTGCCGGATGGATGCCGACGGTGACATCATCTATTGCGGACGAAAAGACTCACAGATAAAGATACAAGGATTTCGCATCGAGCTGAGCGAGATTGAACATGTGGCAAAAAACTTTTTCAACGGTGAATGCCGTGTAGTCGTCATTCCCAAATACGACAACGGCAATCAGTGCGAACTACATCTCGTCGTAGAGAAGAAACAGCTCGACAAACAGCAGATAGAGGAATATCTGTATAGCAGGCTTCCCTACTACATGATTCCCAAGCATATGCATTGCCTGGAACAGTTTCCGCTGAACACCAGTAGCAAAACAGACAGAAAGAAAATACAAGAACTAATTTAAACTTGACAATGGATACACAGACTATTTTGAATGAAATGAGCCTCATCTTTCGGGAGGTACTGAAAAGAGAGAACATTGTACTTGACAATGAGACCACCGCCCAGAATGTGGAAGGATGGGATTCACTGACCAACATGCAACTGATAAACAAGATAGAGAAGAAATTCAATGTACGCTTCACCTCCAGAGATATTGTAAAACTCAAAAACGTGGGAGACATCTGCCATGCCATTTTAACCAAAACCAACTAGGAAATGTCATTCATATCCCTGAACTTCGTCGTACTGTTTGCGTGTACTTTCATTCTATACCATACGCTTCCTTCACGATTCAGAAAAGCGACCTTACTGACAGCCAGCTGCCTCTTCATAGGCTTCTACCACCTCACTTTTCTGATAACGGCCCTCATCCTCACGCTTACCACCTTCTACCTTGGCAAATGGATAGGACAGACCAAGCGGGAAAGCAGCATGAAGGGAATTTATTTTTCAGGTGTGTGTTTTCTGGTCGTGAGCTGGTTGGCATTCCGGTATGCCGACCGGCTTACAGACTGCCACATCCTTTTTCCGCTGGGAATCTCTTTCTATACTTTCCAGGCCATTTCGTACCTGACAGAAATCTATTGGCAAGAAGAAGAACCGGAAAAGAGCCTGCCCGACTTCATGATATACATGCTCTTCTTCATGAAGTTCCTTTCCGGTCCCATAGAAAGAGCAAGTGACATGCTCCCCCAACTGAAGTCCTGCAAAGCTACGGACTATACATCCATGGTCTACGGAATGAGACTGATTGTCGTGGGACTAATAAAGAAACTGATACTGGCCGACTCCATCGCCCCATACATAGACGGTGTCTTCGGGTCGGTATACACAGCCTCGGGCGTGCAATTGCTGATGGCATGCCTCCTATATCCGATAGAGCTGTATGCCGACTTCTCCGGATATACCGACATCGCATTGGGAGGAGCGCGCATGCTGGGATTCAAGCTCAGCCCAAACTTCAACCGGCCGTTCATTGCACAGACCACTGCCGACTTCTGGCGCCGATGGCACATGTCGCTTTCATTCTGGGTACGCGACTATCTGTACCTCCCGTTGTCCTCGAACCTGCGTGGATGGGGACAATGGGGCGTATTTCTAAGTCTGGCGCTGACCTTCACGGGACTGGGTATCTGGCATGGTGCCGGATGGAACTTCGCTGTCTACGGACTAATTCAAGGTGTCATCATCTTCTACGAGATGAAGACCACAGCATTTCACCGCAGACTGAAAGCCCAATTGGGAAGCCGCTTATATGCCACATTATCCGTCGTAAGGACCTACCTACTTTTTGCCGTATCTCTGATATTCTTCCGGGCGGGCTCCATGGCCGAAGCGTTCCACTACATCAGCCACCTCTCCTTCGGCGTACATTACAGTTGGAAGGAAATGAACATCGGAATGCCGGACCACAACAGCATTGTGGCAGGAAGCGCACTCGTACTGATATTGGTTTACGAATATTTCATGTCCAAGCATGATTTGCTAGAAGCCCTCGGACGACAGCCGGCAGCCGTAAGATGGAGTATCTATTATCTGCTCGCCATAATACTTTTCACACTGGGACAGTTCAACTCGGACAGCTTCATATATTTACAATTTTGACAATAAAGACACATGATGAAGAAAAACAGCGAACGGAACGCAGCCATACGTTTCATGAAAAAGCTCTTTATCCTTTTTATCCCTTTTATAGCCCTACTGGCAGTCTATTTCCTGGACGACCCTTTCATGGTCCTGAAGAACTATGAACGATACGACCAAACCCCGGTTGTACTAAACGAAGGGCACGTGGGGTGGCAGATGTATCTGAACAATCGGGATACCATCCCCATCGACTCCTATATCATGGGAAACTCCTGCACTATGGCTTATCAATGCCATGAATGGGAGAAATACCTCCACGGCGGAAGAGCCGTACGGCTATTCGGAAATGCCGAAAGCCTTGCCGCCGTCTGCCTGAAGCTGAAGGCACTGGACAAGGCAGGTGCAACAATCAAGAACCTGCTGCTGATTATCGACAAGGAATCATTGCACAACGACCGTTGCCTGACCGGACATTCCAACATTCTGCCACCCGCCATATCGGGAATAAGCAGCTTCAAGTTTCAGAAGGAATTCTGCCAAGCCTTCTTCTACCCGAACTTTCTCTTCCCCTATCTGGACTACAAGCTGTTCCATACCTATCGCCCTTACATGAAAGGGGTTATAAACCCCTATGGCTCCACCCGAAACCCGGTAACCAATGACGTGTTAAATCCCAGAGAGAAAATGATAAAGGAAGAGGGAGATAAGTACTGGGAAAACCGGAAAGGAGAATTCACCAAAGAGAAAATGAAGAATTATAGAGACGGGAAATACCGGGAAGCCCCCCAAGTGCTCAGGGAAAAGCAAATCAATCTGTTGCAGGAAATAAAGTGGATTTGCCGGAAACATGATACCGATGTAAAAATCATTATCAGTCCCGACTACCTGCAAGTCAACATAAACCCTGCCGACGTAAAGACACTGAAGCGCTTCTTCGGAAAACGGAATGTATTTGATTTCACCGGTATCAACGAATACACGGAAGACATCCACAATTATTATGAACCGGGTCATTATAGGCCCGCACTTGGGAAAAGGCTGATGGAAAAGATATATGAACCTTATATCTTGTCACCGAACGCCAAATCTCCGGCATCTCCCAGCCCGGGAACGATATAGGAATGCTCGTTCATCTCCGGGTCGATTGCTGCACACCACAAGGTCACTTCATCTCCAGGGAACAGCTTTTCCAGATGCTCTACGCCCTGCCGGCTGGCTATGACACAAGCTATCTGCAACTTGGCCGGCATCCCCTTGGTGACGAAGGCCTTCCAGGCCAATTCCATACTTTCTCCCGTGGCAAGCATCGGGTCTACAATCAATAATGTCTTCTTGGACAAATCCGGAGTAGCGATGTATTCGATGTGTACATCCACCGTACGGCATTCCTTATCCTTATAATAACGGTAAGCGGAAACAAAAGCGTTCCCGGCATGGTCGAACATATTCAAGAATCCAGTATGCAAAGGCAATCCGGCACGGAAAACAGTGGCAATCACCACCTCGTCATCGGGTGTGCTGACCGACGCCACCCCCAAGGGAGTCTGTACCTGCTTGACAGAATACGTCAGTTCCTTACTCATTTCATACGCCATTATCTCTCCAATGCGTTCAATATTACGGCGGAAACGCATACGGTCGCCCTGGACTGCTACATCACGAATTTCCGCCACGTATTGGTTCAAGACAGAATTTGTCTCGGCAAAGTTGATAACCTTCATAACTATAAATGTGCTAATGTGCAAATATGCTAATGTGCAAATGTGGTGTACGTAATGCCGCATGGCAATTAGCACATTGGCATATCAGCACATTAGCACATTAAAATTTGCTGCAAAGTAAACGAATTTCACTCAATTTGCAACATTCAGTTAGCAGATATTGTTATGGTTTTATAAAAGATTTCCTATTAGAGAAAAATTTCTCTAATAGAGCTTTTCTTTAAAAAGAAAGTATTACTTTTGTAGGCGAAAAACAAGGGACCTGCTGAAAAGCAGGAAAAAAAGAGCTTTTCTACACCCGTTTTCCCTTGTAAATCAAAGGTAAAAAGAGATTAAGGAAAGAGATTATAAACCAAATACCAACATTTTAAATCATTAAAAGAAATGGCAAATTTAGATTTAAGCAAGTACGGTATCCAAGACGTGAAGGAAATTATCCACAACCCGTCTTACGATGTACTGTTCGCAGAAGAAACCAAACCAGGTTTGGAAGGTTTTGAAAAAGGTCAGGTAACTGAACTGGGTGCTGTAAATGTAATGACAGGTATCTATACCGGTCGTTCTCCTAAAGATAAATTCTTCGTAATGAATGAAGCCAGCAAGGATTCTGTATGGTGGACTTCTGAAGAATACAAAAACGACAACAAACCTTGCTCTGAAGAAGCTTGGGCTGACTTGAAAGCTAAAGCTGTTAAGCAGCTGAGCGGCAAGCGTCTGTTTGTTGTTGATACCTTCTGTGGTGCCAACCCCGCTACTCGTATGAAAGTACGTTTCATCATGGAAGTGGCATGGCAGGCTCACTTCGTAACTAACATGTTCATCCGCCCGACTGCTGAAGAACTGG
>OHAT01000153.1_pt1 | contig 75815 bp, 79 predicted proteins | sample 1577141 | NCBI WGS metagenome assembly OHAT01 (sample SAMEA3541578, study PRJEB24748) | human gut metagenome | biome: human gut; feature: human-associated habitat; material: faeces | place: China | collected 2012 | reverse complement strand
TTGGCTTAATATTAAAGCTGTCAGATACAACATTGATTACATCATCCTGTCTAGCGACTACACCAATCGCATCTAAGTTAATAGAACCAGCTAATACACAGCCATGCTGATGGTCTGTATGGTTACCTGAGATTTCACTTCTACCTGCAGCACTATAGATGCTGACATTTTCATCACCATAAAGTTCAACGAACTTATCTAATGCATTGGCATATCTATCTTTCTGATAATCTACAAGACTTGCATCTTCATATAAGTCTTTCAACATTTCATCATATTTATTCGTTTTAAATTCTTCTTTTAATAAACTTGCTTTCATTTTGTTACCTCGAATGTATATACTGTTTCTTCTTTAAATTTTTTATTTGCCTTTAAAATGACCTTTGGGTTTTCTTCTTTATGAATACTGTCTGGTAAATAGCTTGTTTCAATACATAATGCATCTTGTGGATGCATAGTATATCCATATTTATCTAACTGTCCATCTAAATAGTTTGCACTATATACCTGTGCTGATGGATATGTAGTAGATACAGTTAATTTAATACCAGTTTTTGGAGAATAAAGTTCTGCCTGATTTTTATCTGTATTAAATACAAATGGATGATCATAACCACGCGCTGTGATTAACTGTGGATGATTATCTTTGATACAGTCTCCAATCACTTTTTCACTTCTAAAGTCAAATGGAGTATTTGTGACATCTAATAATTCACCTGTATATAATCCATCACCATCAACACAGCCTACTTCATCAGCATTAAGTTTTAATACATGATTATGAACACTTGATGCATGTCCATTTAAGTTGAAATATGAATGGTTTGTGATATTGATGATTGTATCCTGATCACTTGTTGCTTCATAGCGCATATGAAGTGATGTTCCTTCGATTGTATAATAAGCATAGAAATCTAATGTACCTGGATAGCCTTCTTCACCATCTTTAGATACATAGTGGAACTTGACACCATCTTCAATAAATTCATAATCAAATACCTTGTAAGAAAATCCTTCAATACCACCATGTAATGAGTTAGGACCATTATTAATAGGAACATTATAAGTCTTCCCGTTTAATGTGAAAGTTCCCTTCTCAATACGGTTGCATACTCGTCCTACCAAAGCACCAAGATATGTACCATCTCTCTTCTGGTAATCTGATACTTCAGGGAAGCCTAATACACAATCACATGGATTTCCTTCTTTGTCCTTCACTACAGCTTTAAGTAGTGTGCAGCCAAAGTTTGTGACTTCTACATAGAAGTCTTTGTTTTCTAAGCCGATGACAACAATATCGTCATCTAATTCTTTCTTAATTTCTACCATAAGCCCTCCACGAAGCGACTGAATCCTTCAATTCCTTCATCAGTCATTTTATATACACCAGCATCTTCTAATACTGCTACAAACTTCTTAGTGACTTCTACTTCTAGGAATTCATCAACATCCTCGTAGTCACAACTCTTAAGATATTTGTACCAGTCTGCATGCTTCTGTAATGATTCATTTGAATCAAAATCCGCATTACCTAATAGACACTGTTTGATATCTTCTAATTCGTTCTTTAATCTTGAAGGAAGAACAGCTAAGCCCATTACTTCAATTAAGCCGATGTTTTCCTTCTTAATGTGATGGTGTACAGCATGAGGGTGGAAGATTCCTAATGGATATTCTTCAGTCGTACGGTTATTTCTAAGTACTAGATCTAACTGATACTTTCCGTCCTTCATACGTGCAATTGGTGTTACTGTGTTATGTCTTACACCATCTGTATATGCAATGATATCTAGTGATTCATCACTATAATCAATCCATTTTTCAAGAATAACATCAGCCAAAGCAATGATTTTTTCTTTGGAAGTAGAGGTAAGTCTTAGAGTTGACAATGGCCAATACAACATATCTACCTGTACCTGGTCATATTCATAACTCTTGATTACTTTCGCATCTTCCATAGGAAAATGATGACGACCGCCTTGGTAGTGATCATGGGTAAGGATAGAACCACCTACGATTGGTAGATCAGCGTTACTTCCCAGCATATAATGAGGGAACTTATCTACAAATGCGAATAGATGCTCGAATGTATTGTGGTCAATTTTCATTGGCTGATGTTTTTCATTAAATACGATACAGTGTTCATTGTAGTAAACATAAGGTGAATACTGTAGGTAATAGCGATGATCTGCAAGGTCTAATGGGATAATACGATGATTCTGTCTAGCAGGATGCTTCATATTACCTGCAAATCCAACGTTTTCTTTACATAATAAGCAAAGAGGATAGTTTGTAGATTTGATATTCTTTGCAGCTGCAATCGCTTTAGGATCCTTTTCTGGTTTAGAAAGGTTGATAGTAATCTGAATATCACCATATTTAACATAATGGTTAAACTTGATATTCTTATCAATACGTGATTTACGAATATAGTTACTACTAATACTTAAATCATAGAAGTAGTCTGTTGCTTTTTCTGGAGATTCATTATAAAGAGTGTTGAACTTATTTACTACTTCACTAGGACGAGGCATGAGGCAGTTCATAAGTCTTGTATCAAATAAATCTTTTTCAGTCACAGAATCTGAAATCATACCTTTTTCTACTGCATAGTCAAGAATATGATCAATGATATCCTGTGCTGTTTCTAATTTTTCATCGATTTCTTCTAGTTCAAATTCATCTAACTGAAGTAAATCTAAAATTAAATTTGCGGCATAATACAAGTCATCTGTACCAATCATGCCTTTTTGTAACGCAAAATTAAGTAATCTGTTGATCTGATGGTTCATTGTGAGGTCTCCTTTATGTTGTTCTTTCTTTCACTTATATAATAATCATTTTAGTAAAAATATCAACATATTTTATATATAATTCATGCATTTTAGTTAATTTTTACTAAAATACCATAATAAAAAAGAAGAACCTTCTCTTTAGGCTCTTCTGGTTCTTCTCTACATTATTTGCATGATTTTCTAATAACCAACTGGCAAGGGAGCTGAATTCTACGGGGATAGAAAACATCATTTCCTTCAATCATATTGTGAAGTACCGATGCACCAATTTCTCCCATCTCACTTGAAGGTGCATAGACAGTAGATAATGTAGGACGCGTAAAATTGCAAGCATCCACATCATTAAATCCAATAATTGACACTTCATCAGGAACCTTAATACCAACATCAAGTAGAGCCTGCATAGCTCCCATCGCAAGAGGATCATTAGCACAGAACAAGGCCGAAGGTACGTTACCACCAGAAATCACACGATTCATTACTGCATATCCTTCATCCCCTGTCATTTGATGCTTCGTTGTATAAATCTCATAATCAACACCTAGATGTTCGCAATATTTAATAAAACTCTTTTTTCTAGATGTTGTTTGTAAATTTAATTCATCATATTCATTTCTACCCATAAAGCCGATCTTTTTATGACCTCTAGAATGAAAATATGCAACAACTTTAAACATTGCATCATCAAAATCTAAAGAAATGCACGTGTTAGTGATTGGAGATAAATCCATATCAAGCAATACAATGTTTGATGTCATCTTATTAAACAATTCTAAATGCCCATGTTCAAACTTACCAATACAGACAATTCCATCAACACCTTCAAGTATTTTTTTTATATCTAAATCATCATATCTTACTTTAGTAGAAGCTATTTTATTTTTTCTAAGATATTTTTCTACACCTTGCAGTATAGACAAGAAATAAGTATCTCTTATTTCCTGTTCAAATGTATAACATTGAATAATACCAATCTTAAGCACTTTCTTTTTGTCTTTTTGTCTTAAGGAATAATTTAATTCAGTTGCAACTTTCAAAATTTTTTCTCTCGTTTCAGGCAAAACCTTTAATGTTTTATCTTCATTTAGTACTCTCGAAACAGTCGCAATTGAAACATCCGCAGCTTTCGCAACATCTTTAATTGTAGCCATTAATACTCCTCCTTAGACAAAAAAATGATAGCAGCGTCCTAATAGATATAAACTTAATCTATACTTATAAGAAAGCTACTATCATAATATAACACATTTTTGAAAAATAAAGTTAAAAAACTAGTTATTATTCATGTCTTTTTTAAAAATTGGTTTATCAACTAGATTGATTGAATCAGAAACAATACCTTCTGTTTCAAAAATAACAATTTGATTATTTCCTTTTTTTAGTAATGGACCTGGAATATACAATGAAAGAGTAGGCCCAGAATTATAGAATCTTCCTAAGTTAAATCCATTTACTATAACTATACCTTTTCCAAAGGCAGATAGGTCAATAAATGTTTCTTTAGGTGTGTCCTGAATATCAAATACATACTCATTGAACGTCGGACCTCCAATATTGGCGTTATCCCATTCAATTTGATTTACCTTCGTAAAATCAATACAGTACTGTTTCCAGTTCTTTGTAAAATGGATATCAAGCATTACACCATTTCTTATACCTTTTCTTTGTGTATCAGCTTGTAGTTTAGATCCATAATTTACTCTTCCCATATTCTCTAATAATATGCCTAAGGAATGTTTGCAATCTTTTTTTGTATGAAGTGTGATAGGATCACCAATTTCTTCTTGATATTGAGTTGCTACATACTCTTTATCTAAATAAATCTGTGCTCTATCTCTTGCATCAATGATTCTCATAGTCACATCATCCTTATATGACTCAAAATCATGTTCATACAAAACGTAACCATAATAATAATCAAGTTTTTCAAAACTTTCAGGCCATGGACTTTCAATGACTCTACTTAAACTAGACAATGTATTAAAAAGGGAGACGCTTCTATTCAAAGAAACCCTGCCATAACTTGCTGTTTTTCTTCTATCAGGCAAAATATCCTGTTTGCCTGTAATCATTTTTCTCAATAAATGATACTTTTCTGTTTTGGCACCATACTCTGTTAAGATAGCATCATAATCATAAGATGTAATCTGCGGCAAATCATGTTCTTTTCTAGCTGAACATCCATTCATCCATCCAAAGTTTGTACCACCATGGAACATATAGAAATTGATACTTCCTAAATCAATCATTTCTTTAGCACTCTGCACTAATTCTTCAGGATTTCTTTTTACAATTTCCATATTCCATCTATTGAACCAACCATCCCAGAATTCCATACACATGATAGGTGCAACAATCTGATGCTTTTTCATAAATTCTTTTAATACTGCGATATTTTCTTTTGCATTAGATCCGAAATTTCCTGTCGGAAAAACATCTTCTTCAAAAAGGCTGCCTGCCTCTAATGCTTCTTCCCAAGTCCCATCTGCTGTAAATATCGGCACCTCAATGCCATATTCACGCATCATTTTGAGTAATGCTTTTAAATAGTCTTTATCTTGATTATAAGATCCATATTCATTTTCTAGCTGTGCTAAAATAATAGTCCCTTCTCTATTAATTTGATATTTAGCAATCATAGGTAATAATACAGCATAATACTCTTCTAAGTGCTTCATATAAACACTATCATTAGTTCTTAAACGAATATCTGAATCCTTTAGAAGCCAAGCTGGTAAACCACCTAATTCCCACTCTGAACAAATATAAGGTGAAGGTCTTATGATAACATATAATCCTAACTTCTTTGCAAGTTCCAAAAAGGCACATACATCTTTTTGACCATCAAAATCAAATTTTCCTTTATATGGCTCATGCAAATTCCATGGGATATAAGTTTCAACAGCATTACATCCCATGTCTTTTAAATCTAATAAAGTATCTTCCCAATATTCTGGAACAATTCTAAAGTAATGAACTGCTCCAGAAATAATTTTGGTTTTCTGCCCGTCTATAATAAAATCTTCTTTGATTTGTATTCTATCCAAAACGGTTATTCCTCACCATTTCCAGCATTTCCAGCATTTTCAAATTTTGGGTTATTAGCTAATTTAACAAATGGGAAGTAAATAATAACAGCAAGTGCTAAGTTAACTAATGATAAGATAATTGAACGCCAGTCAAAAGCTGTACCAAAGAAACCATATAGAACAGGAGGCATTACCCATGCAACGTTTTGTGTTACTGGAGCAACTAAACCTAAAGCTGTTGCTGCATATGCAACACCTGACATTACGATTGGACATAATAAGAATGGAATAAATAGAATTGGATTTAATACTGTAGGTAAACCATACATAACAGGCTCTCCAATGTTGAATAAGCAAGGAGCAATACCTAATTTAGCAACCTGTCTGTAATGTTTATTCTTTGATACCATGAAAATTGCGATTAATAATCCTAATGTTGCGTACCATACGAATGCACCATATGACACACTAGTCCATAAATAAGGAATTTTTGTACCAGCCTTATATGCTTCAAGGTTAGAAAGTAAAGCAACACCAAATACACCTTCCATGATAGGTGCCATAACGTTTCCACCATGGATACCAAAGAACCAGAATAACTGAGTTAAGAATGCAACAGCAATAACTGAAACCGGGCTCTGAGAGAATCCTAATAATGGAGCCTGTAATACATCATAGATCCAATCGATAATTAATTTACCAGTTAACTGGTCAAATGCAAATGTAAGAATTGCAACAACATACATTGCAACAAAAGCAGGAATAATAGATGTGAAAGGAACAGCGATTGCAGGTGGTACTGAATCAGGTAACTTAATAGTAATGTCTTTCTTCATAATCTTAGCGAAAACAATAACTGCTAAGAAGCCAATAATAATTGCAGTGAAATAACCTCTAGAACTTACCTGGTTACCAGGAATCAAGCCACTAACAGTTACTGATAAAGATCCCTTTGCATAACTTAAGCCAGCTACTTTGTTAAGAGCTTTAGCAACACCACTAGTTACACCTGATACTTCAAATGCTTTTGTCATTGATGTTCCTAAAGAAATAACAAATGATGATAATGCGACTAAGCCACCTGATAGTTTATCAACTTCGTATACTTTTGCAATGTTATAACCAAGAGCAAAGATGAATACAAGTGATACAATAGCAAGTGAACCATTAAAAATAAGACCGTTGATGTCTACTAACCACTGGAATGTTTTAGTAATTCCATCCCATCCGAACTGTGAAGGGAAGTCTACTAAAAAGGCATTAATCAATAAAGCGATTGATCCTGTCATAACTACAGGCATAGTTGCAATGAATGAATCCCTTAATGCAACTAAATGTTTTTGAGTACCGACTTTCATAGCAATCGGCATCAATTTGTCGGACATAAAGTCCATAAATTTCTGATACATTTTTCTTTCTCCTCTTTTAATTGATATTACATCGATGTTTTATCTGCTATGATAGTAAAACATTTTAGTAAATTAATCAATAGTTTTACTCTATTTTTATACATTTTTACTATTTATTTGACGATTTTACAGTTATAAGACCAATAAACTAATTATTTTACTGATTTTTTACCTATATTTCTTTAAATTAATAAGTAAAACAATTCTTTTATCTAGAAAAGTAAAGCATAATATTTTACCAACAAAATACAGTTTTCATTCTTCGTGAACTATTACATTAAATATACATTTATTTTTCAACTATATACTCACACCATTGGTATAATAAAGAAATCAAACAACTTTTTGTAATACCCATAGCCTGCATATGATATTAATCTCATCTTTCTCATGCCATTTAAAAGAATCCTATTAAAAACGTCTTTTATACCAGTAGTTTGTGGGTATTCAAGTTAATAATTTGTTTTTACAACTTTCATGCTATTTAAGATAATATCGCATCGGAATCAGATTTTCCTGGTTTCTCCGATTTTCCCAATTTCTGTATAATTTCTTTATTTTTTTATTGACGTGTCTACTTCTACATGGTATTATAGGTGAGCAGTCAAGAAATGGGCCTGTAGCTCAGTTGGTTAGAGCGCACCCCTGATAAGGGTGAGGTCGATGGTTCAAATCCATTCAGGCCCACCATGTTTATTTAAAATTTCTTTGGGGCCTTAGCTCAGCTGGGAGAGCGCCTGCTTTGCACGCAGGAGGTCAGGAGTTCGATCCTCCTAGGCTCCACCATTTAGAACTTAACAGACACATATGTGTCTGTTTTTTTATTTCATTGCGTAAAAAAGAACCATAGTCCTACATAAAGGATTATGGTTCTTTACTTTTAGTAACCTGCACCAGTGTCTGTATTCTTCATGATTTTAACTAGGCGGCTTGTACCAAGTCTGTCAGCACCAAGTTCGATGAACTTTTCAGCATCATCAAATGAACTAATACCACCTGCTGCTTTTACTTTAACTCCTTCACCCACATGATCATGCATTAACTTTACATCATCAAATGTAGCGCCTGCAGTTGAGAACCCTGTTGATGTCTTAATGTATTCTGCACCTGCATTTGTGACTAATTCACACATCTTGATCTTTTCTTCTTCTGTAAGAAGACATGTTTCAATAATAACCTTTAAGATTTTACCATCACATGCTTCATGAATCTGACGGATTTCATCTTCTACTTCTTCATATCTCTTATCTTTTAAGAATCCGATATTAATAACCATATCAATTTCAGATGCACCATTTGCGATAGCATCCTTTGTTTCAAATACTTTTACTGCAGTTGTACTGTATCCATTTGGGAATCCAATAACTGTACAGATAGGAAGTTTACCATCCACATATTCTGCTGCCTGTTTCACATAAGCAGCTGGAATACATGCAGATGCTGTACCATATTTGATTCCATCATCTAGGATTACCTTAATGTCTTCCCAAGTGGCACTCTGAGCTAATAATGTGTGGTCTACTTTTTTTAAAATATCATTTGTATTCATTTTATTTTTACCTCTCTTTACATAAACTATTATAACAGTTTATCTAAAATAAAGTAACCAATTATGTTTTCCGGCATCTTAATTCCAATTTTTCGTAATTATTGCACCTATAATCGTAAATGTATCAGTTGCTTCTAATTCCCTTTTTCTTAATAAAAAGAATAAGTTAAACTCAAATTATAGTTTTCTTTGTTTCTATATTCCTATAATGCTATAATGGGTGAAATATTAATAAGGAGGTTAATATAATATGTTAGATGCATTTGCGAATAACTGGACAATACTTGTTATTTCCTTCTTTATCTATAGTTTCTGTGGGTGGATCTGGGAATCACTTATCTGCCCTATCGCCACAGGTCATAAGATACATAACAGTGGTTTCTTAACCGGACCTTGCATTCCTATTTATGGATCAGGTGCGATTGTTGTATGTGCCTTGTTTCCTGTTTCTAAAGATTGGTCTCTTATCTTTATAGAAGGAGCTATTGTCGCATGCTTTATTGAATATCTCACATCTTATTTCATGGAAAAGATGTTCCATGCAAGATGGTGGGATTATTCTCAAATGAGATTTAATTTAAATGGTCGTATCTGTTTAGAAGGTTTCTTTATATTTGGTTTCTTTTCTGTCACTGCAGTGAAGAATGTACAGCCACATCTAACTCATATGCTTATTCAATATGATTATATTCCAATGGTTATTGCTTCTACTGTGTGTATCACACTATTCACAAGTGACTTAATTACTACATTTGTAGAAGCCACTCATCTTGCGAAAAAGCTTGAGACAGTCTCTCAGGATCTTAAGAAGTTTGCCGATGAACTAGAACTAGATATTCATAATGAAATTACAACAGATGATATCTTTAAGATTGCACGTCAATTAAAGGATAGTCACCGTGAACATCTTATCAAGAAATATTCACATCGTCGTTTAGTCAAGGCATTCCCTGATATCTTAAACAAATACCACGCAAAAACTCAGAAATAATGCATCTGAGTTTTTTTCTTTTGTGTAAACGGTTATAATAAACAAGAGGAGGTGTGACCATGGAAAAGAATGCATTATTTAAATTCAGTTATGGTTTGTATGTATTAGGTGTAAATGATGGTAATAAGCCTAATGGCTGTATTATTAATACAGCTGTACAGCTCACAAGTAATCCTTATCGTATTGCAGTGACTGTGAATAAGGCAAATTACACTCATGATGTATTGATGAAGTCAAAGAATATGACTTTATCTGTGCTTGATATCACATGCCCTTTTGATATCTTTAAACGATTTGGTTTCCAGAGTGGTAAAGAGATTAATAAGTTTGATGGTTTTAATATGTATGATTTGAAAGACTCATTACCTTACTTAACACAATATGCAAATGCATATATGAAAGGTCATGTTATAGAAACATTGGATGAGTTAACACATACGATGTTTATTGTAGAACTTGATGATGCTGTTATCTTAAATGATCATGATTCTATGACATATGACTATTATTTCAAGAATGTGAAACCAAAACCAGAAAAGAAGAAAAAAGGATGGGTATGTAAGATTTGTGGATGGGTCTATGAAGGTGACGAATTACCTGAGGATTTAATCTGTCCTATCTGTAAACATCCAGCATCTGATTTTGAGCCACTTTAAGCAGGAGGAAATAGAATGTTTAATGTAAGACAAATAAGTGATGATTTTTATTATGTAGGAGGCAATGATAGACGTTTAGAACTATTTGAAAATGCTTATCCTATTCCTGATGGAATAAGTTATAATTCTTATTTATTAGTAGATGATAAGACTGTCTTATTAGATACTGCAGATGCGGCGATTGCTCATCAGTTCTTAGAAAATTTAGAACATGTACTAGATGATAGAATACTTGATTATGTAGTCGTCAATCATATGGAGCCTGATCATTGTGCAACACTTTGTGATATCGTAATACGTTATCCTAATGTAAAGATTGTGGGTAATACTATGACATTCCGTATGATGAAGCAGTTCTTTGATTTTGATGTAGATAGCCGTGCTATAGTCGTCAAAGATGGCGATACTTTAGAAACTGGACATCATGTATTAAACTTCGTTACTACACCAATGGTACATTGGCCTGAAGTCATGATGACTTATGATTCTACAACTGGTATTTTATTTAGTGCGGATGCATTTGGTACTTTTGGTGCACTTCATGGCAATCTATTTACAAGTGAAATGGACCTAGATGAATCATTCTGGAATGAAACAAGACGTTACTATACAAATATTGTTGGTAAATATGGTGTACAGGTGACTAATGCCTTAAAGAAAGCATCTACTCTTGATATCTCAATGCTTTGTCCACTGCATGGGCCTATCTGGGATGAAGATATTAACTTAATGGTAGAACATACTGCATGCTGGGCATCCTATAAACCTGAAGTCAAGGGTGTTATGATTGCTTATGGTTCTATTTATGGTGGGACTGCCAATGCAGCTGAGATTCTTGCAAGTAAGCTAAGTGAAAAAGGTATTCACAACATTAAAGTATATGATGTATCTAAGACTGATCCATCTTATATCTTATCTGAAAGTTTCAAATATTCTCATCTAGTATTCGCAAGCGCATCTTATAATGCGGGTTTATTCACACCTATGCAGAACTTATTGGTAGAAATCAAGGAACATCTTCTACAGAATCGTACATGTGCTTTAATTGAAAATGGTACATGGGCACCAAGTGCTAAGAAGACTATGAAAGCTATTCTTGAACCATTATCTTGGAATTATATCGGTGAAGAGCTCACTATTAAATCACGTATGAAAAATGCAGATTATAAAAAAATTGAAGCTCTTGCTGATGTGATTGTAGAAGATATGAATGAAGAACATCAAGTTAAGGAAGAAGCTCCTGTGCGTAAATGGCGCTGTAAGATCTGTGGTTATGAATATAGCGGAGAAGAACTTCCTGAAAACTTTATTTGTCCTCTATGTAAACATCCTGCTTCAGATTTTGAAGAAATAACTGAATAATACATACAGTCAAGTCGAAGAAACATTTGTTTCTTCGGCTTTTCTATTGACAGCATATAAACATATTCATATAATTAAATATGTAAAAATGTTTATATGAGGAGGAGCCATGGAAAAGAGAAATGAATTCTTAAATGCGAATGAAGATGTTGTTTCAAAGGTTTTAGAGAATCAGCCTGATGATGAATATCTTTATGATTTAGCCGATTTATTTAAGACATTTGGTGATTCTACAAGAATCAAGATTCTCTATGCTTTATTTGAAGGTGAACTATGTGTAGGTGATTTAGCTACTATATTACAGCTTTCTCAGCCAGCCATTAGTCATCAGCTTAAAGTATTAAAGGATGCGAAACTAGTAAAGTTTAGAAGAGAAGGAAAGGTTATCTTCTATTCATTAGATGATGATCATGTAAGAAGTATTTTATCTATTGGTATGAATCATATTGAAGAGTAAAGGAGAAAATAATATGAAAAAGACTTATAAGGTAGATGTAGATTGCGCAAATTGTGCAAATAAAATGGAAGAAGCAGTAAAGAATACTGAAGGTGTTAAGGATGCCACTTTAAGTTTTATGACTTTAAAGTTAAAGGTTGAGTTTGAGGAAGGTGTTGATCCTCAGGCAGTTATGGAAAAAGCAAGAGAAAATTGTAAAATTGTTGAGGATGATTGCGAAATCTTCCTTTAATAAGGAGTGATAGAAATGACAAAGAAGCAAAAGAATGTTTTAAATAGAATTATTATTGCGATTGGCTTATTGATTGTGATTACTGTATTTAAGACAATTGTCCCTGTACCAGGCTATGTCGAGTTTATCCTCTATTTAATTCCCTACTTTGTGATTGGACATGATATTTTAAGAAAATCTATTAAAAATATCAGTCATGGTCAGGTATTTGATGAAAACTTCTTAATGGCTGTCGCAACAATCGGAGCTATGTGCCTTGGTGAATATCTTGAAGGTTCTGCCGTTATGGTTTTCTATCAGATAGGTGAATTATTCCAAAGCATTGCGGTTGGTAAGAGTCGTAAGAATATCGCTGCTTTAATGGATATTCGTCCTGATTATGCCAATATCATGGTGGATGGAGAGATTGAAGAAGTAGATCCTGATGATGTAGAGATTGGTAGTGAAATCATTGTCAATCCTGGTGAAAAGGTTCCTATTGATGGAATTATTGTAGAGGGTGATACTACACTAAATACAAGTGCCTTAACAGGTGAAAGTGTGCCTCGTAACGCCCATTGTGGTGATGAAATCTATAGTGGTTCTATTAATATGACAGCACGTATCACAGTAAAAACAACAAAAGAATTTGGTGAATCAACAGTTTCGAAGATTCTTGATCTTGTAGAAAACTCAAGTATGAAGAAATCCAAGACAGAAAACTTTATTACGAAGTTTGCAAAGTATTATACACCGGTTGTATGTTATAGTGCGCTCGCTTTGGCTATTATTCCCCCTATTGTCTTAACTATTATGGGACAGCCTGCCCATGTCGGTGACTGGATCTTTAGAGCCCTCACATTCTTAGTAATTAGCTGTCCTTGTGCTCTTGTTATTTCTATTCCATTAAGTTTCTTTGGTGGCATTGGATGTGCCAGCAAGAACGGTATTCTTGTAAAAGGTTCTAACTACCTAGAAACATTATCCGATGTTAAGTACTTCGTATTTGATAAGACAGGTACATTGACTAAGGGTGTATTTGAAGTGACTGATGTTGTACCTGCCGAAGGTTTTGATAAAGATCACTTACTTGAATATGCTGCTTATGCAGAAAGTGCTTCAACACATCCTATCAGCGTCAGCTTAAAGAAAGCTTATAATCAGAAAATTGATAATACACTTGTAGATCATATTCAGGAAATTGCAGGACATGGTGTAGAAGCAGACTATAATGGTCATCATATTCTTGCAGGTAATGCGAAATTAATGAAGTTAAAAGGCATTGATTATAGTGCTTATACAAAGGCTGGTACACTTGTATATGTAGCAGTTGATGACAAATATGCAGGTTGTATTGTGATTTCTGATATTATCAAGGATCATGCTAAAGAAGCTATTAGTGGTTTGAAATCATTAGGGGCTAAGGAAACTGTTATGTTAACAGGTGATAGTGCTTCTACTGCAGATCTTGTAGCCAAGACAATTGGCATTGATACAGTACACAGTGAACTTCTTCCTGCAGATAAGGTAGAAGAAGTAGAAAAGTTGTTAGCTAAGAAATCAGACAAAGAAAAACTTGCCTTTGTCGGTGATGGTATCAATGATGCACCAGTACTCTCTCGTGCTGATATTGGTATTGCGATGGGTGGTCTTGGTAGTGATGCTGCCATTGAAGCAGCAGATGTTGTTTTGATGGATGATGATCCATTAAAGATTTCCCTTGCAATGAAGATTTCTACTAAGACATTAAGAATTGTAAAACAGAATATTGTCTTTGCGTTAGCTGTTAAGTTCATCTGTTTAGTATTAGGTGCACTCGGTATTGCAAATATGTGGCTTGCAATATTTGCAGATGTAGGTGTTATGATTCTTGCAGTCATGAACGCAACACGTGCACTCACAATTCATAATTAAAGGTATCCTCAGGGATGCCTTTTTCATTGTATAAAAAAACATCTAGCCAAGCTAGATGAGTATACCTTTCAGATGATCACATTCATGCTGAATGATCTGTGCTGTAAAACCAGTATAAGTTTTAATCTTCTTCTTGAATGATTCATCAAAGTAAGACACCTTGATTGTTTCATAACGTTTAACTGACTTTTGTCCGACATGAGATAAACATCCCTCTTCACATTCATGATAGTTACCACTTGTTTTAATGATTTCAGGATTATACATCACATGCATCTTTTCATCTTCTAAAAAGATAATAACTGCTTTATTATAGCCAATCATATTTCCTGCCATACCGACACATTCATGTAAATGTGCTTGAAGTGTATCCTTTAAATCAATGCCTATATATAAATCTTCTTTCGTCGCTTTTTCTGCCACCTGAGATAAGAAGAAATTATCCTTTACTATTTCTTTAATCATTTCTACATCCTCCTGAAATCCATTATAACATAAGAAAACAGGCTCATAAGAGCCTGTTAAGCATATTATAATCCTTTTTCAGTTAATTCTCTTGCAACATCATCTTTGATAGTTACGCCTTCTTCTTCAAGTCTTGCAATAGTATCTGCAAACTGAGGAAGGTATTTCTTATGGGCGATTAATAATTCATCCATAATACGTTTCGCTTTAGTACCAGCTACAATCTGTGGGTTGATTATGAAAGCCTGTAATAAAGTTCCATAATCACCTGTTACAGCAGCTTCTTCAACACATAATTCCATGTTCTTCATGCACTGTACCCATCCTCTTTCTGCTGGTTCTAATGGGCCAAAAGCGATTGGACGTGCACCAGTACTTCCAATATAAGAAGATACTTCTACGGCACAATCAACTGGAAGATCAGGTACTGCACCATTATTCTTAGTAGTTACAACGATATGACTTAACTTATTTGCATAAATAGATGCAATTGTTTCACAAGCTGCATCACTGTAATGTGCACCACCACGTTTTGCAAGCTGTTCTGGCTTATGATCTAGGTTAGGATCCTTATATAATTCAAATAATTCATGTTCAGTCTGCTGTACCTGCTGACCTCTTGTTCCAACATTTGGATCATTGTATTCCTTTAAGCCGTGTGCTAACATTTCTTCTTCACGATAGTAATATCTATGATATCCACAAGGAATCATATTCATACGTAATAACTGTTCTTTAAAGAATGGGATATCATGAATATTAGCTGGGATACCCATATCTTTACCTTCATACATTGCATTGATGATGTCTTTAGTCACTTCATGACCATGTTCATCAAATACTTTATGCCAATGGAAATGGTTTAAACCTGCAAACTTGTAAGTTAACTGATCCAATGTTTTTCCAATTGTTTTTGGTTCATCCATCATAGCACCTACTGGTACGTTACATAAACCAATAACCTTATCCCACTTACCATATTTCATAACTGATTCAGTCACCATTCCACTTGGGTTAGTGAAGTTGATTAACCATGCATCAGGACATAATTCCTTCATATCTTCTACGATGCTTAAGATAACTGGAATAGTACGTAATGCCTTAAACATACCTCCCGCACCATTTGTTTCCTGTCCTAACATTCCATAAGAAAATGGAATTCTTTCATCCTTGATACGTGCATTTAATAAACCTACTCTGAACTGTGTAGTAACGAAGTCAGCTCCTGGTAATGCTTCTCTACGATCTAATGTAAGATGTACTTTTACATCATAAGGAGATGCATCCCACATTCTCTGTGCCATTTTTCCTACGATTTCAAGTTTTTCTTTACCATCTTCGATATCACATAGCCAGATTTCTCTGATTGGTAATTCATCATATCTCTTGATGAACCCTTCCATTAATTCTGGTGTATAGCTGCTGCCTCCACCAATAGTAACGATTTTTACGCCTTCTTTATTCATTCTTGCGTACCTCCTTTGACAACATCATTATACGTAAAAGAAATAAAGAAAACAGTAAAATGTAAGCGAAAACAACAGTGTTCTCTTTTTGTTCCTTATTTCTAAGGCTTTTAGGGAACACTGTTCTATTTAATGATTGGGTTATCTGTTTTTCTACCATGATCTGTAAATATGTTTTCACATTCCATAGAAGTCACTGTTTTATTTTCTAAATGTTCATTATAGTTAGTATTAAAATAACCCGCATAAAGAACATCAAGTAGATAAAGTAAAGAAAGATTAAAAGAGAATGTACCTAAATTATCAATTAATTTTTCTCTTGTGGATACATATAAACAGCAGTCCGACTGACTAGAAAGAGAGTTAGTCCCATAAGTTGTAATAGTGATAAAGGATAACTTTCTTTCAACTAATTTATGACAGATAAAGAGGCATTTTGATGTTTCACCAGAATAGCTGATGAGAATAAATAATGTATTGCTGGTACAATAACATGCTTCATAAAAAGCTTCATCCATGCTATCAAAAATATCTACCTTCTTACCAATTTTCATCATCTTTTCTTTAAAGGTATACGCAATTCCCTTCTGTGCACCTGATACGACAATCGCAATATGTTCCTTCTTTTCGATACGATTGATGGCTTCCTGAAGTGTATCATGATTCAGTAAAGAAATCGTGTCCTGCAACGTTTCATCATAAAGTAATCCTACTTTATTCGCAATCACTATATTCTTATCATTTTGGGAAAATGGTCTATTACTATCTATTTTCTGAAAGTGTGTGGATAAGTATCGTATTTCTTCTAAATACTGTTTCTTGAAGTCATTAAATCCTTCAAATCCTAATTTCTGTACAAAACGTACAACTGACGATGGGGCTAAAAATACTTCCTTTGCGACTGTTCTTACTGTCTCATTTTCTAGTTGTATGCCCTGACTTATCAAGTACTGTCCTAATCTTTTTTCATTAGGATTCATTGGACTCTTTTCTAATGCTTCTCTTATTAACATAGTTCTTTAAAAGGTATGAATGGCTCAGTCGTTTTGTCTAATCTCTTTTCTAGATAAACTACATCTAGCCACTGATCAAACTTATAGCCACATTGATGGAAATGAGCGGCTTCTTTAAAACCATATTTTTCATGAAAAGCGATACTTGCATCATTTGGATAAGTGATGCATCCATAAAGATTCGTAATATTCATTCTTGTAAGATAGTCAATCAAAGCATTATAAAGAAGATGACCTATTCCTTTATGACGCTTTCTATCATCGATATAAATAGATAATTCTGCAGAATGATCATAGGCACGACGATCATATAAAGTACCTGCATAAGCATATCCTATAACTTCTCCCTCTTCTACTGCGACTAGATATGGATATTTTTCTAAAGTATGGCTGATACGTTCTGCCATTTCTTTGACTGTCGGTGGTTCTAATTCAAATGTGATAGTTGTATTAAGGACATAGGGTGCATAAATCTTCTGGATAGATGAGGCATCCTCTACTGTTGCGATTCTAATAGTAATCATCTTTAATCCTCCTTTTTATTCATCAATTCTATAATATTTTCAAAAAATTATAAAGTCTAAAACAGTCTATTTAAGAGTTTTTGTGAAAGCGATTTTGCGTCTGATAATCAGTATTTTTCTTTAATTAATTACTGATTTTCAAAAATGAATTTGTGGTAAAGATAAAGTTCAGAATAAAGTTAAGATTAAATTTTTATATTGACATTCAAACAAAGTATGCTTTATAGTTAGTACTGCAAGCGAACAAATCAGTTCTTATGCAAAATATATGCCTCTGATTAAAAACCTACGGACAGGCAGGGGCAGTTGCCGAAGGTGGTTAGGAGCCACATTATTGATTGCGTTAAAAGCGCAAATTTTATGAGTTGATTACTTTACAATCGTCGCTTAGAAATAAGCACATCATCTTATAGAACGGTCAATATAGTACGTGACATTATATTTATGCATAGGAAGTAGGCATTCTCTGCTGATTTCGCATAGAAAAAAAGTACCATGTATCACATTTTTTTACACGTTTGACAGATGATGAATAATCATCTGTCTTTTTTTATGTTTAGACATGATGAGGAAAGGGAGATTATGGACTTAAAGAGACAAGCGAGTGCACCGCTTTATGAAGCGATTGAGACATTTAGAAAGAAAAGAATCGTACCTTTTGATGTTCCTGGACACAAGAGAGGAAGAGGGAATCCTGAACTTGTGGATTTACTAGGAGAACGATGCGTGGGGATTGATGTGAATTCAATGAAACCACTTGATAACCTCTGTCATCCTGTTTCAGTGATTAAAGAGGCACAAGAATTAACTGCCGAAGCATTTGGTGCTGAACATGCATTTTTTATGGTGGGAGGCACAACACAGGCAGTACAGAATATGGTTTTATCTGTATGTAAAGCAGGTGACGAAATTATTGTACCTAGAAATGTGCATAAGAGTGTAATTAATGCACTCATCTTATGTGGTGCAACTCCTGTTTATCTCAATACTGAAATCAATGCGAAACTAGGAATCGTACTTGGAGTCACTGTTGAACAGGTAGAAAAAACAATACAGGCACATCCTAAGGCTGTTGCAGTATTAGTCAATAATCCTACCTACTATGGCATATGTTCAGATATAAAGGGCATCTGTGATGTAACGCATCGTTACGGATTAAAGGTTCTTGCCGATGAAGCGCATGGTACACATCTTTATTTTGGTGATAATCTTCCTATGAATGCCATGAAAGCTGGAGCTGATATGGCTGCGATATCCATGCATAAGTCAGGAGGATCATTAACGCAGAGTTCAATACTTCTTACAAGTAACGGCATGAATGCAGAACATGTACAGTCAATCATCAATATCACTCAGACTACAAGTGCTTCCTACCTTTTGATGACAAGTCTTGACTTGTCTAGAAGAAATCTTGCCTTACGTGGAAGACAATCATTCGCAAAGGTAAGTGAATGGGCACAGTATGCAAGAGATGAAATCAATTCAATCGGTGGTTATTATGCCTATGGTAAAGAGCTGATTAATGGAAGTACAGTATATGATTTTGATGTCACAAAGCTTTGTGTCTATACAAGAGATATTGGTCTAGATGGAATCGAAGTGTATGACATCTTAAGAGATGAGTATGATATCCAGATAGAGTTTGGGGATATTGGTAATATTATGGCCTATATCTCTATTGGAGATAGAATTCAGGATATTGAAAGACTTGTAGGTGCTTTAGCTGAAATTAGTCGTCTGTATTCAAAGGAAGAAAAACGCTTTGAGGTAGATAGCCAGATGCTTCTCCCTCATGTTGCTGTTTCACCACAGGTTGCATTCTATGCTGATAAGATCAATGTGCCAATCCGTGATGCAGCAGGATGTATATCAGGTGAGTTTGTCATGGCTTATCCACCAGGAATTCCTATCCTTTCTCCAGGAGAAGAGATTACTGATGAGATTATTGATTATATCCAGTATTCAGTAGAAAAAGGATGTTCCATGCAGGGGATGGAAGATCCTACATTAGAAACATTAAATGTATTAAAAATATAAAAGGGAGACAAATGAAGATGGAATTTTGGTTTTCAGAACTTCACTCACCTCATGTGAAGTTTGATATCCGTGTTGAAAAACAGTTATTCTCAGGTGAGAGTGATTATCAGAGAATTGATGTATTTCAATCACCAGAGTTTGGAAAGTTCCTAACACTTAATGGGAGTGTTATATTTTCAGAACAAGATTGTTTTATCTACAATGAAATGGTTGTTCATGTACCTATGTCCGTTCATCCTGATGTGAGAAACGTCCTGATTGTCGGTGGTGGCGATGGTGGTGTTTCAATGGAATTATTACAGTATGACAATATTGAACGTATTGATATAGTGGAACAGGATGACATGTTTGTGGATGTATGTAAGGAATATTTTCCACAGACAGCAGCTGGATTAGATGATGATAGAGTTCATATTTATAATTCAGATGCATTAAGATTTTTACGTTCCAAGAAGGATATGTATGATCTGATTATTAATGATGCGACTGATCCTTTTGGTGCAAGTGAAGGGTTATTTACAAGAGAATTTTATGGAAACTGCTTTAAGGCACTTAAAGAAGACGGCATACTGGTTTACCAGCATGGAAGTCCCTTCTATGATGAAGATGAAGAAGCCTGCAGAACGATGCATAAAAAAGTATTCCATACATTCCCCATAAGTAGAGTATATCAGGCACATATTCCTACAAGTCCATCAGGATATTGGCTATTTGGTTTTGCATCAAAGAAATATCATCCACTTACAGATTTTAAACCACTTGAGTGGAAAAAAAGAAAGATACATACAGAATATTACACTACTAATCTTCATACAGGAGCATTTATGTTACCTAAGTATGTAGAAGATTTATTAGAACAGGAGGAAGAAAGATGAGTAGAGTTTTAATTATTGGTTGTGGAGGGGTTGCTTCAGTTGCCATCCACAAATGTTGTCAGAATAGTGTTGTATTTGAAGAAATTATGATTGCGAGTAGAACAGTGAGTAAATGTGAAAAGCTTGCTGAAGAATTAAAGGACAAGACTAGCACAAAGATTACAACTGCACAGGTCAATGCAGATAATACTGATGAAGTGATTGCACTCATTAAAGAGTATCAGCCAGATGCTGTATTAAATCTTGCGTTACCTTATCAGGATTTAACAATCATGGATGCATGTTTGGCTTGTAAGGTACCATATATCGATACTGCGAACTATGAAGCTGAAGATACAAATGATCCTAAGTGGCGTGCTATTTATGAAAAGAGATGTGAAGAATTGGGATTCTCTGCTTATTTTGATTACTCTTGGCAGTGGGCTTATATGGACCGTTTTAAGGAAGCCGGTATTACTGGTCTATTAGGTACTGGTTTTGATCCAGGTGTGACGAGTGTATTTGCCGCTTATGCAAAGAAACATTATTTCGATGAAATTCATACAATTGATATCTTAGACTGTAATGGTGGTGATCATGGTTATCCATTCGCAACTAACTTCAATCCTGAAGTTAACTTAAGAGAAGTATCTGCACCAGGTTCTTACTGGGAAGATGGAAAATGGGTAGAAATTCCAGCTATGTCAATTAAGAGAGAATATAACTTTGATGAAGTAGGAGAAAAGGATATGTATCTTCTTCATCATGAAGAAATTGAAGCATTAGGTAAGAATATGCCTGAAGTAAAAAGAATTCGTTTCTTTATGACATTTGGGGAAAGCTATTTAACACATATGAAATGTTTAGAGAACGTCGGTATGCTTTCTACAACACCTGTTGAATTCAATGGACAGCAGATTGTTCCTATTCAGTTCTTAAAGGAATTATTACCTGATCCATCTACTTTAGGTCCTCGTACTGTTGGTAAGACTAATATCGGTTGTATCTTTACTGGTATTAAGGATGGTAAGGAAAGAAGTATTTATATCTACAATGTATGTGATCATCAGGAATGTTTTAAGGAAGTTGGTTCTCAGGCAGTATCTTATACAACAGGCGTGCCTGCAATGATTGGTACTATGCTTGTATTACAAGGATTATGGAATAAGCCAGGTGTTTATACAACGGATGAATTTGATCCAGATCCATATATGGATGCTTTAAATAAATGGGGACTTCCTTGGAAGGTAGTAGAAAATCCTACTTTAGTGGATTAGTTCTATGAAGATCAATGAATTACCTACGCCTTGTTTTGTGATTGATGAAACAAAGCTTATACATAATTTAGAAATACTAAAAGAAGTAGAAGAACGTACTGGTACAAAGATATTACTGGCTCAGAAATGTTTTTCATGCTTTGAAGAATATCCACTTATAGGAAAATATATAAGTGGTACAACAGCAAGTGGTCTTTATGAAGCAAGACTTGGAAAAGAAGAAATGGGTTTGGAGAATCATGTATATTCTCCTGCCTATCGTTCCCAGGATATAGAAGAACTTGCAGAAATATGTGATCATATTGTATTTAACTCTAAAGCACAACTTAAAAGATATGCAGAAGTTGTGAAAGATACCTCTATTGGTGTACGTATTAATCCAGAATGTTCTACGCAGGTTGGACATGCAATTTATGATCCATGTGCACCTGGTTCTAGAATGGGAATTCGTGCATGTGATTTTGATGATGAGATTGCAGAAATGGTGGATGGACTTCATTTCCATACTTTATGTGAACAAAATTCTGATGATTTAGAAACTACATTGAAGGCTGTGGAAGAGAAGTTCTCTAAATGGCTTCCACAAATGAAATGGCTGAATATGGGTGGAGGACATCATATTACAAGAGATGATTATGATGTTAAACGATTGATTCAATGTATTAATCATATTCAGGAGACTTATGATTTACAGGTTTATTTAGAGCCTGGTGAAGCTGTTGCCTTAAATGCGGGATATAACGTGACTGAAGTATTGGATATTGTAGAGAATAATGGAAAGATTCTGATTCTTGATACCTCTGCTGCCTGTCACATGCCCGATGTATTAGAGATGCCTTATCGTCCCCCACTCAAAGAAAGTGGATTACCAAATGAACTCGCCTATACATATCGCCTTTCTTGTAATACATGTCTAGCTGGTGATGTGATTGGCGAATATTCATTTGATCATGAAATAAAGATTGGAGATAAGCTTTATTTTGAGGATATGGCTATTTATTCCATGGTCAAGACAAATACATTTAATGGGATTCCCCTCCCTTCTATTGCAGTTATGGATCAAAATGGGGAGTGTCGCATCATAAAGGAGTTTGGTTATGAAGATTTTAAAAACAGATTGTCTTAGTGATGGATTTCGTATGCCTGGAGAATTTGAAAAGCAAGATGGCTGTTTGATGATTTATCCATGGCGTCCTGGCTCTTGGAATTATAATGCGAAGTATGCAAGAGATGTATTTGTAGAGATTGCACATATTCTTGGGGCATATGAAGACGTGTATATGATTGTACGTCCTGAAGATATGAACGAAGCTATCACAAGACTTGATCATCCTCATATTCACATTATAGAAGCAAGTAGTGATGATGCATGGGCAAGAGATACTGGACCTACTTTCGTGATTAATGACAAAGGTGAGAGAAGAGGTATTAACTGGGAATTTAATGCCTGGGGTGGAAGTTATGATGGTTTATATTCCCATTGGGAAAATGATCAGCTTATTCCGAATCATCTCTGTAAATATCTTGGAGATGACTTGTATGAAGCACGTCCTTTTGTCTTAGAAGGTGGCTCGATTCATGTAGACGGTGAAGGAACACTTATTACAACTGAAGAATGTTTATTAAGTCCTGGACGTAATCCTACAATGACTCGTGATGAGATTGAAGAGAAGCTGAAACAATATTTGAATGTAGAAAAGATCATCTGGCTTCCTTATGGTATTTATAATGATGAAACAAATGGACATGTAGATAACTTCTGTTGTTTTGTAAAGCCTGGTGAAGTGCTTCTTGCATGGACTGATGATGAAGAGGATCCACAATATGTAAGAAGTCATATGGCTTATGAAATCTTATCGAGTCAAAAAGATGCAAAAGGAAGACCGTTAAAGATTCATAAGCTCCCTATTCCACATATTCCTGTATGTATTACTGAAGAAGATTTAAAAGGATATGTGTTTGAAGAGGGAGAAGATACAAGAGAAGTTGGAGAACGTTTAGCTGCAAGCTATATTAATTTCTATATTGGCAATCATTGTGTATTAGTTCCACAGTTTGGGGATGAACATGACAGTGTAGCTGTGGAAATATTAAAAGAGTGTTTTCCTGAACGTGACATTATTCCTATTGAAGCACGTGTTATTTTAACTGGTGGAGGGAATATCCATTGTATTACACAGCAGATTCCTGCAAAGTAGGAGGTTTATATGAGACAAGTCAAAGTTGCTGCATTACAGTTTTCATGCAGTAAAGATGTACAAGAAAATATTAATAAAGCAGAAAAGATGGTAAGAGAGGCAGCAGACAATGGCGCCAATATCATTCTGCTTCCTGAATTATTTGAACGTCAGTATTTCTGTCAGGAGAAACGCTATGACTATTATGATTATGCATTACCTCTTGAAAAGAATCCTGCCGTGAATCGTTTTAAAGAAGTCGCAAAGGAATTAAGTGTAGTCATTCCTGTGAGTTTCTATGAAAGAGATATAGATCGTCTCTTTAATACTGTAGCAATGATTGATGCCGATGGAAGTGTGTTAGGTATTTATAGAAAAACACATATTCCTGATGATCATTTTTATCAGGAGAAGTTCTATTTCACTCCTGGTGACACTGGTTTTAAAGTATTTGATACACGTTTTGGTTGTATTGGTGTAGGCATCTGCTGGGATCAATGGTTTCCTGAAACAGCCAGATGTATGGCTGTACAGGGTGCAGAGATGTTACTCTACCCTACTGCCATTGGTAGTGAACCTATTCTAGATGTTGATAGCAGTGGTCATTGGAGACGTGTGATGCAGGGTCATGCAGCCGCTAATTTAATGCCTGTAGTGGCTGCAAATCGTATTGGAGTAGAAACAGTTGAACCTTGTAAAGAAAATGCCGGACAATCTTCTTCTTTAGATTTTTATGGTTGTTCTTTTATTGCGGATGCAACAGGAGATATTATTGTCTCAGCAAAACAGGAAGAAACAATACTTTATGGAGAGTTTGATTTAGATGCATTGAAAGAGGACCGTTTATCTTGGGGATTATTTAGAGATAGACGTCCTGAGACTTATATCGTAATGACAAAGAAATAAACTATTTGAGAAGGATGTAAATCCTTCTTTTTTTATAACCTCGCAACACCTCGCATTTACCTCGCAAAAATAAATTTACTTTTATTTACTTAAAATCAGCTTATTTACTAGCTAAATTTTGCAAATAATCAACAAATTATATCTTAACCTCTCAATACCTCGCATTTACCTTGCAAAATATCAATTCAACTATTTCATACATTATTTTTAGAAATAAAAAATGAGAGGCGCGCAGGTCCTCTCACAACGTAAACATATATTACCTTATTTTTCTATTAAAGTAAATAATGTTCAATAAGAAAACATATATAAAGGACTGAATCCATTATTGGGTTCAGTCCTTTTCACACTATATTCCTGATACAACTTTAATCATTAATAATACTAAAACAATCGGAATGACTGGTTTAATAACCTTAGAGCCGTTATTCACAACCATTCCAGCACCTACATAATGTCCTGCAATACTAAAGCATGAAGCAGCAAGTCCTAATCCCCATAGAATCTTCCCTGCTAAGATAAATGTAACTAATGCTGAAATGTTGGAAGATAGATTTACTACCTTTACATTTCCTGTCGCCTTATCTATTGGCATCTTCGCAAACTTAGTAAATACAAGTAATAAGAATGTGCCTGTTCCTGGACCATAGAATCCATCATAGCAGCCAATCACAAATGAGCATGCAATCGCAATCAAATATTGTTTAGTCTTTGTCATTCCCACTGGAACTTCTACATCCATGTTCTTATCTTTTAATACACAGATTGCGACAACTGGTAAAAGAACAACTAGTACCATCTTTAGAATATGATCACTCATAATGAGTGTAAGATTTGCGCCTGCGACAGAACCAATGAGTGCGCCAATAACTGTTCCTGGTACAAATCCCCAATCTACTTTTTTATTCTTAATAAGTCTTGCAGTCGATACAACTGTGCCTGTTGATGATGACAGCTTATTTGTCGCAATTGCAGCATGTACTGGTATTCCTGCAAACATATAGACTGGAAGTGAAATCAGACCTCCCCCACCTGCAATTGAATCTACAAAGCCCGCTAGAAATACTAACGGACATACAATGAAATAAATCCCCATTTTCCCTTTTCCTTTACATAAGATATAAGAGGTGAATACCTCGATTTCCTATTGTAGCGATTTAGGAAAGAGATGTAAACTACCTTTTTATCTGAGAAGCATCTTATATGATTCGTTGTATATATACATAGTAATGACTCTGATTTAATTTGCTAGATGGTGTCTGACAATTTCCAAATAATTCACGACAACAAACTCTATTCTAACAATCTATATTTACTTCCTAAATAAATATTATACTAATATGTAATTAAAATAGAGCCCATTATAAGGCTCATTTTAAGGTAAAACAAAAACTCCCAAAAGGGAGTTCTTGAATGTCTCTTGTAATAAGTGATAAATAATATTATCTCTTTGAGAACTGTGGAGCACGTCTTGCTTTTTTAAGACCGTATTTCTTACGTTCTTTAACTCTTGAATCACGAGTTAATAAGCCAGCAGCCTTTAATGTTGGTCTGTAATCAGAACCAGCTTCAAGTAAAGCTCTTGCGATACCATGACGGATAGCACCAGCCTGACCTGAGATACCTCCACCATTAACATTAACTTTTACATCGAACTTATCCTTTGTACCAGTTAATTCTAATGGCTGGTCAACGATCATTAATAATACGTCTGAAGGAAGGTATTCCTTAGCAGCCTTACCGTTGATTTCGCATTTACCAGTACCTGGTGTTAAGATAACACGAGCTACTGAAGATTTTCTACGACCTGTTCCTCTGTACTGTACGTTTGCCATTTATTCTTCCTCCTACTTTAACTTTAATTCTACTGGTTTCTGAGCAGCATGTGGATGTTCACTACCAGCATAAACAAATAATTTCTTAGCCTGCTGTCTGCCAAGAGTGTTGTGTGGAAGCATACCTTTGATGGCAGTTTCTACGAATCCAGTTGGATTCTGTTCCTGGAACTGTCTAGCAGTTTTAACTTTTAAACCACCTAAGAATCCAGAATGGTGATAGTACTTCACCTTGTCTAACTTCTTACCTGTCATTACTACTTTTTCTGCATTGATGATAACTACATAGTCACCAGTGTCTACATGTGGAGTATAAGTAGGCTTGTTCTTACCTCTTAATACTGTAGCAACCTGAGATGCTAAACGACCTAATGTAAGACCAGTTGCATCTACAACATACCATTTTCTTTCAATTGTGGCTTCTTTAGCCATTGTTGTTTGTCTCATTCTTTTTTCTCCTTTTAAAATAACCTTACCGGGGTCTTTTTAAAATGATTTTATCCAGGGAAACGTATTGTCCGTTGATAAGGGTCAGACTGTTTCCTGAACAAACAAACTCATGCATTCTTGTATCAAGGTATAATACCCCTTGAACAGAACAATCTTATTATAGCAACACACGCACTTTTGTCAATGATTAAAAGAAAAATTCTCTTGAATTTTTCTATTATTTTCCTTTCTTGAATTCAATGTGATTAAGAACATGAAGATGATATTCTTCAGCCAACTTTTCTAGATAATGATACATCTCGTAGCTGAGCTGATCTGGTGAATGAGCATCTAATCCAAGAATAATATCATTGCCTATCATTGAGGCAATCTGGAAGAAATAGGCATTGGCATAAGGATAGACGTCCTTCCCATTCATCTTCACTTTACCCTTACGTACGCCTCCTGCATTAAGTTCTAGAGGTGTGTTAGTTGCTTTGGCCTTCTTACATATACGTAAGATGACTTCTTTGCTGACATCATCTATTTTTCCATATCCCATTAAAAAGAGATCTGGATGTGCTACATAGGAAAAAAGTCCTGTATCCATTGCTTTTTCTAATTCTTCAGCATAATGCAGCAGATCTTTCTTCTTAAGATTCTTTCTACCATAGTAACAGTCATGAATACTATGCTTATGAAAATGATGTCCTAGAATTAAATAATCGACTTCTCCGGAGTCTAATAGGCTCTGATAATAATCTAGATAGTCTTCAAAGTATTCCGCCTCAAATCCCTTATATATCTTTATATAATGGAAATGCTTCTGACAGTAATCAAGTGCATCTAGATAATCTTGTTTTTCATTATAAGGCATACGCATCTTAGGACCATTTCTTAAGAAGGCACCTATACATGATTTTAATCCCTGTAATGAACGAATAGAAGTCAGTGAATGAAGAAGATGAGTACGGTAATGAGGTAAAGCAATATGACAACTCATTCCTAATTCCTGATAACCTTCATGCAGTGCCGCTTCTACCATTTCATATTCATTACCTAATGCATGTCCACAGCGATATGTATGGGTATGATAGTTAATCATTTTCTTCATAATAAACTTCCTGTAAATAAAGGCCTTCTGGCTTTGCCTTAAATAAACATTTCTTCTTTCCCTTTGAGTTAAGCAGGTCTTCTACAAATTCCTTTGTACGCCAGTGGGATCCTACTTGTATAAGTGCGCCTGTTATAAGACGTACCATGTAACGACGGAATCCATTCCCAATAAATCGCATTGTTACAATACCGTCTTTTTCTTGTATATCAATTGTTTCTATAACACGGATTGTATCTCCTAAACCATTAAAGACACAAAATGAGGCAAAATCATGTTCTCCTAAAAAGATCTTTGCACACTCCCTCATAGCTTCTATATCTAATGAACGATTGTGCTGATAGACATAGAGTCTCTCTATTGGATTATAAGGTTTTGTAGAAACAAGATAACGATATTCTTTCTTCTTTGCACTATAGCGTGCATGAAAAGATTCATCAACTATGAATGAATCCTTGATATAGATATCATCAGGGAGGAAATTGTTTAAAGCACGAATCCATTGTTTTTCAGGTATTTCTTTATTGATATCAAAATGGAACACCTGACCTACAGCATGGACACCTGCATCTGTTCTGCCTGATGAATGAATTGTGACTTCTTCACGAGTGATCTTATAAATGGCTTTTTGTATTTCTTCCTGTACTGTCCGTTTATCTGGCTGAATCTGCCAGCCATAGAAGTGTGTGCCATCATAAGTCACAATACATTTTATTCTCATAGTATAAAACTCAAAGCTATAACACTCGAAATGACAACAAGTGAAAAAACAAGAGAAAGTGTATCACCTAAATTCCACTTCACCTGATGGTAACGTGTTCTTGTTGCTTCTGGGTTATAGTTTCTACTTTCCATAGCGTTTGCGAGATCATCTGCACGCATAAATGCAGAGATGAATAATGGAATAATTAAAGAGACAATGGCTGATACCTTCTCTTTAAATGTACCTTCCTGGAAATCAACACCTCTAGAGGCCTGTGCTTTCATAATTCTTTGTGTTTCTTCTAATAGTGTAGGAATGAAACGTAAAGCGATAGAAATCATCATTGCGATTTCATGAGTTGGAAAACCAACCTTCTTGAGTGGACCAAAGAGTTTTTCTAAACCAAGTGTTAAGTCTAATGGCTTTGTACAGGCTGTTAGAAGAGTTGTCATAGAGATAATCAAGACGAGACGAATCAGAATATAGGCAGTCTGTTTTAAGGCTCCAGAATAGATTTTAACGGGCCCTAGAGTACATACGACAGAACCTGTATTCAAGAATAAGAGATTGAATAGGGCAAGGAATAACATCATAACAATCATTGGTTTCATTGCCTTCATAACATCCTTAAATGAAATCTTAGAAAGAATCAGGCAGAGGATGACATAAGCAGCTAGGATGCCGTAGCCGATAAAGCCTGCATCAAAGAAAACAGCAATTAGGAATAATAAAAGAAGACCTATTTTTAAACGTGGATCTCTTTTATGTATAAAAGAGTTAAGAGGAAGATAACGTCCAATAATCATACTATCCATTGTATTCTCCTCCTATTGCGTTAACTAATTCATCTATATCTTTGATAGATGGGTTGATATGGAACCCTCCCATATTGAGTTCCTGAATGAAATCAGTAATAACAGGTAAATCGATGCTCATTGATTCAAGATAGTCTCTTTCACTAAAGAGTTCATCAACCCCACAATAACGTTCTACTTCACCATGATTCATGACAACAACATGATCGCAATATTTTAAGACATGGTTCATATCATGAGAGACCATGATAACTGTCTTACCACTTTCCTGGAATTTCTTGAATAGTTCCAGCATTTCTTTAGCGCCTTGTGGATCTAAGCCCGCTGTTGGTTCATCTAGTACAAGAATATCTGGCTCCATTGCAAGTATACCTGCAATAGCCACCCTTCTTTTTTGTCCACCTGATAATTCAAATGGGGATTTTTCAAGATAACTTTCATCTAAGCCAACAAGATTTAATACCTTATGTGCACGTTCTTTGGCGTCTTCTTCAGACATACCGAAGTTCATCGGCCCAAAGATGATATCTTTTTCGATTGTTTCTTCGAATAACTGATATTCTGGAAACTGGAAGACTAATCCTGCTTTTTTTCTTAGTGGTTTTAGAACTTCAGGTTTTTCTCCAGCGCGAATCACAAATTCATCAATATCTACTTCACCATTTGATGGAAGAAGTAAGGCATTGATATGCTGAATCAATGTTGATTTACCACTTCCTGTATGACCAATCAGAGCTGTAAAAGAACCCTGAGGAATTTTTAGAGAAACATCTTTTAATGCGATATATGAAAATGGCGTATTTTCTCCATATATATAATTTACTTTTTTAAATTCAATTGACATAATTCTTTCACCAGCTTTTCTTTGTTTATGATAGGTTTGATTGGATAGCCTGAATCATGAAGTTTTTTAGAAATCTTATATGCAAATGGTACGTCAAGCCCAATACGTTCTAACTCTTCTTTTTGAGTTAATACTTTCTCAGGTGTACCTTCATCAATGATATGACCATTGTCTAATAGAACCACATGATCAGAAAGAGCTGCTTCTTCAATATCATGCGTGATAGAGAGAATTGTCATATTCTGAGTTTTGTTGAGTTCATGAACAAGGTTATTGATTTCAATCTTACCACGAGGATCAAGCATACTTGTTGCTTCATCTAAAATAATAATAGATGGATGCATTGCAAGTATTCCTGCAATTGCAACACGCTGTTTCTGTCCTCCTGAAAGTTTAGTAGGTTCATGATCAAGGAATTCAGTCATGTTGACTTTTTTGGCATAAGTCTGGATGATATCTTCCATATCTTCTGTAGGAACACATAGGTTCTCTAATCCAAAAGCGATATCATCTCTAACTGTTGAACCAATAAACTGGTTATCAGGATTTTGGAATACAATACCTACTTTTTCTCTGACATCATAAAGATGTTCTTCATCTAAATGAATTCCATCAACTGTGATGTCTCCTGTTTTAGGTTCGAGTAAACCAATAATTAATTTTGCAATCGTACTTTTACCAGAACCATTATGACCTAATACAACTGTATAACTGCCTTTAGGTACAGAAAAAGAAATATGATCTATCGTTTTGGTACCTTCTTCGTACTCAAAACTTAAATTATTTATGTCTACAGCATTAGCCATGGTTAGCCTCCTAATTATTAAAACACGTGTTCTAAGTGTATCATTTTATTTTTGTTTCATCAATATATTCATATTCTGAATACTGGTCATCTATTTCCCCGGCAATGCTTAATTTATAGTTAAGATTCTCTTTATAGTTGAGTGAAAAATAGCAGCTATAGAGAATATCTAAAATACAGGTAGTAGATTCAGTGGATGCAAAGTCTCCAATCTTTGTATTCAGCATTTCTCTTGATGAAATTCTCAAACTGACATCGGATAAATTAACAAGTGTACTTTTAGAGATACTTGTAATCGCAATGATCGGTGTATGTTTACTCTTTAGTTTTTTCGCAAGATGTAGTATATGAGTTGTTTCTCCAGAATAAGAGATAATAATAGCACAATGGTGAGGACCGCTCATAGAAGCCTGCATCAGGTCATTTCCTGAGATCATAACAGTGTCTACTCGTTTCTGGATAGAATACATCTTCTGAGCAAATGATTGGGCAAGATGCTGTTTATTAGGGCGTGTATAAATATCTATATACTTAGCGTCTCTTAAGAGTTTTAATGCGTTCATGAGATCATCATGTTTCATTAAATGTTTTGTATCTTCTATTGTTTCTTCGTGTAATTTAAAAATATTATTAGATATAACAGAAATGTCGTCACTGATGAGAAATGGAATAGACGCATCAATATCCTGAGAAGCATACATATATTCTAATTCTTCTAAGAATGCTTTTTTAAACTGATTCCAGCCTGCATAACCCATTTTCTTCGCAATACGTACTAATAGTGAAGGACTCGTGAAAGTGGCTTCAGCAATTTCTTTAGTGGTCATGTTTTTTATATCCATTCCCCTATTTAGAATAAACTGAATAATGAGCGCTTCAGAGTCACTGAAGTGTGTTTGTTCAATTTGATGAATGATCATATTATTTCACCTCTATCGCTCATTATAGAGAAAAGAGGTCTAAAACGCAAAGAAAACAGCTTTTAGGCTGTTTTCTTTAAGTCTTCTATCTTTTGTTTAAATTCTTTCAGTCGTCTTTGTTCTTCTTGATAGTTGGAATAAAGATCATCGACTTCATCCATATAATATTGATTTTTCTCTTTTGAGAAGTAATGTCCTATGCTGTTTTTAGCACGTTCAGTTAGTTCTTTTTTTATTGCTTCTAGATTTTCCATATGCCCCATTAATTGATTCTTCTTTTTATCATATGTTTTCTCTAGATTTTCTACATTTATAAGTATATCGTTATTTTTATCAATGTCTTTTAAATGTTCTTGATCATTAAAATAACGATTGAATGAATCTTTTGCTCTACTAATAGCCTTCTTATAAAGCTCATCTTTATCATCACACTTCAACTGAGTGGATAATATATGCAGAGATATATTATAGTGATCGGAGGTGGGAGTTTGATTTGCTGAAGGTTTTGGACGCTTTTTGCTGACTTGTCGAGGGTCAGTGGATTTTGTATAAGAAGCTTGCTGAAGGCTTTTTATGTTTGATTTCATACTATTGACTCCCCCCTTTCCGATTACAGTTGTATAATAATCAAGAATTTAATTGAATACAACAATAATTTTTCATTTGTGAATAACATACACAAATGAATTCCCTTACAATGTGAAATTGTGTGAATGAAATTTAGGTATTAAAAAAATACCAGAATTCATCTGGTATTATTTCTTAAGTGAAGCTAATTTTTTCTTTAAATCTAAAATTCTGTTATTCTCTTCTTCATAATCAGCCAACATCTGATTAACAGCTTTCTTTGCATATTCAGCAGCATCTTCAGAAAATGTCTTATTTAATTTATCAGTTGCTGTAACTTCGATTTCTTTCTTTAATTCATTGAGGTTTTCTACATGACCATCTAATTGAGCTTTCTTTTTTTCAATAATCTTTTCGATTTCTTCTGCATTACAAACTACATCTTGTTCATGATTTTCTGGAAAAACTGGTGCATCTTTAAAGTAACGATCATAAGATTCTTTTGCTTTTTCAATAATTTTGTTAGTATTCATATTTATTTCCTCCATTATTTCTTGATTTCATTGATTTTCTTTTCTAAATCATCAATTCTTTTTCTTTCTTCTTCATAATCCTTTAACATCTGATTTACAGTTGTCTTAGTATATTCTTCTTTATCTTTAGGGAATGTGTTATTAAGAACCATTGCAGATTCACCTTCAAGTTCTTTCTTAAGTGTATTTAAGTTATTGACATGTCCTTCAAGCTGATTCACTTTTTTATTGATGATTTCTTTCATCTTTTCTTTATCAAAAACTACATTCTGTCCAGGGTTTTCTGGTAATTTTGGTGCATCCTTGAAATAACGATCATATGATTCCTTTGCCTGATCTAAAATCTTTTTAACATCTATATTCATAATTGCTTCCTCCTCTTTTCTTTACGAGTTCATCATAGTCTTACGAGCAATTTTAAACAATGATTTAAAGAGTACTTTAAACCTAGTTAACAAAGAAAAGCACTTACATTTTTGGAATTTGTGAATATCATTTACAAAATAGAGGAAATAGAGTAGACAAGAAATAATGTTAATATTGGAATTAATTATTATTTCTGTGCCTCTCATTGCACCGTACGTACGGGTCTCGTATACGGCGCTACATTTATATGATAATTTCAAACTAACTTAGATAGTAGTTAAGAGGATTGACCAAGCCAGGTCTATCCTTTTTCTTAATGGCTAAAACCTTGGGACTAAGAAGAAAGTTTATTACATAGCCATAGGCCTGTCTGTATAGACCTAGCCTAGTGTTTGCTACCGATAATATTTGTTCGTCTGTAAGATGACAAGAGAATTTCTTATTCAGTTTCTGCAGATTAATATAAATTCTTTTTGGTTTCTTCCACTGTTTAAGAATGATAACTCTGATTTTATGACGAAGCCATTGACCAAAATTATCCATGAATATTTTCATTATGCCAATTCGGTAATAGTTGATCCAACCTACCACAATCTGATTGATTCTTCTGAATATGACTGCAGTAGGGCGTGCAATTCCTATCCTTCTTATGAGTTCTCTTCTACATTTATCGTAGAGTTTCATCTTGCTTTGATTGGAAGGCTTGCATTTCCATTCACCATTCCTTTTGAGGTAGGTGAATCCTAGAAACTTGCTTTTGGGTGGTCTGACCACTTTGGTTTTAGTAGCGCTGACTTTAAGAAATAGTTTTCTCTCTAGCCATGAAGTGACTGACTTCATTACTCTGTTCGCGCTCATCTCGCTCTTGACAAAGATATTGCAGTCATCTGCATATCTTACAAAGCGTAGTCCTCTATATTCCAATTCCTTGTCAAACTTGTCTAAATACACGTTCGAAAGAATTGGAGACAGTGGGCCGCCTTATGTGGACAAAGATATTATGCCGAGTTAATTTAAATTTACCTTTAATAATCATACAATTTTCTTTATTTTCTCGGCATAATACATCACTATTTAAATAGAAGTTTAGTTCTATTTCTATTTAAAGGAGCGTGATGATTATGAGATTAGAACTAATTTGTAGTGGATTAACAAAATTATTAGTAGATAATAACTATAGTCCAACCACCATAAACTTTTATAAAAGAGAATGGAAAAAACTAAATGATTTTCTTTTATTAGAATATGGGGATGATGTTTTTTCTATTGATAAAGGTTTAATCTTTTTAGAAAAGATTCATGGTATTGTTTCATCTTTTGAAGAATCCAAATTAAAAGATCAACAGTTGCAGTTGATTAGATCGATTCAAATCTTACAGGATTATAAGCTTCATGGTGTACTTACTAGACGATATCATGCATCTAAAAATCCAATCAGATTAGCGGGTGATTATTTAAATATTCATATTCGTTTTAATGATTATCTAGATCACACCGAGTTGTCGAAGTCCACCAAAAAGCATTATATTAAAATTTCTCTAATATTTCTTGACTATCTTAATCAAAAAGGAATAACCGATGTTAGTCACATTGATTTATCCATATGTAATGATTATATAAGAACTTTTACTGGTATGTCTTTTAAAACAATCGAACAACATATCTGTGGATTACGATATTTTTTAAGATATTTAAATGAAAAAAATGTACTAGAAAGTGATGTTGCTTCTCTTATTCATATGCCAGCTATATCAAAATCGACTAAGATACCATCGGTATGGACTGAAGATGAAATTAAAAAATTATTACAGGCTATTGATAGAAACAGTCCTATTGGAAAAAGGGATTACGCAATGATAGTGTTAGCTTGTATTTTAGGGTTACGTATTTCTGACATTAAGAACTTAACATTTGATAATTTTAACTGGGAAGAAAAAAAGTTGAGCATTATTCAACACAAAACAAAAAAGCCATTAACACTGCCTATCCCTGAGGCAGTTGGATGGGCAGTAATAGATTATATAAAGAATGGAAGACCTAAATATTACGAATCAAAATTCATATTTCTAAAGCATATGCCGCCCTTTGATATACTAAGTGATGAAAATCATTTGTCAGGTAGAATTCATTTTTATATGAAAAAGGCGAAAATCCCATTAAACAAAAACTGTCACAGGGGCTTTCACTCTCTAAGGCATACATCAGCTTCAATGCTTCTCGATGCAGGGGTTGAATTGCCAGTTATTACATCAATTCTTGGACATTCTAGTACTGATATAACTTCCATTTATTTAAAGACAGATCTTGATAAGTTAAAAGAATGCGTTTTGGATTTGACGTTCGATGATGAATACATTGATATTCGATAGTATTTTCAAAAGTGAAATTCAAGATCTGATCAATTTAAAGAGAGCCCAAGGATTTAAATACGTAACAGAAGAATTCGCATTAAAAAGAATAGATAAGTATCTTGTAGATAAAAACATACAAGAAAAAGTAATTAATAAATCATTAGTTGATGAATGGTGTTTAAGAAAGACGTATGAAACACAGAAAAATCAAAACAGTAGAATTTCAATTATGAGAGTACTCTGCTCATATTTATTAGAATTAGGATTTGATGTATATGTTCCTCCAGAAAGATTGACAAGAAAGGCCCCAAAATATAATGCACATATCTATACCGATGATGAATTAAGAAGATTTTTTGAAGCCGTTGATAAGAGTCAATCAGTTCCTTCTGAATGCCCATATCGCCATATTATTATGCCTATATTCTTTAGAATACTATATACAAGCGGGTTGCGTGTATCTGAGCTAAGACTGGCTAAAATTGAGGACTTTCATTTGGATGAAGGCTACTTTATAGTTAAAAGCGGAAAGAATAATAAAGATAGAATAATTCCAATTCATCCTGTACTAGTAAAAAAATGCAAGGAATTGAAATCAACTATTCATATTGATTCTGATGAATCAGAATATTTCTTTATGAAATTGCCTAGCAAACCACTAACACTTCAGTGTATATACAATAATTTCAGAAGATATCTTGATAAGGCCGGAATATCGCATAGCGGACATGGTCCACGAGTCCACGACTTTCGCCATACTTATTGTGTCAACTTATTAAAGAAATGGGTATATGAGGAAAAGAATCTATTGGTATATCTGCCATATATGAAAACAATGTTAGGTCATGAAAGTTTTGATGAAACAGCCTATTATCTTAAATTGACAGCCACACTTTTTCCGATGATTCAGTTAAAGCTTGAAAGTTCCTATCCTAATATAATTGAAACGATTGAAGAATATGACAGCAACTGATTTTGCGGTTCTCATAACCAAGTTTTTAACTGAATATCTACCTCTTCATCGAAACTGTTCAAAAAATACTATAAGCAGCTATAAAGATTCCTTAAAATTATTTATTCTTTTTCTAAGAGATGGCAAAAGCATGAACATTAATAAATTTAAGATGCACCAGATTAATAGAGAACTTATTCTTGAATTTATTGAGTGGTTGGAAAATCGTGGAAATTCACCTGTTACTATCAACCATAGATTGGCAGGGATTAAATCATTTATAAATTTTGCACAGTATGAAAGTGTTGAAAATCTGGCTTATTTACAACCTGTCTTATCAGTTAAGTCATTAAAAACTACTACTAGACAAGTTGATTATCTAACTGAAGAACAAATGAATAAATTAATAAATCTTCCGCCTATAGATACATCTACAGGAATTAGACATCGTATCATCATGTGCTTATTATATGATACAGGTGCTAGAGTACAGGAATTATGTGATTTAAAAATTGAAGATATCAATTTAGGTAATAATCCTACAGTTAAACTGCATGGTAAAGGTTCAAAAATACGCATAGTCCCTATTTCTAAGAATATGAATCAGATATTAGAAGTGTACATATCTAAATTTTATTCAAATATTAAATTGAAAAATGAGTATTTGATTAAGAATAAAAATAATCAACAGATGAGTAGAGATGGGATAGAATATATAGTTCAGAAATATGCAACAATCTTAAAAAACAATAATCCTAGTTTTCCATCAAAAGTTCATCCCCATATGTTCAGACATAGTAAAGCAATGCACATGCTTGCAGTTGATATTCCTATTGTCTATATTCGAGATTTTCTGGGGCATGAAGATATTTCAACAACTATGATTTATGCAAGAGCAGATTCAAGAAAGAAAAATGAAGCAATAAATAATTTGGCACCGAAATTAATTGAAGAAAAGTATGTTGATTGGAGTAAGGATCAAGATTTATTAGACTTCCTAAACAGCTTTAAATAATATTATTATGCCGAGAAAACAAAGAAAACCTTCTGATTATTAAAGGGTTATCTAAATTAACTCGGCATAATATCTTTGTCCACATAAGGCGGCTTATGCGGATATCGGCATAAACCTCCCTGTTGAACGCCGACTCTAGAAGGCTTTACTAAACCATTTTCCATAATCCCTGCCTGCATAAACTTGCGAATAAGGTGTAGTGTTGTTGAGTCATTCACATTCTTTTCTCTAAGTATTGAGATTAACTTGTCATGATTTACAGTGTCAAAGTATGCTTCAATATCTAAGTCTATAACCCAGTCATAACCTTCATTGATGTATTCTAGAGTCTTTAATACAGCCATCTGTGCACTTCTTCTTGGTCTGAATCCATAACTGAATTCACTGAATGAAGAATCTAATTTCTTCATCAATATCTGTGCAACAGCCTGTTGAATAACTCTGTCTACAACTGTAGGTATACCTAATGGTCTTTTCTTGCCGTTAGGCTTTGGAATATAGACTCTCTTAACTGATTGTGGCTTATATTTCTTATTAAGTATAGAATACCTAATCTCTCTTCTATGCTTATAGAAATATTCATCAAGTTCATCTACTGTCATCTTGTCGATTCCAGATACACCTTTGTTTCTCTTGACCTGTAGAATAGCCCTGTCGATATTTGAATCACTAAGTATTTCATCAATTAATCTCATGTCTGTGTTCTCCTTTTCATATCGTAGATTTATCTAGAACCGTTCCCTCTTCCTTCATCTCCACAGAATTACGTTTTCCATTTATGAAATGATTCCAATTTCGAACTATCTAGATATTGCTTTATGATGAGTGACATCATATAAACATTAGGTCCTTTAGTGTCGGTGAGACACCTACTATGACCTCAGCTGACTCCTCACAGTGAGCTTTTTATCGCACAACTTACCATCACTGATTTTAAAGATATTGGACTTCATTGCCTGTGAGGCCTCCCGGGGTAATTCACTAATCCTGTTTCCTTCACAACGCCTTGATTTACTCTCTTGGTTTTACGTTTACCTTTAGGACTTCGGTTTGTATTGCAACCTTATCCACCATTTAGCCTTGTATCAAGTTTCTGTTCGTACGCTCGAAGGAATTGCTACACCACTTCCTTCACTCCTACCTTTATGGTATCGGCTTGTGGTTCACTACACTTGGCGGTAACTACCTGTGGTCGGACTATCTCCGACTGAATTAGTGCCATGCCCGGCACACAACAAAAGCCAAAGCGATTAAACCTTGGCTTTTATATTAATCCTGGAATAAAGGAGTAGAAAGATAACGGTCACCTGTATCTGGGAGTAAGGCTACAATAGTCTTTCCTTTATTTTCTGGTCTTTTTGCAAGTTCAATTGCAGCATAAACAGCAGCACCTGAAGAAATACCTACTAAGATACCTTCATTCTGACCTACTTCTTTACCAGTCGCAAATGCATCTTCATTAGTTACACGGATGATTTCATCATATACCTTTGTATCTAATACATCAGGTACAAAACCTGCACCGATACCCTGGATCTTATGTGCACCACCCTGTCCAGTAGATAGTACTGGAGATGAATCTGGTTCTACTGCAACTACTTTTACGTCTGGTTTCTTATCTTTTAAGTACTGTCCTACACCAGTCACTGTACCACCAGTACCTACACCAGCGACAAAGTAATCGACCTGACCATCTAAGTCTTCAAAGATTTCTGGTCCTGTTGTTAAATAGTGGGCCTGTGGGTTAGCTGGGTTAACGAACTGTCCTGGAATATAGCTATTTTCAATTCCTTCTGCAAGTTCATTTGCTTTCGCAATAGCACCCTTCATACCCTTGCTTCCATCTGTTAAGACAAGTTCAGCACCATATGCTTTCATTAATGTACGTCTTTCTACAGACATTGTTTCTGGCATAACAATAATAATACGATAACCTCTTGCAGCCGCAACAGAAGCTAAACCAATACCTGTATTACCTGAAGTAGGTTCAATCAATACAGTATCTTTATTGATTTTTCCTGCTTTTTCTGCTTCATCAAGCATATTCTTCGCAATTCTATCTTTAACACTTCCTGCGGGATTGAAGTATTCAACCTTTGCGATAACCTTTGCTTCTAAGTTATATTTCTTTTCTAAATGTGTTAATTCTAATAATGGTGTATGGCCAATTAACTGGTCAGCACTAGTGTATACCTTACTCATGTTAATTTTCCTCCTGATTTGTTATTTTACTGCAGCAAAAGCCTGATCTAAGTCTGCAATAATATCATCAATATGTTCAGTACCAATAGATAATCGAATAGAATTCTGCTGGATACCTACCTGTTTTAATTCTTCTTCATTCATTTCTGCATGTGTAGTAGAAGCTGGATGAATAACTAAAGATTTCACATCTGCAACGTTTGCAAGTAATGAGAATAACTGTAAGTTATCAATGAAATCTTTTGCTTTTCTTGCATCACCCTTGATGTTGAATGTAAAGATTGATCCACCACCGTTAGGGAAATACTTCTTATATAATGCCTGCTGAGATGGATCTGTAGATACTGAAGGATGTGATACAGATTCAACCTGTGGATGGTTATTTAAGTATTCTACAACCTTTAATGTATTTTCTACCTGTCTTTCTACACGTAATGAAAGTGTTTCTAGACCCTGCAAGAAGATCCAAGCATGAATTGGTGAAAGAGTAGCACCCATGTCTCTTAATAAAATAGCTCTAATTCTTGTAATATAAGCAGCGGCTCCTACATCTTTCGCAAAGCTTACACCATGATAAGATGGGTTTGGTTCAACAAGCTGTGGAAATTTATCTGCATGTGCCGCCCAGTCAAACTTACCTGCATCAACGATGACACCACCAATAGTAGTACCATGACCACCAATGAACTTAGTTGCTGAATGAATAACAACATCTGCGCCATATTCAATTGGTCTAATTAAATAAGGTGTACCAAATGTGTTATCAATGACTAATGGTAAACCATGTTTATGTGCAATCTTTGCGATTGCTTCGATGTCTACAACATCTGAATTAGGGTTACCTAAAGTTTCAATATAAACAAGTTTTGTGTTTTCCTGAATAGCATCTTCAAATGCCTGTGGATTTAATGCATCTACGAATGTAGTAGTAATACCATAATCAGTAAATGTATGTTTGAATAAGTTGAATGTTCCACCATAGATGTTTTCTGCAGATACGATATGATCACCTGCAGCTACTAAGTTTTGTACTGCATATGTCACTGCAGCTGCGCCAGAACCTACTGCCAAGGCGGCTACACCACCTTCTAAAGCCGCAATTCTTTTTTCAAATACATCTTCAGTTGGGTTTGTTAGACGACCATAGATATTACCAGCATCCTGTAATGCGAATCTAGCTGCTGCATGATCTGAGTTATGAAAAACGTAAGATGAAGTCTGATAGATAGGTACTGCACGAGCGTCAGTTACTGGATCAGCTTCTTCCTGTCCTACGTGTAATGCAAGTGTTTCGAAATGATAGTTTTTATTAGACATGTATGTTTCCTCCTTAACCCTATTTGTTTGATAGGTTAATAGGATTATAGCAGTGATAAACCTACTAGTCAACTATATTTATAATATTTTTTGTGAATATTTCGTATTTTCTAAATTTAATCGATTTTATTTATGATTATATGACATAATCATCACCATTTGATGAAGCAGGTACTAAATCACTTAATGAAACACCTTCTAAATAGTCCGTAATCACTTTATGTAAACCAGTCCACATAGGTAATGTATTACAATAAGATGCTCTTTCACATGTATTACATTCATCTGCTAAACATGATACAGGAGCTAATGTTCCTTCAGTAATCTTAAGAATAGAAGCAACACTATAGTCTTCTGGAGCATGTGTTAAACGGTATCCCCCACCTTTACCTCTTAAACCTTCTACAAAGTGTTCTTTAGATAAAGATTTAATAATAATTTCTAGATACTTTTCAGAAATATCCTGTCTTGCCGCTATTTCTTTTAATGGTATATATTTAGAACGATCATGCTGTGCTAAATCAATCATGACACGTAAAGCATAACGTCCTTTAGTTGATATCATCATAATCTATTCCTCCTTTTACATATACCTAGTATACTAGGGGGTTAAAGGGTAAGTCAAGAATAATAGAAATTGAACGTTGATGTAACAGATAGTTGATGTTAGAATTTTAAATGGAGAAAGAATATGAGTAGAAAAAATAATTTATTTAAACTTGATTTGTTAGTATTAGCCGTTCTTTATCATGGAGATTGTTATGGTTATGAAATCGCAAATCAGATTAGAGAAAAAAGCAATCAAGTCATTGATTTAAAAGATGGCGTTTTATATCCGATACTATATAAATTAATGGAAGGAGAGTATATCTCTTCTTCTGAAAAACAGGTAGGAAGAAAGATACGCGTCTACTATCATTTACTTCCAAAAGGAAGTGATCTTCTACTTGAAATGATGAAAGAATATCATGATATGGTTAAGAGTATTAATCGTATATTGGAGGGAATTGACGATGAGTAAACCATTAAAGAAATATAAGAAAGAATTAAAATCTCTATTTAATAATGTACCAAAAGAAAAAAGGTCTGTATATGACCATATATGTAATACTATTGATGAGTATCCTAATGTAGATACAATGAGCTATGATGACTTAGTTGAACAGTTTGGAGAACCTGAAAATATTTATTATCAATATATTGATGATAATGATTTGTATTCACCAGTGCAAAAGCATAAGAGAAGTTACAAGAAAATCTTTATAACTGTTTTAGTATTAATATTGGTTGCATTCGTTGTAGAGTTTTCATATATTGCATATCAATCAAGAAAAAGCTATATCAACAGAGAAGTAATTGAAATCACATATGATGATTAACCAACATTTAATGCAGAATCAATATATGAAAAAGATTTTTCTATGGACACAATATCAGTTAAACTCAGATTTACATATAACAGCAATAGTACAATATATATAAATTCTACCACAGAAATTACTTGCCCAAGTCTACGGGAAATCACTAATAAATCAGCAGCTAAATCTTAAAAAAAGTTATCGCATCAGCTACGGAAAATAATATATAAATGGTATCTGCGTACAAACAGTTCTAAAGAAAGTGTCACTTACATGCAGCAGCATTGGAAGATTATCTTAGTTATTATTAAGATAATTCACCACAAAATTAAATTATTTAAGCCAAGGGGACGGATAATAAAACGTCCCCTTTAATTATAGAGATAACTATCTCACTTCATAACAGAACAAGTTATATATTATCATTTGATTAATATATCAAAATTATAAAAACACTTGTTCTATAACCAGAATAATCATCATTATACATAAATCCACCACCATATTTACTAACGCTTTCTATTTACTTATTTTATATAGGGTGTATAATGATTATGTAAGGGCATTCATCACTATAGTAGAAGCTTCTAAACAACATTTATACACTGCTTCAATTTATGAGTATTTAAGAATAATTACTAATTGAAATGATTTAAAAAATATAGGTATTTAATCACTAGAGTCATTAAACAAACTGCTATGTCCACCTAAGTATATTTAAAATTTAGCGCTCCATTTAAGTAAATAGTCGCTTTAGATACGACACACCTAACGAGATGAATCAATATCTTTGCCATCTGTTCATTTAATGACTCAATAAGTTATTTAGATAGCCCTCATCCTTAGACATCAAATAGTTTTCAGTGATCATATTCCTAATCCAATTTTTTAAAATCATATTACAACTATTCAAAAAACAATAACTTGAGTTAGTTGGTCATAAAGTAAACAACTGACACTACAATAAATTCAATAGTCTTTCGGGAATATTTTTCTTAAACTAAGCAAACTACTCTATAGTTTGTCATGTAGTTGAAATGAATAAATAAAATATGAGATAATTAAAACGGTTAAAAAATAGAATATCAATATATCACTTATAAGATAAACCAGTGTCATTGTTTTTTATTACATTAGATAATCTTTTGAAACACTTATAAGCAAATGCTTTATTAGCAAAAATCAAATCAAGTGTTTTTGCAGAAGCAGCTACTTCTACATTCCTGCTGATTGCTTTCAATAATTCTTATATACCATAAAAAGACATAAATCTTGTAAAAAGGAGGGAAACATACATGAAAAATAAAAAATGGTATCGAATCATTATACTTATGTTAGGAATCTCGATTGTTCTTAATGGCTACTTGTTTATTGAAAACCAAAATAAAACAACAACCATAGTGCAGTTAGATAAGAAAAATAAAGAATTAAATAAGTATAGTCAATTATTTAAAAATGGGACAGATATAAAATTTGTAGATATTAAAGAAAGTGATGGTCTAATTTCTATGGCTTATCTATATCAAGATAAAGAGTTAATAGAAAGACATGGTATAGGAGTTATTATTGATAATACATACTATAAGATTGGTATAGGCCCCGATATCGGTACAACGTTGAATAATAATTCAAAAATTTTAAAGATCACAGATGATGAAGTAGTATTTACATATAACTTAGATAACGATACGAAAAAAAAGCGTTTAACAGTTAAAAGCGAAAACAAGGATATTCATTTTAAATTAGAGGATGTATCATAAATCCTATCTTTTGGATAAAAATAAAAGAAAGTGTGATTTATAAAACTTCTAAAGTGACAACTGATAGAAAATACAATTCAAAATAGGAGATATAACATACACAAGTGCAACATATTTGGAATTGCCTTAATAATAGCCTTTAATTTTTGTATATTATAATAAACCCAAACACAAGGAGACCCTATGAAATCAAAAAAGATTATTGTAAGTATTGTTGTTTGTTTAGTTATTGCAATTATTGCAGTATTTGTAGTACCTAGTTCTAGTTCTTATTTATCAGAAGGTACGATAAGTGGAGAAAAAAAGAAAGGTTATTCTTTCTATAAGTCAATTTCTATATCTAATAAATTAAAAGATGTTGATTTTATAGATCACTTACCTGATGGTATACATAAGTATGATGAAAGCAAGATACGTTATGGTTCACCTTCTTATACTGTTGTGATAAAGAATGATGCATATCGTTTCTATAGATTATCTAGTGATTCAGATGTACTTGTGACTAAATCAAATAAGAGTGATGATTCTCAAATAAAAGAATATGCGAGAATGAATAAAGATAATTATAAGAAACTTGCATCCTCAACACATTATACTGATTATGATCAATTAGATTACTGGAACTAAAATAGTTATTCCTACCACATTTGTGGTAGGAATCTTTTTATTTGAACATAAAAAAAAGAGAAGCCTCAGCTTCTCTCTTAAATAAATTATTCAGCAGCTTTACCGATGCAACCAAATACTTCCATTCTGTCTTTTACGCAGTCTCTGATAGCCTGAGCACCTGGAGCAAGTAATTTACGAGGGTCATAACCTTTACCCTGCTGATCCTTACCTTCTTCAATGTACTTTCTAGTAGCTTTCTGGAAGTATAACTGACATTCAGTGTTAACGTTGATCTTAGATACACCTAAGCCAATTGCTTTCTTAACCTGTTCATCAGGAATTCCTGAACCACCATGAAGAACTAATGGTAAGATACCAGTTTCTTTCTGGATAGCATCTAATGCTTCGAACTGTAAACCAGCCCAGTTTGCAGGGTATACACCATGGATATTACCGATACCAGCAGCTAAGAAGTCAACTCCTAAGTCAGCAATCATCTTACATTCTTTAGGATCTGCTACTTCACCCATACCAATAACACCATCTTCTTCTCCACCGATTGAACCTACTTCAGCTTCGATAGATACACCTTTAGCATGGCATAATTCAACTAATTCCTTAGTCTTTTCGATGTTTTCTTCGATTGAATAATGAGAACCATCGAACATGATTGAAGTGAATCCAGCTGCTAATGCAGCCTTAGCACCTTCATATGAACCGTGGTCTAAGTGTAATGCTACTGGTACAGTGATATTTAAAGATTCTACCATTGCTTTAACCATAGCAGCTACAGTTGTGAAACCTGTCATATACTTTGCAGCACCTTCAGATACACCTAAGATTACTGGTGCATTTAATTCCTGTGCTTCTAAAAGAATAGACTTTGTCCATTCAAGGTTATTGATGTTGAACTGTCCAACACCATAATGGCCTGCTTTAGCCTTTTTTAACATTTCTGTTGCGGAAACTAATCCCATAATATTATCTCTCCTTTTCTTTTATATTTCCATAATACTCTTTTTTCTTGTCTATTACTAGGAAAATTAAAAGATGTAAACGTTTTTATTTTACTTTATTTTCTTTTTCATTTAGGAGGCTTAAAAAGCCTTCTATTTCCTGCTTTGTATAATAAGCAGGATTATCATCAAGTATCTCTTTCAACTGCTTTTGATAGTCTTTTTGATACCCGATACGCTTATTTAATAAGCGTATTGCTAGTGTTTGTTGATAGGCAATATCTGTATGAAGAAACTTCTTTAATTGTCGATTCGTATATTCACAAGCACAATCTAATGGAAGATCATCGATATATCCCTGAAGTCTTAAACTATGCAGATCTTTCATCCAATGCCTTCTTTAACTGTAAACAAGCTTTTTCTAAAGTACTTCTAGGACATGCTAAGTTAAATCTTTCAAAACCTGATCCTTCTTCACCAAACACATAACCTTCATCTAACCAAAGATGTGCTTTATTTAACATGAAGTCTTCCTGTTCTTCATTACTCATACCAAGTGTTCTCATATCCACCCAGGCAAGATATAAGCCTTGTGGATCAATTAAAGATACACCAGAACATTCAGTTTTAAGAAAGTGATCAAGATAATCCATATTCCCTTTAATATAATCTAGAAGTTGATTCACCCATTCATCCCCCTTAGTATAAGCGACTGTTGTCGCAATAAATCCTAGTATTGTAGGATCAGAAATAGAATGACTCATCTTCACTTTCTTAAATTGGTTTCTTAGCTTCTCATCCGCAATAATAGCTGCAGAAGTCTGTAGTGCCGCTAAGTTGAATGTCTTAGATGCTGCAGTTAATACAATTGAAAAGTTCTTATATTCAGGATCTACTTCATAGAATGCGATATGCTTATGAGGCACATAGACAAAGTCCATATGGATTTCATCCGATACTACAAAAACATTATGTTTTTTACAGATATCTCCAATTGTTTTTAGTTCTTCTTTAGTCCATACTTTACCCACTGGATTATGTGGATTACAGAAGATCATCATCTTGACGTTTTCTTCTATAATCTTAGTTTCAAATGCTTTGTAATCAAGTGTATATTGGTTATCTTTTAGATCAAGAGGCATTCTTACCATACGTCTACCATTGTTTTTAATAGCACGATAGAATGGATAATAAACTGGTGTAAGAACCAATACACTCTCCTCTTTTTTAGTATAAGCTTCTACTGCAAGATGAAAGGCAGTGACAACACCCGGTGTAGGAACAATCCAGTCTTTTTCAACATGGAAATCATGTCTACGTTTCATCCATCCTACAACACTTTCTAAGTATTCTTCTGGAATTGTACTATAACCATAAATACCATCTAACACACGTTTAGAGAGTGCTTCTGGAATATCTGGTAATGTTTTGAAATCCATATCTGCAACCCACATAGGGATCATATCAGGATCATCTGTATGACCTGAATCATATTTTGCGCAGTTTGTATGATGTCTATCATAGACTGTATCAAAATCATATTTCATCGTAACACCTCCTGTTTATTAAACGCCTCCTGTGAGAAGTGGAATAAACCAATACCGACAGACTGTGCTAAGTTAAGTGAATCAATCGCATTCGTATGAGGAATAAAGACACTTTGTCCATATGTCATATAGATATCATCAAGTCCTGATGATTCATTTCCAAAGATCAGTGAATGAGGTGTCACAGGTTTCACCTGATGAATATTCTTAGCACCCTTCAACATAAATGGATAACATTGATGATCACCAAACTCTTTAAGATACTCATCAATACTTTCATAATAATGAATACGTAAAGAAAATAATGCACCCATAGAAGAACGGACAACATGAGGATTAAAGATATCAACTGCTGGACGAATAATAGCTAAGTCCTGATAACCAAACCCTAACATTGTACGCATAATTGTACCCATATTCCCCATATCCATAGGATTCACTAATACAATATGATTTCCCTTCTGTAAAGGTTCATAGAATGTTTTAAATACCCCGATTGCATAACAATTAGACTTTGGTGAAAGCTTATTAATTGTCGCATCATGCACATCAATAGGAATATGATGTAATGCACATAATTCCTTGATTTTAGGATATCCTCTGTTTTCTTCTATTGAAGAGTGTACAACCACTCTTTTCACAATATCTGGTTTATGTTCTAATAATTCTATTGTAGGAAAGACACCCAATGTATAAGAGGAGTCATCACCTTTTTTATATAACTTCATATTTTTCTCCTCTATGCATCTTCATTAATATTCTTAATAGTCTGTAATTCATCTTCCGCATTCTTTTTTAATGCTTCGAAGTGTTTAGGATCTTGTTTAGCCCCTTTATCAATGAGTTCTAGTAGTTCACGATATTTTTCTACTACAACCTCCATTAATGATTCTTTTACTTTGTAATCTAATTCATCACGTGCCTGCTGATGAATACGATTTAATGATTTATATTGTTCTCTAAATACAAGGTCATAATCCAGCTTTGATTTTCTAGAAAATAATCCCATAAGTACCTCCTCCTTCATCTCATTTATTATACTATAGAACACAAAAATAGTCACAAATAATGTGACTATTTAGCATTCGTTGCCATGACACCTACGAGTGGATGTGGCTGATATGGTTCTTCTAGATATTGTTTTTCTTCTTCGCTTAATTCAAGTTCTGTCGCAAGTACAGCTGTATCAACATGTTTAAGTTTAGTCGCCCCTACAACTGGTGATGCTACTTTAGACATCAACCAGGATAATGATACTTCACTCATAGAAACATGATGCTTTGATGCAAGTTCTTCTACACGTTGAATGATTTTTAAATCTAAAGCACTTGATGCATCATATTTACCTAACGCAAATGTATCTTGTTCAAGTCTTTGTGATGTTTCTCCAGGATGCTTTGCTAGACGTCCTGAAGCAAGTGCACTATAAGGTGTCATAGAAATACCTTGTTCATCACAATAACGCTTCATTTCTCTTTCTTCTTCTCTAAAGATCAGATTATAGTGTCCCTGTACACTTACAAAGCCTTGTAAGCCTCTTTCTTTCGCAATTGTATTAGCCATTGCAAGTTGATAAGCAAAACAGTTAGAAATACCTATTTCTTTGATTTTTCCTTCTTTAATGAAGTCATTGAGTATTTCTAATGTGTCTTCAATAGGTGTTTGATAATCCCACATATGCATGATATAGAGATCAATATAATCAGTCTGTAGTCTTCTTAGACTGTTATTAAGACATTCTCTAAGATATGTTCTAGAGTCAATAGAATCATCACTCTTAGGGGTATATTTAGTCGCAATAATAACATCTTCACGATATCCATACTCTTTAATAGCACGTCCTAGATATTCTTCACTTGTGCCTGATTGATAAGCCATCGCTGTATCAAAGAAATTGATGCCTGATCCTAAAGCATGGAAAATAATCTTTTTAGAGTCTTCATAAGGTAATGTCCAGGAATGCATACCTTGAGATGCATCTCCAAATCCCATACACCCTAAACAAACCTTAGAAACCTTTAATGAACCGATCTGTGTATATTTCATAATCATTCCTCCTGGACTTATCATAATATATATCAGAATAAATAGCGAAAAACAAAAAAGTACTTCTATCCATAAGTAGACAAATAGCGGCAATTATCTATATGGAGAATGATCTTTCAATAAATCCTTTAAACCTAAATAACGCATATGATTGATGTTGTCTACAAGTTCATCAACGGGTTCTTTCATTCCTTCTAGAATCCATTGAAGCACCATACTATGAGAGGCATTGGTATGGTAGAGTGTCGCAAATTTAAGTTCTTTTGATAATGGTTCTCCTATACAGCATTCATGCCACTTTAAATCAAATTCTATACAGTGGTGAAGCATATGTTCTTTTAGGGAATTCTGTCCATCTATTAAACAGGCTTGCTCAATAAATGTTTCATATTTCTTTAAGCTGTTTAATGTCTGAGTGAGTGCTGACTTGAAATCAATGGACATTTCTTCATTGAACTGATTCACAATCACTGTATCATAAACATAGGCAATAAGATCATTCTTATCTAGAAAATGATTATAGAATGTCTGTCTTGAGAGTTCAGTATCCTCTAGTAAGTCGCCTATGGTGATTTTAGAAAGCGGCTTCTTATAGAGAAGTGAAAGAAGACTGTTAGAAAAAGCTTTTTTTATGTTCATGTTATTCCTCTCTTTCATATTAATTTTACAACTTTCAAGTAAAGTATGCTATTATATCATTGCGAATAAGTAATAGAAACGAGGTAAATAAAAATGAGTATACTTGCATGTCCTAAATGTCATGAACCTTTAGAAATTGAAGGTAAAACATGTAAATGCATTAATAACCATTGTTATGATATTGCCCGTCAAGGGTATATGAATCTACTTTTAAATCCTGATAAGGCATCTAATAATCCAGGTGATTCTAAGGAATCATTGATTGCGAGAAAAGCCTATCTTGATAAGGGTTATTATGATCCTATTCTTTTTGAAGTAGTGAATGAAATCAAGAAGAAGGAAGGTCCTTTAAATATCCTAGATTTAGGTTGTGGTGAAGGCTATTATACATATCGTATGAAACAGATTCTTGGTGATGAGAATACTTATTGTGGTTTAGATATTTCTAAATTAGCTGTAAGAATGGCTACACAGTATGATAAGTCTATTCACTGGATTGTAGGTAATTCTAAGAATATTCCAGTACTTGATCATTCTATGGATGTTATTACCGCAATGTTCACTGTAGTCAATCGGGAAGAACTTGCTAGATGTATTAAAGAGGATGGTTATATTATCCATGTAACTGCCAATAGAGATCATTTAATTGAAATTAAACATTTGATTTATGATGAAGTAAGGACTAAGTCTGATAAGTATATCCGTCTTCCATTTAATGTATTAGAGAGTCATGATTTTAAAAAGACTATTTCTATTAAGAATCGTGAAGATGCATTAAATCTTTTAAAGATGACACCACATTATTATCATATCAAGAAAGAAAAGCGTGATGTTCTTGATACATTAGAAGCACTTGATGTCACTATTGATATCAAAGTCACTGTATATCGTCCATGAGAATAAAGAAGCAGGGACAGCATCTTCTTATCACCATTGATGAAGAATATGAGAATCGTCCTTTATCTGATTTGTGGGCAGATCTGCATTTATCACGCAAAACAATTCATTTATTAAAACAGAATAAAGACTATAAAATCAATCATGTATTTAATATGAATCCTATACTTCATACAAATGATGTATTAGATGTTCTTGCTTATGAACATGATGATGAAACATATGCCCCTGACTTTCAGGATATAGATATTGTATATGAGGATGATCTGATTCTTGTTGTGAATAAGCCTATTGGGATTGCGGTTTATCCAGATGATCCTCATAAGACAGACAGCTTATCTAATCGAGTGAGTGCTTATTATATGACACAGGGATATGATATTCCTGTTCGTTATATTCATCGTTTAGATAATGATACAAGCGGTTTAGTAGTATTCTGTAAGTGTCATTTAATACAGGCTTATCTAGATCATGCATTGTCTATTAAAGAGATACAAAGAGAATATCTGGCTTATGTAGAAGGTTATATTAAAGAAGGCAAGGAATATAAGATTGAACAGAACTTAGGTAAGGATAGACATAGTCCTTCTAAGATGCGTGTTCATTCTAAGGGTATTCCTGCTGTGACTTATTACCAGTGTCTAGAGAACAAAGAAGATCATGCACTTGTAAGATGTCGTCTAGAGACTGGTAGAAAGCATCAGATCCGTGTTCATATGGCTTCTATTGGTCATCCTATTCTAGGTGATTCCCTTTATAATGAAGGCTCTGATTATCCACGTTTAGCACTTCATGCAGCCTATATCAAGTTTGAAGAACCGATTACTCATCTTGAGATTGATTTATATAGTCCTATGGAATTTTAAAAGAACTGTAACAAATAGATAGCACTCATTACCACCTTGGCGTTATAACACTTTCTCAAATCCAACATATAACAAGTTATTCGCTATTATAAAAAAGCAATAAAAACGCAATACTAAATCATTAAATATTAGCAAATGAACTATTATCATTGAAAATCAAGTTAAAAATTAGTAGAATATGATTGCATAGTTGGAGGATATATGTATCCTTTAAAAAAGCCATTGAATGTTGGTAGCATTCAATGGCTTTTTTTTATTTCCTATCTATTTTCCATTTATAATCGGGATTGTCCTTTATTTTTTGCTGATAATCTTTACGATAATCATTTAAACAAAGTGGATTAGCACATCCAGCCCAGTTACTTGGATCGTATTCCATTAATTCATCATCTTCCCATCCGCAAAAAGGGCAAATATCATGAGAATCTGTATCTTTAAATTCATATTTTCCACATATCGGACAAATATGCGGAGTCATTGTATAATTATATTCTGTATAATCATATTTTGGATTTTCATCAATTCTAGATTGAAACCATTTTTTATAATCATTTAAAGATAATTCATTCGTCAGATTTGGCACATCAGGATGTTCAATCTGATATAAATCATATTTCCACCCACAATGTAAACAATAGTCATCTTCTTTTCCTTCATATTCAGGATCTTCTTTTTCCAAATCTGTATCATCTGAAAAATAATACTGATGACAAATTGGACACTCCATTGGCTTGAAATTTTTAATTATCATATTACTTTTTTCCTTTCATTTTCTTTTGATCTTTATAGTATTTATACCCATTAGTCGGTTTATAATAAGTCACAACATAGCCATCTTTTGTTATTACTGCATATTCATTAGTTTTTTTATTATATTTATGAGTAGAGCCTTTCTCATCTATAAAACTAACACAGTTTTCTCTATCGATAGTATTCGCAAATTTTACAGCATGTGCGGCATAAGAAGAAACTGTGTCAGAACTCATTTGTGAACCATGTTTTTCAAAATGTTCTAATAAAGTTTTCTTATTAAAGTCCTTTGCCCATGCAAAACCTATTCGCTTGGTTTTATGACCTTGATGTCCTCCTCTTGCATTGCCGTAACGATTACTTGCGCCTTTAGTTGCCATAGCAATTAACTCCTTTAACACGCTTTGCAATCCAAGAATCATAGAATACAAATTCTTGATTCACTTTAATCTCGTCAAATACTTTTCCTGACATTGTTCCGTAGACAATAATCTTTTTTGGTTCTAATTCAGTAATTATTGTTTCCAAGAAACAAAGCCATTCATATTTTTCTGGAATTGTTTTTATAAACCCATGAGTTCCCACTGCAACAATTGAATGTTTGGGTATTGTTTCTAAATATTCCGGAATTAATTCATCAATACCACATCGTAAATTTGGAATGACTGGGATTCCATTATTGCCATAAAAATATGTAAGAGATAAATTATCATTCATTTGAGATTTTTGTTTAATTATAGGCATATCAGAATGAACACTGAAATCAAAACCTATAATCCCTGCTGTTCTTTTGAAAAAGTTTAAGTACTTTTTAGGATTTCTTCTCACTCTTTCAAATGTTTCATCTGGTTCAAAAAAGCAAATAAATGTCTTGGATAGATCCCCTCGATATGTAATTGCCTTGTTAAAAGGCATGATATCAATGGGGATATTTTTTGAAATCATATCCTCTTTTAAAATAGGATATTCTTCTGTTTTTGTAAAAGATGCACCTTCAACTAAATATGCCTGAAATGAATCAGGAACTTCTTTTTTATCAATTTTCATATGTTATAAATCCTCCTTAATATAAATTGATAAATAGGATAACATATGAAATTCGTGCATAGTTGAAGAACATATGTATCCTTTAAAAGTAGAATTAATTCTGCAAAAATAATTATTGGTAGTAATTATTTTCGCACTTAATACAATCATATCGAATCACCTCCTTTAATATTTTTTACGCTTTTTTGCAAAAGCTTTGGAAACACCACATTGTTTAATGATTTCATCTTTAGATAAATCTTTTGTTTGATCATAATTCATCATGTATTCACCGGTGATTGCTTTCACTTGCCATTCAACACTTTCATATGGATGTAATTCTCCATCTTTAAAACTTCTTTCATACAGTGGTACAAATCCTAATCTATATAGAAATGGATGAAAGATTTCATGCATAATGAAACCTCTGCACGCACCATTTCCTTGAATAGCACCATTATATACATATTCTTTTATTTCGATAGTATAGTTTCCGTCTGGTTCAAAATATCCTCGCGCTGGTACATTTATTTCAAATGCGTTATCATCTACAATCTCATAATGTACAAACGGCATAATATCAGGTATTTTATCTAACAGTTCTACAACAGGCTTATATAAGCTATCTTTTGTATCTGCTAGAATATCAAATGCATTGGCGAGTTTTCTTAACTCAAGTCTTGTAGTTGGCTTAGTTTTATAATCCATTTATTCATCCCCTTTTAATAACTCAATTATCTTTTTGCTTGTTTCTTCATCCAAATCAGGAAATGAACGTTGGAATTGAAAAGCTAAATTTTTTTGTTGTTCATTGCAATTTAGAATATCGATTTTAATTACATCAGCAGATTCTTCAATTGCTTGTTTAAGACTTTTTTGTTCCTCACTTGACAAATCATAAATAGAACATAATTTTTCATACCAATCAGACGGTATTTTCTTTTTTCCATTTTCTACAGCAGATAAAAATGGAGTTTTAACATTTAACTCGTTTGCCGTATCTTTCATCAATAGATTATTTTTAATCCTTAATATTCGCATATATTGTCCAAATTTAGTGATTCCCATAAGTATTCCTCCTCAGAATTTCCATTCCAACATTTATTATACACAGTTTACCAAATATAGCAACTACATTTAACCTATTTAAGTTAACTGTTTTATTTGATCTACTTAAAAGTGAAATCATCATCTCCACTTATTTGTATTTTAATACTATTCACCAATGATATTTTTAGAATTGGGCAGCTTCTTTTTTTAATGCATATAAAATATAATAAAGTTAATCACAGCTACATAGCGAATAACTTTATTGGATAGAATATAAAAAAGAGCTGTAACACACAAGGTAGTAAGTAATAAACACTACCTCTTCGTTACAGCCACTTTTCATTATGACTTATTTATTTCCTGCATATACATTTCAGCTATGTATGTTGGTCCATTCCACCAGAATTTTGAAAGTTTCACCATATCTTCTCACCCTTTCTTTTCAAGAAATCAGTGATATCATCAAGAACAGCTTCATCACCTTCACAACTAAATATTCCATAACCTATCTCAATATATCCAAGAACATCATATTCTTTAAATAAGTGAATAACCTGTTCAACAGGTAAATGCCACTCTTCTGAAGCGAGTCGAATTAATCTCGTTTGCATAAAGGTTATTTCGGTTTCCCTACGCATTATGAATTCTCCTTTAATCAAACGTCACAAGTTTCACAATATTCTTATGACTCTTATTAAAGAGTGTAGAAGCACCAACACATACACGCTCACCACATGATGAGAAGATAATAGATGTATCAGAGGCTGTTTCTTCATAACCAGTAATACACATCCAATGCCATGTTTCTTCTTCTAATATCTGTGCTTCATGAGTTAAGATCAACATACCAATAGGATGACCCTGATCAATAGCTGTTTTCACAAAATGTACACCCTGTTCAGGAGATTCAGTAATCTTCTGATAAACAGGTTCAACATCTAAACCAATATGTTTCATATACTTCTTAAAGTTCTTCGCAAACTTATAGAAATAAGGGAAACCCATAATACCTGGAGTATTGAGTTTAAACATCTTTATCATCAGTTCTAGAAAATCCGGATAAGAGATATCTAGCTTATGTTCATAGAAACAGGCCATATCTGCAGCACAGACACTTGCACATCCAGCACGTCTTGCCCATTCATCAGAAAACCAATCCTGGTCTCCACCATAGTAGTCTTGATTATCTTTATGAAAGATCATGATAGGAAGTTCTTTTTTTCATTTTGTGTACTCCTTCATATGGATTTTCACAATAAAGCAGTTTTCTCCTTCTACATCTCCTTCAATGATATAGGTATCATTAATATGAGTGAGATAGAGTTCAATTGTCTGATGAGCGAGTATTTCTTTTTTATAGTTAATAGAAATAGAATCCATAAAATGATTTTCATAGGCTTCTACAGGAATCAAGTTAGAAGCGATACGTAAATAATGGGTATTGTTTAAATGTCTATTTGTATCTATATCACTATAAGGTACAGTATAAGTACTTACTAATTGTCTATCATCTTGCGTAAAAAGTGTTTCTGGTTCTTCTTTGACCAAGTCTGGATTATCAGGAAGAGTGAGTCCTGCACGCTTAGGAGATGTAATACGACGTCTCTTTAGGTCAATAAGAGTCCAGATAGAACGACATTCACCAATACGTCTACCTTCTTTTTCTATATAGTAGAATCGAGGAAAAATCACATTAGAATAATGTCCAATCTCTGTAGTAAGAGTAATTTCATCATCTTCATAAATAGGTTCAGTTAATATAAGTGACTGTTTAGAAACAACATAACCATACTTTCCCTTCATTGATTCTTTATAGAACCCTGATAAAGAACCATCTACAGTTGCTAGACGTGAGAAATAGACAAAAATATTTTCATCTCTTAAACGACCTGTATAGTCACATTGATCGTTCTGTATTATGTAATGAAGTGTATACATTTTCATTTTTCCCCCTTTTTTATGTATTATACTTCTTCTTTTTCATTTGTCCATACAAATAGGGTATAGCCAAATTGAACAGTTCAATGTATAATTATAAGAAGAATAAAGGAGAGAACAGAATGGATCAGGTTTTAATTATACTTGCATTTCTTGTTGGACTCGTTGGTCTCTACTTTACATATATGATTGTAAATGTAGTTGTAACTATTATTAAATCTAAGAAAAGAGATCATTCATTAAAATTCTGTATGAGTCCTGCAGGTAAGGCTTTTTATATTGGTCTTACAGTACTTTATTTTGTAGTATTATTTGGTTGTATCGCTTTTATGATTTCAACATACAATGCTCACAAAATGAACTACATTTCAAACGCTTTAAGTGTATGGGCTATTTATTCAATCATCTATTCAATGCAGATTGCGAACCTTGTATTAGTTGGTAGAAAAAATATGCTTGTAGGTCGTCTTCTTATCGATTATCGTAAGATGAAGAAAATCAACTTCAATACAAATAATGAAATCACATTTGTATTCGCACAAAAGAACTTTAGATTCTCGACACGTTGGGTTGATAAACAGCTTTTAAGAAAAGCAGTAACAGGAAGAAGCTAATAAAAAAGGATTCCGTGAGGAATCTTTTTTTGTTTACTCTGGTTTTTCAAACTGACTATAGTAAAGGTTATGATAGAAACCATTCTTCTTTAATAGTTCTTCATGTTTACCCTGTTCAATGATATGTCCATCATTCATTACAATAATCTGATCTGCTTTTTGAATAGTAGAAAGACGATGGGCTACAATAAAGGTTGTTCTACCAATCATCATTGTATCAAAAGCATCCTGAATTTGTCTTTCTGTACGTGTATCAATAGATGAAGTGGCTTCATCAAGAATTAACATAGGTGGATTTGCGAGCATGATTCTTGCGATAGATAAAAGCTGTCTTTGTCCTTGTGATAAGTTACTGCCTTCTTCTGCAAGCATCGCATCATAGCCACCTTTTAACTGAATAATGAATTTATGAGCATGGGCTTTTTTAGCAGCTTCGATGATTTCTTCATCTGTCGCATTATTTGAGCCATACGCAATATTATCTCTAATAGTACCTTTAAATAACCATGTATCCTGTAATACCATACCATAGAGACTTCTTAAGTAAGAACGATCCATCGTTTGTGTATTGATACCATCAATAGAGATCGAACCACTTTGAGGATCATAGAAACGCATTAATAAGTTAATCAATGTTGTTTTACCACATCCTGTAGGGCCTACAATCGCAATTGTTTCACCTGCATTGACATGAAGATTAAAATCAGTGATCAATGGTCTTTCAGGTGTATAACTGAAATTCACATTGTTTAAATCAATAACACCTTGTGGATTATCAATAGTCTCGGGATGTTCTGGGTTTTTAATAGCTGGTTCATCAATAATCTTAAAGACACGCTCAGCACAGGCTAAAGCTGTTTCTAATTCAGTAAATACGTTAGAAATGTCATTAAATGGCTTTGTGTACTGATTGGCATAAGTCAAGAATGATGATAAACCACCTACTGTAAGACCACCACCAATGACACTAAAGGCACCATAGATACATACTGTATCATAAACAATCGCATTCACAAAACGTGTAGAAGGATTCGCAAGTGCACCTAGGAACTGTGATTTAACACCACTCTTAAATAAACGATCATTAATTTCATCAAACTTCTCTTCATTGATTGATTCATGTTGGAATGCTTTGACGACTTTCTGGTTTCCTACCATTTCTTCTACAAAACCACTCATTTCTCCACGAATAGATAATTGTTCCTGGAAGAACTTGAATGTATATTTTGCAATAAGTGTTGCGACAATGAGAGAAAGTGGTGTTAATACAATAACAATCAAAGCCAGCTTGACATTCACATATAACATAAAGCCAATTGTACCTAAGATTGTCGCAATACCACCAAAGAGGTTCGTAAAACCCTGTAATAACCCATCTGAAATCTGATCAATATCAGCAATCATACGGCTCATCATATCACCATGTGTATGAGAATCGATATAAGAAAGAGGTAAGATCTGGTATTGTTTAAAGAGTTCTGTTCTTAAATCTCTTGTGATTTCATAAGTCATCTTATTAGATGCTCTAACTAAGAAATAGTTGAATAATGCAGTCATCAATACAGAGAATGCAATATAGAAGATCTTTTGACTGAGTCCCTGAAAGAAAACCTGATGATAACCAATCATCTGGTCAATGGCTTTCCCGATAAGAATTGGTGTCAAAAGAGTGAATATAATATTAATTGTAGAAAATAATAATGCACCTACAAGATAGATACGATAAGGACGACAGAATGCCATAAGTCTCTTTAAAGTACTTTTATTCTTCATTATTCTGTCCTCCTTCCATCTGTGACATAACAATTTCCTGATAGACATCACATGTATTCATAAGCATGTCATGAGTACCCTGTCCTACAACTTCACCATGGCTTAATACCACAATAGAATCTGCATGCATTAAAGCACTCACTCTTTGAGAGACAATAATAACTGTCATATTAAGCGTACTTAAAGCTTTTCTAAGTTTTGCATCTGTTGCAAAGTCGAGTGCACTGGCACTATCATCTAGAATAAGTATTTCTGGTTTTTTGACTAATGCACGGGCAATAGTGAGTCTTTGTCTTTGTCCACCAGATACATTCTTACCACCCTGTTCAATATAGGTATCTAAGCCTTCTGTCATCTTATCGATGAATTCTTTAGATTGTGAGAGTTCTAATGCTTCATAAATTTCTTCATCAGTAGCATGAGGATTACCCCATTGCATATTTTCTCTGATTGTACCTCCAAAGAGTGTGGCCTGCTGAGGCACAATACCAATCATATTTCTTAAATCCTTGAACTTATATGATTTAATAGGAAGATCTTTGATACGTATTTCACCTTCAGTGACGTCATAAAAACGAGGAATCAAGTTAATAAGTGTTGTTTTACCTGAACCTGTACCTCCAATAATACCGATTGTCTGACCTGGAAGGATATTGAATGACACATCAGTTAAGGCATTACCTGAATAGTATGAGAATGAAACATGATCATAAGTAATAAGGTTCTGGTAGTCACTTGGAGCCTCATTGATTCCCTGGACAATATCTTGTTTCTGACTTAATACATCTGCACATCTTTTGTATGATGCACTGGCTTTATTTAAGATCACAATAACATTCGCAAAGACATACATAGAAAGTAAGATCTGGTTCATATAATTAATAAGTGAGATGACTTCTCCCTGTGTCATACTACCTGCATTGATTTTAAAACCTGAGATATAAAGAATTGCGATAATCCCAAAGTTCACAATGATTGTAGTAGCTGGATTTAATACAGCACTGAGGTTACCTGCAATAATCTGTTCTTCTTTTTGTTTTGTGGTTGTTGATTCAAAACGTTTTTGTTCATTATCCTGCTGGTTAAAAGCACGAATGACTCTGACACCTGAAAGATTCTCTCTTGTAATAAGAGATACGTTATCTAGGATATGCTGGATATGAGAATACATAGGCGCTGTATGACTCATCACAAAATAAATACTAAACGCAATAAGTGGTGCGACAATCACAAAGATAAGTGCTACCTGCCAGTTAATCACAAAACTCATAACCAAAGAACCAATAATTAGAAATGGTGATCTTGAACATAAACGAATAACCATGGCAACAGCTAACTGAATCTGATTGATATCATTGGTGATTCTTGTGATTAAAGAAGGTGTACCAATAATATCAAGATCCTGATAATCATAACGGTTGATTGCACGATACATATCTTTACGCATAAGTGTACCTACACCCTGTGATGTAAGAGACGCAAAGTACTGACATACAAGTGAACTTGCATATCCTACTGTAGATAAACCAAAGATCACAAAAGCCATCTTTGTAATATAGTTTGTATTATGTACTGCAACACCATTATCAATAATAAGAGCTACAGCCATTGGTATACATAATTCTAGAAATGCTTCTATAAGTTTAAATATAAAGCCTGAAATGGCCTGCCATTTATAAGGCTTTAAATATTTCATTATATACATATTTTTCCTCCCTGTCCTTGCAACATTATAATCCTGTTTTATACTATATGTATAATATATATTTTATATAGAATCTATAGGAGATACATATGGAACTAAAACAGATAAAATACTTTAAGACAATTGTAGAAGAAGGGACTATAACACAGGCTGCACGTGTATTACATATTTCACAGCCGCCTCTTTCTATGCAGTTAAAAGCGATAGAAGAAGAATTAGATACAATACTGATAGAGAGAGGACATCGTCATATCACATTAACGCCTGCAGGGCACTTATTTTATCGTAGATGTAATCAGATATTGAATTTATATGAACAGACAAGTAAAGAAGTACAAGGAGCTGCCACACAGATCTTACGTTTTGGGATTACTTCTTCTAATGGCTATTTAATTACACATGATCATATGGATGTGTTTAGAAAGAAATATCCTAAACTAGATATTCATATGAAAGAAGGAACAACCTATGAGATGATGGATGCCTTGCTCGCTCATGAAATAGATATTGCGTTAGTCAGAACACCTTTTGATTCTACGAATGTGAAATCATTTTTATTTAAACCTGAACCAATGATTGCGGTAGGACCTTCTACTCTTGTGAATGAAAAAAAGAACCATCTCATTGATTATCGAGATGATCCTGTTTTGATTCACAGACGCTATCGTCAGTTTATAGTAGATTATTGTTTAAATGAACTCCAATTCCAGCCACATATCCCTATTATTACAGATGATATACGTACTGCCTTAGTATGGGGTTCAATATTAGATCAGGTGGTTATTATACCTGAAGCGGCTATACCATATATAGACTTAAATTCACAGACCTATACTAAACTTAAAGACAAGGGTCTCTATACATCTGCAGCCTTTATCACAAGAAAAGAAGAACTATCTCCAATCATAGAAACATTTATTTCTTTAATTATTAAAGACTACAAGATTTAAACTATTCTTCTTTACTTCTAGATGATAATGAGATGCTTTTACTTCTTCACCATCTAGGTTACATGGATACTGAGATTCTACATCTACTTCATCTACAGTAAAGACATGAGCATGTTTATCCTGATCAAGTGTTTCACTTACTATCTTCTTAATATATAAAGGAATGAGACCTTTATTAATTTGATCAAGAATCACAATATTCATGAGACCATCTTCTAATGAGGCATGAGGAGCAATCTTATAACCTCCACCATAATATTTCGCATTCGCACAGGCACATAAAGTAACAGGACCTTCATATAATAGTGTTCCATGGCTTGTCATCTTAATAGGATAAAATGGATACTGGACAAAGTTTCTTAGGATAGAATACTCGTATTGATGTCCTTTAAACATCTTAGGAATCTTCACATCATCATGAACATGATTCGCAATCACACTATCACAGCCAAAACAGGCATTATTAATAAAATAACGATTATTCATTAACACTGTATCAATAGGAATTGTTTTACCCTTTAAAGATGCTTTAAGTACTTCTTTAGAATCATTGTTCTTAGAAATCATCTTAAAGAAGTCATTTCCTGTTCCATAAGGAATAACTACGAGTTCATGAGGTGTACCTACAAGTCCCTGAATTACCTGGTTCAACATTCCATCCCCACCAACACTATAAAAACGTGTTGGTTCTTTATAATGTTTAATAATCTTCTTGGCGTGATCAGGATAAGTACTCATAAATATATCATAATCATAACCCTGCATCACTTCTCTAATTGTTTCTATAAACGGATGATGATCATAATCATCATCCACTGGTTTAAGTAAAAATATGTGTCTCATTATAGTTCTCCAAAAAAAGACTGGATCAGTATCCAGTCTAGATCATATCAATAGTTTCTAGCCACTCTTTAACGCCTTTGACATCAGAAAATGCCTTTGCGCGCTTAAAGTTCGCATTTGGTATCATCTTATTAAAGTGAGCAACGCTCTTCCTGCTGGAATATTTCACATGGCCACGCCAGTTCTTTTCACTTGTACACATAGGTACAATTGTTTTACCTGATAAGTCATAATCCATACAGAATGAATCAATAATTAAAGGTTCATCCTTTTCCCAGCATGGATAAATAAGATACACTGTCTTGTATTGATCAATATCATCAATCTGATTTGTAAGAGTAGGTAATGTATCTAATACATGTTTATTCTTATAATCATGTTTATTTTCTTTAAGTGCTTTTGCGTAAGCTTCTCTTTCTTTTCTATGTTCTTTAATTCTTTCTTTAAAGTCTGTAGAGTACTTCTTAGAAGTCTGTAAACAAAGTAAGTCCCCTTCAGTATATGACTGTACTTGTTTAGCAAGTTTACGTTCTTCTCCATTGAATGAATAATACACAATTAATGTATCACTGAGACCACCTGTAATAGTTAAGGGGGCATCACTTTCTGAATATTTGGTATTATAAGTACATCCTGATAATGTGATTAACATCAAACATAAGAATGTAATGATTGATTTTTTCATAAAAAATCCTTCTCGAACCTCATTATAACATATTTCCTAGAAAAAAATAATGAGTTCACAATGTGTTCATAGATAAAAAGCATAATAGTACCTGTAAAGAGAAAGCAACTCCCTATAATAATTAAAGTTTCTTTTTACCAAGAGTGATCCCTAAAATAATTTCCAAACTCCCTTCAAAATAACTCTTGAAATAAACAACGATCAGGCTTCCCTTCCTGATCGTTTTGTTTTATTTCAATTTTAGATATTCTTCTTCATCCACTGCTTCAAGCCACTCGTTTGAAGCATTTTTATTTGGGACACTTTCTGCAATATGTACAAAATAGCTTTCTGGTGCTGCACCATGCCAATGTTTGATTTCTGGTGCAATATAAACTGTATCACCTACATTAAGTTCCTGAGCAGGTTTTCCCCATTCCTGATAATACCCTCTTCCTGCAGTACATAATAAAATCTGTCCTGCACCATGATGGATATGCCAGTTGTTTCTGCATCCTGGTTCAAAAGTAACATTAGAAATAAGCACTTCCTGATCATTAATAGAATAGAGATAACTATTACCTACAAAATACTTAGCATATGCTATATTCAATTCACCAATAGGATAAGGACTCTGTTTCTTGATATCTTCTAAAGTATAATTCATGATTATTTCTCCATTTCATGTATACATCTGATCGCATTTAATGTGCGTGGATAACCAATATAAGGCATGCAGTTAGAAATCACATTAATGAGATAATGTGCATCATTACCTACATGGAAGTTTCCACCAATATGAGACTTTAATTGTGGTTCAGTGCCGAGTGCTGATAGAAAACAGAATGTAATCATTTCTCTTTGTGAATCTGTTAATCCAATTCTTGTATAGTTATCACCAAAGCAGTTACCTGCGAGCCATCTCTTGATATGACGTTCTTCTTCAGGACCACTTGTTTGGAATCCTCTCATATGTTCACCAAAAAGTTCACATTGTTTTTCATTACCAAGTTCTATACGATTGTCTCTATTTGTGGTAGACGCACTCTTTAATGGTTTATCCACATATTTATTCATAATAATGAGGAATGGATAAACCATACCAATACCAAGATAGGCCACGGCTTGATAAAGGACTTCCTGGATTTCATCAACTGTGAGATATTTCAATAAATCATCTAACATATCCTTAAATAAATCATGAGATTTTGTGCCTACAAGTACTGCAGTAATAGATAAGTATCTACTCTTATCATCCAAAGTGGTATCATTGATTACTTCTTCACTTATAAAATGTGAATAAAAGTCATAGAATTCTGGATCTTTGTCTTTAAAGTTATCCATAAATGTATATTTCATAGTCTTCACCTCTATGTGTATTTTATTAATAATAAGTAGAAAAGTACAATGCCAGTTTTGTATTATGCTATAATGTAGGTGCATAGTGAGGAGGAATATTAAATGATTGAAATTGGACAAGTTGAACAATTATTAGCTGTTTCTAAATATGGAACATTATCTAAAGCAGCTGAAGCATTACATATCTCTCAGCCAGCACTTTCTCGTGCCATGCAGAAACTTGAAGAAGAACTGCAGGTTCCTATTTTTGACCGTGAAAAGAATCGTATTACTTTAAATGAAACTGGTAAAGTGGCTGTTGATTATGCACAGAAAGTATTATTTTCTGCAAATGATATGATTGCTCGTGTACGTGAATATGATCGTATGACTCATACAATTAGTATTGGATCATGCGCACCTGCACCTTTATGGGATTTAGTACCTTATGCTGGTAAGATATATGAAGATATGGCTATTTCTTCAGAAATAAAAATGCCAGATATCTTATTATCTGGTTTGGAGAATGATTTATATACAGCTGTTGTATTAAATAAGATTCCTGATAGTAAAGAATTATATTATGAGTTATATGATACAGAAACATTGTATTTCTCATTAGCACCTGATCATCCTCTTGCAGATAGTAAAGCATTATTCTTTAAGAATCTAGATGGTCAAACAATGCTGTTGTATTCTAGAATTGGTGTATGGTATCCAATGCATTTAGAAACACAGCCTCATACTCATTTTATTCTTCAGGATAATAGAGAAGTATTTAATGATCTTACACAGAATTCTACTCTTCCTACATTTATTTCTGATTTATCTATGAAAAGAGATGGCAAGCCAGATAATCGTAAGATTATTCCAATCATAGATAAAGAAGCGACTAATAGTTTCTATCTTGTATGTAAGAAAAAGAATAAGAAGCTATTAGAACCACTTTATCGTGCTGTAGAAAAAAGATTAGAAAAGAAAAAGAAGTAGTTATTAAAAACTACTTCTTTTTAGAATCCTAGATAACCTAGAATAGCACTGACATAGAATAAGATACCTGCAACGATTAATAAATAGTTAGACCAAGTGTTTTTCTTCTTTAAATAGAATGTATTCGCCTGTTCCCCTAAATAAATAGGATATTCCTGTCCTTTTACATAATCTTTTTCAATCTTTTCTACTTTAAATTCCTGGATAGATGCCTGGTTATACTTCTTTGTACCATAAGAATACTGGAAGATAGGACGACAATATAAGTTATTGACTTTCTTATAACCATGGTAAATTCCTTTAATTTCTCTTTTATCTTTCTTAAAGAAAATTTCATAGATTCCATAAGCCATGAGTAGTGTTCCTAAAATAATAGATAGGATAATCATGAATGGAGATCCTGACTTAAAAGAGAAGAATGAAGTGTTCATATTCATATATTCTACCTCCATAGAGTATTCTACCAATATTTCGTGAGTAAACAATATTTTTTTTGATTTTTCGTGTATAATATAGAATGTAATTAAAGGGGGTTCTCATGGATATTATTAAAAACTTAAAGTCACGTTTTGATTCTGTGCAATGTGATTTTCTTATTGCGATTGCCGCAATATTCCTTCCTTTCTATATTACTGTAGTGATTCATGCAATTATATTCTTTAAATGGATTAAACAGGGTGAAGTAAAGAAAGGTTATGAAGAAACAAAACGAAGCAAATATATTATTTTCTTCTCAGCACTTATTTTCTTAACAAGTGTCTTTTATCAGAACTGGCCAGGAGCTGGTGTATCATTAGGTTATTTAATGTTATATAGTATGACACTTGTATATAGACGTCATGCAAGTGAAGAACTATTTGATACAATGTTGAATATAGTGATTGGTTTAAGTGTATTTGCAGCTGTATGGGCTATTATTGAATATATCTTCATCTTAAGAAAGTTTGATCTTGAGGGATGGTATTTGGTTGTATTTAATGCACCACAGTATCGTACGAATGCGATGTTCTTTAATGCGAACTACTATGCAATGATGATTGAGTTCTTTGTGGCTATTTGCTTCTATAAGTTCTTGAAATATACTCATAATCATGGATTCATGAATCATATTAAAGAAATAGTGATTATTGGTTTAATTACATTACTTAACTTATTCTGTCTATATTTAACAGGATGTCGTACTGCATGGCCTGCACTTGCTGGTGGTCTTGCGATTATGTTGTTGTTTAATCGTAATTATAAGAGTTTTGGTAGTATTTGTGCTGTAGGCGCAGCGGGTGTTGGTTTCTTTATTGCGAAACCTCAATATATTCCACGTATGAGCAATATTGTGAAGTACTTAGGGGTAAGAAAACATATCTGGGAAGTTGCTATTCAAAACATTAAGACACATTTCTTATTTGGTGAAGGACCTATGACATACTGGCATATTTATGCACAATATAATGGGCATCCTACACAGCATTCACATAATATCTTTATTGATCCTGTTTTATGTTTTGGGATTATAGGATTATTGGTGATTGCACCGTTCCTCATTGAAAATATTAAACTTTTATATCGCTTATTAAGAACTAAGTGTAACCCTACTCTTGTTGCTTTAATTGTAGGCTATATTGTGATGATCTATATTCATGGATTACTCGATTATACAATCTTCTTTGTATCAACTGGATTCTTATTTGCGATGATAGTAAGCAGCTTTGACATTTATAGAAAAGAAATTGATCAATAAGGCAATGATTCATTGCCTTTTTATAAAGGAGAAAAAGAATGGATGAAAAACTATACGAGACTTATGTAAGAATCTTAAATAAGGAACTCGTAACTGCCATGGGATGTACAGAACCTATCGCAATTGCGTATGCAGGAAGTCTCGCAAGAAAGACATTAGGTGGTATGCCAAATAAGATATTAATTGAAGTCAGTGGTAATATCATCAAGAATGTCAAGAGTGTTATTGTGCCTCATACTCATGGAAACAAAGGTATTGAAACAGCAGCCTGTATTGGGATTACAGGTGGAGATGCAGAAGCAGAATTAGAGGTTATTAGTCATGTGAAGGAAGAAGATATTATTGCGATGACTGAACTTATGAAGAGTGCTTCTATTAAGGTACAGCCTTTAGAATCCCCTTATTCTTTAGATATTCGTTTAACTGTATCTAATGATGAACATGAAGCAATGGTACATATTGCGGGAACACATACACATATTGTAGAAATGACAAAAGATAATGAAACGATTATATGTAGAGAAGCATTGAAACAGACTGTTGATGAAGATTATCTCACTCTTACTATGCATGATATTTATACCTTTGCGAAGGAAGTAGAGATTGATGATGTAAAAGAGTTATTAGATCAGATGATTGAATGTAATACTGCCATTGCCCAAGAAGGAATGCATGGTGATTATGGGGCTAATATTGGTAAGGTGATTGCGATTCGAAAAGATTTACCAAGTCTATTAAAGGCCTATGCAGCAGCTGGTAGTGATGCAAGAATGAATGGTTGTGAACTACCTGTAGTGATTAATTCTGGTAGTGGTAACCAGGGATTAACTGTATCTGTACCTCTTATTGTTTATGCTGAAAGAGAACATCTAGATAAAGAGAAGTTATATCGTGCTCTTGTGATTTCTAACTTAACAGCCATTCATTTAAAGACTGAGATTGGTCGTTTATCTGCTTTCTGTGGTGCAGTGAGTGCAGGTGCTGCATGTGGTGCAGGACTTGCTTATTTAAAGGATGCAAGTGAAGAAGTGATGAATCATACAATCGTGAATGCCTTAGCTATTACTTCTGGTATTATCTGCGATGGTGCTAAAGCAAGCTGTGCTGCAAAGATTGCGGTCAGTGTAGAAGCTGGTATTCTAGGTTATGATATGTATATGAATGGTCAGCAGTTCTATGGTGGAGATGGTATTATTTCTAAGGGTATAGAAAATACAATCCACAATATCGGTGTATTAGGAAGTCAAGGTATGGCTTCTACTGATCAGGAAATTATTAAAATTATGTGTGAATAGTAAAAGCTGCCGATTGGCAGCTTTTAGTGTCCTATTTCATCATATGTATACAAGTGTATATTATGTTCTTTAAGATAGTCTTTGAGTTCTTCTGAGCATAACATCTCTGCTTCTTTTGTACGATCAAGAGTGAGAGAAGAAGTACGTAGTATTTGTGCATCAAGATATCCTGGATGACAAACTAATAAATCACAACCATCATCATGTGCATTCTCTACCATTTCTTTAAAAGATTTAAAAGGATCATAGCCTTCCTTCATACTCTCCATATGCATATAGAGTTTTTCTCCTGCCAGATCAACAGGTGTCCCATCAAAAGAAATATCATTGAACTTTAAATTATGTCTTTTTGCAACAATTTCAATACCTTTTAATAAATTATCACTGGCTACTGCATGAGCTTCGAAATAAGAAGGCTCAAGATGAGTTATCTCTTTAAATCTTTTATATTGTGCTTCTATTTCTATAATTGCTTCTTCTAGTACTACAAAGTCTTCTTTACTTTGTCTATATGTTCTACTTGATTTAAATTGTCCATTCTCATCTACAAGACTTGGAATAAGTTTTGGATCACTGATGGGCGTACCAATACATACATTGGTATGCTGTCCTAAACAGATATCTAAACCCTTTACAAGTTCATAGCCTTCTACAGAATCAGGCATATTCACCATAAAACCAATATTCTTAATCACACCATTTTTTACTGTATCATATATACCATAATTCACACCTCGGCTGTAACCTAAATCATCAGCACGTACCATAATCTTCATAAAAAATCCTCCTAAATAAAAATGATCCTGGTTATCATACTTATTATATATATACAATACATAATAAGATCATACCGCCAGGATCACTTCTTTCTATATATAGTTTACTCTATAGTGTAAGCGTTGTCAATTGAGACAAATAAAAAAACCAAGTGCACTGCCACCTGGTCTAAACGCAATATATTTCCGCGACTAGACGAATATTATTGCGTTTTTATTATATGTGAACATATTGTTTAATGCAAGGGTTAAAGTGAAATAAAATAATGGTGCCGACTGCAGGAATCGAACCTGTGACCTACGCGTTACGAGTGCGTTGCTCTACCTACTGAGCTAAGTCGGCATCTAAGTATAGTATAGTCTTCTTTTATTTTAAAACAAGTAAAAACCACCGGAGGAGAGCCAGTGGTTCTAAAAAAAACAATTTAATACAATTAGAAGGGAGTTTTATTTATGAATCGTAAACAGGACGCTTTTATTATTAGGGAGTGGCCCTCTTTACAGTTATTACTATAATCTTAGTATATGAACTAATTATGAACATAAATAAAAAAAGATCTGACTCCCTATTTCAGACCTTTCCAAGAGCTATTCTAATCGTAATACGACTCCCACAGTCATATTAGCATACTTTTTTTAGAACAACAATATTTTTGTTACGCTTTGTTTTCCATATCCTTTATTTTTTCAATAAAAGCAGGATCATATTTCTTTCTTAGGCTCTTTCCAGCAATAAAGCTTGGTGAAGTAATAAGAGGACCATACTTTAACTGAATACAGGCATCTAGATATAAGCCAAATACAGATGAAATATAACTATATGACTTGTTTAATGCATAAATATGGTAGAGATTTAAATCATTGAAAATGGATTTATCTGCCATAATGCAGGCTACTAGTTTAGAACCTTCATAGATAGGATATACGTAACCTGTTTCTAATCCAACTCTATACATCTTATATTTAACACCGTCGTATTTTAATACAAAGTAACCTGATTGAGATGTGAATCCTGTTTTCTGATAAAGAATACCTGTTTTTTCTTCCTTAAACAACATTTCATATTTCTTATGTCCTACATGATTCCATTCAGGATCTTTTCTTTCTGGATCATAGATTAAAGAGAATTCACGTGAGAGGAATTTGGCTTTTATTTCTCCTCCCTGATTGAATTGTTTAGGAAGAGAAGCACCACCTAGTTTATTGTTTTCTTTTACTATTTCATAATCTATATTAAAAATAGATAGAATCTGGTTTAAGTCTATTATCATAACAAAACATCTCCTTTCCCATATTTTAACATTATTATTCGCTTTTAAAAAGAGAACATTCTGTATATAATTAATTCGAAAGAGGTGAAGTGTATGGCTATTAAAGTAAAAGCAAAGGATGCAGATACTCTAGAGGAAGAACTAGAAGAATGGTCATTAGGTGTCAATCTTGTAAATACAGCACCTACTCAAACAAAAGAAACCGTCACTTTTAGTACAGACCAAATAAAAAAAGATAAGTCTAAGAGAACGACTTATCTTAATGATGATCTAGAAGATCCTACATTATAAGCACTTAGGTGCTTATTTTTTTTCTTTTAAAAGATCTCTGATTTCTTCTAGTAATGCAATATCTTCTGGTTTTGGGGCAGGGACTGCTTCTTCTTCCTTCTTACGGAAGCTCATTACCTTATTAATCGCTTTAATGCAGATAAAGATACAGAAAGCCATTAATAAGAAGTTAATAAGGTTAGAAAGGAATGATCCATACTTGATATTAATATTATTTACTTTAAGTGTAAGTTCTGTAATATCAGATGGAATCTTAATGATTGCAGATAATACAGGCATGATAATATCCTGTACAAGAGATGTAACAACAGCAGTGATGGCAGTACCTAAAATAACACCAACAGCCATATCAATGACATTGCCTTTAAATGCGAATTCTTTGAATTCGTTCCATAGTTTTTTCATCTTGTTTTCTCCCCTTATGCTAAGTTATGCAGCAGGTGTTTCGTCTTCTTCCTGATGACCGCTTATAGCCTTGATGAATTCCTTGCTGATAATAAATGCCTGATCAAAAGGGTTAACTAATAAAGCATCGTATTCTCCAGCGCCTAAGAATGTAGCAATATGCTGATCAAATGGACGACATTCGCTGATTAATACCTGACCTTCCTTTAATTCAACATTATCTTTGATACCCCATTTATCAATCTGTTCATTAGATGTAAAGAGTGGTAAATAGCTTAATTCATTACCTTCATCATCTTCTGCAGATAATGAAGGAATAATCATAGGTGCTTCCTTTTTTAATTCATATGTACCATCTGGTAAAGTCATTAAATCAGATTCATTTACAATAGCCATTAAAGCAAGACATGAACGTGATACTAAATCATCCATAACTAAAGAGAACTTTTCTTTTTCTTCTTCACCTTGTGCTTCCATATATTCATCATATAACCAAGAAAACTCCATATTACCTGGTACTCTATGGCCAATTGTTTCATGATGGTCTACACCGTCATTTTCTTCAATACCCATATGGCTTAATGTGTTTCTATCTAGAGTAAATGCATCTGTTTCTGGATCAATGACCATACCATAGATTTCATCATCACCTGTATTGAATAATTCGTTTAATAAGAATTCATAGTCTACTTCTACTAATACATTATGACGATCTGGGAAATCAGAATCTTCTAGAATAGAAGAGTTCTGTGCATTTTCTACAGTCGTATAAATCGCATACCATTCATCTCCGTCATCATCACATACTGTCTGTAAGAAGAATGAATCTTCATCATCATCGTCTACAGAAATATATGTAAGGAATGTAGAAGCCTTTAATGTATGCATTAAATCATCTTCTAGTTTAGTGGCAGTAAAAGAAGCTTCTCCATATTTACCACAGCTTTCTTTCCAATCTTTATCAGTTGTTTCTACTGGTGTTGTGCTTAATAATGGTTTACTCATTCTTTTACTCCTCCCCTTCTATTAATCCCATTGTAGTTAGGATTTCTTTTGTAAGTACAATATTATCTGTGAATGGATTAATAACGAGTGCGTCAAAGGCTTCACCATTATTAAGTCCTCCTAGATGAGTATCAAGATCAGCAGTCATTAATATAGATTTTCTTTCTTCATCTTCAGCATTCCAGCCATCTAATGTTTCAATATCTTCCTGTGATGTAAAGAGTGGAACAATATTAGCTTGATCACCATTATCTTCACTTGATAACATTCTAATCGCAAGATCTGCATCTGATCTAGCAATATATGTATTACCATCTTCTACTTCTAAATCTTCTTTCCTTACCATAATAGGTAATGCGAATAAAGCATCATCAAATGCTTCCATCATATGACTAAAGATTTCTGCTCTCTTATCATCATCTTCAGTATTCTGGAAAATCTTCCAAATTTCTTTAATAAAGATATTTGCAGGAGTAAAGTTACCTAAATCTTCTGTATGATTTAAACCATTACATAAACGTTTAGAAATCTGTACTAATTCTTCTCTTGTAAGAATATAGTCATCACTAAATGGGTTAATCACAATACCATCAATTTGTTGACTATCAGCAAGTGTAAGTTCTCTTGTTAGGAAAGCATAGTTGACCTCTACTGCTTCTACTTTTCTTCCTGGCATTGATGTTTCAGGTTTCGCAAGACTACTTTCTAATTCTTTAATTGTAGTATAGACAGAAATAAAGTTACTGCTGCCATCTTGTGGTGAAATAGTAAAGAATGAATGATCATAATCAATGTTTTCACCATTTTCTGGTAGGTTCATATAACCATAATAGTGTGATTCTGTAAGATTCTTAATGAATGCTCTATAAGCGACTTCTTTGTCAGCCTGAGCCTTTTTCCAGGTATCAAGGGATTCAGTCCATCTTGATGCATTAAATACCTGTGAATTGTTAAAAGGTTTGTAATTCAACTTGTTTTCCTCCTCTAGTTGATTGTTTCTTTATTATAAAACATTTCATCTATCATGTCTTTAGAAAAGCCTAGATGATCTGTAAAAGGATTAATGAGAATACCACAAAATGCATTACTAGAAAAGAGTATATCTTTGTATGATTCAAAGGATTGACATGTAATAATCATTTCCATGTCTGGTTCATTATGTGTCATATCTACTCTTTTTACATCTTCTAATCCTGTAAATAAACTAATATAGAGTTTATTAGGATCAGCATGAGAACACATGAGTGGTTTGATATAAATTTCAGCGCCTGTATATATTTCAAGTTCTCCTGTCTTATTTGTATATAAATCTTTCTTATTTACAAGTACTGGACAAGCAAAGACCCCATCCTCCATAAGGGCTTCTACACTTTCTTTTAGGAATTCTTTAACACGTGGATTTCTACCATTAGAGTAATAAATCTTCATGTTCTTTTTAAACTTAAGATTAGCTGGTACAAGACTTGGTAAGTCTTTATGATGATTGATTCCTATTGTTGTATTGTGTCCTATACAGTTTAATAGTTTCTCATCAGCTATCAGCTTTTGTGAGAAAGGATTAATGACTAAACCACTTAAACCTTCTGTACGTGTATATATCTCTTCTAAGAGACGTTTATAGGATGCTACCATTATTTCTACCTGGTAGCCTTCTTGTGGTTCTGGAAGGTCTATATAGTCTGTTATTTCCTTTATATTTGTGAAAGCAGGTAAATAGGATTGTTGATCTTCATTAGATACAGAAATGATTTCATAATCTTGATCATCATAATTCAGTGGTCTTTGAACCATTACAAGATAATCTGAATGAGATATTAAATAATGAAAATGTTCTGTGATATCTGTATTTAAATTATAGTCCTGATACCAAAGGTTAAAGAGATTATTCCATTCTTCATCATCAGGATAATATTGTGGTGATACAATACTTAAACCATTGTAATCCATTAAAAAACCTCCTTTCTACTCTATTGTAACATGATAGAGATGATAAGAGGTTTTTAATCTTTAATTATTTTATTAAATCGAGCACTTTTAGAAGATTTTCTTTAATGCAAAGTAGATGAGGTTGTGTCATATCACTAATATCTACTAAATCAGGTACCCCAATAACATCTATACCTGCAGCATCTGCCGCAATAATACCGTTTCTAGAATCTTCTAGGATAAATGTTTCTTCCTTGTTTAGACCATAGATTTCAATAGCTTTATTAAATATTTCAGGATTAGGTTTGGCACGAGTGACATGATCACCACATACAAACTTATCAAAATATTGATCTAAACCAGCAGACTTGAGAGAGAATAGTACATCTGGTTCAAATGTAGAACTAGTAAGAACCAATGTATAACCATTATCTTTTAGATAAGTTAATAGTTCATGAGCACCTTTTTTTACTGGCATAGGGTTTGTTTCTAAATATTTTCTTGTTTCAGCAATCTTGTCTTCTCTAAAACGAGTAAAGTAATATCTATTGCCTGTGATTTTCTCCAACATCTCTTGTGATGCAAGTCCATTAGAACCAATTGTTTTATAGGCAGCTTCTGGGTTAAATGGTTCATTATGTTGTGCGAATACTTTTTCCCACATCTTGATTCCTAAAGCTTCACTGTCTATAAGTAATCCATCCATATCAAATAATACGTTCTTCTTATTTTCCAACATTCTATAATTCCTCCATATCAATACTGTATCATTATATAGTGTGATTGGGCATATGTAAAATAATTGTTGATAGCGATTACAATTTGTGTTATAATAGTAGACGAAAAGAAAAGCAGAAAAAAGACTTGAATATTCCCCTGAACCGCCTCTGTCAAGTAGACAGGTGAAATAATTAAAAACATGTACCCTTGCC